>Ga0070730_10000156_pt1 | contig 85744 bp, 79 predicted proteins | sample Coa_R1_3_FD_66447 | JGI IMG/M metagenome (GOLD analysis project Ga0070730, IMG submission 66447) | Surface soil microbial communities from Centralia Pennsylvania, which are recovering from an underground coalmine fire - Coalmine... | ecosystem: Environmental > Terrestrial > Soil > Unclassified ... | reverse complement strand
CGCACGGTGCTGATCGACGATCCGCAGATGACCGCTCGGCCGGGTGGCTCGGCCGAGGGCATCCGCCAGCCGCTGCGTGTGATCGTGGACTCCAACGGCCGCATCCCGGAGCAGGCGCATATCCTTTCCGCGCCGGGCCATGTGCTGATCGCCACCACCGATAAGTCCGGCGAGAACTGGCGCCACGTGATGGAGAATGAAGGCGCCGAGGTGCTGGTGCTGCCGCAGCGGCTCGGCCACGTCGATCTCGAAGAGCTGCTGCCGGCGCTGGGACAGCGCGGCATTCTCACGCTGCTGGTCGAGGGCGGCGGGCGCGTGCTCGGCTCGATGTTCGACCTCGACCTGGTGGACCGCGTGCAGGCGATCATCGCGCCGATCATTATCGGCGGCGAAGACGCGCCCACGGCCGTTGAAGGCGAAGGCGTGGAGCAGATGGCGCACGCCACGCGCCTGGTCGAAGTCGAGGTGCAGCAGATCGGCGTTGACATCATCGTGCAGGGCTACGTGCCCGGCCGCACGCCCGACGACTGGCAGATTCCGGACGAGGGAACCGGAAAGAGGGAATAGGGAACAGGGAAAAGAAAAAATCGGTTCTGGCGTTGGAGCCACGACCGGCCGCTGCGTGTTGCTCACTCGTCAGCTTCAAGAAGGCAGCAATGTTTACGGGCATTATCGAAGAGCTGGGTACGATTGAGGCGATCCGCGAAGACGGGCTGAGCGTGCGGGCTGACAAGGTGCTCGCCGACGCACACGTCGGCGACAGCATCTGCATCAACGGCGTCTGCCTCACCGTGACCGCAATGCACGACGGCGTCTTCAGCGTGGACACCGTGCCGGAGACGCAACGCCGCACGAACCTGGGTGAGCTTGCGCCGGGCGACCCGGTGAATCTTGAACGGGCGCTGCGGCCCAACGACCGCATGGGCGGCCACTTCGTGCAGGGCCACGTCGAGGGCACCAGTACGGTGGAAGCGGTGACGCCGGATGGCCCGGCGCTGATGATTCGCTTCGCAGCGCCGCCCGAGCTGATGCGCTACATCGTGGCGAAGGGCTTTATTGCCATCGACGGCGCCAGCCTCACCGTGGTAGATCGGGATCAGGCGGGGTTCAGCGTAACAATCATCCCGCTCACGCAACAATGGACGACGCTCGGCCGCAGGCGGCCCGGCGATCGCGTAAACTTGGAGACGGATATTTTAGCGAAGTATGTCGAACAGATCGTCGCGGGCCGTGCAGGCAGCGCGGCATAGGCACGGTTTCTCGCCCGGCCGTCGGCTGGTGCGGCGGCCGCAGGCGTGGGGCCGCCTGCCGGCTTTGAAACCGTCTGTGAATCGGCCGGATACCCGCGGGCGGGATCCCAGCCGGAGTTAAACGAGGAACGCTGTGGCGGCAGCAACAAAGGTCAGGCAAACCGGATTGGCGACGATCGAAGAGGCGATCGACGAGTATCGCGCCGGCCGCTTCGTGATCATCGTGGACGACGAGGACCGCGAGAACGAGGGCGACCTCACGATGGCGGCCGAATTCGTCACGCCGGATGCGATCGCCTTCATGGCGCAGCACGGCCGCGGCCTGATCTGCTCGCCGATGACCGCCGAGCGCATCGACGAGCTGAAGATCCCGATGCTGCCCGGCGAAAACACCTCGCAGCACGGCACGCCCTTCACCATGTCGGTCGAGGCGCGCTACGGCGTCAGCACCGGCATCTCGGCGCACGACCGCGCCCACACCGTGCGCGTGCTGATCGATCCGCGCAGCCGGCCCTCCGATCTGGTTTATCCGGGGCACATGTTTCCCCTGCGGGCGCGCGAGGGCGGCGTGCTCGTCCGCGCCGGCCACACCGAGGCGACGGTCGATCTGGCGCGCCTCGCCGGGCTCTATCCGGCGGCGGTGCTCTGCGAGATCACCAAGGGCCTCGACATGGCACGGCTGCCGGACATCCGCCGCTTCGCCCGGCGCCACGGTCTGAAGGTGATCACGATTAAAGACCTGATCAGCTACCGCCTCGCCAAGGAACAGCTCGTCACCTGCGTCACCCAGGCGCAGCTTCCGACCGAGTTCGGTGACTTTCGCATCTACGGCTACAAGAGCATCGTCGATGACAACGAGCACATTGCCCTGGCGATGGGCGACCTGACTGCGCCAGAGCCGCTGCTGGTGCGCGTGCACGACCAGTGCGCAACCGGCGACGTGTTCGGCAGCCTGCGCTGCGACTGCGGCGAGCAGTTGCGCCTGGCGCTGCAACGGATCGGCGTGGAAGGGCGCGGCCTGGTGCTCTACATGCGGCAGGAGGGGCGCGGCATCGGCCTGCACAACAAGCTGCGCGCCTACGCCCTGCAGGACCAGGGCATGGACACGGTCGAGGCGAACCTGGCGCTCGGCTTCCCGGCCGACCGGCGCGACTACGGCATCGGCATGCAGATTCTCCGCGACCTCGGCGTGCGGCGCATGCGGCTGATGACGAACTCGCCCGCCAAGCGCGCCGGGCTGGAGGCGTACGGGCTGGAGATCGTCGAGCGTGTGCCGCTGCTCGTGCCGCCGAACCCGCATAACGAACGCTACTACGAGACCAAGCGTACATACTTCGGCCACGACCTGCCGCCGAGCAACGGATACTCGCCCAATGGCAGCACGCCGGCAGCCGGCAAGCCGAAGGCAAAACCGCGCGGCAAAACGACCGAACCGGATTAGCGCCCTCCCACCGCCCAGACGCCGCTCCGCGACGGGCAGTCTCGCATCGATCCGCCGTGTTCCTGTTACACTGAATCACCCCTCCCTCACCGCGTCAGGCAGCGGAGGAGGGTCTGGGGTGGGGGTCACGACGTGGGCAAGACCTTCGCCGGCCGGTTGGACGGCACGGGCCTCTCGATCGCAATTGTCGCCGGGCGCTTTAATGAAATGGTGACGGAGCGCTTGCTCGCCGGCGCCCGCGCGGGCCTCGAGCGCCATGGCGTCGATCCGGAGCGCATCGATATCGCCTGGGTGCCCGGCAGCTTCGAGGCGCCGGGCGCGGCCAAGCTGCTCGCCGCCGGCGGCCGCTATGACGCGATCATCTGCCTGGGCGCCGTCATCCGGGGCAGCACGCCGCACTTCGAGTACGTCTCCGCGCAGGCCGCTTCCGGCGTGCTGCGCGCCGGCCTCGATACCGGCGTGCCGGTGATCTTTGCCATCCTCACCACCGATAACGTCGAGCAAGCCTTCGACCGCGCCGGCCTCAAGCAAGGCAACAAGGGCTACGACGCCGCGATGAGCGCGATCGAGATGGCGAATCTCTTCCGCTCACTGCGCTGCGAGTAAGTCGTGCGACGCGCACAGCCTGCCGGCCCTACCCTCTTCGGCATCGATTTGACGCGCGCCCTGGCGCGCTTCGTGATCAACGCCATCGCGATTCTCATCGCCAGTTGGGTGCTGCCCGGCATCAAGGTCAGCGACTGGAAGGGTGTGCTGTTCGCCGCGGCCCTCTTCGGGCTGGTGAACGCCTTGATCAAGCCGGTCGTGCAGTTTCTCACCTGCCCGCTGTATCTGCTGACGCTCGGCCTGTTTGCCATTGTGGTGAACGCGGTCATGCTGGCGCTGACCTCCTGGATCGCCCAGCAAGCGGACATTGGCTTCCGCGTCGACGGCTTCGGCAACGCCCTGCTGGGCGCGATCGTGATCGGCATCGTGAGCTGGCTGGTGGCGATGGTGCTGACCGACCCGGCGCGGCGGCGCTGAATCGCGCCGCCAAGCCCCCTGAATCTGTGCGATTCTGCCGCCGCCTTGGTCTTTGTGATGTTTGGCACATTGACACATCCTCGCGTCACTCCTAGCATTTTCTGCATAGCGCAGAGGAGCCGGTGCAGCTTTGACGAGAATTGCACAGGTTTCAGCGTCGCATGACCTGCGGCCTGCCGCGGCGGGCAGTGGCTGGATCACGCTGGCCCAGGCCTGCCGCGTGCTCGGCGTGAACGAGAGCACGCTGCGGCGCTGGGCCGATGCTGGGCAGGTGCGCACGTTTCGCACGCCCGGCGGCCACCGCCGCTTCTCCGAGTCCGATCTGCTTTCGCTCACGACCAGCGGCCCCGCCGCGGGCGACCCGGAACGGGCGAACCTCGCCGACCTGGCGCTGACGCGCATCCGGCGGCGCCTGCAACGCCCGCGACAGTCCGACGCGACCTGGTACCAGCAGCTCAGCGACGAGGAACGCCTGCGGCTGCGCCTGCTTGGCCGCCGCCTGGTAAGCCTGATCAGCGACTATTTCACGCGGCGCACGCGGCGGCTGAAGCTCCTGGAAGAGGCGCGAGCGATCGGCCGCGAGTACGGCCGCGAGCTGGGCATGGCCGGCACGCCGCTGCGCGACGCGCTGGCCGCCTTCATGTTCTTCCGCCGATCGCTGGACGAGACCGCGCGTCAACTGGCGCTGCGCAACGGCCTCTCCACCGATGAAACGGTAGATGGCCTGGAGCATATCTCCGACCTCGCGGACGAGGTCTTGCTGGCGATTACCGAAGCGTACGCCGCGCCCGCACCCCGGCATGGCGTATGAATCCGGCCCCGACGCCGCGCTCCCAGCCGGCGGCGGGAGGTGCAGATACCATCGGTCGGCAGCCACCGGGTATGGCGTGCTTAGAAGGGGTGACTCTCCGTGGGCTACTATCCGGTCTTTCTGGAATTGGCGGCGCGGCGCGTGCTCGTCGTGGGCGGGGGCAACGTCGCGCTGCAGAAGGTGCGCGGTCTGCTCGCTGCCGACGCCGCGGTGACGCTCGTCGCGCCCGATCTGCACGCCGAACTGCGCGTGCTGCTCGATGACGGTGCGTTCACGTACATCGGCCGCGACTACCACGCCGGCGATCTTGCCGGCTTCGATCTGGTCATGGTCGCCACCGACGATGGTGTGGTGAACGGAGCGGTCGCCGCGGAGGCGCGCGCGGCGCGCATCTGGGTCAACAGCGCCGACGACGTGCCCAACTGCGATTTCATCCTTCCCTCGGTGATTCGCAAAGGACAGATCGTCGTGGCTGCCTCCACGGGCGGCGCCAGCCCGGCGCTCGCTCGTCGCCTGCGCGAAGAGCTAGGCGCCTACCTCACCGACGATTTTGAGCCGCTGGCCGAACTGCTGGCTGAGGTGCGGGGCGAGCTGCGGCAGCAACACGTCCATGTCGACGCCGACACCTGGCAGCGGGCGATTGACGGTCAACTGCGCGTCTTGCTGGCGCAGCGTCGTTACGGGCAAGCGAAAGCCTACCTGTTGCGCGGGCTCGGGCTGCTCGCCGAACCCATCGGCGCGCCGCGCACCGGGGATGTGCCGCTGCCGGCGACAGCGGGTGGGTGAGCCGATGATCGCCGTTGCCGGCATCTCACATCACACCGCGCCGTTGGCCGTGCGCGAACGCTTTGCCGTTGACGCCGGCAACCTGCCTGCCGCCCTCGAGAGGCTGCGCGAGCGGTACGGCGCGGCCGTGCTGCTCTCCACCTGCAACCGCACCGAGATTTACCTGAGTGCGGACAGCGCGGGCGGCGCCGCTGGTTCGCCGGCGCTCGCCCTTGTTGGGCTGCATCCGCACATGGCGCCGCCGGAAGCGATCTACGAACTGCGTGGCCGTGCGGCGGCCCGCCATCTGCTGCGCGTCGCCGCGGGCCTCGACTCGCTGATCCTGGGCGAAGACCAGATTCTCGGCCAGGTGCGCGGCGCCTTCACCGCGGCCGTCGAGGCACATGCTGCCGACCATGTGCTTTCGCGCCTGTTCCATCTCGCCATCGCCACCGGCCGGCGCGTGCGCACGGAAACGACACTGAGCCGCCACGCCCGTTCGGTGAGCGCCGCGGCGGTCGAGGCGGTGCGTGAACGCCTGGGCGACCTGGCCGGGCGCAGGCTGCTGGTACTGGGCGCGGGCGAGGCGGGCAAGCTCACGGCGCGCAGCCTGGCCGGCTGCGGCGTCGGCCGCCTGATCGTCGTCAACCGCACGCTGGCGCACGCGGCCGCGCTCGCCGCGCCGCTCGGCGCCGAAGCAATGGCCATTGAGGGCTTGGCCGTGGTCCTGGCCCAGGTCGATGCCGTCATCTGTGCCAGCGCGGCGCCGTCGTACCAGGTCACGCCCGAACTCTTGAAGCCGGTGCACGGCCGGAGCGCAAGACCGCTGTTGCTGATCGATATTGCCGTGCCGCGCGACGTGGATCCGGCCTGCGCGGCCGAACCAGGCGTCACCCTCCTGGACCTGGACCGCCTGGGCGACGGCGAGGACGGTGGCGTCGGTGCGGCCGGCGCCATCACCGCCGCCGAGGCGATCGTCGAGGCCGAGGTGACGGGCCTCGTCGCCTGGTGGGAGACGTTGCAGGTGGTGCCGACGATCAGCGCCCTGCACGACCGTGCGGAGGCGATCCGCCGCACGGAGCTGGCCCGCACCTTCGGCCGGCTGCCGGACCTGACGCCGCGCGAGCGTGCCCGCATCGAAGCCTTGAGCGCGGCGATCGTGAGCAAGTTGCTGCACGCGCCGATTAGCAAACTGAAGCAGCCAGGCACCGGCGAACGCTATGCGGCGCTCGTGCACGACCTCTTCGATTTGCCCGTGGCAGGACCGGCCGAGGACGGGCGGTAGGCGATGGAGCGTTCGTGGGAATGGGAGATGCGCCCGCGCCGGCGCTCTCCGACGCGCCTCCAGCCACCGAAGCGTGCCGGCTCGTGAAGGAGCGGCCGCGTCAAGCTCTGCGCGCCGGCACGCGTGGCAGCGCCCTGGCGCTGCGGCAGACCGAGCTGATCGTCAACCAGCTGCGCGCGGCGCATCCGCATGTCCGCGTCAAGTCGGTGCCAATTCGCACGCAGGGCGATCGCGACCGCAGCACACCGCTTTCGCTGCTGGGCGGCAAGGGCGTCTTTGTCAAGGAGCTCGAAGCCGCGCTGCTCGACGGCCGCATCGACTTCGCCGTGCACAGCTTGAAAGACGTGCCCAGCACGCTGCCGGAGGGTCTCGCAATCGTCGCGGTCGGCGCCCGCGCGGACGCGCGCGACGCGCTGGTCTCGCGCCACGGCGCCACGCTCGCGCAACTGCCGGCCGGCGCTCACATCGGCACCGGCAGCCGCCGGCGGCGCGCCGAGCTGCTGGCGCTGCGGCCGGACATCGTGCCGGTGGAAGTGCGTGGCAACGTCGGGACGCGCATCGGCAGGGTGCGCGACGGGTCGCTCGATGCCGTGGTGCTCGCCGTTGCGGGGCTTGAGCGCCTGGGCCGTTTGCACGAGGCCGCGCAGATCTTCGCGCCCGATGAGCTGCTGCCCGCCGTGGGGCAAGGTGCGCTCGCCGTCGAGGCACGCGAGGGCGATCAGCGCACCGCCGCGCTCTTCGCCTCGATCGACGACGCGGACACCCACCGCTGTGTCCGTGCAGAGCGGGCGTTCCTCGCCCGGCTGGGCGCCGGTTGCACGACGCCCGCCGCGGCGTACTGCACGCACGGCGGCGCTTCGCTCTTGCTCCGCGCCCTCATCGCGGGGGACGATGGAGTCGCCCTGCGCGAAACGCGGACCGGTGTGGCAAACGAACCAGAAGCGCTGGGCGTGGCCGTGGCCGGGGCGCTGATCGAGCGCGGCGCGCTGGGGCTGTTGGCGCGGAGCACCTGATGTCCGGGGTTGACGGCGCCGGCAAAGTTTGGCTGGTCGGCGGGGGGCCGGGCGATCCGGGGCTGCTCACCTTGCGCGGCGCCGAGGTGCTGGCTGCCGCCGACGTCGTGCTCTACGACCGGCTGGCCGGCGAGCGGCTGCTGGAACACGCCCGCTCGGACGCGGACCTGATCTTCGTGGGCAAGGCGCCCGGCCGTCATGCGCTCACACAGGCCGAGATCAACGCCGAGCTGGTGCGGCTGGCGCGGGCTGGAAAACGCGTCGTGCGGCTCAAGGGCGGCGACCCCTTCGTCTTCGGCCGCGGCGGCGAAGAGGCCGAAGCGCTGGCCGAGGCCAGGCTTCCCTTCGAGATCGTTCCCGGCGTCTCCTCGGCCATCGCCGGGCCGGCCTACGCGGGCATCCCGGTTACGCACCGCGGCGCGGCGGCCTCGTTCGCCGTCGTCACGGGTCACGAAGACCCGGAGAAGGCGAAGGGGCAGGTCGATTGGCGAAAGCTCACTACGGCGGCGGACACGCTGGTCGTGCTGATGGGCGTAGGCAATCTGGAGCCGATCTGCGCCCAGGTGCTCGCCGGCGGCCGCGCTCCCGAGACGCCCGCCGCGCTGATTGAGTGGGCCACCACGCCCCGGCAGCGCTGCCTTGTTTCCACGCTGGCCGAGCTGCCCCGTGCCGCCGCCGCGGCCGGCATCGGCTCGCCGGCGATCGTCGTAATCGGCGAGGCCGTGCGGCTGCGCGAGCGCCTGCAGTGGTGGGAGACGCGCCCGCTCTGGGGCCGGCGCGTGCTCGTGACACGCACACGGCAGCAGGCGAGCGGCCTGCGCCGGCTGCTGGAAGAGCGCGGCGCGGAGGTAATCGAGCTGCCGGCGCTGGAGATCGTGGAAACCGTTTCCCCGGCGTTGATGCGCCGCATCGGCGGCGCGCTGAACGGCGGCGACTACGGCTGGGTCGTGTTCACCAGCGCCAACGGCGTCGAACTCTTCTTCCGCCACCTGCGCGAGCACGGCCGCGACGCCCGCAGCTTTCGCGACGCGTCGGTCTGCGCGATCGGCCCCGGCACGGCGCAGGCGCTGGCCGAGCGCGGCATCCTCGCCGACCTGGTGCCGGAGGAGTACGTGGCCGAAGGCATCATCGCCGCGATGCAGCCGTCCGATCTTCGTCGCCGCCGCGTGCTCGTGCCGCGTGCGGAGAACGCGCGGCCGGAGCTGGTCGCCGGCCTGCGCCGGCTCGGCGCCGAAGTCGAAGAGGTACCGCTCTACGTCTCGCGCGTGCCCGCCACGCCGGACGAGTCGGCCCTTGCGCGGGTGCGCGCGGGCGAGGTCGACGTCGTCACGCTCGCCAGCTCGTCGACCGTCACGCACCTGCTCGGCATGCTCGGCGGCGACCCAGCGCCGCTACGCGGGGCAGTCATCGCCTGCATCGGACCCGTCACGGCGAACACGGCGCGGCGGCTGGGGCTGCGCGTGGACGTGGTGGCCGAGACGTTTAGTATTCCCGGCCTGGTCACGGCGCTGGAGGCGTTTCTCGTCGGACCGGCGGCGATAGAGGAGCATGGTCATGCTTGAAGTCGCAACGCGCGCATCGTTCACCCGCTTCCGCCGCCTGCGCCGCGGCGAGCCGCTGCGCGGGCTCGTGCGCGAAACGGCGCTTTCGCCGGGGGACTTCATCTACCCGTTGTTCGTGGTGCATGGCCGCGATGTCAAGGCCGAGATCTCGTCCATGCCTGGGCAGTTTCACCTTTCGCTCGACCGGCTGCCGGCGGAGGCGGGCGAGCTTCAGCGACTGGGCGTGCCCGCGGTGTTGCTCTTCGGCCTGCCGGCGGCGAAGGACGAGCGCGGCTCCGAAGCCTACGCCGAGGACGGGATCGTGCAGCAGGCGACGGCGCTGCTCAAGCGCGAGGCGCCGGATCTGCTGGTGATCACCGATGTCTGCCTCTGCGAGTACACCAGCCACGGCCACTGCGGCCTGCTCGACGGCGACCAGGTGGACAACGACGCCTCGCTGGAGCTGATCGCGCGATCGGCGCTGGCCCAGGCACAGGCCGGCGCGGACATCGTGGCGCCATCCGACATGATGGACGGGCGCGTGGCGGCGATCCGCGAGTCGCTGGATCGCCACGGCCTCAGCCACGTGCCGATCATGGCCTACGCCGCCAAGTTCGCCTCCGCCTTCTACGGCCCCTTTCGCGAGGCCGCCGAATCGACGCCCGCCTTCGGTGACCGTCGCGGCTACCAGATGGACCCGGCGAACGGCCGTGAGGCGCTGCGCGAGATCGAGGCGGACATCGCGGAGGGCGCGGACATCGTGATGGTAAAGCCGGCGCTGCCGTACCTGGACGTGCTGGCCCGCGCCCGCGACCGCTTCGACCTGCCCTTCGCCGCCTACAACGTGAGCGGCGAGTACGCAATGGTCAAAGCGGCGGCGGCGAACGGCTGGCTGGACGAACGCCGCGTGGTGCTTGAAGCGCTCACGGGAATCAAGCGGGCCGGCGCCGACATGATCATCACCTACCACGCCAGGGACGCCGCGCGCTGGCTGCGCGGCGGCTGATTGGCGACAATAGCCCCAGCGCACGAGCATCGCCGGCCGCACCTCAAGCCTCCATGCAGCAGCCGTTCGGGGGCAGTGGCCCAACGTGTGCCCGGAGGACTGCATGGCAGAAGACGCCGCCGTCGCAGAGAGCGGCGCAGCACCCGACTTCTCGCGCATTCGCGCCGTCGCCTTCGACTGCTACGGCACGCTGATCGACTTCGGCGACGCCCATTTCATCGACCTGATGGGCGTGGTCGCCCTGCACAACGAACTGCAGATCGAGGGCAAGACCCTGTTCGACCACTGGCTTGAGGCGGGTAAGGAGGTCTGGCGCGACCGCGGCCGCGATCCCGAGCAGCCAACGGCCGGCCCGGAGCCACGCTTCGGCACCTACACCGAGATCTGGGCGGAGATGTTCACGCGGGCGCTGGCCTCGCTCGAATGCAGCGGCGATGCCCGCGGCGCCCACGACTTGCTCGTGGAACACCTCGGCCAGGCGCCGCCGTACGTCGAAACGCGCGAGGTGATCGAGGCCCTGCGGCCGCGCTACCGCCTCTGCGTGTTGAGCAACGCCGACGACGCCTGGCTGCGAGCCAGCCTGGGCAAGGCCGATCTGCGTTTCGAGCTGGTCGTCTCCTCCGAGTCGGCACGCTCGTACAAGCCGCGGGCGAAGATCTTTCACGACACCGCCGACCTGCTCGGCTTGCAGCCGGCCGAGGTGCTGTACGTGGGCGACAGCCCGGTGGCCGATGTGCTCGGCGCGCACAACGCGGGGCTGCCCGTGGCCTGGCTCAATCGCTTCGCTGCCAGGCTTCCCGACAAGGTACCTGCGCCGGACGCAGAAATCACCGATCTGCGCGGCCTGCTGCCGCTGCTGGTCCCGGCCGCGTCGTGACGGCGCGTCCGCTGCACGGCGCAGGCGCGCCTGCCAGCGCAACGATCGCGGCGCTGCCCCACCAATTGCAACCGCCGTGATATACTATGGTTCAGTGGATGCGGCGCCGGCTTCTTCCCGGCGCCGTTTTCTGTGCACTTTGTCACCGGGTGGCCGATCTCCGCGGGGACGCCCGGCAAGGATTCTTGTGACTGACTTCAACGGATTCCCGCTGCGACCCGCCACACGCGCGGCGCTCGCTGCCATGGACATCGGCATTCCCACACCCATCCAATCCGCCGCACTGCCCGTCATGTTCGCCGGCCGCGATCTGATCGGCCAGGCCCGCACCGGTTCCGGCAAGACGCTCGCCTTCGCCCTCCCGCTGGTCGAGCGCATCGACGAACGGCGGCGTGACTGCCAGGCGCTGGTTCTGGCGCCGACACGCGAGCTTGCGACGCAGATCCGCGACGTGCTGCGCGTGCTGGCGGGCAGCCGGCGCGTCGAGCTCCTCTTGCTCGTCGGTGGCGTTTCTGCCGGGCCGCAGCAGCAAGCCCTGCGGCACGGGGCGCAGATTATCGTCGGCACGCCGGGCCGCGTGCTCGACCACATCCGCCAGGGCAACCTGCGGCTGGGCGGGCTGCGCCTGCTCGTGCTGGACGAGGCCGACGAGATGCTCGATCGCGGCTTCGCGCCGGACGTCGAGCGCATCATCGCCGCGACCAGCAGCGAGCGGCAGACCGCGCTCTTCTCGGCGACGATACCGGCCTGGGTAGAGACCGTGGCTGCCCGCCATCAACGGCAGCCTCAAGTGGTGCGCCTAAGCGCGTCTGAGCAGCCCGCCGCCCACGTGCCGCACGCGGTCTACGACGTGCCCGCCGGCGGCAAACCCGAGGCCCTGCGCGCCCTGCTGGACGCAGGCAATGAGGGCGCCACCCTCGTCTTCGGCCGCACCAAGCACGGCGTCAAGCGATTAGCGAAGCAACTGGCCGCCCTCGGATATCCGGTCGCGGCCTTGCAGGGCAACCTGAGCCAGAACGCGCGCGACCGCGTGATGGCCGACTTCCGCAGCGGCGCGACGCCGATTCTGATTGCCACCAACGTCGCGGCCCGCGGTCTGGATGTGGACCACGTGGCCCGCGTGATCAATTTCGAGCTGCCGGAGACGGCAGCCCTGCTCACCCACCGCGTGGGGCGCACCGGCCGCATGGACCGCGCCGGCGAAGCGATTACGTTGCTCACTCCCGAGGACGAGCCGCAGTGGCGGACGTTGCTGCGCGAGCTGCCGCAGAAGCCGACGCGCGTTCCCTGGCGCGAACGCCACGCCTTGGCGCACAACGAAGCCGCGGTTGCCGCCTCTGATCATGCCCGCCGTTCGCGCCGTCCGCGCGCCGCTTCAGCCATCGCGGGGAACACGGTCTCCCTTGGGCCGGAGCCGGGGCCCGTCAATCACGGGGTGGCAGCCGCTGCCGCAGCCTCACCACGGCCGCGCAGGCGACGAGGAAGGCGAGGGCAGCGGGCGCCGCAGACAGCGGGCTGACAGCCGCGGCCTTTGGGCGTATACTGCGGGAAGATTCACGAAAGGGGGTGCGCTTGTGCGCCAGATCGACCGTCCGCGCTCCCACCGACGTGAGCGACGCCGCTAAGCCGGCAGACCGCCTCACGCACGGCCGCGAACGTGGATGACGTTCGCGGCTTTCTTCTTGTCCGCGAACGGCCTCGCATCCGGCTGCACTCCGCGCCCGCATGGTGTTGCCTATGCAAACCCGATCCGCCTCTGCTCAACCGCAACGGCAGTGTGCCGGCCGCGCGGCCGGCGTTCCGGGGGCGCAGTTTCGCCTTCGGGTTGGAGAGCAAACGAATGCAACTTGAACTAGCCATCGCGACATCCTGCGAGCCGTCCGGCTGCCGCGTCGTTCTTGCGGACGGGCGCGGCGCGATCGAGACCAAGTACGGTGTGCAGGTGCTGAACCGCATCAAGGTGCGGTCCGGCGACCTCGTGGCCGTCGACCTTGAGGAATTGCCCCCGGCGATCGTCTGGCGCTGGTGGCATGGGACGGTCCGGCGGGTCGAGGAGGAGCGGGTACTCGTCGAGCGGTGTGTCACCCACAACACAGCGGAGGCGCCGGCCACCGATACCCTGTGGGCGAAGTTGCCGGCCGCCGTGCGCGGCCACGCCGCCGTGGGAAACACCGTTTTCTTCTCGGGTCATCGCGACGGGGAAGCCGTGGTGGTCGACGTGGCCGGCCCGTCCATGCCGGCAGATCCTCAGCGACTCAGGACGGAGCTGCTGCCCGGCGTGGTGACGGCGTACCAGGCGTTTGAGGGCTAACAGGGTGCGGGGGCAGGCGGCGCTGGCCGATCTGCCCCCGCAGCTGGCGTTTCTGTACCGGATCACGGCGATCAGCGAACGGAGGGACGATGCTGCGAGGCGAAAAGGTGGTGTTGCGCAGCCTGGAGCGGGAGGATCTGCCCGCCCAGTGGGCGTGGAACAACGATCTGGAGACCGAGGTCGCCGGCGGCGGCGACCCGCCGATGCCGCAGCCGCTGGCGCGGCTGCAGGCCGACTTCGACCGGGAGGCAGCGAAGGGCGGACGCGACGACGCGAACTTCGCGATCGAAACGGAAGGCAAGCTGATCGGCGCCTGCGGCCTGTTCAACTGGAACGCGGCGGATCGCACCTGCGAGCTGGGCATCGGGATCGGCGATAAGGCGTACTGGGGCCGCGGCTACGGCCGCGATGCGGTACGCACGCTGGTGGAGTACGCCTTCCGCTACCGCAACCAGCGCAAGGTCTTCCTGCGCGTGTGGGGCAACAACGAGCGCGGCATCCGCTCGTACCGGTCCGTCGGCTTTGTGGAGGAGGGCCGGTTGCGCGAGCACGTCTGGAGCGCCGGCCGCTACGTCGATCTCGTCTACATGGGCGTGCTGCGCAGCGAGTGGCCGGGCGCGATGGCGGAAGGGTAACGGGGCCCCTCAGCCTCCCGCTTGCACTGCGGCAAAACGGCGAGCGGCGACAGCGTAAACCGTCGCGCGCCGACCAGCAGCAAGCACCGCGAAGCCGCGGGCCGGCGCGGCGCCCGCTATCGGCGGACGGACTGACCTATCCGCCGGGCGAGCGCTCAGAGGTTGTCACGGATGCGGCGGCGTCTATGCCGGGTCCGAACTGGGGCGCCTACAAGAAGGTCTGCACGGCTTTGAGGAAGCCCTGCGGATTCTCCAGCGGGATCGAGTGGCCCGCGTTCGGCACCTCGACCATGCGCAGCTTCGGGATGGTCTTGAGCATGCGCTGCGCCGTCTCCGGGCTGAGGATGTCGCTCTCCGCGCCTCGCACAAGCAATGTCGGGCAGGTGATCTTCGGCAGCAGCGCCCAGATCGCCGCGGCGTCGGGGCGCGGCAACGGCCGGTCGGGCGCCCGCAGCGCTTTGTCGTAGCGGAAGGTCCAGCGCCCGTCATCCGTGCGCATCAGGTTATGGGTGACACGGTGCCGCAGCTCCGTCTCGTCGGCGCGGGCGTTGCCGGTGCGGGCCTGGCGAATCGCCTCTTCGGGATCGTCGAACACGTCCGTCTGCAGCACGCCCTGGCGGATGCGGTCGGAGCCGCTGGTCGCGATCTCGGGCCCGATATCCACGATCACGAGCTTCTCGAGCGTCTCCGGGTGCAGCGCCGCGTACTGGTAGGCATTGCGCCCGCCCATCGAGAGCCCCAGCAGCACGAAGCGCCCGAGGTTCAGCCCCCGCACGAAGGCATCGACATCCTCGACCATGCGCTCGGCCGTGTAGTCCGTGGCCCAGCCGCTCTCGCCGTGGCCGCGCTGGTCGAGCGCCAGCACGCGGTACTTCGCCTGCATCGCCCGCGCGAAGCTGTCCCAGGAGCGGGCATGGCCGGTGAAGCCGTGCAGCAGCACCAGCGCCGTCGCGCCGGGATGCTCCCAGTCGCGGTAATGAAAGCGCAATCCATTCAGCTCGATCGTCTAGTCCTGGACCGCGGTCTCGGTCGTCATCTCCCCCTCCAGCGGGCGCCGTCGCACCCGAGCAGGAGTATACGACGTGTCCGCGCGCGGCGGCGCCGCGGGCAATCGGGATTCGGCCGAACAACTCGTCGTTCGCCGTCCCGCCGCCGTATGCTCGTGACAGCAAGCGAGGGCAGGGAGGGCGGCAGTGGCGCTGGCACGGTCGTGTGGGGGCGGCCGCCCGCGCGCCTCGGGCGCTTCGGCTTGATCCCGGCTGCCGTCCGCTGGCTCGTGCGCCGCTTCTCCCGCCTGAGCCAGCTCGTGGCGACGCTGCTCGTCAGCCTGGCGCTGCTGTGGCTGACGCTGCACACCGTCGATTTTGGCGAAGTTGGCCGTACCTTCCGTCACGCCAACCTGCTCTATCTCGCGCCGATCGTCGCCACGTTTGCCGTGCAGTACTGGTTGATTGCCGTGCGCTGGCAACAGCTCGTACGGCACATCCGCCCGGTCTCCATCCGCGATGCGCTCCCGCGTGTGCTGGTCGCCAGCTCGGCGACGGCGGTGCTGCCGTTCCTGCTCGACCAGCTGCTGATGGTACAGATCTCCGCCCGTGCCTTCGGCATCGGCCGCGCTGAACTGTCCGGCGCCGAGTTCATCTCGCGTCTGATGGAAGGATTCGTGTATGCGCTGTTCCTGCTGGCGACGATTCTGCTGCTGCCGGTGGGACCGGCCTTCGTCGGGCTGGCGCTGTTCATGCTGTTTGGTACGACGACCGGCTTCGCACTCGTCCTCTGGCTCACCAGGCCACGGGCCCTGTCACAGCCCCTTCCCGGCCCGGCGGGGCGCTGGGTCGGGCAGAGCCTCCGGCAGCCGGTGCTGCGCGGACTGCGCTCGATCCGCGACCCGCGCCAGGCGCGCGATCTGTTGTTGCTCAGTGCCGCGATCGCGTTTACCGAGGTTGTCTTCAACGCGCTGGTCGGCCTGGCGCTCGGCATCCGCACCGATCCGGTCGCCTACCTCTTCCTCGACAGCGCCGGCAACATCGGCGCGGCGATTCCGTTCACGCAGGGTGGCACCGGCAGCATCTTCCTCACTCAGCGCGCCTTCCAGGCCGCCGGCCAAAGTACGAGCGTTGCCGCAGCCTACGCGCTCGCGCTGCAGGCGCTAAGCGCGCTGCCCCTCGTGCTGCTTGGCCCGCTCGCCGTCGCCGCCCTGCAGATCACCCCGCGCGAGCTGTTTGCGCTGCGCATCCGCATCGATCACGACGACGATGAGCCCCATGCATAGGCATCACCAAGAGATGAGCCGCCGCTGCGGGAGGCGCGCGGGGCGCTCTCGGACGCCGGTCTCGACATACGCTGTTAGCCGCGCTGCCAGAGCCGGAAGCTGCGCGACTCGTTGTAGGCGTAGCCGAGGGGATTCTCCTGCCAGCCATTGACCGGACCGCGGAGCAGCTCGCGGTCGACCCGCACCTCGCCTGCGTCAAGGTTGAGCCCCCGCCGCTGCGCCCGGCGCATGAATACGTCGAAGCGCCGCGCCAATGCCGTGCGCGCAAGCAGCGCCGGATCGACCGGCTGCCCGGCCCTCGCCGCCTGGCTCGCCGCTGAAGCCACGCGATGTGCCAGTTCGGCGGCAGGGATCGTCGTTCGTTGCCGCGGATCGTCGAACACGATGCGGGCGACGAGGTGCGCCAGCGTCACCGTGCTCAGCCGGCCGAACTCGCCGTGGACGATCGCCTCAGCCTCTCGACGTGGCAACTCGGCCAGACCAGCTCTGGGTGCGCCCACGTTGAGAAACAGCCGCGGCCGCCGCCCTGCCGGCATCAGGTCATACGTCGTGGCGATCGGCAGCACACGCGCCTCGGGCGCGGCGCGCAGCAGGTGGTATAAGCCGCTGCGCAGCGGCTGCAGGGCGCCGTCGGGCGTGAGCTGCCCCTCCGGTGCGATCACAAGCGCACCGCCGGCCCGCAACGGCGCAATCGCGGCCGCGAGTCGCGCAGGCGCCTCGTATGCCTGCGCGATCCGCAGCCGGCGGATCGCAGCCGTACTGATCAGGTCGTTGCCGGTCTGAATGGTCAGCAGCCGCTCGTAGCGCCAACGACGCGCCTCGGTCAGCCTCAGCGACGGTTCGGCACCCGCAGCACGGACCAGCGCCAGTCCCCCCTCGCTCAGCACCGCGCTCAACGGCGTATCGCCCGGGTAGACGGCGCGCAGTATGTCCAGCCATTCAGCGACCATCTGTGTCCCGGTTGAACCGACGGGCACGATCCGCAGGGCGCGGAGCACGGGGCCGAGATTCGTCCGGTACAGCAGCCTGCGCAGCGGCGGGCCGAGCTGAGGGAAGTACAGTCCAAGGAAACCGTCGAGGTAGAGGTCAGCGCTGCCGACGAAGGTTACCCGCCCCAGCCAGCGCGGCCAGACCGAAGGGCCAAGCAGGGTTGCGATCAGCGCCGGCACATCCAGATCACGCTTGTGAGCGAAGGCGACGATCGTCCCAGGCGCGAGAATCGCCCTGGGATCACGGCGCGCCGAGATCTGTACCAGCAGCGGCGTGACCGCCTGGAACAGCGCCGCCACCGACGCCTGTGCCGCCATGTCCGTCGACGTGCGCGGCGGGTGAAGCGCAAACGCGGCGGGCGCTGCGCCGCCGGCAAGCGGCGCCGAGTGGCCAGGGCGACGTGCCAGCATGACTGCACTATGCGGGGGATGGGCGCCGCCCGCAACGAATCGTGCGCATCGGCCGCCGGCCGGTACGCCGAGCGCCGCGATCCTTGAAGCGGCGCTCCGCTCGTGCGGCCGGGCCGGGAGGCGCCCGCTGCCAGCTCACGCAACGACCGGAAATCAGGCAGACCCCGCCGGCATCGCTCTGGTCGATCTATGATGGTGCGTCGCCGCCCTACGCAGAGCTGGAGGGGAAGATGACCGTCACGGTACTGTGGGAAGATCGCGAAGCAACCTGCGCGGAAGCGCGAGCCGAGGGCGATGCCCTCTGGCTGCCCGTCGCCGCGTTGCCGGCCGTGAGTGGCTGGGAGCTGAAGCCCCAAGGCGCCTGCCGCGGCGATGTCTGTGTGCCCTTGCCGGCGGGGCGCCAGACCGAGTTTACGCGTGACGGCGGCCGGCAGTTCAACCTGGCGGCGCTGGCGCGGTTGCTGGGCCAACCGGAGCTGCATGAGACGACCCCAGACGCCTGGGCCTTTGGCGAGGCGGGCGCGGCGCGGCGCGACGCGCTGCGGAGCCTCGAAGCGCCCGACTTTACCCTGCCCGACCTCGAAGGGCGCATGCATTCGCTCAACGACTACCGCGGCAAGAAGGTGCTGCTCGTCTCCTGGGCGAGCTGGTGAGGCTGCCGCATGGACCTGCCGGTCTGGCAGGCGCTGTACGCGGAGCTGGGGGAGAAGGGCTTTCTGCCGATCTCGGTGGCGCTGGATACCGGCGGCGCGGCTGCGGCACGCGAGTGGATCGAGAAGGCGAAGCCGACCTATCCCTGCCTGATCGACGAGCATCACGTCGTCGCGCGGCTCTACGACATGATCAACGTGCCGAGTGCGGTCTGGATCGACGAGCAGGGCCGTATCGTGCGCACCACCGAGCCCGCCGGCGCGGGCGACGGCTTCCGCACTATGGACCGCACCACCTTCCAGATGCCGCCGGAAGCGATCGAAGACTACCGGGTGCGGCGTGAGGTCTACCTCAACGCCCTGCGCGACTGGGTGGCGAAGGGCGCCGCGAGCCGTCATGTGCTCTCGGCAGCGGAGGCGCGGCGGCGCCTGCCCGGTCCCAGCGAGGAGCAAGCGCTGGCGGCAACGCACTTCCGCCTGGGTACCTGGCTGCACGAGCAGGGGCAGACCGAGGCCGCGCAGCGGCACTTCCACGCAGCGCAGCGCCTGCGGCCGCAAAGCTGGTCGTACAAGCGCCAGGCCTGGGCGTTGGAGCAGCCTGGCCTCGCCGGCGGCCCGCCGTTCTGGGCCGCGGTTGATGCGCTGGGCGACCGGCGCTACTACCCGCAGATCGAGATGGAGGGGATGCCGCGCTAGATGGCGGCGATTCTGCGCGACACCTCCGACACGGCGCTGGCCGCGGCGATCGACGCCAACCAGGCGGCGCAGTATGGCCTGCTCGCCGAGGGCATGGGCGGAGAAACGCACGACGAGGGCGACGCGCTCTGGTTCATCACCGACATCGACTACGCACTGTTCAATGGCGTGATGCGGGCGCGTCTGCCTGCCGCGGCGGCGCCTGCTCGCATCCAGGAGCTGCTGGCGCCGTTTCGCGGGCGGGCGATCGAGATGACGTGGCACGTCGGCAGCTCCTCGGCGCCGGACGATCTCGGCGAGCAGCTCCGCAATCACGGCCTGTGGCGCGGGCTGGGAGAGCCGGGGATGGCGGCCGAGCTGGCCGCGCTCCCGGCCGGACGCCCGATCGCCGGCGTCGACGTCGAGCCCGTGCGCGACACCGTGGCCTTCGCCGTCTGGCTAGACGTGATGGCCCGCGGCTTCGACATGCCTGTGATCGCGCGCGACGCCATCGGTGTAGCCTACCGCTGCTTGGGCTTTGGGCCGGACTCCTTCATGCGCCACTACCTCGGCCTGTGGCGAGGCGAACCCGTTGCCTCCTCGACGCTCTATCTTGCGGAAGGGGTAGCCGGCATCTATAACGTGGCCACCTTGCCATCCGCGCGCCGGCGCGGCATCGGCACGGCCGTGACGCGTGTGCCGTTGCTGGAAGCGCGGGACGAAGGCTACCGCGTCGGCGTGCTGCAGTCGTCGAAGCTGGGACTCAACGTCTACTGGCAGCTCGGGTTCCGCCCCTACTCGCGGCTGATTCAGTACGGATTGCGTCCGGGCGCAGGGTGAGGCGGCGGGCACTGAGACGCCCCGAGTTGCCGCAGTTATGTAAAGAGCGGTGCCATGGCGCGGTGCTCCGAGAGCTCACGCATGGCCTCATCGTCCGGCGCCGCGGTGAAGCGTTCGGCGGCGTCGATGATCCTGGGCAGCAGCGAGACGTCGCCCGCGGTGTTGAGGAAAACGCCTTCGTGGCCGAAGACCCAGTGCACGGCCAGATCGATGTCCGGTTGCTCGCGCAGCGGCTCGTACCAGGTCGGAGCGCCGTGCGGGCGCTCGCTCCAGGGCGCCAGTGTGATCGCTTTAATCGTCTGCATCGCCACGCCGCGCTCGCGGCAGACGGCCCGCAGGGCAGCGAAGTCGGCAGCGTACTGCGGGTTCTGCAGCATTGGGTGGTTGAGCGGCAGCAGCACCGAGTCGAAGGCGAACCGTTCGAGGCTGCGGCGGTGCATCCGCGCCACCGTCACGCCGTGCCCGGTGACGCCGATGAAGCGCACCAGGCCGGCCTCGCGCGCCTCGATCGCCGCCTTGAGGGCGCCGTCCGGCCCCAGCGCCGTCTCCCACTCGGCTTCGTCGACGAGGTTGTGCAACTGGATCAGGTCGACCTGATTGACCTGCAGCCGATCGAGCGAGCGGCGGATCTGGTCGCGGGCGCCGGCGTAGGTGCGCTCGCCCGTCTTCGTCGCCAGGAAGAAGCGATCGCGGTGCTTCGCCAGCCACGGGCCGAGGCGCAGCTCCGAGTCGCCGTAACTGGCCGCGGTGTCGATGTGGTTGACACCGCGCGCAAGCAGCAGCGCCACACTGCGGTCGGCCGTCGGCTGGTCCACGCGGGCAAAGGCGGCTGCGCCGAAGATCGTGCGCGTGCTGGTGTGGCCGGTGCGGCCAAACGGCAGTGTCGGGATCATCGCTTGCCCCCTCGGCGCACGCTGCGGCGCGTCTTGCAGCCCAGCATACGCCACACGCAGGCCCGACCGCTCCCATGCTGTTCATTCGCCGGTCAGCACCAGCGCCGCGAGTGCATTGACCAGCGCGTCCGGGTCGAGCGGCTTGGCCAGGTGCGCCGTGAAGCCGGCGGCCAGTGCCCGTTCGCGGTCCTCGTCGCCCGCGTAGGCCGTGAGCGCCAGGGCGGGCAATGCGCGTCCAGAGGTGAGCCGGTGTACCGCCGCCAGTAGTTCGTAGCCATCCATCCCCGGCAAACCGATGTCGGCGAGCAGTACGGCCGGTCGCACCCGCGCTATCGCTTCAAGCGCAGCCTCGGCGGAATCGGCCGCGGACACCGCCGCACCCTGAGCCGCGAGCACCAGTGAAAGCAGTTCGCGGGTCGGCGCGTCGTCCTCAACCACGAGCACCGGCACGCCGGCGAGGCGGCCCGCTTCCACCGCGCCGGCAACGGCGACATCCGAATCGCTCCCCTCAGCGCCGGCCAGCGCCGCGAGCAACGGCAGCCGCACGGTAAACGTCGCTCCCTGGTCACGGCCGGCGCTGTACGCCGTCACGTTGCCGTGATGCATCAGCACGAGCTGGCGCACCAGAGCCAGGCCAAGCCCGAGGCCGGTCTGGCGCGGAGCCGCGGGGTCCGCCTGCCGGAAGCGCTCGAAAACATGCGGCAGGAACTCAGGCGCAATGCCCTGGCCCGTATCACGTACGGAGAGCACGGCGTCGCCGCCTTCGGCGGCGAGAATAAGCTCGACGCGGCCGCGCAGCGGCGTGAATTTGATCGCGTTAGCAAGCAGATTCCAGACCACCTGCTGCAGGCGCGTTGCATCGCCCCGAGCGAAGATAGGGCAGCCCGCGACGGCGAGCTTCAGCTCGATCGAGCGGGCTTCGGCCGATGGGCGCACGATCGCCGCCGCCGCTTCCACCACGGCGCACAGATCCACCTGCTCGGCTGCGAGTGAGAGCTTGCCCATGATGATGCGCGAGGCGTCGAGAATGTCCTCGACCAGCCGCGCCTGCGTCTGCGCGCTGCGCTCAATCTGCGCCAGGGCCTGGCGCGTTTGCTCCGGGCCGAGGCGCCCGCGGGCGAGCAACTGCGCGTACGCGAGGATCGGGGTCAGCGGTGTGCGCAGCTCGTGGGAGACGGTTGAGAGAAAAGCGTCGCGGGCGCGGTTGGCGGCCTCGGCGTCGGCACGCGCGGCCTGTTCCCGCGCCAGCAGTTGCTCACGTTCGTGCTCGGCCGCCTTGCGCTCGCTGATGTCGCGTAGGTTCTGCACCACACCGCGAACGTTCGAATCGTGCAGGAGGTTGCTGGCCGTGGCCTCGACATAGCGCCAGGAGCCGTCAGGGTTGCGCAGACGGAACTCGATCGGCAGATAGTCGCCGGGTTCCCGCACCACACCGGAGAACGACTGCACGAGGCGCGGTACATCATCGGGATGCACGAAGGCGAAGGCGCTCTGGCCCACGACGTCGGTGGCATCGTAGCCGAAGATGCGCTTCACAGAAGGGCTGACGTAGCGCATCACACCCTGCGCGTCCAGCACGACCACCACGTCCGAGCTCTGTTGGACGAGGGCGCGGAAGCGCTCCTCGCTCCGGCGTAGCGTATCTTCCCCGGCACGGCGGTCAGTGATCTCGCTGACGCTGGCGCCGGCCGCCACAATCGCGCCCGAGGCGTCGCGCACCGGAAAGTAGCTGACCATCCACTCTCGTTGGCGTCCGGGGTTCGCCGCGGTTTCGCCGCGCACCTCGACGTTCACCAACGATTTGCCCGTCTTCAGCACGTGGCGCAGCGCCGGCTCGACCGTGTCGGCCAGTGCGGGCACCACGTCGCGCACGCGGCGTCCGAGGCAGGCTTCCACGGTGACGCCGTTGATCGCGGCGAGGGCCGGATTGATGCGGAGATAACGCAGATCGCGGCTTAGCAGCGCAAGCCCGACCGGCGCGGCGGCAAGCAGGGCATCGAGCAGGGCCGAGGCTTCGTCGGGCAAGGCCGTGCGCTCCAGCCGTACAGTCGGCAATCTTGCAACAACAGTATAGCGATACGCTGAAGAAACAGAATCGGACCGCCGGCTTGACCAGGTCCGGCGCGCCGGCGTGCGAATCCGCGCGGCTGCCGGCCACGAACCTACCCATTTCGATCACTTGCGGCGAAGCGGGGCGGTTTCAGCCCGCCGGCTACCGCGCGCTAACATCTGACGGCACGGCGCTGCCGTACTCTCCATGAAGCAGGGCGGAGGCCGCCGGCCCACGCGCCGCCGAGGGCGCGCGGCGCGACGGCGCGCCCGCCGTATGGAGCGATCATGCGCCACTTCTGGTACGGCACCGCCGCGGGCTGCGCCTTCGTCGTGGTCTCGCTGATCGCCCGCGCGGCGGACAGCGTGCCCACGCTGCCGGAGCTGGCGCAGGATCGCCTGGTGCTGCTGCTGCCGGGGCCGCTGTTCTCGCTGCTGCTGGATCGCCTTCTCTATCTCGGCAAGCCGCTGCTCTTCGCCGCGCTGTTGCTGGCGGAGGTGGCGGCCGGAGGTCTCGCCGGGCTGGCGATCGGCCGCTGGGGCCGGCCCGCCGCGGCGGCCGCGGCGCTGTGGCTGCTCACGGGCTTCGTGCTGCTGCCGCTGGTGGATCGCGGCGTGTTCGCCGGCAGCGCCGAGGTGGCGCTGGTGCTGCTGCTCGGCCTGGCCGCCTACGCGCTGACGTACACGCTCTTCGCTGGTCTGCCGCTCAGCCTCGCCGCGCTATTTGGCCCGGCGCAGGAGACGCGGCAAGCCGAAGCAGAGACGCCTGAGGCGCGTGCGGCCGCGCAGATCGACCGTCGACGGTTGCTGGCCGGCGGCACGCTGGGCCTCGCCACGGTGCTCTTGACACGGCGCGCGATCGGCCGGCTCCCCGAGCTGCCCCCGCGCGGTGGCGGCGGTTCGGCGCTGGCGGCCGGGGGCGGCGATGCCTCCGCCGGCGGCGCCGATGAAGCGTTCAGCGGCCTGCCGCCGCCGGTGACGCCCGTCGATCGCTTCTACATCGTCTCCAAGAACCTGCTGGACCCGGTCTCCAACGGCAAGAGCTGGCGGTTGCACGTGGGCGGCATGGTCGAGCGGCCGCTGACCCTGGGTTACGGCGAGATTACCGCCCTGCCGGCGGTCACTCAGGACCGCACGCTGGAGTGCATCTCCAACGAGACTGGCGGCGACCTGATCAGCAACGGCGTCTGGACTGCCGCACGTCTGGCCGACGTGCTGCAGCGGGCCGGCGTGCAACCGGGCGCCGCCGCGATCACCTTCAGCAGCGCCGACAAGTACACCTCCGCCCTGCCCCTGGCGCAGGCGCAGGATCCCTCCACGCTGCTCGCGTACCAGCTCGACGGCGCGCCGTTGCCGCACAAGCACGGCTACCCGGTGCGCGTTTTGGCCGCCGGCCTCTACGGCATGAAGAACCCGAAGTGGCTGACGCGCATCGACCTGGTCGCGGCCGAGCAGCCGGGCTTCTGGCAGCAGCAGGGCTGGGATGAGCAGGGCATCATCCAGACGATGGCGCAGATCAACACGCCGGTAGACGGCGCAAAGCTTGCGGCGGGAACCGTGCAACTTGCCGGCATCGCCTTCGCCGGCGCCCGCGGCATCGCACGCGTCGAGGTCTCGAGCGACGGCGGTGTGAGCTGGGCGGACGCGCGGCTCCTGCCCTCGCTCGGCCCCAACACCTGGACGTTCTGGCAGAACGCCTGGCAGCCAGCGGGGAGCGGCGCCTTCACGCTCAGCGTGCGCGCCACGGACGGCTCGGGGACGGAGCAGCCGGCGCGGCGCACCGATCCGTTCCCCGCCGGCGCTACCGGTTACCACCAGATCCGCGTGCGTGTCGGCGGCTGAGCGGATCCCGGCATTGGTGCACAAGCGGAAGCCTTGAGCGGAGGGCGGATCATGGGACGCGTACTCCGGATCGTTCCGGCCTGTCTGACGGCCGCGGCCATCATGGCGCTGGCCGCTTGCGGCTCTTCGAACAACGGCAGCCATACCGCGAACAATCCCGCGCCAGCCGGCGTAACGGTCGTTGCGGCGCAGGCTGCCAACTCGGCCGCGACGAGCGCGCCGCCGTCAGCGGCTGCCGCCGTGTCACCCAGTCCGGCCCCAGGCGGCACGGCCGCCGCTGGACCGGCCGGTCTGGGCACGCCGGCGACCAATCCGGTCGAACGGCTGAGTGGGACCGTGCAGAGCGTGGACGCGGGCAAGGTCACGCTGAAGGACGGCGGCAGCTTCTCGCTCTCACCGCAAACGGTCGTGACGAAGCGGGCGATGATCACGGCGGCGGATCTGAAGACGGGTCAGACGGTGGCGATCACCGCCCGGCGCCAGCCGGACAATACGCTGCTGGCGAGCATGATCGTGGTCTTTCCCGGCGCGCCGAGCGGCTTCCGGCTCGGGCAGAGCCCGCTGGACGCCGGCAACTTGATGACCAACGCGACGATCGACAGGGTCGCGGGCAGCAGCTTCCACGCCTCGTTTCCCGGCGGCGGCGAACAGGTGAGCATCGCGCCCGACGCGCAGCTCCTCACGCTGGCCGCGGGCACGCAGGCGGAGATCGCCACTGGTGCGATGATCACGGCCGCGGTGCGCAACGGCGTCGCCCAGCAGGTCTCGATTCAGTAGGGCGTGGCGCCTATTCCTGCTTCGCTTCGCTCGGCTGTCCCCTTCCTGCGAGGAAGCGCTTGTCCGAGAGCTACGGGGCGTCCTCGCCCTTACTCCTCCCGTGTCCGGCCAGAGCGCAGCGCAACCGTCGGAGACTTTCCACGCAGACGCGGCGATCTGAAGCTCGCCGCGGCGCGGGTATCTTGAACCAGAGCGCGGTCAGGCGCGGCGCGCGGTGTGTCTACGCAGGGGGTGCAGCGATGAGCGCGTCGTAGGCTGAAATTTGCCGTTCGCGCGCGGCGTCATAGGCGGCGCGGTGCTCGGCATTCGGAGAAAACGTGTCGCCGATCGCAGCGGGAACGCGCTCGGCCTTCGGCGCAACCACCTCCAGTGCGGTTACAGCCGTACCGCGCAGCGTGGTTTGGCCTTCGAGCGAGGCCACCATCGGCGCCCCGATGACGTCCGCCAGGATGCCGAGCCACTCCGGCAGGTCTTCGGCCGCCCCGCCGCTCACCACGACGCGCGCGACGTCCGGCGCAAGCCGGCGCACCTCGTCCGCAATCAGTCCCAACCGCAGCGCGATCCCCTCCAGCAGGCCGCGGAACAGCGCCGCCGGGTCGGTGTGGAGATCCATGTTAGTGAAGCTGGCGGTCGCGTGGCCGGCCCAGCCGGGACTGCGCTCGCCGGTGAGGAAGGGCAAGACGACGGGCGTATCCATGGCCGGCGGCGCGGTGATCACGGGCCGCAGGCCGTCGACCGGCGGCAGCTTCAGCAGGCCGCGCAGCCAGGCGACCGCGCGGCCGCCGTCGTTCAGCGCACCACCCAGCAGCGACTGCCGTCGGTTCACGCGGTAGCACCAGAGTCCGTGCGGCACGACATCGGGCGTGCCCTCCAGCAGCACCCGCACGGCGCCGCTGGTGCCGAGCGAGAGGGCGTAGCTCTGCAGGTCGGTCGCGTCGCTGCCGATGTTGCTGGCGTAGCCGTCGGCGATCGCGGGGAACCACTTCGCCTGCTTGAGCTGCGGCCAGCGGCGGGCGAACTTCTGCCGCAGCCCCTGCAGTGGCTCGCCCGTGTCGCGCAGGCTCGAGAGCTGGTCGGCCTTCACCGGCAGCGCGGCGAGCAGCTCCGCGTCCCAGTCAAGCTCGTGCCGGTTGAGCAAGCCCGTCCAGGCGGCGGTAGAGAAGGACGCCGCGCGCTTGCCCAGCAGATGCACGTAGACGAACTCGCCGAGCGAGAGCCAGTAGGCCGCGCTCGCAAGCGTTTGCGGCTCCGTGGCCTGCAGCCAGCGGAAGCGCGCCGGCAGATAGCTGGCGTGGAAGCGGCAGCCGGTGCGCTGCTGCACCGCGTCCTCGTCCAATTCGCGCTGGAGCTGCGCGACCTGCGGCGCAGGGCGCGCGTCGGCGTAGGTGAAGACGGGCGTCAGCGGCCGGCCGCGCGCGTCCACGCCGACGAGGCTTGAGGCGTAGGTATCGCAGGCGACCGCGGCGATCTGTTCCGCGTGTCTGCCCGCCGCCTTGAGCAGGCCGTCGATGATCTGGATCGCCTCGTTCAGCACCGCCTCCGCGTCGCCGACCACGGTGCCATCGGGCTTGCTCGTCGCCTGGTGGCGGATGCGCACCTCACAGCGCTTGAGCGTGCGCCCGCGCGCGTCGAACAGGCGGCCGCGCGTGCCGGAGGAGCCAACATCGAGGGCCAGGACAAAGGGGGGCTCGGCGCGCTTCTTGCCGACGGTCTCCATGCGCATTGCACCCGACGCCGAGAGTCGCCGGCTCGCGAGCGGACAATGAGCACACGCCCGTCCCGGCCGGCGCTGGGCGGATTCTACCACTGCCCCGCCGAGGCGCTGCCCTATACTGGAGGCAAGTGAAATTTCGGAGAGATGGGCGCGTGTGGCGCTTCTTGCCGCGCAGCCGGCGAGTGCGGTTCGCAATCGGCGGCCTCGTTGTGCTGGCGGCGGCCGTGACCGGCGCCTCGTTGATCATGATGCGCAGCAACACCCACACGCTCGCGCCGCCGGCTCCCACCGTCAGCGCCCAGCGCATCGATTACACGCTGAAGTCGTCGCTGCTCGCGCTGGTGCAGTCGGCCGACCTGATCTGCGCCTGCACCGTGCTCTCCGAGTCGCCGCCCTACCTGGCAACGCCGCGGGTGGACGGCAGCGGCGCGGGGCCGGCGCCCGCAAGCAGAGCCGTGCAGGACTTCAGCGTGCGCGTGGATCGCGTGGTGCGCGGCACCAGCGAGCCTGCGCAGACAATCACGGTGACGCAGGCAAGCAACCAGGGCAGCGCAGCCGCGGCCGCTGAGAATACGCCGCTGGTGGCCGGCTCGCACTACCTGCTGTTCCTCAGGCGTGCCGCCAACGGCAAGTACGGGCTGGTCTCCGGTCCGCAAGGGCTGCTGCTTCTCAACGCCCAGAACCGCCTGCAGCCCGCGCTCGCAGACGATCCGGTCACCGGCCCGCTGCGCAATCGCAAACTTGACCAGGTGCTCGGCCTCTTGCGTGGACCGGTGACGACGCCTGCGGCGCATTAGGCCAGGCTCTCCGCATCCGCCGCCTCCGCGTGCGCGAACGAGCGGAGACCACGAGCGTCTTCACACACGACACAAGGAAGTTCAAATGTCGCAGAATCTCTTTCCCGAGCTGGACACTGCCCAGCCGCCGGTGGACCTCAGATCATGGCGCCCCGACTGGGACTTCGGCCCGATCGAGGGCTTTCCCGTCTACACCCGCGCGAATGTCGGCGAAGTCATTCCGGGGTTGATGTCGCCGCTCGGCGCCTCGGTCGGCACGAACGCGCTCGACCAGGGCTTCATCCTCCTGTCGAAGATGCTGGGCACCTTCGAACCCTACCGGCGCCGCCTGCCGCCCGGCATCGAAGACGGCACGGCGAAGACCGGCGCCTGGGTGGGCGTCTTCTTCGGCCGCGCCTATCTCAATCTCAGCCTGATCACCGAGGGCGCGGACCTGATCCCCGGCACCTCCACCGCGGCGGTGGAGGAGCAGTACCTGGGCGGCGTGCGCAATCCCGGCGCGCCGCCGCGCCGGCTGACCCTGGCGGAACGACGAATCAAGCTCACGGTGATCCCGCACTTGCTGCGGGCAACGCTGCGCGCTCCCCGGCTGACCGATGAGCAGGAGCAACGGGTCACCGAGTATGTGCGACACGAAAGCGCCCTCGATCTGCACCAGGCGAGCGGCGACACGCTGCTCGCTCGCCTGGCATACTCGGGGCGCTTCCAGGTGCCCGTTGCCGGCCTGCATCTGCTGAACAGCGCCGGCGCCAGCACGGGCCTGGAGACCCTCTCGCGCAGTGTGCGCCGCTGGCTGCCGAATGCTCCGGCCGGGCTGGTGGAGCGGTTGGTCACCGGGCTGCCGGACGTGGAGAGCGCCAAGCCGGCTTACGAGATCTGGCGGCTCTCGCGCCTGGTGAAGGCCGACGACGGTCTCACGCGCCTGTTCGCGCGGACAGACGCCGGCGAGACCGCCGCGGCGCTGGCCGCCGCGCCCGGCGACGCGGCCACGGGCCTCCGTGAAGCCCTGGACGGCTTCCTCGGCCGCTATGGCTACCGCGCGATGCGCGAGGCCGAGCTGTCGTCAAAGTCGTGGGCGGAAGACCCAACCTTCGTCTACGCCACGATCAAAAGCTACGCGCAGGCCGGCGAGGACGCCGACCCCTTCCTCGCGCACGCACGCCAGGAGGCGTTCCGCCGCGAGGCAGAAGCGTACGCGTTCAAGCAGCTGAATCCGTTGAAACGGCGTCTCTTCCGCCAACAGCTCGGGGTGGCGCAGCGCTTCATTGCCCTGCGTGAGAAGACCAAGGCGCAGTGGGTGCGGGCGATGCAGCCGGCCCGCGCCATCTGCCGCGAGGCCGGGCGGCGTCTCACGGAGCAAGGCGTGCTCGCCACCACGGACGACGTGTACCTGCTGCTCTACGATGAGTTCGAGCAAGCGCTGCGCGGTCGGCTCGACACGGCCGCCGCCCGGCAGGCCGTCGATCGCAGACGGCGCGACCTGGCGATCTGCGAGCGCGTCGAGTTACCGGAGTGGTTCGACGGGCGGCCCGAGCCTCACTGGACCGGCGCAGAGCAAAGCAAACCGGCCGGCGACATGCCCGCCGCGGCGACCCTCAAGGGCATCCCCGTCAGCCCTGGACGCGCGCGCGGACGGGCGCGCGTGATTACCCAACTCGACGAGGATGCCGCGGTCGAGCCGGGCGAGATCCTGGTTGCGCCGTTCACCGACGCGGCCTGGACGCCGCTCTTCTTCACCGCCGCGGCCGTGGTCGTCGATCTCGGCGGGCCGCTCTCGCACGGCTCGACCGTGGCGCGCGAGTACGGCCTGCCCGCGGTGGTCAACGTCAAGACCGGCACCAAACAGATTCGCGATGGCCAGGAGATCACTGTGGACGGCACCAGCGGCGAGGTGTTGTTGCACTAACGGTTGGCCCGCGGCCGCTACACCTCGCCCGCCGGCCAGCCGGCACGAACCACTGCCGCCAGTGCCGCACGCTCCGCCTCCGGCAAGAAGCTGTGCCGCGCAGCGTGCAGGGTCAGCTCACGCAACGCCGGCAGCGTGAAGCCGAGCCGGTCATGCAGCAGGCCAAGCTCCTTGCTGAGGTTGGTCTGAAACGGCAGCGGGTCGTCCGAGCTGACGGTGACGGGGACGCCGGCCGCCACCAGTGCGCGAATCGGATGCTGTTCGAGCGCGGGCACGACGCCCAGCCGCAGGTTGCTCGTCGGGCAGACGTCGAGCGCAACGCGCTGCCGCGACAGCGTGGCCAGCAGCTCAGGATCCTCGACCGCCCGCACGCCGTGCGCGAGGCGCCGCGGCCGCAGATCTTGCAGGCAGTCGCGCACGCTTCGCGGCCCGGCGCCTTCGCCCGCATGGACGCGACGTCCGAGCCCGGCTGCCGCGGCCGCGCGAAACACGTCGCGAAAGATGCCTGCGTCGGGCGCCCCCCCGCTCATCGCCGTGCAGATCGACGCCGCAGAGCGGCAGGCCGCCCTTGCGAGCGGCCAGCGCCTCCTCCAACCAGTCGCGCGCCAGCGTGGCGGCGCTCTGGCCATCGGGCATGAGATGGGTGCGGCTGAAGCCGAGGATCAGCCCGATCCGCAGCGGCTTCCGCGCTTCCACCTCGCGCCGCGCCTGGTCGATCGCCGCCAGCGTCTCGCCGAGGGGCACGTAGAACGGCTGTCCGGGCGTGCGCGGACCGAAGCTCGGCTCCGCGTAGATCACGTTCTGCGCCACGAGATCCTCGAAGCATTCGCGGGCGACGCGGTAGTAGTCGGCGGCCGATCGAATCGTCGTACGCAACACTGTGCCGAACTCGGGGATGAAGCTCGGTAGATCCGTGAAGCGCCAGAAGTCGCGCTCCCAGCCGGGCTGCGCCAGCGGCGACCCAGGCGCATAGCGGTTCGCCTGCTCGCGCACCGTCTGCGGGCGCAGGCTGCCCTCCAGATGCAGGTGCAGCTCGATCTTCGGCACACGACGCAAGATCGCCGCCACGTCGGCGTCGGGGGCAGGATTGAGTGGCCGCTGGCGCCGCGTCATCCGCTCACCCCAGATCGCTTCTCACCGACCGCGGCTATCGGATCGCGCGGGCATCGGTCGGAGTGCGCTGTTCTCTGCCGGCGCTGGCTCTCACAATAGCCTCATGAGCCGCTGGCTGGGGCTGCGCGAGCGCGTCGAATCGGCGGGGTTGGCTGAGCAGGCCGGCTTTCTGCTGCTCGTCGTCGCCACGGGCGCGGGCATGGGGCTGGTCGCGGTCGGCTTCCGCGAGCTGCTGCACGGCGCCAACCAGCTCTTCTTCGGCTCGTTTAAGGGTGTAGATCTCGCCGCCACGCTGCTCGACCGGCCCTAGGTCGCGCTGCTGCCGGCGGCGGGCGGGCTGCTGGTGGGCCTCTATCTGCGCTTCGTGCTGCACGCACCGGCGGGCCACGGCGTCTCCGAGGTGATCGTGGCCGTGGAAACGAGAGGGAGCCGCCTGCCCTGGATCGCCGGCGTGCACACGGCGATCGGCTCGACCGTGACGATCGGCTCCGGCGGTTCGGCCGGGCCGGAGGGGCCGATCATCCAGATCGGCGCGGCGCTCTCCTCCGGGCTCGGCCAGCTCCTGCGTCTGCCGGCGCCGCGGCTGCGCACGTTGCTGGCCTGCGGCGCCGGGGCCGGCCTCGCGGGCATGTACCATGCGCCGCTCACCGGCGCCGCCTTCGCCAGCGAAGTGCTGCTGGAGGAGCTGGAGCCGAGGCGTTTCTCGCTGCTGGCGCTGGCCGCGGTGGCCGCTACTGCCGTGGCGCAGCAGTTCAGCGTCGAGCACGTGATCACGGCGCCCGCGCTGCCGCCGGCGCCCTGGCAGGACGTGCCGCTCGACTTGCTGCTGGGGCTGATTGCGGCCCCGCTGGGCGTGGCGCTCTTCCTGGCCGTGCATTCGCTGGGCAGCCGCATCGAGCAGTCGCGTATTCCCTTCTGGCTCGGTCCGGCGCTCGGCGGGCTCGCGGTGGGCGCCATCGGCCTGTTTCTGCCGCGCGTGCTCGGCAGCGGTGACACCGGCATCGAGCAGGCGCTGAACGGTCACCTGGAAACCGGCCTGTTGCTTGCCCTGCCGCTTGCCAAGCTGGCGGCCACCAGCTTCACGCTGGGATCCGGCGCCACGGGCGGCGTGTTCACGCCCTCGCTCTTCATCGGCGCGACGCTGGGCGGCGCCTTCGGCGCGATCGTCGGCCGCGTCTGGAGCGGCGCCAGCCCGGAGCCGGCTTACACGCTGGTCGGCATGGGCACGGTGGTGGCGGCCGTCGTCAACGCGCCGCTCACCGCGGTGCTGCTGGTCTGCGAGTTCACGCGCGATTTCAACCTGCTGCCGCAGATCGTCGCCGCGGTGGCGGCAAGTGTGATGCTGGCCCGCCGGCTGCACGCGGAGTCGATCTACACCTTGCCGCTGCGCCTGCGTGGCATCGACCGCGAGCTGATCCGCCTCAGCCCGCTGGCGCGCATCCGCGTGCGCGAAGTCCTGATCCGCGACTGGCCGACGATCGCGCCCGATCGCACGCTGCGCCAGGCGATGGCGCAGGCGCGCACCAGCGGCCGCACGGTTTTTCCGGTGGTCGATCGCGACGGGCGTTTCGAGGGCGTGCTCAGCCTCGACCAGGTGGCGGCCGCGCTGGAACGGGCGGACGCCGCCGGCGAAACGCAGTTCGAGGACCGCCGTGTACGTGACCTGGCGCTGCGCGACGTGCCGCTGCTCGACCCTGACGAAACGTTGCACGAGGTTGCGCTGGCGCTGGCCGGCGCCGCCTCGTTCATGCCGATCGTGCCGGTGGTGCGCCGCCACGGGGAACAGTACGTGGGTGTGCTGGAACGTTCCGCGATCCTGCGCTCATACAGCGCCGCCTCGCGCCTGCAGGGCCGCTCGGAGCGGGCGCGGCGGGCACGTCAGCAACCTGGGGGCTAATCGCCGTCTCCCGCGAGCGTCGTGCCTTCCTTCTCTGGGTGCAGGTGCGGCAGATGCGGGTGCGGCACATGCGGGTGGGCCAGCGCCTGCAGCGTCTTCGGCGCCCGTTCGCGGAAAGTAATGTGGTGATTGAACGTGAAGTTCCACGCATATGAGACGGCGGTGGCGCCGGCGTAGACCGCGCAGTAGACGAAGAAATCTCGCTTGATGCCTACGCCCCAGCGGGTGGCGAAGCCGAGAATGCCCGTGTGCAGCACGAGGGCGCCGAGGCTGATCAGCGCGAACTGCCCACCCTGATGCAGCACGCTGCGCCGCTCGACGTGCCGGTAGTTCCAGATGCGGTTCCAGAAGTAGTTGTTGACGATGCCGGCACCGTAGGCGATCGGATTGGCGACGATCACACGCCAGCCAAGCTGCTGATTGAGCAGGGTGAAGAGCACAAAGGAGATTACCGTGCCGCTGAGCCCAATCATGCCGAAGCGGATCGCCTGCCAGGAGACCGAGGGCTCACGGCGGCGCGTGGCGGCCTGCGAAACTGTCACCAGCGATCGGCTCCTCGCGCGGTGTGTACGGTGATCCGCTGACTGAGTACTATCATCGGCGGGCGCGTGAGTCGTTAAGAGATTACAAGGACGTGGTGACAAAAGACTATCACGCTAGCCCGAATGGGTTGCAGCCGCCGGCCCGGCTCTGGCTGCCATAACGAGATCGCCGAGCGCTTCCGTGAGCCGGGCCAGTTGCGACTCCGTAAGCCGGCCGAGGATCTCGATCACGTAATGGCCGGCGGCACGCTCGAGCCGGCCGGTTAGGTCGGCGCCCAGCTCCGTCAGGTAGTTGTGCTGTACGCGCCGGTCCTGCTCGTCTTCTTCGCGCCAGACGAGCTCGCGCTGCAGCAGCTTCTCGACGTGACCCGTGATCGTCGAGGGATTGACGCCGAACCGTTCAGCAAGCAGGCTGCCGGTGCTGCCGGGCTCCTCGCGCAGCATGAACATCAGTCGCAACTGGGGCACGGTCAGGCCGCACTCCGCCCAGAGGCGCGCCCGCAGCGGGTCCACAATTGCCACCGCCTCACCGTAGAGCCGCGCCGCCCCGACGAGCGCCGCACGATCATGCGCCATACTATTTGCCCTTTACACAACTGCTTTTTGCGCGTATCGTAGAGGCATCGCCCGGCCGGGCGTTTCCGCGGTTATGCGCGTTGATTCTACGTCGCGCCGCCCACGCAGGCGACAGGCGGCCGGCAGGCACGGAGGAGCGCGATGGTGACGCGATCCCGCTTGAGCGAGCAACTGCAGCAGTCGATGCCGCAACGCGAGCCTCCCTACCGTCCGGCGATGCTGCTCCCCGCCGCCGAGCGCGCGGCGTTGGCCGAGAAGCTGGGCGACGCCGCCAACTACGAGATCGGCTTGCTGCGCGACATGGTGCAGGCAGACCCAGCGAACGTCGAGTTCCGCAAGGCGATGGTCTGCGGCATCGCCAGCGCCGAGTTCGCCGGAGTGGACGCCTTCAGCCGCAAAGTGGCTGAGTGGCAGGACTGGAACGTGCCGCCCGAGCTGATCATGGCGATGGCCCGCCAGACCTGGGACGAGGTGCGCCACGCGCAGCTCGCCCTGGGCCTGCTCGACTCGTACGGCGGAAAGATCGACGAGTATCCGGACACGTTGGGCGGTGGCGGCGGCCAGGTGCGGCAGATGCTCGAACTGGCGCTGGGCGACAACCCGCAGGACCCGCTAATCAGCCTGGAAACGACCAATGTCTCGCTCGAGGGCGAGGCGCTGGCGCTGTTCCAGGCCACCAGCGAGCTGGGCGGCCGAATCGGCGATGCGCTGATGCAGCACGTCTACGATTACAACTGGGCCGACGAAGTCACGCACACGGCGATTGGCGACTACTTCGTGAAGGAGCTATGCGCGGCGGACCCGGCGCAGGAGGGCCGCGCCCTGCGCGCCCACGCGAAATTTGAGCAGATCCGTGCCCAGCTCAGCGGTGAACAGAAGGACGAGATCCGCGCCTTCTTCGCCGAAGAAGCCGACCGCGCCAGCACGGCGCTGGGCTAGCATTCAGGACCAGGTATGACCTACCGCATTGCCCTGGAAGGCTGCATCAACTGCGGCTGGTGCCGCCGCGCCTGCCCAACGGAAACGATCGCGTTCTTCCTGACGCGCCAGCGCACGCACGTGATCAGGCCTGAGGGTTGCATCGACTGCGGCATCTGCGCCCGCGTCTGCCCGGTGGACGTGATCAGCTACGACCAGGAGTACCGGCACGATCCGATCGACCTGGAGGCGGCCAAAGCGCACGCCCGCGCCTGGGCCCGAAGACAGCGCCAAACCGCGCAGCAACGCAAGCTCCGGGCGGAAGCGGCGGCGGCAGGGGTACGGGCGCGGCCGGCAGACGCCGGCCCTTCGAGGTGAAGACCGCATGCCCGAGCTTTGCATCGACCCGCGCACCGTCGGCGGCGCCTTCTCGGTGGACGAGAACGGCCGCCGGCTGTTGCATTACCGCTTCGCCGAGCACGCCTGCATGACGGCGGCGGGCGCCTGGGCCTCAACCATGCCGCAGATCAAGGCCAAATTTGCCCTGGGCGAGCACTGCTACCAGGACTCGGTGCACTGGTTCTGGCTGGGGCAACGCCTGCCCGAGCTGCGCGTCACCGAGGGCGCCGACATCGAGGCGCCCCCTACGCTGCGCAGCAGCTACAAGATGGAGCCGCCCAACGAGCAGTTCGTGAAGTTCGTCGAGACGATGCAGCTCCAGACCGAGCCGCTGCTGCGGCTCGTCGGCCTCTACCGCGTGCTGAAGACGCAGCTCTGCGTCTACTACCGCCATCACGCGCTGGTGACGGACCAGGTTTGCGACGCGCCCACGGTGCGTATCCTCCGCCACATCCTGCTGGAGGAGGAGGAGCACCTGAAGTGGGGCCAGGCGATCTACGAGGAGCTAGCGGACACGCGCGAGAAGCGCCGCGCCGCCCTCGCCTGGCAGGCGGAACTGGAAGACCTGCTGATCCAGGCGGGCGGCATCTGCGGCGACCTGGGCCGGTAGCGGTGGGCAACCTGGTTAACCCGCCGGCGCCGCCGCGGGCAGCGGCACACCGCCGACGGGCACGTCGCGCAGCCGCTCCCACTGGCGATCGACCTGCGCCATGATCACCTCGTCCGGCTGCTCCAGATCGATCGGATCGCCGGCCATCACCCAGCAGGGCCGGCTCGTCACCCAGAAGACTTCGGTCGTGTTGTTCTCCGGGTCGGCGAAGTAGCAGCCGATCGCGCTGGCGTGGCTGACCACGCGGTGGATCCTGTAGCCGCCGGCCTTGATCGCGCGGTACATCTCGCGCAGATCCGCGAGGCTGACCACGCGCATGGAGATCTGATTGATCAGGTGCGGATCCTCGGCGCTGGGCCGGCCGCGCATCAGCGCGATCTCGTGGTCGCTGCGCGCGGGATCCGAGCTGAGGAAGACGGCGCCGGCCTCCCAGTTCTGCTTCGTCACCTGCATGCCGAGCAGGTCGCGGTAGAACGCCACCATCTTTTCGAGATCCTGGACGTAAATGCCGACGTGCCCGAGGCCAACCACGCGCGCCATGCGGAGGCTCCTTTGCGCTGAACACCGCGCCTGAATGTGGCTTATCATACGCCGAATCGCGCACGCGCGTCGGCCGCCACGCCGGCTCAAAGGGCGCGACTCGGCCCTTCAAGCGGCGGCGCCGTCAGATGCCCCACATACAGCGTGCCGTCGTAGGCGACGACGACCGAGAGCGGCTCACCGTCGCTTGCAACGGCGGTCACGAAGTAGTGGGCTCCCGTGTCGTCAACCGGCTCACCCGCTTGAATGGCGAAGCTCTGGCCGCAGGCAGCGGCCGGCGTTGCAGTCGGCGTGCTGTCTCGCGGCCGGATCAGCGTCGCCGTATCTCGAAACAGCAGCCGATAGCCGTCGCCGACGAGATCAAAGTTCGTGCCGGAGCGGCAGGTGAGCGTGCCTGTGATGGGTGAGGTCAGCGTGGTCGCGAGCCGGTCGGTATAGCCGCAGGTCGCCGGTCCGCAAGTCGTGAAGAAGAAGGCGCCGGTGTTCCCCGCGGACGGCAGCCAGCCGACCCGCTTCATGCCGCCGAGATCGAGCCCAACGCCGGTGTTGTAGTCCACTACGCTGTTCGGCGGCACGGGCAGAGGCCCGAGCCAGAGATGGCCGGCGGCATCGACGGCGATCGGGTAGTCCGCCAGCGTGCCGCCTTCGTTTCGCACCCCGTCTTCATTCGCCCAGAAGAGCACTTCGCCGGGCATAGTCACGCGAAAGGTGCGGTCGTCCGCGCGGTCGAATGCAGCATCGCCAGGCCCAAAGCCCGTTTCACCGGTGAGGTAGAGGAGGTGGCCGGACAGCCGAACGGCCGCGCCAATCCAGTGCGGTGCGGACAGCCCGACGTTGGGGAGCGTTCCCCACGTCATGCTCGGCGGAAAGTGAATCTCGTCGCCTCGCCTGAGGTGCAACACCATCGTGGCCGCGCGGTTCTCGGCCTGTACCGGGCCGCTCGCGCTCACCACGAACTGGCCCACGTCCTGCAGTCCGGCGGGCATCACGAGCGCGGCGGGCGCCGGTGTGCCTGTCGTGGGCGGCGCGACGCGCGGCGTGGCGGCTAGCGCCTGTGGAGCCACGAAGCTCGCATTGCTCGCCGGCGCGTGTGTGGCGTGGTGCGACCCACCGCCACAGGCGAGCACGAAGACGCTGATCAGCGGCAGCAGGTGCAGCAGGACGCGCATAGCCGTCCTCTCGCTCGGTTCGGCGCGGGTGCATCCTCATCAAACTAGAACCACAGGAACCGCAGCGTAAACGGTCGGACCGTGGTGACGTTTCACTGCGCCCAACAGCCTCCATACGACTCCCGACGATCACCCGTAGCTGTAGGCCAGGCCGGCGCGGACGTCGCTCTGGATGCCGTACTGCGGGATCGGGTAGCGCAGACCGTTCCTGGCAATGCGCTTCATCCCCTCGATCGCGCCGGGCAGGAAGCGCGGCGGAATCGCCATCAGCAGCTCGTCGTCCAGCACGCCGCCGTAACGCCGCTCGGCGTAGCAGGGGATGGAGAGGCTCGGCTCGCCCGTCTTCAGCGCCCGGCCCCACGAGTCGGCGCAGGCCGACTCGCCCACCACGCCCCACTCGAACTTGCGGTAGCCCGTCCACTGCAGGCCGTTGATCAGGATGATCATCTGCCCGGGCGTGCCGTAGATCAGGCAAACGTCCGGCGGATCGAGCCGGCCCGAGGTCAGCGGCGAGACGGCCAGCGCCGTGAAGCGGCCGTAGGGCACCACGTCCATCGCCGCCTGGTGCGCCGCCGAGTTCTCCAGCGTGTCGAACCAGACGCCGGCCATGCGCCTGCCGGAGAGCCAGTCCGCGTCCTGCGGATGCAGGCCGATCACGGCGCCGCACTGCGCGCCTACGAGGTCGTCGTTGGTGATGCCGACGGTCCAACCGAGCCGGGCAGCCTGCGCCACGATCTGATCGGTCGTATGGATCGCCTTAGGCCGCCGAATGCGCGGAATCGCCTCCATCTCGGCCACGGTCTCGAACAGTTTCATGCCGATCGGCGTGGTGCGCAGCCGCAGCAGGCGGTTGAGCTCGTCGACGACCGCTTCCCAGTCGTAGCGCTCGGGCTGAACCGGCGGAAACGCCATCGGCATCTCGGAGCTGTTTGTGTCAGTGGTCATCCCTGGTCTCCCTCGCTGCGGCGCGTGCTTACCTATCGTACGCCAACGCCGGGAACTGCATCGCACCGGCGATGAGCTCGTCTGCTTATAGCATCGGCCGCCTGGCCCGTTGCGATCAGGGGAAGGCGGGCCGCACCACCCGCGTGAACTGCGACATCGTCTGCAGAATCCCGTCCGGCGTGGCGCCCTCCAGCTCGGGAAAGCCGGCGAAGAACGTGTCGAAGACGATTTCGGAGAAGCCGGCTGCCTGGTAGCGGCGCAGCGTGGCGAGCACCGCGTCCGGCGTGCCGATCGGCATCTCCGGCGGCTCACTTTCCCCGAACCGATGCGACGTCAGTTCGAAGTACAGCGGCGCCCGCGTCGTCAGGGCGATAGTCTCCGGGTCGCGGCCAAGCCGCTTCGCCGTCTCGCGCAGCCCCGCGATGGCGGGCAACAGCTCGGAGAGGCCGACGGGCGAGGCGTGCCACACCTGGCCGTATTTGATCGCGCGCCGGTAGGCGGGCGGCGTGCGGCCGCCCACCCAGATCGGCGGGTGCGGCTGCTGCACGGGCAGCGGCTCAGCGTGCAGATTCTCGAAGCGCACCGTCGGTCCGGCGAACGAGGCGACGGGCGCACTCCAGAGGGCGATCATCGCGTCAAGATATTCGTCGGTGAGGGCGCCGCGCTGCTCAAACGGCACGCCGATCGCGTCGAACTCCTCGCGCATCCAGCCCGTGCCCACGCCGACGTCCAGCCGTCCGCCGCAGAGCTGGTCGAGCGAAGCGATGGCGCGGGCCATCAGCACCGGATGACGAAACGGCAGCACGAACACCGTGGCGCCCAGCCGCACGCGCGTGGTGCAGGCCGCGACGTAACCGAGCGTGACCAGCGGATCGTAGAAGGCCGGACCGAAGCGGCGGTTCACCTCGCCGCGCGGAATGGCGGCGCGATCGGTGATCCAGATCGAATCGAAGCCCAGCGAATCGGCGGCCTGCGCCACGTCGCGGATGGCGGCGGCGCCGGCCACAGCGCGAAAGTGCGGGAGCACGATGCCGAAGCGCATGTGAAGCACCCGTTGCAGGGCTCGCCCGGCTGCGGGCGGCAGTGCCCATGCTACACGTCCGGCCAGTATGCTGGTGGCGAGGTTCGGACAGCGAAGGAGCAGCAGATGCCGGGACGGCTGGAAGGCAAGGTCGCGTTGATCACGGGAGGCGGCTCGGGCATCGGCCGAGCGAGCGCCGAGCGCTTCGCCACGGAAGGCGCGCGCGTCTGCGTCATCGATCGCTCGCTGGAGGGCGCGGCAGAGACGGTGCGCCGCATCGAGGCGGCCGGCGGGCAGGCGTTCGCCGCACAGGCCGACGTGACGAGTGAGGCGATCGTCAACGGCGTCAGCCACCGCTGCGTCGAGACGTACGGCGCCCTGGATTGCGTCGTGGCCGCGGCGGGCATCGCGCGGGCGCCCGGCCAGCAAGGCGGCGAGCCGCTCTGGAACATGCCGCTCGAAGCCTTCGACGGCATGCTGGACGTGAATCTGCGCGGTGTCCTGCTCACCTGCCGCGCGGCCGTGCGCGAGATGCTGAACGCCGGCCGCCCCGGCGCCATCGTCACGATCAGCTCGGGAGCGGCGCGGCTGCCGCTGGCCGGCGGCGGCCACTACTGCATCGCCAAGGCCGGCGTCTGGATGCTCACCAAAGTCATGGCGCTGGAGCTTGCGGCGCAAAACATCCGCATCAACGCGATCGGCCCCGGCTACATCGACACGCCGATGACCCAGCCGATGCACCAGAGCGAGGAGCGGCTGCAGCAGATCCTACGCGCCGTGCCGATGCATCGCATGGGCGAGCCGGAGGAGATCGCCGCCACGGCGCTCTTCCTCTGCTCCGACGAGGCCAGCTACTTCACCGGCCAGATGCTGCACCCGGCCGGCGGCCTCTATCTCGACTGATGCAGCCACCGAGGTTCCGATGAACGAAGCCAATCGGGAAGCTCAAGGACCCGGCCCGCTCGCCGGCGTACGCGTGCTCGATCTCTCGCGTGTGCTGGCCGGGCCGTACGCCGCGATGACACTGGGCGACATGGGCGCCGACGTAATCAAGGTCGAACAGCCAGGCGAGGGCGACGAGACGCGCGGCTGGGGTCCCCCCTTCGCCGGCGGTGAAAGCGCCTACTACCTCTCGGTCAACCGCAACAAGCGCAGCATCACGCTCAATCTCAAGCACGCGGCCGCGCGCGAGCTGGCGCTCGAGCTCGTGCGCAAGTCCGACATCCTGATCGAGAACTTCAGGACCGGCACCCTGGAGCGCATGGACCTCGGTGACGATGTGCTCTGGCAAGCGAACCCCGGCCTGATTCACGCCTCGCTCACCGGCTTCGGTACGACGGGGCCGTACGCCGAGTACGCCGGCTACGATTTCGTCGTTCAGGGGCTGGCGGGCATCATGGGCGTCACCGGCGAGCCGGCGGGCGAGCCGATGAAGGTCGGTATCGCCATCGTGGACATCACCGCGGCCCTGTTTATGCTGAACGGCGTCCTGGCCGCGCTTTACCGCCGCACAGAGACGGGCCGGGGCGAGCGCGTGGACGCCTCCTTGCTGCAGTCCGCCATGGCCTGGCTGGCGAACGTGGGTCAAAATTATCTCGTCAGCGGCAAGGACGCCGGCCGCTTCGGCAACGCCCACCCCAACATCGTGCCCTACCAGGTCTTCCACGCCAGCGACCAGCCGATCTCCCTGGCCTGCGCCAACCCGCGCCAGTTCAAGACCTTTTGCGAGCTGGCCGGCCGCCCCGACCTGCCCGACGACCCGCGCTTCCGCACGAACGCGGATCGCGTCGCCAACCGCAAGGCGCTGATCGCGATGGTGCAATCGCTCATCGCACAGAAGACGGCGGCGGAGTGGGTGGAGTTGCTCAACGCGCATGGCGTGCCGTCCGGCGCCATCAACACCGTGGCGCAGGCCTTCGCCGACCCGCAGGTGCAGGCGCTGGGCGTGGTCACGTTGTTGCCGCACCCCACGATCGGTGAGCTGCCCATGGTCGGCTCACCGATCGCGCTCTCGGACTCGCACGTCGGCCCGCGCACGGCGCCGCCGCTGCTGGGCCAGCACACCGACGAGGTGCTGCACGAATTGCTTGGCCTCGGCGCCGGGCAGATCGCGGAGCTGCGCGAGCAAGGCGCGATCTGAACGCGCCGCCACACCGCTGCTGGTGAGCGCCCCGCCGCTTTCCGGCTACACTGAAAGCAGCAACGGAGTGAGGCGCCCAGCGTGAGTGAGACGGACACTGCAAACACGGTGGAGGAGCGGCTGGCCCTGATCGGCCGCAACGTGGAAGAGATCATCACCGTCGATGACCTGCGCAGGCTGCTGGCCACGGGCGAGCCGATCCAGCACTACATCGGCTTCGAGATCTCCGGCAAGATGCATCTGGGCTCCGGCCTGATGAGCATGTCCAAGGTCCGCGACTTCATGGACGCGGGCATCGACTGCTCGGTTTTTCTGGCCGACTGGCACAGCTGGATCAACGACAAGCTGGGCGGCGACCGCGAAGTGATCCAGCGTGTGGCCGTCAACTACTTCAAAGAGGGCTTCATCGCCTCGCTCAAGTGCTTCAGGCACGACCCGGGCAGGTTGAAGTTCATCCTCGGCACGGAGCTGTACCACTGCAACGACGATTACTGGGCCACGGTGATCGACGTCTCCAAGAACACCACGCTGGGGCGCATGCAGCGCAGCATCACCATTCTCGGTCGCAAAGAGGGCGAATCCGGAGACTTCGCCAAGCTGCTCTATCCCGCGTTGCAGGTTGCCGACATCTTCGCCATGCACGTCCAGCTCGCCCACGCAGGCCTGGACCAGCGCAAGGCGCACGTGATCGCGCGCGACACGGCGCTGCAGATGAAGATCAACGCGATTCACAACGCCGCGGGCCAGCAGATCAAGCCGATCGCCATCCACCATCACCTGCTGATGGGCCTGCGCAAGCCGGCCGTCTGGCCGCCGCCGACGGACAACGTGCACGACTTCGCCGCCTCGATGAAGATGAGCAAGTCCGATCCGTCCTCGGCCATCTTCATCCACGACAGCGAAGACGAGATTCGCCAGAAGATCCGCAAGGCGTTCTGCCCGCCGAACGAAGTCGCCTTCAATCCGATCCTCGACTGGGCGCGCTACCTGATCTTCAACGAACCGGGCGCGGCGCTGCACATTCCGCGCACGCCGGAAAACGGCGGCTCGGTCACCTTCACAAGCTTCGAGGAATTGGCCGAAGCGTACAGCACCGGCGCCCTGCACCCGATGGACCTGAAGGCCGGCGTCTCGGAGGCGTTGATCGCCCTGCTGGCCCCGGCGCGGGAGCACTTCCAGCAGCCCGGCCCGCGCGCCATGCTCGAAGACCTCGACCGGCTGATGGCCAGCGGCTCGTTGCGCTGAGCGAGATTTGACCAGCGTCCGAGCCATCGCGCTCGGCTAAGCCGCACCGATCACGTCTGGGCTGCCTGCCCCTCCCTGGTCTCGCGGAAGAGGCGGGCGTACTCGGCGCCGACGCGCACGGCCTCGGCCATGCTCACCCAGCTCGCCTTGCCCGTGCCGGCGATGTCGAAGGCGGTGCCGTGGTCCACGCTGGCGCGCACGAAGGGCAGGCCGGTCGTGATCGCGATCGTCTTCTCGAAGTCGATGCTCTTGGCGGCGATGTGGCCCTGGTCATGGAAGAGCGAGAGCACCGCGTCGGCGCCGCCTTGCATCGCCATGTGAAAGACCGAGTCCGCCGGATATGGCCCGCTGGCGTTAATGCCACGCGCCCGCGCCGCCTCGACGGCGGGGCGCAGCTCGCGTGACTCCGTGTCGCCGAAGAGGCCGCCTTCGCCGTTGTGCGGGTTCAGCGCGGCCAGAGCGATGCGCGGCGCCGTAAGGCCGTACGACTTCAGCGCCTCGTCGGCGTTGACCAGGTTCTCGAGCACGAGGTCTTGGGCGATCTGATCCACTGCGGTGCGCAGCGAGACATGGCGCGTGGCGAAAAAGATGCGCAGCGTTCCCACGGTGAACATCGTCATCGGGTTGAGGCTGTGCGTGAGGTCGGCGTACATCGCGGTATGGTCGAGGTAGGGCACGCCGCCGGCGCGCAGCGCCTCCTTGTTGATCGGCGCGGTGGCAACGGCGTCGACTTCGCCCGCCAGCGCCAGCTCGATGCTCTTGCGAATATAGCCGTAGGCAGCCTGCCCGCAGGCGCCCTGGATCTCGCCCATGCGCAGGACGCCAAGATCGACGTTCGCCAGGTCGAGCATGGAAACCTCGTCCGGCGCGAACGTTGCGTCGGCAGGCGAGGCGACGGGCACCAGCTTGAGCTCGACACCCATGCAGCGCGCCGCTTGCCGCAGCACGCCGGCGTCGCCCAGCAGCAGCGGCCGGCAGACCTCGTCGAGCCGGCCGTGCGCCAGGGCGCCCGCCGTGACCTCGGGGCCGATGCCGGCCGGATCGCCGATCGTGATCGCAATGATCGGCCGCTTGCCTTGACTCGCCATCGCTGCGCCTCCGTCCCCGCGCTGCCTGGTTCCTCGCATTGTGTCACAGCCGGCAATCCGCAGGGGCGTGGGCGGCCGCGCCGCGCTACGATGGCGGCGGCGCCGCACCACACCTTGAGGCCAGCAAGACACCGTGCTCACCCACGTCTCCGCGCCGCCGAGCCGCACCCATGCCTGAATCGGAGGGCGCCCTGCGCGAGCTGCGCATCGTCGAGTGGGGCGAAGGCTTCGCCGCGCCGCTCTGCGCCCGGCTGCTCGGAGACCTCGGCGCCGACGTGGTGAAGCTGGAACCTCCTGCCGGCGACTGGCTGCGCGGCGATCCGCTCTTTCCCGCGCTCAACTTCAACAAGCGCAGCGTGGTCGCCGATGCGACGACGGTGGCGGGCCGCGCACAGATCGAGCGGCTTATCGCCGGGGCCGACGCACTGATCGAGAACCACCCTCCCGGCTTTCTCGACGTAGCCGGGTTCGGCGTCGAGCGGCTGCAGCGCCTGCGGCCAGGCCTGATCGTGGTCTCGCTTTCGCCCTTCGGCCAAAGCGGGCCGCGGCGGCTGTGGAAAGGCGAAGACCTGATCGGCATCCACGCCGGCGGGCTGGCCGCGATCGTGCCGGACTGGGTGGACGACCCGGCGAAGCCGCCGCTGCGTCCCGCTCCGCGCCAGGCCGAAGTGCTGGCGGCGCTGCACGCGGCGGTCGCACTGGTCGCGGCGCTGTTCGGCCGCGAGCGAGGTGAGCCGTCCATGCAGGCCGGCGCCGCGATCGACGTTTCGACGCAGGAGTGCGTGGCCTCGATCCTGCACTCCAGCCTGCCGGAAGTCGTGATCACCGGCAAAGTGCGCGATCGCTTCTCGCCGACAATCGTCTTCGCCGGCTTCACCCCAGCCGCGGACGGCCTGGCGCGGCTGATGGCCGTGACCGAGCAGCATTGGCAGAAGCTGGGCGAGCTGATCGGGGCCGAGGCGCTGGTGATGGTTCCGGATCGCCGGGCACGGCTGGCGAGCCGCGAGGAGATCGAGGCTCGCGCGGCAGCGTGGGCGGCTGGCCACTCCAAACAGGAGGTCTATCATGCCGGCCAGCGCCTGCGCCTGCCCTTCGCCCCGGTCAACCGCCCCTCGCAAGCGCAGAGCCAGCCGCAATTTGTCGCGCGCCAGGCGTTCGTCGCCGTGCCCTGGCCGGACGGCGGCTCGCGCCTGCTGCCCGGCGCCCCTTTCCGAAGCGGCGAGACGGCCTGGCGGCTGACACGGCCGGCGCCGCGCCTCGGCCGGCACACGGCCGAAGTCCTCGCCGAGAGGGGTAACAGCGAGGCACAGCCCGCGGCCTCGGCTGAATCCGGCACGCCTCCTACGCCCTACGCCCTAAAACCTGCGCCCTTGACAGGCATTCGCGTCGCCGATTTCTCCTGGGCATGGGCGGGGCCGCACTGCGCCCTGCAGCTTGCCGACCTCGGCGCCGAGGTGATCAAGATTGAGACGCGCGAGCGGATCGACTCTGCTCGCGGCGTGGGGCCGTTCCCGCGCGGCGCGCCGATCGACCCCGACAAGAGCCTGCGCTTCGCCGCCTTCAACCGCGGCAAGGCCGGCATCACGCTCAACCTGCGCAGCGCCGAGGGACTGGCGCTGGCGCGCGAGCTGGTGAGCGTCAGCGATGTCGTCGTGGAAAACTACGCGCCGGGCGTGATGGAGCGGCTGGGTCTCGGCTACGAGACGTTACGCGCCCTGCGACCCGAGCTGGTCATGATCAGCCTCTCCGGCTTCGGCCAGACCGGCCCGGAGCGGGATTATGTCGCGTACGGCTACACGATGGAAGCCTTCTCCGGCCTGGCCGAGTTGACCGGGTACGCCGCCGGGCCGCCGGAAGCGCTCGGCCTGCCCTACGCGGACCCGATCGGCGGCCTGCTCGGCGCCGTGGCCGTGCTGGCGGCGCTGCGCCATCGCGGCCTCAGCGGCCGCGGCCAGCACATCGACCTCTCGGAGGCCGAGGGACTGCTGTTCGCGCTGACCGAGGGATACGCTCTGCTGGCGGAACACGGCGTGGACCCGCCTCGCCTCGGCAACGCCGACCGCCGCTGGGCGCCCCACAACGTCTTCCCATGTCGCGAAGGCCGCTGGCTCGCCGTCGCTGTCACATCCGACACAGAGTGGCAGGCATTGGCGCAGGAGATGGACGCGCCGGAGTGGTCGCAAGCTGCGATGCTCGCCAGCGTCGCGGGCAGACTGGACCGCCGTGAAGCGATCGACCTGCGGATCGCAGCATGGACGGCGGACCAGGACGCGGCGGAACTCGCGGCGCGGCTGCAGGCGGCGGGCGTGCCGGCAATGCGCTCTCAGCACGCCGGCGATCTCCTCGAAGATGAACACCTGCGGGCCCGCCGCTTCTTCCATCCGGTCGAGCATCCCGGCTGGGCAACGCTGCCTGTGTACAGCGCGCCCTACCGCTTTGGCCCGGACCCGCTGCCCGTGCGCCGTCCGGCGCCACGCCTCGGCGAGGACAACGCGGCCGTGTTCGGCGGGCTGCTTGGCATTCCGTCGGAGACGCTGGAGCGGCTGTCGGCCGGTGGAGCGCTGCATTAGCGGCTGGCACCGCACAGGGTGTTATGCTATAACAGTCAGGAAACCGGGTGGTCGGCCGGCGGAGGGCGCCATGTCAGCCAGGCTCAGCGAGATGCACGGGACGATCGCGTCCACGCCCGCCACTCAGCGGGACGGCGACGCGCTCAACTACGTGGTGTTCGACCTCGAGACCACGGGCCTGCGCCCCGCAACCGATCACGTGATCGAGATCGGCTGGTGCGTGGTGCGCGACGGCACGCCCGGGCCGCTGCGCTCCCTGCTCGCACAGATTCCGGTGCCGCTGCCGGGCGCGGTGCAGGCGCTCACGGGCATCTCGGATGAGCTGTTGGCACGGGAGGCGCTCGCCCTGGCTGTGGTGCTCGGCCAGTTCTTCGCCGACTGCGGCGACTTGCCGCTGGTCGGGCACAATGTCGTGCGCTTCGACGCCTTCTTTCTGGAGTCGGCCTGCCGCCGCGCCGGTCTCGTGGCGCCGTCGCGCGGCCGCTACCGCGACACGGCGGCGTTGTACAAGGCGCAGAGGCTCGCCCTGAAGCCGCGCCCCGGCCAGGACCATTGGACCTTCGCCTGCGAAACGCTGGACCGGCCGGCTCCCGGACTGCGCTATGCCCTCGACCGCTGCTGCATGGCCCTCGGCATCTCCCTGGACAACGTTACGCGGCACCGCGCCGCCGGGGACGTACAGATCACGCTGCAGCTCTACCAGCGCCTCTGCGCGGCGGGCTGAAACGGGCGACCGTCGCTCCCGCAAACTGCCCTCGGTCGCACGAATCGGTGCTCGGAAGATCCGCCGGGCGCTGCAAACGACCGGGCAGGGGAGACTCCGCGGAGCGGCGAACCGTGCACGCACAAGGTCGCACGTGATGCGCAACGCCCACACCGGAGCAGACTGCAACGCCTTCAGCCCGAATCTGCGGCGTTGCGATCCGCTCTTCCCCCGCTTATCGGGGGCCACCGGATGAACCGGGGGGTGGGGGCTCGCGCTGACGGAGCGCGTACTGGGCGCGGCCCTTGGCGAACAGCCGGCCGGCGCCGTCCGAGCACTCGGCGTCCACCACCGCGAGGCTGCGCCCTTTCTTGAGCACACGGCCTTCGGCCACCACCTGCGCCCCCAACGCCGGGCGCAGATAGCTGATGTTCAGCTCAGCCGTGCCGTTCATCACGTCGTGCGGCTCGATCGCCGAAGCGACGGCGCCGATCGTGACGATGTCGACCAGCGTGGCGATGATGCCGCCGTGCACCGAGCCGCCCACGCCGCCGCGCGTCTGTGGACCCATGCGCAGCACGATGCGGCAGTAGCCGTCGCGCTGCGCTTCCAGCGCGAGGTCGAGGAACTTGTGCAGCGGCTCGGCCCGCCAGCGCGCCAGCCACTCCGCCGAAACGGGCTTGCCGCCGGCCCAGACCGCCTCCGGGCCGGCCGTCCCATCGGGCGGCGCATCCATGGAATCGCGCATCCTGCCGCTTACCTCCATCCGTTCTGCCGCGCGGTTCGTGCTGGTATCCGGCAGCGCATTCGCTCAGACTGTACCGTACTACGCTGCACGTGTCGGGAGAGCGGATGGGCGGGACGGATGAGATCGGCTGCGCGGTGATCGGCCTCGGCCGCATCGGCCGGGTGCACGCGGCGAACCTGGCGCGGGCGGTGCACGGGGCGCGGCTGCTGACCGTCTGCGATGTGGATGCCGCGGCTTGCGAGCGGGTCGCCGCAGAGCTGCGCGTCGCGGCCTGCACGGCGCCCGAAGCTGTGTTCGCCCGCGACGATGTCGAGGTCGTGGTCATCGCGACCACCACCGCCTCGCATCCGGAGCTGATCGCCGCTGCGGCGCGAGCCGGGAAGGCGGTCTTCGCCGAAAAGCCCGTGGCGCTGACGCAGGCGGCGAGCGATGGGGCGCTGCGGGAGGTCGTAGAGGCTGGCGTTGCCTTCCAGATCGGCTTCCAGCGGCGCTGGGACGCGGCGTATCTGCTGGCGCGGCAGCAGATCGAGGCGGGGGCGATCGGCAGGCCGCGTCTTTTCCGCGCGATCGGCCGTGATCCGGCGCCGGCGCCGATCGCCTATCATGACCCGGCCAGCGGCGGCGGCATCTTCCTCGACGCCGCGATCCACGATTTTGACGCCGCGCGCTTCCTGCTCGGCGGCGCCGCGGGCAACGAAGCGGTGCGGGTGCTGGCGCACGGCGCCAACCTGGCCTACCCGGAACTGGCGGCGATCGACGACCTCGACACCTGCGTCACGTTGCTCGACTTTGCGGACGGCGCGTTGGGCGTGTGCGAGTGGAATCGCTTTGCGGGCTACGGCGAGGATGTCTTTGCCGAGGTGCAGGGAACCGAAGGCACGCTGCGCCTCGGCGGCACGCGGCGGCAGCCGTTGCTCACCCTGTCGGGCGGCCGTGCCGGCCGAGAGTTAGTAAGCGGTTTCGGAATGCGCTTTGCGGAGGCCTTCCGCGATGAGCTGCAGGCGTTCGTCGATGCGCTGCGATCGGGACGGGCGCCGCGGCCCGGCGTGGAAGACGCGCGTCGGGCGCTGCAAATTGCGCTGTGCGCGCGCCGGTCATTCGTGGAGCAGCGCCGGATCGAGTTCGACCCGCTGCCCCCGCTGACGGCCGCCGGGTAGCGCGAGCGCCGCCACGGGGCGTCCATGGCCGCACGGCTGCTGGACCGGCGAAATCGAGCCGATCGGCCCATGTCGCCCGGGCAGCGTGCGCCGACACCACGATCGGGAATTGCAACCGGAGAGCAACCGATGACATTGCGCAGAGAGACCTTTCGCGCCAGGGGCGACGAGCTGGTCGAACGGGTGCGGCGCCTGATTCACGAGGGCAATGTGCGCCGCATCATCCTCAAGCACGACGGGCACATCCTGATGGAAGTGCCGGTCACCATCGGCGTCGCGGCCATCATCGTCGCGCCGGTGCTGGCCGCCATCGGGGCGATCGCCGTCGCCGCGGGCGAGGTGACCGTGGAGGTCGAGCGCAGCGACGACGGCGCAAGCTCACCGCCGCCGTAGCGCGGATCTCCGCCTCGGCCCGAGCGCTTCCGGCGCTCACCCGCATTGACCGCTGCGCGCGAGTCCTGTACAACAGTGCGGGAGTTGAGACCGCCGCGGCTGCGGCCGCGGTGCGCAAGACCCTCGCGGCCAATCTGCTGCGGCCGCGCATCACCAGGAGATCGTATTGCTGAAGGCGGAACCCGCCGCGGTACGGTGGTGGGTACACCCAGGCAGGCGCGGCCTCTTCCTTCTCTCCTTCATCGCCGTACTGGTCGCGCTCCTCACCTCCGCCCCGGGGCTGGCGGCCGTGCACGCACGAGTAAGCAGCCCCGACGGACTCAATCTGCGCGATGCGCCGTCGCTCTCCGGCAACGTGCTGGCCGTCTTGCCCTTCGGCGCCGGCGTTGACGAACTGGCCGCGCCCGGCGACGACGGCTGGGTCAATGTCAGCGCCCAGGGCCTGCAGGGCTACGTGAAGAGCCTCTATCTCGATGCGACGCCCTCCCAGCCGCTCCGCGGCGACGCGATCGTTGCCCCCGCGGACGGCGTACGCCTGCGCAGCACGCCCGGCCTGAACGGCACGATCATCAGCGTGCTGCCGCCCGGCACGCAGGTGCACATTTACGGCGACCCAACAGCCGACGGCTGGTACTCGGTGACGGCGAACGGCGTCGCCGGCTGGGTGGACGGCCAGTACCTGACGGCGCTGCCGCCCGACGGTCAGGCGGCGCGCATCACCTGGTACGGCCACGAATTCGACGGCGGCGTGCTGGCCTGCGGCGGCAGCTTCAGCGCCGACGACCCCGGTATCGCGGCCGCTAACGGCTACCCCTGCGGCACACATCTCAAAGTCTGCGCCGGCGCGAAGTGCGTAACCGTCGCCGTTCGCGACCGCGGCCACCTGCCGCCCGGCGCGATCGACCTTTCGGCCGCCGCCTTCCAGCGCCTCGCGCCGCTCGCCGCCGGCGCACTGGACGGCACGATCTCGGTGACGACCGATACGGTCGCGTCGGCCGGCCCGTAGCGGCGCTCGGAGTGACGTTCCGCGGCAGTGCGGACTGTGCGGTGGCCGTCCCCGCGCTTACTGGCGGACGTGGAAGCCGTTACGACGGCGCGGGGCTCGCTACGGCGCCCGCGCCTGCTCCTCCGCCGATCTCGCGCGTTCGCAGCCCCTGCACAGGATGGGTCAGCAGCCGCTCGGCCGCTTCAATGAAGCGGATCGTGTGCGGCAATTGCGCGTGCCGCTCAAACGCGGCCTCATCCACCCACTCGGAATGAATGGCGTACACGTGTGGCTCCCGCAGCGACTCGTACACGCGGATCGCCAGGCAGCCGCCTTCTGCCCGCGACGGCTCATTGACCCGCAACAACTCCTCGCGAAACTCCCGCGCCTTCCCCGGCCGCGGTTCAAATTGGACGATGAAGTGAAACGACACCCGCGACCTCCCGCGGCGCAAGAACGTCGAATCTCCGCGGCGCTCGCACGCTTTTGTGGATTCGCTCCGCTGTCGCGGCGCCGGCGTTCAATCCTGGCAGCGGCCCGCTGCGTGCCGGCCGGCGGCGCCCGACGTGGCGCATGGCCGCGGCAGGGCTTCCGGCTATGCCGCAGTCTACGCCTCGGTGATCTCCGCGCCCAGCAGCCGCCCGCCGTCGCCCCCGATCGTTTCGCTTTCGGATTCGATCGCCCGGCTGAGGGCTCCGCGCACGGTGGAGGAGCGCACCAGGAACTCGCGGGGCGCCGACTCGCCCGAAAGCCGAAGACGCACGACGAAGTCGCGCATGTAGCTGCGGTCGATATTGCGGTCGTCGGCGTGCTCCGCGGCCACCGCTTCGCTCCGTTGGCTCAGCCGATCGTCGTGCGCGTGCGCCGGCGCGGATCGTCGGCCGGCAGCACATCGACGGCACGGGAGCCGTCCGGCAACTCGCGCACCTCTCCCAGGCGAATGCTGTCGAGCTGGCTGCTGCGAGGCAGAACGCCCTCCTGCCAGCGCTGCACGACCACGGCCAGCTGCGCATGCGCGGCCGCCGGCAGCGCGACCTCCCACTGCGGCACGCCGGAGAGCAGGCAGCGCCCGGTGCCGTCGCGCTCGACCTGAAACGCGCAGGCTTCGAGCGCCGTATGGCCGACGACGTACACGTAGCAGGACGAGAGCGCTGTCACCAGCCGCTCAAAGGCCGTCTCCACGCGTTCACGGCCGGCTTCGCTGAGGGTCACGGCGCCGGCACGGCCGCGCGCGGTTGTTTCGGCGCCGGCATCGACAAGCGGCAGGGGCTGCGGTTCGTGAGAGCTGGTCATCGTCGGGCCTTCTTCCTGCATGCTCGGCACCGTTATTGTTCAAGACAGGCGAGTTGGTCGCAAGCACGACGGAGGCGGTATGACCGAGGCAGCGGCCGACACCGCGCTCGACATCGCGCGGCTGCGCGCGGAGACGCCTGGTTGCGCCCGGGTGCTGCACTTCAACGCAGCCGGCGCCGCGCTGATGCCGCAATCCGTGCTCGATGCGGTGACCGGCCACCTGCGGCGCGAGGCGGAGATCGGCGGCTACGAGGCGCTGGACGAGGCCGCGGCGCGATACGAGGCCGTGTACTCCTCGATCGCCCGCCTGCTCAACGCGGGCCCGGACGAGATTGCGCTGATCGAGAACGCGACCCGCGCCTTTGACATGGGCTTCCACGCGCTGCCGCTGCGCAAGGGCGACGCGGTGCTGGTGAGCATGGCCGACTACGCCAGCAACTACATGGCGGCGCTGCGCCGCGTGCGCGAAGACGGCATCGAGCTGCGCCACGTGCCGAACGACGCGCACGGGCAGATCGCGCTCGCTGCCCTCGAGCGCATGTTGGCCGAGCCGCGGGTGCGGGCCGTCTCGCTCACCTGGATTCCGACCAACTCCGGCCTCGTGCAGCCGGCGGCCGAGGTCGGCAGGCTCGCTCGTGCCGCTGGCGCCTGGTATGCGCTGGACGCGACACAGGCCGCCGGCCACCTGCCGATCGACGTGCGGACGCTGGGCTGCGACCTGCTGGCCGCGACCGGCCGCAAGTATCTGCGCGGCCCGCGCGGCAGCGGCTTCCTCTTCGTGCGCCGCGAGCGTCTGCACGAGCTGCATCCGCCCTTCGTCGACCTGCGCGCCGCCACCTGGACGGCGCGCGACACCTACATCCTGCGCGATGACGCTCGCCGCTTCGAAAACTGGGAGTCGAACGTCGCCGGCTTGCTCGGCCTCGGCGCCGCGGTCGAGTATGCCCTGGCGCTGGGCGTCGAGCGCACCTGGCCGCGGATCCAGGCGCTGGCCGCGCGGCTGCGGCGCGGTCTGGCGGCGGTTCCCGGCGTGCGCGTGACCGATCCGGGCGAGGAGCTGTGCGGCATCTGTTCGTTTACCGTCGCGGGCCGCGAGCCGGAGGCGCTGAAGGCGGTGCTGGCGGAGATGCAGCCGCGCGTGAACGTGACGACCTCGTCGCGCCAGAGCACGATGCTCGACATGGACGCGCGCGGGCTGAACGAGGTCGTGCGCGCCTCGCTGCACTACTACAACACGGAGCGCGAGATCGATCGCTTCGTCGCGATCATCGCGGACCTGGCGTAGGCGGAGCTTCACCGGCGCCGCCACGAAGCGGCCGCTTTGGAGCGGTGAACGTCAGTCGTCCTGTTCCGGCTCGGAGCCCGGCGGCAGCTCGCCGTTGAGCAGCAGGTGAAGCTGGCGCACGTTGGCGGGCGAGTGGCCGGAGTAGTGGTTGTTGACGTAGGCGTAGACGCGCTGCACCTTGTCCACCACGCGTTCCTTCAGCACCGCGGCCCAGTCGATCAGCTCACGCCGCCGGTCGATCTGCACGTGATCGACCTTCTCGACCTTGCTGCGCTCGCCCAGCCAACGCACATAGGTGAACGGCGCCGTGACTTCGTACGTCTTCGGCATGTAGAAGAGGTCGATCATGCAGAAGGCCACGCCGCGCTCGCGCAGCAGGTCGTAGACTTCCGGGCGCAGCCAGGAGCGGTGGCGGAACTCGACCGCGAACTGAAAGCCCTCCGGCAGCGTTTCGATGAAGCCGCGCAGCGTGGCGAAGGTCTGCGCGTCGCGGTGAAACTGCGGCGGCAGTTGCGCCAGGATCGGACCGAGCTTGGCGCCGAGCGGCTCGACGCTGCGTAGGAAGTGGTGCAGCTCGTCCGCCGGGTTTTCCAGCATCGCGTCGTGCGTGATCGCGCGCGGCAGTTTTGCCGCGAAGAGGAAGCCGTCCGGCGTCTTCGCGTCCCAGCCGCGCACCAGCGCCGGGGACGGCGCCCGGTAGAAGGTGGTATCCAGCTCAACCGTGTCGAAGCGCTGGGCGTAGACCTCCAGCCAGTCGCTGCTGGGCGTGCCCGCGGGATAGAACGGCCCGACCCAGTCCTGGTAGCTCCAGCCCTGCGTACCGATGCGATACTCAGTCACGCCGCCTCCCTTTCGGGGTGTCGTTCTCGGCGCGGCCCGGAGACGCCGGCTCATTGCGGGGCCAGCGCGGCACCACGGTGACACGCAACGCGCCGCTCACGTTCAACACCGTTACCTGGGTGCGCCGCTGTTTCAGTTCGAACAGCAAATCAACGCTGCCGCTGCCCACCCGCAGCCCGCGCACCTGCACGCTGTTCAGCCAGTAGGGCAGGCGCGGCTGCACAATCAGCAACTCGCTGCGCTGCGCGTCGGGGCTGAGACCAAGCAGTGCGGTGAGGATCGCCGGCACGGCGCCGGCGGCCCAGGCCTGTGGCCGGCAGGCGACGGGATACGGCACCGGCTGACCCTCGGGCGAGCGCGGCAGGCCGCAGAACAGCTCCGGCAGGCGGAAATGGTCCATCGTCCGCGCCGTATCGTAAATCGCGGTCGCCAGCGCCGAGAGCGCGGTTTCCTGGCCGTAGCGCTTGAGGCCGAGGGCGATCAGCGCGTTGTCGTGCGGCCAGATCGAGCCAAGGTGATAGCCCATCGGGTTGAAACGCGCGGAGGCGGCGCTGAGCGTGCGCACGCCCCAGCCGCTGAACATCTCACGCTGCAACAGGCGCTCGGCGACCGCGGCGGCGCGGGGCGGCGTGGCAATGCCCGCGAACAACGCATGGCCGGCGTTGGAGGCGATCGAGCGCACGGGCTGCTTCTCGCCGTCCAGCGCCAGGGCGTAGCAGCCCTCGTCTTCGAGCCAGAAGTCGCGGTTGAAGCGGGCGCGCAGCGCGAACGCGGCGCGGCGCAGCTCGCCCGCCCAGCGGCTGTCGCGCAGCGCCTCGGCCGCCGGCGCCAGCCCGAGCAACGCGGCGTAGAGATACGCCTGCACCTCGACCAGTGCGATCGGCGGCCGCGCCAGGCGTCCGTCGCTGTGGACGATCGCGTCACCCGAGTCTTTCCAGCCCTGGTTCAGCAGGCCGTTTTCTGAGTGCCGCTCGTACTCGATGTAGCCGTCGCCATCCCGATCACCCGAGCGCCACACCCAGTCGAGTGCCGCGCGCAGGTTGGGTTTGAGCCGCTGCAGCAGCGCGGTGTCGGCCGTCCAGCGCCAGTATTCGGCCGCGAGCAGCAAGAAGAGCGGGGTGGAGTCGATGCTGCCGTAATAGCGGGCGAAGGGGATTTCGCCGAGACGCGACAGCTCGCCAGTGCGCAGCTCGTGCAAGATCTTGCCGGGCTCTTCGTCGCGCCACTCGTCGTTGACCTGGCCCTGGTGCTCCGCCAGCCGCAGCAGGGTGCTGCGCGCCAGGCGTGGATTGAACGCCAGCAGCTCTAGCGAGGTGATCAGGCTGTCGCGGCCGAAGAGCGTATCGAACCACGGCGTGCCGGCCGAGAGATAGCCATCTTCGCCGTCGCCGTCGAAGTTCCAGAGCATGCGCAGGTCGTGCAGCGACTGGTCGAGCACCGCGTTGAAGATCTCATTGCCGGTGAAGAAACGCGTGCACGCGTCCTTCCAGCGGCGGTACTGTTCCGCGAGAGCAACGCGCGGCCGGAGATACGGCGCCGGCGGATCCGGCTCCGGCGCCCGCGCCAGATCCTCGGTGCGCACGTGCAACGACAGCGCCTGCGTCTCGCGCGGGCCAAGCGCGAGCCGGAAGACGGCCACACGGTCTTGAATCCGAGCTGGCTGCTGTTCGAAGGACACGTGCGTGCGCAGCTCGCGGCCGTCGAGGGTGTGATAGGCCAGGCAGAAGCCGTTCTCGGTCGCCACGGCGGGCAGTCGCAAGCCGCTGTGCCTGCGCTTCTGGCCTCGCACCTCAAAGATATCCGCGAAGTCGGCGTCGAAGCGGTAGCGGTACTCCAGCGTGACGGGGACGGCGTTGAAGTTGGTGATTTGCAGCGTTTCATGCAGCTCGATGTCAATCGTGCGCCGGCGACGCAGCTCGATCGTCTCGCGCGGGAGTTCGTGACCGTCGCTGCTGGTCATGCGTGGATTGGTCAGGACCTGCTCGCAGGCGTAGCCCAGCCCGGCTTCGGAGAGCAGCAGCACCGGCGGCGCGTTTGTGCAGACGAACTCGTAGGTCGAGAGGAAGCGGGTGTCGCCGCGATAGAGCCCGAAGCCGGACTCGTTGCCGGCAGGAACGTTGCCGTACTTGTCCGTGAGCAGAAAGGTGCCGTTCTCGCGCACGACAAGCGCGTCACGGATGTCCTCGATCGCCATTGGCTCCGCTTCCGCCGTGCGGAAGGGGCCGATCGAGAGATCATCGACGACCGGCGGCGGCTCGGACTGGGGCCGGTGCGTCTCCGGCATGCATGTAGCTCCGGCAGGAGATGCTCGCGCGGCCAAGAGCGGCCGCACAACCATTGTCGCGCAGGTGCGGCTGGCCCGCCAGAAAGCGAGGGAGTGTTCCGCTCGCCAGGCCCGCTCCTGTGCGCGCGCCTTCACTCTCCCCGCGCGCTTCGCGAGCTGTCTACCGATGGGAGGGGAAGAGCGCTATCCGCCGTGCTGCGAGCGCGCTGGTCGCTCAGCGGCCGGCCGGCGGCGTGCTCGTCGCTGTCAGCACGTGGGCTGTGGCCGGTGTTGGCGTCGTTGTAACCGTACCAGTGCGCGGCACAAGGGGTGAGTTGATCGTGGCCTCGTCGGTGCGGGGTGTGGCATCACCCGGCGGCGGGGTGAGATTCAAAATGGGCGTCGGGCGCCGCGCCGGTGTCGCCGTTTGCGGGGCGAGATTTGCCGGTTGCGCTGCGGGCGTGAGTGTTGTCGGGCCAGCCGGCGTCGCAGTGGCGGGAGCAGGCGTCGGCGGGCGGGTGGCCAGCGGCGTGGGGCGCGGCGCTGGCGTATGCGTGGGCGGCGGCGTCGGCGCCACGGTGGCCGGTTGCGGCGGCAGGATGCGGCCGTTCTGCGTGATCTCCACGCGCATGCCCGGCTGGCCGAACATCCAGAAATACTGCGCGTCGTTCAGGTACAGGCCGACACAGCCGTGGCTGGTGCGCGAGTCGCCGAAGACGCCGGCCGGCTGCCAGTAGTTCAGGTGCAGCGCGTCGCCCAGGCCGTCGAAGTACTGCGTGAACAGCACGTTCTTGACGTCGTAGTGCTCCGCCGGATCGTTGATGCCCGCCTGGCTGGAGGTCATCGTCTCGTTGAGCACCTGGTAGTTGACGCGCCAGTGGCCGGTCGGCGTCTCGTAGCCGGTCTTGCCGGTGGTCACGTCCGCGGAGTAGATCACGCTGCTGCCGATCAGCAGCTTCGCCGTCTGCGTGGCGAGGTCCACGGACACCCAACGTTCGCCGCGCGGCAGTTGTGAGGCGAGCACCTCTCCGGGCCGCGGGATCCAGACGAAAGCCGAGTACACGTAGCCGCCATCGACCTGGTACCAGAGGTTCTGCCAATCCTGGCGGGCGATGTACCAGGTCTGGTCACCCACGACGACGTTCTCGCCACGTACTTTGGCACGCAGGTTCAGCTGTTCTTCGTAGGCCAGGCGGCGCACCGGGGCGCTTCGAGTGGTGGGCTGGCTGTAGACGGAGGCGCCGCTGCTCACAGCATAGCCGTGCGTGCCGTCGGCCAGCGTCTCCCGCGGCGGCACAGGCGTATCGGTCGGCTCCGGCGTGGCGCTCGGCATCGGACTGGGTGTGGCGGAGGGAGTGGGCGAAGGCGTCGCACGGGGCGTCGCCGTAGCCGTTGGCGAAGCAGTGGCACTGGCCGAAGCGATCCGAGCCGCGGACGGTGTGGCGATTATGAGGTCTGGCGGACGGGTGGCCACGCCGCGCTGGTGATTCGAGGAGCCAGTGCAAGCGGCCACGAACAATAAGAGAAAGAGTACGCCGACCAGCCCGATCCATCCCGCCACGCGGGATCCGCCCCTCCGACCCATGCCCGCTCCCCGCCCCGGCCGGGCGCCGCGATCTACACGGAAAGTCTACAGGCCGCGCGTCGCCGTCACAACGGCGGCCGAACATAAACGCTTGATGCCCGGAGCACCTCCGGCAGGTTCTCACCGAGATAGCGCAACTGGTGCTCGGTAATGGTCAGCGGCGGCGCCAGCGAGATCACGTTGCCGAACATGCCCGCCGGCAGCAGGATCAGCCCGCGTTCGAGGCCGCGCTGCAGCACGCCGGGGATCAGATCGGGATAGGGCTCACGGCTCGTTCGGTCCTTCACCAGCTCGATGCCGAGCATCATGCCTCGCCCGCGCACCTCGCCCACATGCGGATTGCCTCGCACGGCAGCCTGCAATTCGGCCAGCAAGTCCGCGCCAAGCCGGGCGCCACGTTCGACCAGGCGATGCTCGCCCAGCTCGTGCAGCACAGCAAGCGCGGCGGCGCAGCCGAGCGGGTGCCCGAGGAACGTGCTTGAGTGCGGCGCTTCGGGCGTATCCGGCCGCCAGGCGTCGAGCACCTCGCCACGGCCCGCGACGATCGAACCGGGCAAGCCGCCGCCCAGCGCCTTCCCGGCGCAGAGCAGGTCCGGTAGCACGCCGGTATGCTCGCAGGCCCACATGCGGCCGGTTCTGCCGAAGCCCGTGTAAATCTCGTCCGCGATCAGCAGCAGGCCGCGCTCGTCGCAGAGGCGGCGCAGGCCCGGCAGGAAGCTATCGGGCGGGAAGATCTCGCCCTCCCGCCCCTGGAACGGCTCGACGATCACGCAACCAGGCGCAAAGCCGCGCCGCGCCAGCCGCTCAATCGCGGCATCCACGCCGGCGAGGCAGCGTGAGCCATCGTCCTCGGCGCTGCAGCCAGACGGCCGCCGGTACGGGTATGGGTAGGGCGCCCGCTCGACGTGCGCGCCGAGCTGCGCGGCAAAGCGCCGCCGGAACGACTCGCGGCTGGTGACAGCCAAGGCGCCGTATGACTGGCCATGGAAGGCGCCCTCGAAGGCGACGACGCCGGGCTTGCCCGTGTATACCGCCGCGGCCTTTAGCGCGATTTCGACCGCATCCGCGCCGCTCAGGCCGAAGAGCACGCGGTCGACTCCGCGCGGCAGCACGCCGCGGAGCGCCTCCGCCAGCTCCAGCCGCACGGCCGGCGGCAGGAAGTCGCCCATGCCGTGCAGCAACCGCCGCGCCTGCGCCTCCACTGCGGCAACAACCGCCGGATTGCGGTGGCCGACTGAGGCGACGCCGAAGGCCGAGGTCGTGTCGAGGTAGAGGTTGCCGTCGACGTCGAGCACGTTGGCGCCCGCCGCGCTCGCCCAGAAGATCGGCCGGTCGCCGTTGGCAAGCGTCGAGATTGCCGGCGCTTCGACTGCGGCGAGGCGTTCGGCATACGCGCGCGAGCGCGGCCCCGGCGGCGGCGTGACGATCCGCGGCAGCAGATCGCCGAAGCCCGGCGGCTCCGGCAACGTGCTCTCGACGGCAGCCAAGGCGTCGGTCACGGGCGGCGGCTCAGACCACGCCCTCGGCCTGCAACGCCGCCAGCGAGCGGTCGAAGGCCTCGATCGTGGCGTCCACGTCGCGATCATCGTGCACCGCGGAGACCATCATCCCGGCGTGCATCAGGTCCACGCCCTCATTGAGCATGGCGCGGCGCAGGGCGAACTCGATCTCGTGCGCGGTGTGCGGGGCGCGGCGATGGTCCTGCGACTGCCAGACGTAGGTGATGCCATCGTCGGGCAGGCGCGCCGGCTGGCCGAGCAGGATGTGCAGCATCGAAGCGTAGCCGTAGACGCAGCCTTGCACGCCGCGCTTGGCCACGATCTCGTTCATGCCGCTGGCGAGGCGCAGCGCCGCCGCGTCGGCCGCCTTGTTCGGCTCGCCCTTCGCCACTTCGCTCAGGCAGGCGGCGGCGGCCACGGCAGAGAGCGGATTGGCGTTGAATGTGCCCGGATGCGAGATGCGGCCTTTGCTGTCGTGCTCCGGGTCGTCGGTGAAGGCGATCTGGTCGAGCAGGTCGGCGCGGCCGGCCACGCAGCCGCCGGGCAGGCCGCCGGCGACGATCTTGGCCATCGTCGTCAGGTCGGGCAGGATGCCGTAGCGCGCCTGCGCCCCGCCCTTCGAGGCGCGGAAGCCGGTGATCACTTCGTCGAAGATCAAGATCACCCCGGCCTTCGCCGTCAGCTCGCGCACGGCCTGCACGAACGAGAGGTCGATCGGGTTGTCGCCCCAGGCAGCGCCCGTCGGTTCAAGAATCACCGCGGCCACGTCGGAACCGTGCTCGGCCAGCGCATTGGCGAGGGCATCGATGTCGTTCTGCGGCAGCGAGAGCTGCTGGCGCAGCGCCACGCCCGGAATGCCGGGCGCGCTCGGATCCTCGGCGCTGCCGCCCCGCGCTTCGATCAGCGTGTCGCTCCAGCCGTGGAAGTGCCCGGCGAAGCGGATCACGCGGCTACGGCCGGTGCGGAAACGGGCGAGGCGCACGGCCATCTGCGTCGCCTCGGTGCCCGAGCTGGTGAAGCGCACCTTTTCGGCCGAGGGTACGAGCTGCTGCACAAGCCGGCCCCAGGCCAGCTCGTACGGGTGCGAGGCGCCCAGGTGCGTGCCGAGATGGATCTGCTGCTCAACGGCCGCCTCGACCGCCGGGTGCAGGTGACCGAGCAGCAGAGCGCCGTGGCCCATCACGTAGTCGATGATCTCGTTGCCGTCCACGTCCCACTTGCGGCTGCCGCGCGCCCGCTGGACGCAGATCGGGAACGGTGTGAAGTGGCGGATGTCGTGCGTGACGCCGGAGGGAAACACCTTCGCCGCCTCGGCGTGCATCGCCGCCGATCCGGCATGGGTCTGCTCATATCGTTCGAGAATCGTGACCATTACGCACCCCCGGCCGCGCGGCAGGCGGCGGCCCACGCCATCGTTCCGGTCAAGTATAGGTGCGGCCGCGGCGCAGGCTCAACGAAGGTACACACGCGGCGGCGGGTGCTCGGCGTCCGCTACACTGAAGGCAATGGATGCCGCCACCGTCGCTCGACTGCGCCTGCACAACCAGCAGATCGCACGGCACGAGTGCCCGGAGCCGGGGCAGATCGTCTCCTGGCTGGGGGCGATGCAGGCGCAGGACTACGCCGGCGCCCTCTGGTCCATCGGGCTGCGGCTGCCCGCGGCCACGATTGCGCAGGTTGAGCAGGCGGTCGGCGATCGCCAGGTCGTGCGCACCTGGGCGCTGCGCGGCACGCTGCACTTCGTTGCGGCGGCCGATATGCGCTGGCTGCTGGCGCTGCTGGCGCCGCGCAACATCGCGCGCAGCGCGCGGCGCCAGCGGCAACTCGAGCTCGATGAGGCCGTCTTCGCCCTCAGTCGAGCAGCAGTGGAAGCCGCGCTGGCAGGCGGCGGACCACTGACGCGCGCGACACTGTTGCAATCGCTTGAGCGGGCCGGCGTCTCCACCGCCGGGCAGCGCGGCTATCACATCCTCTGGCGGCTCGCCAATGACGGCGTGATCTGCTTCGGTCCGTCGGCCGGGACGCAGCAAACATTTGTCCTGCTCGACGAGTGGCTGCCGGCGACGACCGCATTCGATCGCGAACAGGCGATCGGCGAGCTGGCACGGCGCTATTTCACCAGCCACGGCCCGGCCACGCTGCGCGATTTCACCTGGTGGTCCGGCCTCTCTGCCGGCGAGGCGCGGGCGGGGCTCGATCTCGTTAAGCCGGGTCTGACCGGCGATGACGTGGATGGCCAAGCCTGCTGGTTCGCCGACAGCGCGCCGATCGCCGGCACGACTGAGCCGAGCACGTATCTGTTACCCGGATTCGACGAGTATCTGCTCGGCTACGCCGATCGGGGCGCCGTGCTGGCTCCCGCGCACGCGCCGCGCATCGTCCCCGGCGGCAATGGCATCTTTTTTCCGACAGTGGTGATCGACGGCCGCGTCGCGGGTACCTGGAAGCGGACGCTGACACGGCATGCGGCAAGCCTCACCTACGACTTGTTCGCTGCCGGCCCTGCCTCTCAGGCGCAGGCGATCGCCGCGGCGGCCGATCGGTACGGCCGCTTCCTGGGCGTGGGGGTGAGCGGTGTGAGTGCGGCGTAGCGCCTCACTGCTCCGCGCTCAGGCGACGGGATGCGGCGCGGCCGCGCGGGCGCCATCCAGCGCGTCGAGCGCCTCCGGCAGGGTCATCGCCACGCAGGAGAAGATCGGCGTATCGCGCAGTGTGTAGAGGCTGACCTCGGTTTCGCGCAGCTCCTGCACGAGATCGACGAAATCGCGCGGCTCGTCGGTCTCGAAGGCGACAACGAACTCCTGGTCGTCGAGGCCAAACGAGTACGTGGTGTTCAGCTTCACGCTCGGATACTTGTGGCCGATCGTGATGTGCTCGTCCATCATCCCCTGCCGCGCCGACTGGGTGAGCTTGTACCAGGCGCGCGTCTTCACGAAGGGATAGACGAACAAATATTTTGCGCCGGAGGGCCGCATCTCCAGCCGCTGGCCGTCCTGGCCGCTGTGCGCGTGCCGCGTGACGTAGATCGATCGCTTGGTGACGGCGAGATACGCATACGGCGTGCGCAGATAGGCGCCCATGCCGGTGCCCAGCAGCGCCGCGCCGAGCCGGCTGAAGGCATCGAGCGTGCCGGCGACGTTCCAGAGCAGCAGGTCGGCGTCGGGACGCAGCCCCACGAGGCTATAGACCCGTGTCTGCACCTCGCCCGCGTGCGCCGCCACGGTATCGGCAAACTCGGACTTCTGCCGCGCCCGCTCTTCGGCCGGAAGCCGCCGCCAGGCGGAATCGATCGTGTAGAAGGCGTACTGGACGAACTGGCCCTTCTTGATCTCGTCCATGCCTTCGTGGCTGGTCTGCGGCAGCGGCACGCGGCCCGTGCCGTAGCGATGCTGCCCGTTGCCACTGGTGTGCTGCTCGGCCATGGCGCACTCCTGAGAAAATAGAGCCAAGGAAATAGGAACGAGGAACGAGCGGCGAGGCCGCTACGCGCTGGCGCTTGCCGTCGCCAGGCCGTAGTTCGTCGCGAACAGCTTGTTCACGCGGTTGACCTGCTCTTCGCTCAGCGGCGGCGCGTCGGAGGCGGCGGCGAACTCCTCGATCTGCTCCATGCCGTAGAGGTTCGGCAGCACGGAGAAGACCTGCGGCTGCGCGTAGAGCCACTGCAGCGCCGCCTGGCCGATCGTGCGCGAGCCGTCGTCGGTGAGAAAGCGCAGTTGCTCCAGCTTCGTCAGGCCGTCCACGAGCCACTCGCGCTTACGGTGGCTACGGTGGTCGTTCGGGCCGAATGTCGTCTCCAGCGTGAACTTGCCTTCGAGCAGGCCGGAGGAATGCGGCACGCGCACCAGCAGGCCGATGTTGCGCTTCACCGCGTCGGGCACAAACGAGCGCCCCGGCTCCTGCTCCAGCAGGTTGTAGATGATCTGCATCGCCGCGATCGGCCGCTCGCGCAGCGCGGCCAACCCCTCGTCGAGCCAGCCGATTGCCGGGCCGAGCGCCACCGCCAGGTGGCGGACCTTGCCCTCGCGCCGCAGGTCGGCGAGCGTCTGCCAGAGACGGTCGTCGCGCAGCGACTCCATGCGCGCGTTGTGGATATGCCAGATGTCGAGATAGTCGGTCTGCAGCCGGCGCAGCGAGCGTTCGAGGGCGAAGCGCACGAATTCCGGCGCGAAGTTCTGCGGCAGCTCGTTGTGACCCTCACGCCGGTGGCCGGCGTAAAAGTCGTAACCGAACTTGCCGGCGATCAGGACTTTGTCGCGCCGGCCGGCGAACGTCTCGCCGATCAGGCGCTCGCTGCGGCCTTCGCCGTACTGGTCCGCAGTGTCGTAGAAGTTGACGCCGAGATCGAAGGCGTGGTTCAACATGCGCCGCGCCTGATCGTCGTCGATGTGCCCCCACCAGTCGCTGCCGATGGTCCAGGCGCCGAAGCCGAACTCCGAGGCCATCAAGCCGGTGCCGCCGATCGGCCGGTAGCGCATCTCCCGCCCTCCGCGAAGCCTGTGACAGAAGCCACAATCTGCTTTGAGCTTAGCATCCGGCGGTGCCAGAGACGCGCGCAGGTTTGCGCAGCTTCGGGGCCGGCCCTCATCCCCCTGCCCCTTCCCCCAATTCTGGGGGAAGGGGAGAGCGATCTTCGGGCGATCAAGGCTGAAGGCGCGAATCTCTGATCAGTTGCAATGGCTCGCGGCATGATCGGATTCGCGCCGAGCAGGGCCAACTCAGCGAGTCCCCGGACCTTCATCCAGTGGATTGCCCCGCTCCCTCCCTCCAGCATTGGGAGAGGGAGCGGGGTCAGTTGTGCGGGCGAGCGCCGCAGGGTTCACCACGTTCGTCGGCTGGCCGGCAAGCCAGTTGGCGAGGTTGCGCACCGGCGCGATCAGCAGGCGGGCGCTGGCCTCGGTCGTGACCCAGCCGGCGTGCGGCGTGAGCACGACGTTCTCCAGCGCTCGCAGCGGGCTGTCCGGCGCCAGCGGCTCCGACGCGAAGACGTCGAGGCCCGCGCCGCGCAGCCGGCCCGACTGCAGCGCGGCGATCAACGCCGGCTCGTCCACGATCGGGGCGCGGGCGGTGTTGACCAGGATCGCGCCCGGCTTCATCAGTGCGAACTGCCGCTCGCCGATCAGCCCGCGCGTGCGCTCGGAGAGGGCGACACAGACTTGCAGCACGTCGGCCTGACGCAGGACGCCGCCGAGCTCAAGCTGTGTGAGGCTGAGGGCAGCCGCGCGGGCTTCGTCACGTGTCGGGCTCCAGGCCACGACCTTCATCCCCAGCCCTGCGCCCATGCGCGCCACGTGCCGTCCGATACTGCCCAGGCCAAGCACGCCGAGTGTCTTGCCCTCCAGCTCTATGCCATGGTAGTGCTTCCAGAGTCCGGCGCGCACGTCGCGGTCGTAGGCCGGGATCGTGCGCGCCACGGCGAGCATCAGCGCGATCGCCAGCTCGGCCACCGAGCGCGCGTTTTCTCCGGGGCAGTTGCTGACGATTACGCCGTGCCGCGTGGCCGCGTCGAGGTCGAAGTTGTCGGTGCCGACGCCGAAGATGGCGACGTGCTTGAGCCGCGGCAGCGCTGCAAACAGCTCCTCGTCGAAGCGCGTGTAGGCGCGCACGTTGATCGCTGCGTCCGCGCCGGCCAGCCGTTGCACGAGCTCCTCGCGCGTGTCGGCGCGGTCGCCGTAGAGCGTGACCTCGCCGAGCTTGCGCAGCTCCTCCAGCTCCGGCCGGCCGGCGTAGGCCGGAGGGAAGTCGTCGGGAATGACGATGCGCACGCTCATCGCCGCCCGCTCGCCGGCGCGCCCGCCAGCAGCGCGGCCGGTGTCGGGGGCCTGAATCCGTCGAGCGAGGCGCCGGCCAGCCCCTGCTCGACCCAGTCCATGATCGCCACGAACTCGGCCGTGACCTCGTCGCGAGAGCCTTCCGTCGTGTAGCCGCCGGTGTTGTCCCAGCTGCCGTCCGGGTTCTGCTGCGCCAGCAGCGCCCCGGCGGCGCGGAGGGCGAGATCGCGGTGCGTCCTGTCTCCCGTCGCGCCGGCCAGCAGCGCCGCGCCCCAGGCGACCTTGCCCACCTGCGCCGTCTCGTACATCGCGTCCGTCGCGTTGAGGGCGGGCAGCAGGAAGGCGGCCGCGTCGTCGAGGGCGCGGCCGTCGCCGCGAGCCTGTGCGTAGCCGGTCATGAAGGCGGCGCCGATGCCGTACATGAAGTACGCCTGCAGCGGCCGGTTTGCGATCACGGCGAACTCGCGCGCCTTCTCCTCCGGAAACTCGGTGATCACGCCTTGCGCGGGGGTATAGACGTGGCAAAGCATCTCCGCCGGCCGCGGCTGCGCCGCCAGCACGGTGCGCAGGAAGCGGGCGACACCGTCCGCCATCTCCAGCCGCCCGCCGATCAGCGCCGCGACGCCTGCCATTGCGCTGGACATCACCTCCTGCCGCACCTCCGGGCCGTTGCGGTCGATGCGTGTGCGCAGGCCGCCCGACTCCGGGTCTTGCATCGTCGCGAGGAAGTCCAGCCCACGGCCGCCGAGGCCGATGGCGCCGGCGCGAATCAGCCCGGCCGCGATCCAGGCGTTGCCGTACGGATACAGATCGGCAAGACCGCCGCGTTCCCAGTCGCCGACGAAGTCGCCCTCCGGCGTGGCTGCGTTCCTGCGCAGCCAGCCGGCCATCCGCCCGGCGGCCCGCGTGCGACCGGCCGCTGCCAGGGCGTAGGTCGCCTTGTAGAAGCCGCCCAGGCCGCCGGATTCGTCGCCCAAGAGGCCGTCCTCGCGCTGGCGGGATTCGAGATAATCTGCGCCGCGATCCCTGGCAACGGCGAACGGGCTGCGTGTGGGGCGCGGCGCGACCGGGTGTTCCGGCATAGGCCGGCCGTTCGGTGCGACGGCCTGCAGGTCTTTGGACGCAATGGCGTGCGCCGGAGCAGCGGCGACGTCGGTGCCCGCCATGCCGTCGCGCAGCCAGGCGCCGATGCGCTCGCCGATCATGATCGAGGTGAAGTTGGTGTTGGCGCGCGGCACCGTCGGCATGATCGAGGCGTCGGCCACCAGCAGCCCCCGCACGCCGTATACGCGGCCGTGCTGATCGACTACGGCCATGGGGTCGCTCGCCGGCCCCATCTTCGCCGTGCCGCAGGGATGAAAGCCGGAGTCGGCCACCCGCCGCACCCAGGCCGCCAACGACGCATCGCTTTCCAGGTGCTGCGCGCGCGGCCGGCGGATGCCGGTATGCAGCGCGCGCAGCGGCTCCGTCTCGCCCAGGCGCAGCGCCAGGCGCATGCCGTCAACCATGCGCCGCAGGTCTTCCTCGTCTTCCAGAAAGTGCGACTCGATGCGCGGCTGCAGACGCGGGTTCAGCGACTCGACCACGAGCCGGCCGTGGCCGCGCACCTGCTCCACGACGACGCCGATCGAATACACCGGCCCGTCTGCGGTCTGGTAGAAGGAAACCGGCATCACCTGCATGTCGTTGCGCTGATCGCTGCCTGCCGCCGTATAGCGGTACGTCACCTGCACCGAGGGCACGTCCGTGCGGCAGACCCCCGGCCGTGGTTCGTAGATCACGCCGGCCACCGGGTGGTCGCAGAGGTGTTCGCAGACGCCCGCCAGCTCCACGGCGACAGGCAGCCCGAGCCGGCCAAGTGCCTCGCGCCCGCCGATGCCGGAGCGGATCAGGATCGCCGGGCTTTGCAGTGCGCCGGCGCAGAGCACGATCAGGTCCGCGAAGATCGATTCCGGCGCCCCATCGGTCTCGATCTCGACGCCCACCGCCCGCGAGCCATCCAGCAGCACGCGGCGCACGTGCGTGTCGCCGCGCACGGTCAGGTTCGGCCGGCCGCGCGCCGGCGCCAGGTAGGCGATCGCGGTCGAGATGCGCAGGCTGCCCTCGCGGTTCATCGGGTGCGGGCCACAGCCAGTGGCGTTGGGGTCGTTGTTGTCGGCGGCGCTGGACAGGCCGAGGTGCCGGCAGGCGTCCACGAAGGCGCGCTGCCAGTTGACCAGCTCATTGCGCGTATAGGAGTAACGCCGCACCGGGATCGGGCCGGACTGGCCGTGAAAGTCGTCGGCGAAGTCGACGTCGTGCTCCATGGCGCGGAAGAACGGCAGGACGCTCTCCCAGGACCACTCGCCGTTGCCGAGCGCCGCCCACGCGTCGTAGTCCTCCGGCACGCCGCGCAGGGCGATCGTCGTGTTCACCGCCGAGGAGCCGCCGGTGACGCGGCCGCGCGGCATCAGGTGCGGGCGGCCCGTCTGGGAATGATGGGCGCGGAAGCGCCAGTCGTGCGGCCGGGTCGAGTTCCAGAGGCCGTTGAGCAGGTCCGGCGGTGTGCTGGCGAGATCGGCGTAGTCCGGCCCGGCCTCCAGCAGCAGCACGGAGCGCCGCGGATCTTCGCTGAGCCGGGCGGCGATCACCGAGCCGGCCGAGCCGGCGCCGACCACGATCGCGTCGTAGGGCATGGCGGGCCTCCGTGTCGCATGGAGTCGTCGGGGGCTCAGCGCCCTTCGAAGTGCGGCGTGCGCTTCTCCGCCCAGGCCTGCACGCCCTCGCGCGCGTCCTCGGAGTCGAGCGCCACGATCTGGTTGGTCCACTCGAACTCAAGCTGCTGTTCCAGCGTACTTTGCAGGCTGCGCTGCAGGGCGCGCCGCGTGAAGGTCATCGCCATGGGCGGGCCGGCGGCCAGCTCGCGCGCCAGCGCCAGCGCCTCGTCCATCAGCCTCGATGGCTCGACCACGCGATTGACGAGGCCGATCTGCAGCGCCTCCTCCGCCGTGACGAAGCGGCCGGTGAAGAACAGCTCGTAGGCCCGCGCGCTGCCGACCAGCCTCGGAATGAAGTAGGACGAGCCGAAGTCCGGCCCCAGGCCGCGCTTGATGAAGACCGTGGTGAAGCGGGCTTCGCTGGAGGCGATGCGGATGTCGAGCGAGGTGGCGATGCCGATGCCGGCGCCGGCGGCCACGCCGTTGATCGCGCCGATCGTCGGCTTGTCAATGTCGCGCAGCGCGAGCATGAACGGGCCAGCGCGGCCCATGCGGTCCAAGCGTGCGTGGCGGGCGGTGTCCCCGCTCTTCGGCGTGCCGCGCGAGAGATCGGCGCCCGCGCAGAAGCCGCGACCGGCGCCGGTAAGCACCACGGCGCGCACGTCGTCATCGAGGCGGGCGCGGGCGAAGGCGTCCATCAACTCGGACGCAAGCTCGCCGCCGAGCGCGTTCATGCGTTCGGGCCGGTTAAGCGTCAGGACGAGCACGCCGTCGTCGTGCTTTTCGTAGAGAATGTCGCTGTAGGCTTTCGCGGCGCTGGTCATCTGCGGCTCCTTCGCGGGTTGCCGCGATCATGCCAGCCGCGGCGCGGGGCCGCAACGGCAGGAAACGCGCCTGAAACCTCCCTGTACGATCCGTCTGCTACACTTGCCTGTCCAGCGAGCCATCGACCAGTCGGGAGGAGCCATGTACCACATCGTGCTGCTCGGCAACGACGACGGCGAGGGGCGCTTTCTCGCCGGCGTGCTGGAGCAACACGACTTTCGCGCCGCCGCGCTGGCGGTTTCCGAATCCGCGTTCGAGCGCATCCAGCAGGCGCCGCCCGATCTCCTGCTCGTCGATCTGGAGGCGGCGGGCACGGAGTTGCTGCGCCGGCTGCAAGATGACCAGGCGATCGCGGAGCACGCCGCCGTGCTGGTGATGCTGGCCGACGAATCGCTGGCGGGTCTCGACGGCGGACCACCGCCGGACGACGTGCTGCTTAAGCCGACACGGCCCGGTGAGCTGGTGGCGCGCGTGCGGCTGGCGCTGCGCCGGAGGACGAATGTGGACGCGCAGAACGTGCTGCGCTGCGGTGACCTGATGATCGACCTCGCCAACTACAAGGTCACGGTGGCCGGCCAGCCCGTGGAGCTGACCTACAAAGAGTACGAGCTGCTGCGCTTCCTGATGAGCAATCCGGCCAAGGTCTTCACCCGCGAGCAGTTGCTCAACCGCGTCTGGGGTTACGACTACTTCGGCGGCGCCCGCACCGTGGATGTGCACATCCGCCGCCTGCGCAGCAAGATCGAGCTGCGCCAGGGCGACATCTTCATCGACACGGTGCGCAACGTGGGCTACCGTTTCAAAGACGGCTGACCCTCATATCCAGCGGCCGGGGAGAGAGACGATGGCTCACGAGATCCTGAAGCCGGGCGCCGTGCACCCCACCACCGGCTATTCACACGCCACGCGCGCCGGCAAGACGCTCTACATCAGCGGGCAGGTCGCGCAGGACAGCGATGGCAAGCTGGTCGGGCCGGGCGACATCGCCGCGCAGGCGGCGCAGGTCTTCGCCAACTTGCAGAACGTCGTGGAAGCCGCCGGCGGCAAGATGCAGAACATCGTCAAGCTGAATACCTACACGACAAGCCTCGCCTACCGGCCGGCGATTGCGGAGGCGCGGAGCAAGTACTGGCAGTCCGACTGGCCGGCCAGCACGTTCGTCGTGATCTCCAGCCTCGCCACGCCAGATTTCCTCGTGGAGATCGAGGCGATCGCGGAGCTGGACTGAGGTCGGCGTTTGGTCCGATCAGCGAGCCTCACCCGCGCTCCGGCACAGCACCACCAGCGAGCGCGCTTCGACGTCGATCGCCGGGCCGCCTTCGCAAACCCGGCACGCTGCCGGCGCCAGGTCCGGGCGCGCGGTGTCGAATGCGATCTCCCAAACCGTGCCGGGCGAGGCTGCCGGCAGCGTGAATGGCAGTGCCTCGTGGTGCGCGTTGAGCAGCAGCAGCAGGCTATCGCCGCGCACGGTGTTGCCTTCTTCGTCGATCTCGTCCAGCGCCTCACCGTTGAGCTTCACGATCAGGCTGCGGCTGAAGCTCGTCACCCACTCCTGCTCGGTCATCTCTTCGCCGTCGGGCCGGAACCAGGCCAGGTCTTCGACGCCGGTGCCGTGAATCGGCCGGCCCTGGAAGAAATGACGGCGGCGCAGCACCGGTTGCTCGGCGCGGAACGAAAGCAGGCGCCGCGCCCACTCCAGCAGTTGCTGCTGCTCTTCCCTCAGATCCCAGTGCAGCCAGGAGATCGCATTGTCCTGGCAGTAGGCGTTGTTGTTCCCCTGCTGCGTACGGCCGATCTCGTCGCCGGCGCTGATCATCGGCACCCCCTGCGAGAGCAGCAGCGTGGCAAGAAAATTGCGCTGCTGGCGGGCGCGCAGGGCGCGGATCGCCGCATCGTCCGTCGGACCCTCGGCGCCGCAGTTCCACGAGTCGTTGTGGTCGGCGCCGTCGCGGTTCGCTTCGCCGTTCGCCTCGTTGTGCTTTGCGTCGTAGCTGACGAGATCGCTCAGCGTGAAGCCGTCGTGGCAGGTGATGAAGTTGATGCTGGCCGAGGGTCGCCGGCCGCCGCGCTCGTAGAGGTCGCTGCTGCCGGAGAGGCGGTAGCCGAGCTCGGAGATCAGGCCGGCGTCGCCTTTCCAGTAGCGGCGCACGGTGTCGCGATACTTGCCGTTCCACTCGGTCCAGAGCACGGGGAAGTTGCCGACCTGGTAGCCGCCCTCGCCCACGTCCCAGGGCTCCGCGATCAGCTTCACGCTGGAGATCACTGGGTCCTGGTGAATCACGTCGAAGAAGGCCGAAAGCCGGTCCACATCGTGCAGCTCGCGCGCCAGCGACGCGGCCAGGTCGAAGCGAAAGCCGTCGACGTGCATCTCCTGCACCCAGTAGCGCAGCGAGTCCATGATCAGCTTCAGCACCTGCGGATGCGGCACGTTCAGCGTGTTGCCGGTGCCCGTGTAGTCCAAGTAGTAGCGGGGCTGCTCCGGCACAAGGCGGTAGTAGGCGGCGTTGTCGAGCCCGCGGAAGCTCAACGTCGGCCCTTGCTCGTTACCCTCGGCGGTGTGGTTGTAGACCACGTCGAGGATGACTTCGATCCCCTGCGCGTGCAGCGCCTTCACCATCTGCTTGAACTCGCGCACCTGGCCGGCGGGGTCTTGCGCGCAGGCGTAGCGGCCTTCGGGCGTAAAGAAGTTGATCGTGTTGTAGCCCCAGTAGTTCACAAGCCCGCGATCGAGCAGGAAGCCGTCGTCGATGAAGGCGTGCACCGGCAGCAGCTCCACCGCGGTGACGCCGAGCTGTTGCAAATGGCGCAGCGCGGCAGGACTGTGCAGGCCGGCATACGTGCCGCGCAGTTCCGGCGGCACATCCGGGTGCAGCTTTGTGAAGCCCTTCACGTGCACCTCGTAGATCACCGATTTGCGCCACGGTGTCCGTGGCGGCCGATCGTCGCCCCAGACGAAATCGTCGGCCATGACCACGCACTTGGGCACGGCGTGGGCGTCGTTGCGGCGGCAGAAGCCGAGGTCGCGCCGCGCGTGCCCGGGCGGGAAGCCGAAAATCGGCATCTCCCAGTTGACGCCGCCCGCGAGGCCGCGCGCGTACGGATCGATCAGCAGCTTGTTCGGGTTAAAGCGATGGCCCTCTTCCGGCGCGTAGGGGCCGTGCACGCGGTAGCCGTAGAGCTGACCGGGCCGCACGCCTTCGACGTAGACGTGGTGCACGTGCGCGGTGACTTCCAGCATGCGGATCCGAGCCGTCTCCGCGCGGGCCGCCGGCCGGTTAAACAGACACAGCTCGACGAACTCCGCGTTCTCAGAGAAGACGGCGAAGTTGGCGCCGCCCGCGTCGCTGGTGGCGCCGAGCGGGTAGGGGCGGCCGGGTCGTACATTGAGATTGGGTCCAGCAGCCAACAGGACAACTCCGGCGCGAGCGGCCTCGTCACCGCTCCCGCCGATCCACTGTAGCGAATGCCGTCGGGGGCTCACGCCTCCCGCGTGCAATGCGAGCGCTGAGGCTTCCCGTCAAACGCCCCTTTACTCCGCGCCGGCCATCGCCCACACTGGCCGGGCGAAGGCCAAGATCAGCGAGGTTTGTGAGGTCTGCAGCGATGACACAGCAGGTGGTTTCCCACACCGCCGAGTTCCGCGGAGGGCCGTTTTACGATGCGCTCCCCGATAACACGGCGATCGAGCCGCAGCGGCTCTTCGCCGACGACAGCGCCGAGAGCGCCGGCGTGCTCTACTATCCCGCCGGCCGGCTGCCGCGCACCGTGTGCTGCCTGATGCACCCCCGCGGCGACTTCGCCCGCCACTACGCCGTGCCCTACCTGGTGGCGGCCGGCTACGCGGCCTGGGGGCACAACAGCCGCTACCTCAACAACGACACCGAAGCGATTCATGAGCGGCTGGTGCTGGACATCGCCGCTGGGTTACGTCACCTGCGCGCCCGCGGCTTTCAGAACATCGTGCTGCTCGGCAACAGCGGCGGTGCCTCGCTCTATGCCTTCTACCAGGCGCAGGCGGTGCTGCCGCCGGCGGAACGCGAGCAGGACACGCCCGGCGGCAGCCACGTGGACCTGACCGGCGACCTGCCTGCAGGCGACGGCTTCGTGGCGCTGGCCGCGCACTCGGGCGAGGGGCTGTTCATGCTGCAAAGCATCGACCCCTCGGTCACGGACGAGGCCGACCCGCTCTCCTGCGACCCCGCGCTCGACATGTTCAACCCGGAGAACGGCTACGACCCGGGAACGGGCACGGCGACGTACGCCCGCGGTTGGCTGGCAAGCTACCGAGAGGCGCAGCGGGCGCGCCACCTGCGGCTCGATGCGATCGCCCGCGCCCACCTGGCCGAGGAACGGGAGGGAGCGGGCGCGGCGGCCGGCAGCGGCATGGCGCCGTACGCGCTGATTCGCGCCCGCCGCCGCGCGATTCCGCACCGGCTGATGCTGATCTACCGCACCGTGGCGAATCCGGCCTATCTCGACCTGAGCATCGACCCGAACCGCCGGCCGATCGGCACGATCTTCGGCGGCCCGACGGCGCGGCCGGAGTTCGGCAACTACTTCTCCAGCAACATCTCGCGCGTGCTCTCGCCCCGCGCCTGGCTTTCGACCTGGAGCGGCACGTCGTCGCGGGCGAACTTCGTCGAGAACGCGCGCAGCATCACCGTGCCGACACTGTTCACAGCGGCCGATGGCGACAGCGATATCCTGCCCGCCAACGCCGATTCGATGTGGAACGCGATCGCGGCGCCGGACAAGGTGCGCCACGACCTCAGCGGCGCCGACCACTACCTGCGCCCGCTGCCGGACGCACCGGGCACAAACCCGCGCGCGGAGTTCGCGGGCATCCTCGCGGCATGGCTGAAGCAGCGCTTCCCCGCCTGAGAATACCTTCCGTCGCTCGGCGGACGCCTGAGATGTGCAAGCGATCCGGCCCAGCGGAATCGCGATCTTCGCGCGGGTCTGTGGAAAGCTGGGCATATCGGTGCTACTGTAAGAAGCAGTTCGTAGCCGGCACCCCGAAAGGAGACGAGCATGATCCGGGCACAGGGCGTTCACCACCTCGCGCTGGTTTGCAGCGATATGGACCGCACGGTGCGGTTCTACACCGACGTGATGGGCATGAAGCTCACCGCGAAGCTGAATATCCGCGGCGGCGCGAAGCACTACTTCTTCGACATGGGCGGCGGCAACCAGCTCGCCTTCTTCTGGTTCCCCGAGGCGCCCGAGGCGCAGCCCGGCGTCGGCAACGCCGGCTACACGCAGTTCCACAGCGCGCACGCCTCAATGCACCACGTGGCCTTCACCGTCGAGAACGAAGACGAGCTCTGGGCCGCCTGGGATCGGCTGGAAGAGGCCGGCGTCGAGTCGATGTGGGCGCTTGATCACGAGTTCTGCAAGTCGATTTACTTCCGCGACCCGGACGGCATCCTGCTGGAGTTCGCCTGCTGGGTGCGCGCGTTGGACGAGCGCGACCTCGACGACTCGGTGCAGACCCGCGCCACGCCGATCACCCGCCCCACGAAGGTGCCGGTGGGCGTGTAACCCGGCGCCGTTCGGCCCGCATTTCATGTCACTTGTCCGTCGTCACTTGCCCCTCTCCCAGGATTGGGAGAGGGGCGATCCTGTTTGAAGCGCTTCGGGCGACGTCGAGGTGGTCGAGCGCCGCTGCTCGCGCATCGCGGCGCGAAGGGGGCGCCACCTGCTCCTGCCCTTGCCTGCTAACCGGCCGCGGCCCCGGAACATCCAGCCAGCGATCGCCCCTCGCCTCCTCCCACTCCAGGAGGGAAGGCGAGGGGTCATCGAACTGAAGTTGCGGTGCAGCCGCTACGGAAAATGCCGTGACGCGGCGCGGCCCTCGGGCAGCAGCTTGAACAGTCCGGCAAGCTCAGAGATGCATGGGATTCCGGGCCGGCGAAGCGCTTCGCCCACGCGGTCGATCTGCACCGGCGCCATACCCACCGCAAGCGGGCCGTCGACATCGGCGTGCGGGTTGTCGCCCACGAACAGGACTTCGTCGGCCTCCAGCCCGAGCGCGTCGAGCGCGAGGCGGTAGATCGCCGGATGCGGCTTGCGGTAGCCGGCGCGGGCCGAAACCACGGCGCACTCCAGCAGCGGCGCCAGGCCGGTACGCTGCAGGATCGTCTCCAGTCCCCACGACCAGTTCGAGACGAGGCCGAGGCGGTAGCCGGCACCGCGCAGCTCGGCCAGCACGGGCAGGGCGTCGTCGAAGAGGTAGATCGGCGACGGGTCGTCCCACAGTTCGCAAAGCCGCTCGAACAGTCCCGGATGGTCCGGATCGACGCCGCATTCGCGCAGCCCGACGGCATAATGGCGGCGCTGAAACTCGTTGTACCGCTCACGGCTCACGCTGAACTCGCGGTGGTCGATCGGCTCCGGCCCGTCGAGCCGCGCCTGCACTGCCGCGCGGCTGCGGCGGAGTTGCTCGGCGTCGACCCGGTAGCCGAACTGGGCGAACAGTTCCAACTCACGCACGTTGCCGAGGTTTTGGCCGGAGGCCAGCGTGCCGTAGAAGTCGAAGAGGATAGCGCTCGGCGGCATCCTGCGTACAATCCGTCCCGCGCGATCTTCAGCAACCGGATCGCGACTGACGCTAGAATAGTATCGTCCGCCGTCGCGGCGAAGCCGGGTCGCGGGCGAACGGAGGGCCGCGTGAACTCGGCGGCACGGCAGTATCGACTTCGCTGGGTGCGCTGGCTGCGCGTGGCGGCACGCGCGGTCTTCCTGTTCGTCGGCTCGGTGCAGTGCCTGTTCGGCGTCATCCTCGGCGTGGGCCTGGTCGCCAGCGTCTTCCTCAACGGCGAAGGGCCGGGCGGCGGCCCGGTGCTGGTGGCTCTGGACATCGTCCTGCTGGTGCCGGGCCTCTTTGCGCTGCTCAGCGCCCTCGAGCCGTGGGATCCGCCGGACGACCGCTGGCACGGCCTGCGCTGGACCACGCTCGGGCTGTGGGGCACGCTGATCAGCGTCGCCTCCTGGGCTGCGGCGGGCGCGTACATGTTGCTCGGCTGATGCGGCGCATGCCCGCCGCGCCGGGCGCCGGCTTCGTGCGGTAGCCCCCTTCCCGCTACACTGGGTGCCCGAGCGGGCAGCCGCTCGTTCAGTCCCACGCCTCGGAGTCGGGCCACGATGACCGCAGACACCGCGGGGGCGCAACGGCCACCGCTGCGCCGTTGGGCGCTGCCTTCAACGCTTGGCGTCGTCGCCGTCTTCACGTCGCTGTTTGTGGTCGCGCCAGTCCGCGGCTACACGCCTTCCGACGCCCGCGTATTCGCGACCGGCAACGAGTATCTTGCCCTGGGCGATTCTCTGGCCACCGGCGTTGGCTCGTCGCGCTGCCCGGTCGGCTGCGCCGGCCGCTCCGGCTATGTCGCCGACTTCGCCCGCCGGCTCGAAGGTTTCGCGGGCCATGCCGTGAGCGTGCGCGATCTCGGCGTCAGCGGCGAGACGACCAACTCCTTCATCGGCGACTATTTCAGCAACCCGGACAGCCGCTCGCAACTGGCCCGCGCCGTGGCGGAGATCCGCAACCACGGCGCCGGCATCGGCCCGGTCACCCTGGACATCGGCGGAAACGACGCGCTGAACGTGCATGGCTCCGGCCATTCGACCGCGGCGAAGCTGGCGGCGCTGGCGACGCTTCGAACCAACCTCGAAACGATCGTCTCCAAGCTGGAGAGCGAATTGCGGGCGGCGGACTCGACCGCCGACCTGGTGTTGCTCGCCTACTACGAGCCTTTCGGCGATGCCGACTCTGACCTGTGGGCCATGGGCCGGCTCAACCAGACGATTCTGGACATCGCCGCCGAGCATGGCCTGCGTGTGGCCGAGCCGTACGCGGCATTCGCGGGCGTCGAGCAGCAAACCACGTGGATGTCATGCAAGTGCATCATCAATATCCACCCCAACGATCGCGGCTACGCACTGCTCGGCGACGCCCTGGCCGCCGTCACGATCGCGCCAGAGACCGCGGCCGGCAGTCTGGTCGGTGTGGTGCGCAACGAGGCTGGCAGTCCGGCCACGGGCGTGCGCGTCTGGTACGGCGGCGGCAGCGTGGTGACGGACGTGGACGGCGCCTACCGCGTCGACGATGTGCCGGCAGGCATGGCGCTGCATTTCGCAGCGGGCGATGAAGGCGATCGCGTAGCTGCTGCCAGCGTTACGCTACGGCCCGGCCAGAGCGCGATCCAAAACTTCGTCCTGAGCAGCGGCCTTGATGCAGCCGCGGAGCCGTCTGGGAGCACGCGCGGCGCCGCCGGCTTCGCGCGGATCGGCGCGGCCATCGTCCGGGCCGCTGCCCACGCCGCAGCCCAAGGCGCCCGAGATCACGCGGCAGCGGGAATGGACCAGGCGCGGGCCGGCGCGGCGGCCATCGCCGGCAGGGCAGCGGCCGGCATCGAACGGCTCAGGCAGTTACCCATCCCGTGATATCGCTGCGGCTGGTTCAGCGGTCGATCTGCACCGTCTGACCGTCGGGACCGACGATCACGATTTGGCCGGACCCGTCGGATTGGGTGAACGCCGGATCGACTTGCCGCCCGGTCAGGCGCGCTGACCCGCAGCGCGGCAGCGGCATCACCGCAACCACCAGGGTCACCGCGGCCACGATCGCGATCGTGACGCCGAGGCCGATCGTCGGCCCGGTGGCACCGGCATCGGCCGGCACCGTCGCGCCGCCGCCGCCGCGGTTGGGTGGTTCAGCAGCCGTCGGTTGATGCGACGGCGCCGGCGGCGTCGACGACGTCGGGGCGAGGGGCGCAGGTGGTGGCGCGGGCTTCGCCGCTACTGCAGCGTTGACCAGCTCACGCAGGGCATCGCCCTGTACGGCGCTCAGACCGCCGAGCAGGCCGTCGCGCAGGCTGAGCAGCCCCGATTCCGCCGCGTCCTGGGCAGCAGAGCAGCGGCCTTCCGCCAGCAGCACTGCTGCCTCGGCCTGGGCGCGCAGCGCCGGATGCGCGCCGTCGGCCGGCGCCCGTTCGAGCCAGTCCCGTGCCGCACCCGCGTCGCCGACATGGCGCGCGGCGAAATAGGCGGCGGTCAAGGCCAGCTCGGCCTGCAGCGACGGCGCGAGCCGGTGGCCCACGTCCAGCAGCCGATTGAGATGCGCAGCGGCCAGCGCGGGCTGGCCGGCGTCGCTAAAGCGGTAATAGAGCAGCAGGTTCGCTTCGGCCGAAGCTGGGCAGCCATCGGCCGTGCTCTCCAGCCGGCTGACACTGAGGCTGTCCCAGTCGCGCGGTCGCAGGCCGGCGTCCATCAGCGTGTTGATCGCCTCGACCGCCTCCGTTCGCGGTCCGGCCGTGTCGCTTGTGCAGTCGGTCATCACCAGCTACTCCGGCGGCCACCTCTTCGGACCCCCGTCATTAATCGACCGAAGCGGTGAGGTCCAGCAGGGGTGAGAGTCGCGGCGTGTTCAGCCGGCGAGGCGAAGGCAAGGGAGCGCGCCACTCCGCGCGATGACTGCCGACTGTGGCATGATGAGGACGATGGCGCAGGAGACCAGCCCAGACGGAGTCGTGTGCGGCCCCGAGCCGGCGGACAGCTCGCTGTTCCGCGAGATCGAGGCGTGCGCGGGCAAATGGGCGATCGCGGCCGGCGAGCGCCTGAGCGCGCGCGCCCGCGAGGCGCTGCATGTGGAGTACAAGGGCGGCAGCCGCAGCAACCCCGTCTCCGAAGCGGATCGCGAGGCCGAGGAGTTCCTCTTCCGCCAGGTGACGCACCATTTCCCCGACCACAGCATGATCGGTGAGGAGGGACGCGACCCCGGACCGGACGGCGCGCCGATCGTCTGGGTGATCGACCCGCTGGACGGCACCTCGAACTACCTGAACGGGCAGGCGATGTGGTCCGTCTCGATCGGCGTGCTCTGGTATGGCGTGCCCGTGGCCGGAGCCATTTTTGCGCCGCTGGGCGTGGCCGGCGAGCCGGCGCTCTTCTCGGCGCGCAAGGGCGGCGGCGCCCGGCTCAATGGCCGCCCGATCGCCGTCGACGCCGCGGCCGAGCTACGCTCGTCGCGACTCGCCTGCCTGCCGGAGGTCTACCAAGGCGAGATCGAGCGGCGGCGCGAGGCGCGCGGCCGGCCCGAGGTCCGCACCCTGGGCAGCATCGCGTTGGAGCTGGCGCTCACCGCCTGCGGGGCGCTGCAGTTCTCCGCGTTCTGGATTCCGCGCATCTGGGACGTGGCGGCTGGGGTCTCGCTCATCCTCGAAGCGGGCGGCTGCGTGATGCAGCGCCAGGAGCGCGAGCGCCCCTGGCAGCCGCTGCGCGCCTTCGAAGCGCCGCTCGGGCGGCCGCTGCGGAAGTGGCAGGGCGCGATCATCGCCGCAAACGAGCCGCTGGCCGTCGATCTGACCGAGCGCGTGAAGGCCGGCCGCGAACCGTTCGCCCCACGCCCGGCCTCAGCCTGATCCACAGTGGAGCACCCGCTACGATGGCCCACGACGTGACCCTGATCCCCGGCGACGGCATCGGCCCCGAGGTGATGAGCTGCGCCTGCGAGGTGCTGGAGGCCAGCGGCGTGCGCTTCAACTGGCGCGAAGAGCGTGCCGGCGCTGAGGTGATGGCAGTGGAAGGCACGCCGCTGCCCGAACGCGTGATCGACGCCATCCGCGTGACAAGAGTCGCCTTCAAAGGGCCGGTGACAACGCCCGTGGGCACGGGCTTCCGCAGTGTGAACGTGGCCCTGCGCAAGGCGTTGGACCTCTATGCCGCCGTGCGGCCGGCCCGCAGCTACCCCGGCACGGGCGCGCGCTTCGGCCACGTCGATATCGTCGTCGTGCGCGAGAACACCGAAGATGTCTACGCCGGCATCGAGTTCGGCTACCAGGACACGCGCACCGACGAGTTGATCCGCTGGATCAACACGCACGGCTACGCGGACGTGCGCGAGGACGTGGGCGTCTCGATCAAGCTGATCTCACGTTTCGGCACCGAGCGCGTGGTGCGCTACGCCTTCGAGTACGCGCGCGGCAACGGCCGGCGCAAAGTCACGGCGGTGCACAAAGCGAACATCATGAAGAGCTCGGACGGGCTCTTTCTCGCCGTCGCGCGCGAGGTGGCGGCCCGGTACCCCGATATCCTCTTCGACGACATGATCGTGGACAATCTTTGCGCCCAGCTCGTGCAGCACCCTGAGATGTTCGACGTGCTGGTGCTGCCCAACCTTTACGGGGACATCGTCTCCGATCTCTGCGCCGGGCTCTCGGGCGGCCTGGGCATCGCGCCCGGCGCCAACATCGGGGCGGAGGCCGCGATGTTCGAGCCCGTGCACGGCAGCGCCCCGAACATCGCCGGCAAGGACCTTGCCAACCCCACGGCCGCGATCCTCTCCGGTGTACTGATGCTGCGCCACCTGGGCGAAGACGCCGCCGCTAACCGCGTGGACGAGTCGGTGCGCAGCGTGCTGCGCGACGGCGAGGTGCGCACCGCGGACCTGCCGCACGGCATGGAGACGCGCGTCGTCGGCACGCGCGAGTTCACTCGCGCCGTGCTGCATGAGCTGCACGAGGGAGCGGGCAAGAGGGGAGAGAGAGGCGGCTTGTAGGCCCTGCACCACCTTGGGCAATCGGGCGAGCACGAGGCGATGCAACAATTCGCTGCGTTGGTGCAGGATTTCCCGGCAAACCGCGCTCAGCCGGCGGGCGGAACCGCCGTCTGCTGCTGTGCGCCAACCGCCTGCTGACGAACAGCGGCCCGCGCTCCGCCAAACCCCTGTTGCGAGCTTGCACGCGCGCGGAACTGCCGGCGGGTGCTTGCTTGCCACGCGGGAAGCCGATCTCTGATACTTTCGCCAGAGCCGGAGCGCGGCCGGTGCGAAGGGGTCTGCTCAGATGACGGCGCCGCCCGGTATCACCTGCCCTGCGTGCGGGCGCACCAACGCGGCGGGGTCGTTCTTCTGCTCCGCCTGTGCCACGCCGCTCGCCTGCCCTGGCTGCCAGGCGATGCTCGCGCCCGACGCGCAGTTCTGCAACCAGTGTGGCCGCCAGGTTGGCCGCCGGCTCGACGCCTCGCGCCTCGACGGCTCGATCGGCCGCCCGGTCGAGCGCCGTGTCGAGACGACGCCGCACCTGCGCATCTTCGTGCAGACCGGTTCCTTCGCCGATCAACAGTCGGCCTCTGTCGGCCAGCGGCTGGAGACGCTAATCAGTGCACTGGGCGAGCTGCTGGGCCTGCAGCCGCCCCCCGGCCCGATCTCGATCTATCTCGGCGAAGTGCTCAACGATCCGGCGCAACCCGGCAAGGCGCTGACCGCCGGCAGCTACGCCGTGCCGGAGCGACGCGAGGTGTGGAGCATCTTCCGCTCCGACGCACCGGGCGTGGATATCGAGCGCACGACGGCACGGCTGCTGCTGCAATTGCAGACGGGACGCGATCCGGGCCAGGCGCCGCTCTTACTCGACGGCGCGGTCAGCGTGGTCGGGCAGCGGCTCGGCTTCGTGCCGCCGCCCGAGGCTCTGGCGCAGATGCTCTCGGGCATGCTCGCCTCCGGCGCCCCGGTCGCGGTCCGGCCGCTGCTGAACGGCCCCTCCCCGGAAACGGCGCAGATCTACGCGCCGGTCTCTGTCGCCTTCGTGGGCTACCTGATCGGCGAGCGCGGCGCGCCGGCGTTCCTGAAGCTGCTTGCAGCCTACGATCCGCACAATCCCGACGCCGCCGCCCGCGCGGCCTACGGCGCCGGTTTCGATGGGCTGGAGAAGCGCTGGCTGCAGGCGCTGAAGAAGGCAGGGCCGAAGACCAGCGGCATCGGCCGCTTCTTGAAGCAGTCGTGGACGCTGACGAAGCCGTACCGGCTGAAGCAGGCGGAGATCCTGGTCTACGTGTTGTTCAGCATCGCTTTCAGCCAGGCGATGCCCTTCGCCCAGCGCTATCTCGTCGACAACGCCTTCCCGCATCCTCTGCCGGACGGCACCGTCACGAAGGGCGACTCCGGCACGCTGTTCACGCTGCTTGCCGCCGGCCTGGTCGTCTTTCTGGTCCTGGCCGCGGCCGCCCTGCGCCAGCAGTACCTCAACGCGCAGGTGAGCGAGGGCGTGATGCGCAGCCTGCGCACCCGCATGTTCACCCGCCTGCAAGAGCTCTCCGCCGACTACTACAGCCGCACATCGACCGGCGACATCCTCTCGCGTATGTCCAACGACCTCTTTGCCGTGGACTTCGCGCTCACCGGCGCCCTCCTGCAGGGCTTCGTGCTGGTCACCACCTTCGTCGTCAGCCTGGGCTCGCTGCTCTATCTGAACTGGAAGCTGACGGCGATGGCCGTGGTGGTCCTGCCCCTCTTCTTCCTGACGACGAAGCTGCTCGGTCCGCCGGCGTCGAAGGCCGCGCGCGAGCGGCAGGAGCAGTTCGGCGCCGTCACCGGCGTGTTGCAGGAGAACATCGCCGCGCAGCCGGTGGTGCGCTCGTACAGCCTGCAAGGCACGTTCATCCGCGAGTACCTGGCCTCGATCCAGCAGCTCTACCGCAGCGCCATCCGCGTCGTCTTCCTCGGCTCGCTCTTCGGCCTCTCGGCCACGCTGCTGACCACGCTGATCCAGGTGCTGGTGCTGGGCATCGGCGGCTACTTCGTGATCCAGGGCCAGCTCACGCTCGGCTCGCTCTTCGCCTTCCTCGGCCTGCTCGGCGGCCTGATCGCGCCCGCGCAGAGCATGAGCGGCGTCGCCCAGGCCTTGCAGCAGGCGACCGGCGCCATGGACCGCGTCAACGAGGTCGTAAACGCCGTGCCGAAGATCGCCGACCAGCCCGGTGCGCAGCCCGCCGCGCCGTTGCGCGAGGGCATCGGCTTCAACCAGGTGACCTTCAGCTACACCGGCGCCGAGCCGCAGCTCGTGGACATGAGCTTCGTCATTCCCGCCGGGGCGTCGGTCGCCTTCGTCGGGCCGTCGGGCAGCGGCAAAAGCACGGTCACCAACCTGATTAGCCGCTTTTACGACGCCGACCGCGGCGCCGTGCTGATGGACGGCCGTGACGTGCGCGAGCTTCAGGTCGATTCCCTGCGCCGCCAGATCGGCACCGTCTTCCAGGACAACTTCTTGTTTAACCGGAGTGTGCGCGAGAACATCCGCTTCGGCCGCGAGGACGCGACGGACGAGGAGGTCGAGGCCGCGGCGCGCGCCGCCGAGGTGCACGACTTTATCGTGCAGATGCCGCAAGGCTATGACACGCCCGTGGGCGAGCGCGGCGCCAACCTCTCCGGCGGCCAGCGCCAGCGCATCGCCATCGCCCGCGCCATCCTGCGCAACCCCAGCATCCTCGTGCTCGACGAGGCGACCTCGGCGCTCGACCCACGCACGGAGAACGCGATCAACCACACGCTCGCCTCGCTGGCGAAAGGGCGCACCACGATCAGCGTCACCCACCGCCTCGCCTCGGCGGCGACGGCGGACCGAATCTTCGTGCTGGACCGCGGCCGGTTGGTGGAGCAGGGCTCGCACAACGAGCTCCTGGCACAGGGCGGCCTCTACGCACGGCTATACGAAGAACAGAGCGGCGCCGTGCCGGGCGGCGTGCTCAAGCTGGCGCTGGAGATCGAGTACCTGCGCCGCGTGCCGATCTTCGCCACGCTCAACGGCGACCAGCTCTCCAGCCTCGCCTCGCGCCTGACCACCGAGCGTTGCGAAGAGGGCGCCGACGTGATCGCGACCGGCGCGCCGGGCGACAAGCTCTACCTGATCGTGGGCGGCGAGGCGACGGTGATCGGCCGCGACGGCGCCGGCCACGACCGGGAGCTGACCGTGCTGCGCGCCGGCGACTATTTTGGCGAGATCGCATTGCTCTACGACACGCCGCGCACGGCAACCGTCCGCGCCCGTTCGGCGCTCACGCTCTACTCGCTCGACCGCGAGGGCTTTCTCGCGCTGCTGGAGGCGGTGCCGGGGCTGCGCCAGACGATCGAGCAGGCCGTGGCCGAGCGGCATGTCGCGCGCGGGCCGGAGCGGCAGGGGGCCGGCGCCGAGCTTTCGCAGCTGGCCGCCTCACCCGCCGTGGCCGTGGCGCCGCCGGAGGAAGTGGTGTCGGCGCCGCGTCCGGGAACTGAGCAGCAGGCGGCAAGCCTGTTCGCGGCGCCGTGGACCCGCCAGCGGCCGCGCCTGGTGATGCAGGACGAGGCGGGCAACCGCCGTGTGATCACGCTGAACGAGCAGTTTACGGGCATCGGCCGCAACCCGAACAACGATATTGTGCTGCCCGACCGCCGCGTCTCCGGCTTCCACGCCCGCATCGAGCGCGACCCGGCCGGCCGCTACGTGCTCACCGACAGCGGCAGCACCAACGGCACCCGCCTGAACGGCCAGCCGGTCACCACCGCCGAGCTGCGGGACGGCGACGTGATCCAGCTCGGCGGCAGCGCCCTGCGCTACGAACAGGGGGGCTAACCCACCCCTCGGCATGCTGATGCGGGTCGATGCTGGGTCCGTACTCCTGCTGCCTTGCCCCCTCTACTATGATTGGTGGGCAATGCCCACAGGAAGCAGGCGATGACGATCGGGACCATTGACGCGAAGGATCGGTTGCGCATTCCCCGCGAAATGCGGAAGGCGCTGGGCCTCAAGCCCGGTGACGCCGTCTGCTATGCTCTTGTCGATGGGGAGATTCGCGTGCGACCGGCAGACGATCCGTACGCTGCCTACGGCCCTGTCGCTCGCCAGGTTTGGGCTGCCTACCAGCAGCATCCCGAGCGCTTCCTGACGCACGAGCAGGTCATGGCAGAGCTGGGAATCACGCAGGCCGAGATCGACGCACTCGGCTTCGAGTCCACCACGGCTCCACGCGGAGCTAAACCCAAGCGCACCGGTCCACGACCCGACGTCTAACGGACCTTGGGCGAGATGACGGGAATCGGCGTCTCTCCCGAAAGCGGCGCTGCAAATGCTGTAGGCGCGACTGGTGGGTTAAACAGCGGTCCAGTGAGAGTCGGCTGCACAGTTGGCGGCAGCGGTGTCGGCTGCCTTGGCAGCTGGTCAGCGGGCACAACAGATGGCGCGGGCGGGGTTATGATTGTGGTGGGCAGCCGGCCGCTTGGGTGGGTTGCCTGCGGCGTGCCCGCGGCTCTGATGTCAGGGTGGCCCTGATCGATCACCGACCACAAGGCCAAAACGCCGGCGGTGGCAAAGAGCAAGGCGCCGATGAGACGAAGCCTCATGAGTGCACCCCTCATCAATTACAATAGTAGTTGGTGCCGCCATTGATATCAATGTAGCCTAGGTCGCGTGTTAAGCTAGGAAGGCGGCGGCTATCGTGCCGTCTACGTCTACCGAGCTGAAGAGGACACCTGCGTGGTCTTCGCGATCGGTGAACATGCTACGGTGTACATCGAGGCAGCGAAGCGTTTTCCGCCCGCTGCACCATCAACTTTCGAGCATGACTCGAACAGCAACGGTCACCATTGATACATTCGCAAGCCACGGAGTTTGGCGTCATGCTCGGCTCCGACCGGGATGGACCTACCGACTGCGTATTCTGCGAGATTGTTGCCGGCAGCGCGGCAGCCAGCATCACCTACGAGGACGCGCAGATCCTCGGCTTCTTGACGACCGAGCCAGCGACGCCAGGTCACTTGATGGTCATCCCGAAGCGGCATGTCGCCTTCGTCGGCGAGATGGACGAAGAGACGGGCGGTCGGCTGTTTCAAGCCAGCATGCGCATGGCTGCGGCGCTCCGGGCGTCGGGGCTGCGCTGCGAGGGCGTGAACTGGTTCCTCGCCGACGGGGAAGCGGCGTTCCAGGAGATCTTTCACGTCCACCTGCACGTCTTCCCGCGCTTTGCAGGCGACGGCTTCGGCCTCACCGCCGACTGGTCCGTACACCCGCCGCGCGAAGAGCTCGGCAGGATCGCGGCGGCAATCCGCGCTGCCTTTGCTGGTCGCTACCCTTCAACCGGGGACGGCCCGTAGTCCCCGGCTGCGGCTGACGCTTGAACGGGAGAGACCGCTGCGCTGTGAGGCGGCCGGCCCACGCCGGTCGCTCGATTCGGTACACTACGCGCGCGGCTGTTTCACAGCATGGCGTCTTGGTGGAGCGGCAGATGACCGCGTTGCCGACCGGCACGATCACGTTTCTGTTCACCGATGTTGAAGGCTCGTCGCGGCCGTGGGAGGAACATCCCGCGGCCATGCGCCAGGCCATGGCACGCCACGATGCGCTGCTCGCCACGA
>Ga0070730_10000155_pt1 | contig 85944 bp, 74 predicted proteins | sample Coa_R1_3_FD_66447 | JGI IMG/M metagenome (GOLD analysis project Ga0070730, IMG submission 66447) | Surface soil microbial communities from Centralia Pennsylvania, which are recovering from an underground coalmine fire - Coalmine... | ecosystem: Environmental > Terrestrial > Soil > Unclassified ... | reverse complement strand
CATGATGATGGCGCTGGCGCTCAGTTCCAGCGCGCGCTTCACTACCTCGCGCGGATAGACCGGGGTGTGGTCGACCGTGCCGGTCTGCTGCACCTCGTCGGCGATCAGCGCGTTCTTGCGGTCGAGGAACAGCAGGCGGAACTGCTCGATCGGCGCCCGCGCCATGGCGGCCCGGCAATAGTCGACGACCTTGTCCCAGGACGACAGCACGGGGGCCGTGCGCACCTCGTCGCGCAAGACCCGCTCGACCCCGGCCTGGATCGCCTTCAAGGCCACGACCGATGCCTCGCCCATCTCCGGCACGGCCATCAGCGCCGGAATATCGGCGCCGATCACGCCCGCGAAGCTGCCGAAGCGTGCCAACAGCGCCTTGGCGAGCGGCTTGGTGTCCTGGCGCGGCTTCGCCTGGAACAGGATCAGTTCGAGCAGCTCGTAGTCCGGCAATGCCGCCGGCCCCGCCTCGAGGAAGCGGGCGCGCAGGCGCTGGCGATGGCCGAGATAACCGGGCTTGTCGCCCTGCCCGTCCTCGGCCTCGCCCATCGGCAACTCAGAGCGAATAGGGCGGCTTGGTATGGCCGGCCGGCGACAGCGTGAAGATCTCGCAGCCGTCGGCCGTGACGCCGACCGTATGCTCGAACTGGGCCGACAGCGACTTGTCCTTGGTGACGGCGGTCCAGCCGTCGGCCAGCACCTTCACCTCGTAGCGGCCGCCGTTGATCATAGGCTCGATGGTGAAGAACATGCCTTCCTTCAGCACCGGGCCCTCATTCGGCCGGCCGTAATGCAGCACGCTCGGCGCCGCGTGGAACACCTTGCCGATGCCGTGGCCGCAGAAATCGCGCACGACCGAGAAGCGATGGCTCTCGGCGAAGCTCTGGATCGCGTAGCCGATGGCGCCCAGGTGCGCGCCCGGCTTGACCGCGGCGATGCCCAGCATCATCGCGTCATAGGTGACGTCGACCAGCCGGCGCGCCTTCAGCGGCACCTTGTCGCCGATCAGGTAGGTGCGGCTCGTGTCGCCGTACCAGCCGTCGAGGATGACCGTGATGTCGATGTTGGCGATGTCGCCGTCCATCAGCTTGCGGTCGCCCGGGATGCCGTGGCAGACGACGTGGTTGATCGAGATGCAGGTCGCCTTGGGGAAGCCGCGATAATTGAGCGGCGCCGGGATCGCCTTGTGGTCGAGGATGAATTCATGGCAGAGCCGGTCGAGCTCGCCGGTGGTGACCCCTGGCTTCACGAACGGCGTAATGTAGTCGAGCACCTCGGCCGCCAGCCTGCCGGCCTTGCGCATCCAGGCGAAATCCTCGGGCGCATGCACCTTGATGCGCGCTTCCTCGGCATAGCTGCGATCGCTGAGCGCCAGATCCGTCATCGTCGTCCTTCAACTCCAGGGGCTCGTGCCCGTTCGTTCATCATGCCGCTTCGGGGCCCGCTAGGCCAGCAGCTCCAGTTTCCGGTCGACCCGGATGCCCTCGACCGTCACGGCGCAACCGTAGACCAGCGCCTCGACACCCGCCGCCAGCGCCACCTTGAGACCGGCATGATAGGCCGGGTCGAAATCGGCGGCGGTGCGGAACCGGTCGCAATCGTCGCGCTGAACGACATAGAGCATCACGGCGCGATAGCCGGCAGCGACCATGTCGGCCAGTTCCAGAAGATGCTTCGCCCCACGCTGGGTGACGCAATCCGGAAATTCGGCCAGACCGTCCCCGCGACTCAAATGGACGTTCTTGACCTCTACATAGCAGATTGGGCGCCCGGGCGCCTCCAACAACAGATCGATACGACTGTTGCGCCCATAGCGCACCTCGCGGCTGAGCATGGGATAGCCGGCGAGCTCCGGAATGGCACCGGCGCGGATCCCCTCCTCCGCCAGCAGATTGGGCCAGGATGTGTTGATGCCGACCAGCCCTTGGCCGATCCGCACCAGTTCCCACGACCAGGCGAGCTTGCGCGCCGGGTTGCGCGACGGCGACAGCCAAACCTCGGCATCGGGCGGCGCCACGCCCAGCATCGCGCCGGGGTTGGCGCAATGGGCCGTGATCACCTCGCCGCTGTCGAGCGCCACATCGGCAAGGAAGCGCTTGTAGCGGCGGACGAGCCGGCCGCGCACCAGGGGAGCGGGAAAGATCATGGCCGCCGCTTTAGCGGTTCCGGCACACCGCCGCAAGGGCCGGCCGGCGCGCCTTGCCGAGCGGCCGTTCCTGTCCTAGCTTTCATTCCATCATGACCGAAGCCCCCGCGAAGCCCGTCACCGCCTGCCTCGTGATCATCGGCAACGAGATCCTGTCGGGCCGCACCCAGGACCTGAACCTCAATTATCTGGCCAAGGGCCTGAACGAGGTCGGCGTGCAGCTGCGCGAGACACGCGTCATCCCCGACGTGCCGGACACCATCGTCGCGACCGTCAACGAGGTGCGGGCGAAATTCGACTATGTCTTCACGACCGGCGGCATCGGCCCGACCCATGACGACATCACCGCCGAGTGCGTGGCGCGGGCCTTCGGCGTCAAGCTGATCCTGCATCCGGAGGCGAAGCGCCGGCTCGAGGCGCATTACCGGCCGGGCGAATTCAACGAAGCGCGCATGCGCATGGCCCATGTGCCGGAGGGTGCGACCCTGATCGACAATCCGGTCTCGACCGCGCCCGGCTTCCGCATCGGCAACGTCCATGTCATGGCCGGCGTGCCCAAGATCATGCAGGCGATGTTCGACGGCATCCGCCATGACCTCAAGGGCGGCGCCAAGGTGCTGTCGCGCAGCGTCACCTGCGCGCTGGCCGAAGGCACCTTGGCGAAGGACCTGGGCGCGATCCAGGCCGACTATCCGACGGTCGAGATCGGCTCGTATCCGTTCTGGACGCGCAGCGGCTTCGGCGTTTCGCTGGTGCTGCGCAGCGCCGATGCCCCGGCGCTCGAGCATGCGAGCGAGGCCGTCATCGCCATGATCCGCGGCTTCGGCGGCGAGCCGATCGAGCGCGAGCCGGATTTCAAGGAATAGCATCGGTTGCCGGACACGCAGCCTTGATGCTACTGCTCTCGCCCGGTCGAGGACGTGGTGGAACCGGTAGACACCTCAGACTTAAAATCTGACGCCTTCGGGCATGCGGGTTCGAGTCCCGCCGTCCTCACCAAGCGACTGAAGCGTTTCACCCTGAAAAGCATCGCACATGCCGGGCTACGCCGATGCGATGGCCGGATCTGCACCGATGCGAAAGCTCGTCCGCAACAAGCCTTGCCCGAACCATCGAATAAAGGAATTCGGCGGGCACCCCGAAACGTCGGCGATTTTCGCCGTGAAGCCGTGGCAGCGCTCACGATACGCCGGTGACCAAAGCATTTCCAACCGCACCAAGCGTCGAGCGGTGGCGCCTTCAAGAATTTTCACCCCACTGACGTCCGTCAGGCACAGATTTATACTTGAGTCCCCGCTGAACTGGTATATTATTTTCTACTCAACATCGCGTTTGCGTTCCTTCGAACCTCCGAATGGGCATTGCCCATGCTGGTCGCGAGCGCCATCGGCCGCGCCTTAGATATTCGAGGAATAGTGCCCATCGCCGATTGGCGATCGCCCGAATTCAGCACTTCTGAAGAAAGGCCACTGGGAAATGGCCAAGACAGAACGCCGTTGCATGCCGGCCGCAAGACCTCGCATGCCAACACCACGGCAGATGTCGCGGCAATATTTTTACCTGTGAGGTGATGCGATGAATGGATATTGGAAATATTCGGCCATCTCCCTGCTTCCCGCACTCAACCTTGTGCAAGGTTGCGCAACGCAGGATTTTGGACTGCAAGGAAACCCTCCAGCGGCATGCCCCGCTCTTCCGTCGGCACTTACACAGCTCGCTTTCGACGAAGGAAATACCCAACAAATTCCCATGGCAACAAACGATGCCCATAATCCCTGCGGGTATGTCTCAATCACCACAATAAATATAAACGGGCACGATATATGCCTAGTCAGCGCCTACGATCCATCAAGAAAATACAAACATTCGCACCGTGTGCGTTTGGACCCAGGTCCCCACGGCAATAGCAATCAAGATTTCATCGATGATTGCAGAATAGATAACGTTACTTATATGGGACGCTCCACCACTGGCACAGCCGCTACGCCGCCGGCCGCACAAGGACAGATCTCACTAATATCCTGCAATACATCAAATGCATTTCTACAACATTTGATACTTAAGACCACTACGCCGTCGAGCCAAACCACTTATGAACTATCCCCCCTACCCAATTGCGAGTATCACATGAATTAACGATGAAATAAGCCGCCGATCTTCGGACTTTCGGCGAATGCGTCCGCTCAAGGGAACATGGCCCGGCGCCATCGAACGGGTCCCGTCTCGAATGCGGTTGCAGTACTCTGCTCACCAAGGCCGGCGCCATTTGGAAGGCAGCCTTCTCCTTTTGAGGTGATGCGATGAACGGATATCGGATTTATTCGACCATCCTGTTGCTTGCCACCCTGGTCTTGGTGCCGAGTTGTGCCTCCAGAGAAGGCCCTCTGCGAGAGAGTTCCTTGAATGCGTGCCCGGCCTCGCCCACCGAAGCCATGCCGGTCGATTTCTCGGAAGGGATCACCGCTGACATCCCGATGAAAACGACCGAGAACAAGTGCATCCACGTTCTCGTCTCCAAGATAAATGTGCATGGAAACGTCGTATGCGTGGTGAACGTCTTTGATCCATGGACCAATCGCGTCCATCCAAGCCGCGTCCGGCTGAATACCCCCTCTGCGGCCGGCCAGGAGCAGGACCTGATCGTGGATTGCGATAAGGGACTGAGCTTTGAACGCGTGGCGGCTGAGCCCGCGCCGCCGGCACCGCCGCCGCCGTCCCTAGGGGCCCCACCGCCTCTGCCGCCGACGCCGGTCGCGTCGATCGGGCCTTGCCAGCGGCCGAGTGCGTTCCTGCAGCACTTGATATTCAAGACCGCGAACAGCCAGCCCCTGCAACTGTCACCGGGAACGAACTGCATCGGGGGTTGATGGCGAAGCCGACGCAATGCGTCACAAGCCGATTTCCAGGCTTGCGGCAAAGGCGTCGGCTTCCGTCATGAGCCGTCCTTCGCGGGCCAGCGAGGCATATTCGCCTTCGTCCATGGCGGAACGCAGCATGTCGCCTAGCTTCTCGAAGCGCTCCTGATCTTCTGCTTCCCGTTTCTTGCCCAGCCGGTCGTAAACCGCGCCCGCGTACGCAGCGAGCCTGGCAGACTCGCGACATTGTCCGATTTCGGCGGCCACCCCGGCGAGGTTCTCGACGGCGAAGGCAAAGCCGGTCGCCCATTCGATTTCCCGCGCCTTGGGTAAGGCCGCCTTGGCCGCCTCGGCGGCAGCCGCCATTTCCTTCAGCGCCAGCCGGCACTTGGCGAGGTTGCAGAGGCAGTGAACGGAGATGCGCTTGTCATCCAGTTCTACGGCCAGGGCGGCGGCGGCTTCGAGATCGCTCGCCGCCGACCGGACCTCGCCCTGGAGATATGCCGCTTCCGCCCGATCGATGATGCTGACCAGCTCGCCCTTCTTGTCGCCCAGCTCCCGGAACGCGGCTTCCGCCTCGGAGAACAGCGCCCTGGCATCGTCGAACTCGCCCCGTCTGGCGTGGGCGATTGCACCGTCAAGAAGGCATTTGACCAGCAACGACCTGTCGGCTTCGCGCCTCGCCAGCGATAGCGCCTCTTCCAATGCCGCCTCGCCCGCGGCGAAGTCGCCGGCGTGGCCACAGGCCCAGGAGCGCTGCCTGAGGGCGCGCGCGAGCATGAGACGCTGATCCAGCGCCCGGAAATGCGCACAGGCATGATCGGCGGCAACACAAGCCTGTTCGGCGGCCATCAAGCCGTTCAAGCAGGTCGCGAGCGCCAGATAGGCCCTGCCCGCCTCGAAGCACGGGGCATCGGGCGCGATCCGCCGGACCGCCGCCTCGCACCAGCCGCGCCCCTCCGACAGCAGGGGCACCATCGTCCAGAGATCGCATAAGGCGCCGGCGAGATTGGCGCCCGGCAGGGGGGCGTTCCCCTGGTGGATGGTCCACTCCAGGGCCGCCCGGAAATTATCGAGAGAGCTGCGCAGCAGGTCGAGCTTTGCGGGCGGACGCAGCTCGAAAGCCCGATCCAGCCGGTCGGCGAGATCGCCATAGAACGACGCATGCTGCGCCAGGAAAGCCTCCAGCCGCCCGCCCTTCTCAAGCAGTTCACGGGCATAGGCCTGAATGGACGCGAGCAAACGGAACCGACTTTCGGCTCCGCTACGATCCGCGGACACGAAGCTCTTGTCGACGAGGGAATAGACGCTTTCCCGTATGTCCAGCTCGTCAAGCTCGAGGGAGGCGCACACCGCCAGCACGGCCTCCATGGTGAAGGCACCGGAGAAGACGCCGAGCCGCACGAAGACGTCCCGTTCGCCGGGAGTGAGCAGCTGATAGCTCCATTCGATGGAATTCCGCAGCGTCTGGTGGCGGGAGGCACGGGTGGCATCGCGGCTCTTCAGGATGTCGAATCTTCTGCTCAGCCCCTTGGAAAGCTCTGGCAGCGTCAGCATGCGCACCCGGGCTGCGGCCAGTTCGATGGCCAAGGGAATGCCGTCGAGCTGGCGGCAGATCTCGACGATCGGCACCATCGCGCTTTCGGAAACGTCCAGTTCCGCGTCGGCCGCCAGCGCCCGTTCGACGAACAGGCGCACCGCGTCGAATTGCAGGCCATCGTCGACCGTCTTGACCGTTCCCGGCCCCGGCGTGCTGAGTGCCCCCAGCCTGATTTCGGCCTCGCCCGGGATCCCGAGCCGCTGCGTGCTCGTCGCGATGACGCGGAGCTTCGGACAGCTCTCGAGCAGGCGCGCGACAATCGCGGCCGTCACGTCCAGAACATGTTCGCAATTATCGACGACGAGCAATGCATCCATGCCCGCGAGGATCGCCGCCAGGGCGTTGAGCGGCTCGACGCCGACCTGGTCTCGCAGGGCAAACGGCTTGCCGAATTGCGCAATCACCGTCTGCGGATCGACGACCGCGGCGAGCTCGACCAGCCACACGCCATCGGGAAATCGCGGGAGCGCTTCCGCCGCGACATGGAGCGCAAGGCGGGTCTTGCCGAGCCCGCCGGTACCCGTGATCGTGCCGAGACGGGACATCAGCAGCGCCCGCTTGACCTTGGCCGTCTCCTCGGTCCGTCCGATCAGCGCCGTCAGCTGGGCCGGCAGGTTGTTCGGCTTGGACGAGATCGATCTCAGCGGCGGGAAAGTGGAGCCGAGGCCGGGGGCGACGACCTGAAAAATCCGCTCTTCGTCCGGGAGGTCCTTGAGCTGATGGCAGCCGAGGTCGACCAGCGAAAACTCTTCCGGCAAGCCATCGCTCGCTAGGTCGTGGGCGGCGCCCGAGATGATGACCTGCCCGCCATGGGCCAAGGACAAGATTCTGGCGACCTTGGACATCTGCAGCCCGAAATAGTCGTTGCCGATCAGGTCGACGACGCCGGTATGGACCGCCATCCTGACGCGCAGACCGTCGACCTCGCTCCAGTCCGCCGCCTGGAGCGCCCTTTGTGCCTGTACCGCAGCCGCTATCGCGGCGACGGTGTCCGCAAACGCCGCGCAGACCGCATCCCCGACCGTTTTGAACACCGTTCCGGCATGAGCGCCGACGCATTCGGCGAGCATTCGATCATGGACGGCGACGGCGTCCATCATGGCCGCGTGGTTGCTGGCCCACCGCCGCGTGCTGCCTTCGATGTCGGTGAAGAGGAAGGCGACCGCGCCGCTGGGCTGCTGGCGCGCAGGGCCCTGCTCGCGCGATCCGCCCGGATGCGATCGCCCATCGTCGGCCGGACCATCCTCGGCATCTTCGAGCACGATGGGGGCGACGAAGCGATATCCCCGGCCCGGCACGGTGAGAATATACCGCTCCCCGGCACTGCCATCTCCGAGCTTGCGGCGCAGGGTCGAGATGTGGGTGGTCAGATTGCCTTCGTCGACGACGGTTGCCGGCCAGACTTCGGCCATCAACTCATCTTTGGTCGCGAGACGGCCGTTGCGGGTGACGAGTGCCAGGAGAATGTCGAAGGCGCGACTGCCCAGGTCGACCGGGATGCCGTCACGAAGCAACTCGCGGCGGCGGCGAAGCATGCGAAATCGGCCGAAAACGAAGGTCGTATCGTCCTGCACTGGCCGGGCCTCGCGATGTCTGCCGTTTTCTCGGCGAACGTAGGAGCCAACATGCGTCGCACGCGAGTGTAATGCCTGCGATTAACGCCGACAACGATCGAGGGGTTCGGCATTTTGGGAAGGATTGCCAGATGCCGGAACAAGCCGAAGTCGCCAGCCCGAGGCTTCGAGCTGGCGACTTTCAATCTCCGGAGGTTCTTGTGACGTGATTGGTCGTGGCGCCGGCTTCTACTGGAGATGGTAGTCGTACGTGATCCGATAGGATTTTCCGCTGCATTCGGCGCAGACGGCGGAACGGACGGATTCCACGGTCTGGCGGTCGAATGCGCCGTTCCCGGACCGATGAACGAGCTCGATGTGCTGCGGGTGGCCGCCGTCGTCGACGTCGAACGTCACGATCGCCCGTCCATCCAGGGACTTGTGGCTCGTGTAGGCCGCGTCCGGGTATCGCTTGGTCCGTTCCAGCGCCGTAAGAATCGACGGCGTGCGCGCCTCGTGCACCGGCGGCGCCACCGCCGCAACGACGGCTCCCGTCTGTTCGACCGCCGTTTCCGCCCTTGCGGATCCGATCAGCACCCAGGCCAGCGCCAGCGCCAGGACGATCACCCAAGCGGCGCGGGCCGGCCCCGGGTGCCGATAGGCGTGGTGGAGACGCGTCATCAGCTTCGGAGTGGTTTTCGATGCCGTATTCATGATGGCTTTCCCTGTCATTCATGTCGGCCATGAGCGGCTGACGGACAGAGAATTGCGCCTGCGCACCTCAAGGGTCGCCGAGACGGATCTCAAACGTTCTCAAGAGTTCCAAAGGCGGAAAAGCCCGGCTCGAGCCGAAAGGCATGCCTCGGGCGTGGCCGATGACCGCATTCCGAAGGCCGCAACTTCAGGTTTGCGGCGACTCGCCCAACATCAAAAGATCTGGGAACCAATCCCGCTGACGCGTGTTGGCTCGGCAACCGGCCTTGCGGTCAACGATGAGGCCAAAAAGAAAGGCCGCACTTTCGCACGGCCTGAGTCTAGGGAGGAAACGCCCAAAAGGCGTGCAGCAGAACCGATAGGGCTCATGCTGCACTGCACAGATAGGGCGCCTTATCGCCTAAGCAACCCCTGAACCGCCGCAAAAAGCGATCCAGGGGCTTTTTTTGTCGATTTTCGCCAAATGCTCCGATCGGGGGGGCCGTCAGACGCCCCTTGTCCGGGCGGGCGGCGGATGATTACTGTCCGGCCCGCGAGGCCATCGAGCGAGGGGCGAGTTCATGCCGACGAGACCGGAACGCGGGCGAAGCCCTGTGAAGCGGCGCTGGCCCGCGGCCCCCATCCTCGCCGCGCTGCTGGCGGCCTGTGCCCACGCGCCGAGCGCGCCGACGCCGGTCACCCAGAGTTTCGGCGACTTCGCCGCCCCGGCCGGCTACGCCCATTACCTCGCCTGCCCGCAGGATTATTGCCTGACCCGGCCCGACGGCGTCACACCGACCTTCAAGGTGCCGGCCGAAAAGATGCGCGTCCTCGCCCGGCAGGCCATCGACACGCAGCCGAAGACGCAACTGATCTCGACCGCCAACGAGGGCCTGCGCCTGGTCTACCAGACTCATTCCGGCGGCTTGTTCGACCATACCGAAACCGTGACGATCGAGGTCGTCGACGCCGACGAGGGCGTGAGCGGCCTGGTGATCTACGGCCAGTCCGACATTCCGGGCGGCGACGCGGCCGACCTCAAGGCGCAGATGGAGCAATGGTACGCCGCGATCTATCGGGCGGCGAACGCCTGAGCCCGGCTGCCCCGCAGCCGGCGGGATCGTCCCCTTCGCGCTTTGCGTTGGGCAGCGGGCGACGCGGCTGCTATTGAAGAGGGCTCGCAACCGGTCCCTTTCGACAAGAGCGCCCCCAATGATCCCGCGTTACAGCCGCCCCGACATGGTCGCCATCTGGGCGCCCGAAAACCGCTTCCGTATCTGGTTCGAGATCGAGGCCCATGCCTGCGACGCGCAGGCCGAGCTGGGCGTGATCCCGAAGGAAGCCGCCAAGGCGGTCTGGGAGCGCGGCGCCTGGGAGATCGACCGGATCGACGAGATCGAGCGCGAAACCAAGCATGACGTCATCGCGTTCCTGACCAACCTCGCCGAGCATGTCGGCCCGGAGGCGCGCTTCGTCCACCAGGGCATGACCTCGTCCGACGTGCTCGACACCTGCCTCGCGGTCCAGCTGAAGCAGGCGGCCGACATCCTACTGGCCGATCTCGACCAGCTGCTGGCCGCACTGAAGCGCCGGGCGTTCGAGCACAAGAACACGATGACCGTCGGCCGCAGCCACGGCATCCATGCCGAGCCCACCACCTTCGGCGTCAAGCTCGCGGGCTATTACGCCGAATTCGCCCGCAACAAGGCGCGGCTCACCGCCGCCCGGACCGAGATCGCGACCTGCGCCATCTCGGGCGCGGTCGGCAGCTTCGCCCAGATCGACCCGCGCGTCGAAGAGCATGTCGCGGCCAAGCTGGGGCTGACGCCGGAGCCGGTCTCAACCCAGGTCATCCCGCGCGACCGTCATGCCATGTTCTTTGGCGTGCTCGGCGTCATCGCCTCCTCCATCGAGCGACTGGCGACCGAGATCCGCCATCTGCAGCGCACCGAAGTGCGCGAGGCCGAGGAATACTTCTCGCCGGGCCAGAAGGGCTCGTCGGCCATGCCACACAAGCGCAACCCGGTCCTGACCGAGAACCTGACCGGCCTCGCCCGCGTCGTGCGCTCGGCGGTCGTGCCGTTCATGGAGAATGTGGCGCTGTGGCACGAGCGCGACATCTCGCACTCCTCGGTCGAGCGCATGCTCGCCCCCGACGCGACCGTGGCGCTCGACTTCGCGCTCGCCCGCCTCACCGGCGTGGTCGACAAGCTGGTCGTCTATCCCGAGCAGATGCGGAAGAATCTCGACTCGCTGGGCGGCCTGGTCAATTCGCAGCGCGTGCTGCTGGCGCTGACCCAGGCAGGCCTCTCGCGCGAGGACGCCTATGCCGCGGTCCAGCGCAACGCCATGCCGGCCTGGCGCGGCGAGGGCGATTTCCTGACGCTGCTCAAGAACGACGCCGCGATCGCGGGGCAAGTGAGCCACGCGCAGCTCGAGGCGATGTTCGACGACGCGCACCATACCAGGCAGGTCGACACGATCTTCCGACGCGTATTCGGCGAAGCCTAGGCAGGAACCCGGCCATGTGCACCCTCGTCCTGCTGCGGCGCCCCGGCCATGAGTGGCCGCTGATCCTGGGCGCCAACCGGGACGAGATGATGAACCGCCCCTGGAAGGCGCCGGGACGGCATTGGGACGACCGGCCGAACGTGGTCGCCGGCCTCGACGAGCTGGCCGGCGGCTCCTGGCTGGGCGTCAATGACGAGGGCGTGGTCGCCGCCATCCTGAACCGGGTCGGCACGCTTGGCCCGGCGGCCGGCAAGCGTTCGCGCGGCGAGCTGGTGCTGGATGCGCTCGACCATGCCGACGCGGTTGCGGCCGCGGCGGCCTTGAGCGACATCCATCCCGACGCCTACCGACCGTTCAACCTGCTGGTCGCCGACAATCGGGACGCCTTCTGGCTCGCCCATCGCGGCAACGGGCCGGTGCAGATGACGCGGGTGACCGACGGCCTGCACATGCTGACGGCGCGTGAGCTCGATGATCCGGCGAGCCCGCGCATCCGGCGCTATCGCGACCGCTTCGCCGCCGCCGTGCCGCCCGATCCGGTGCGGGACGATTGGCAGGCCTGGCAGGACCTGCTCGGCGACACGGTGCCGGGCGACGGCGAGCCCGTGGAGAGCGCCATGCGCTTCACCCGCCCCGATGGTTTCGCAACCGTGTCGAGTGCGCTCATCGCGCTCCCCCGCCTGGGCGAGAAAATCCAGCCGGTCGGCCGCTTTGCATCGCTCGCAGGCCAGCCATCGGGATGGCGTCCGCTCGGGACCCCATGATTGTGAATCCGTGACACTCTTGCTATACGGACCGCGACAGCGGTCTTGGTTGGACCGCCGTATCGGCTATTGACCGACGTGTCGGTCATCGACCGTCGACCCGGCGCCGTCCCCGTGGGAACGAGTTCATTGGAAACGGGTGACAAGCATGTCCCGCCGCAGACAGATCTACGAAGGCAAGGCCAAGGTCCTGTTCGAAGGCCCCGAACCGGGCACGCTCGTCCAGTATTTCAAGGATGACGCCTCGGCCTTCAACAATCAGAAGCGCGGCACGATCACCGGCAAGGGCGTGCTGAACAACCGCATCAGCGAATATCTGATGACGAAGCTGAACGAGGTCGGTGTCCAGACCCATTTCGTGCGCCGGCTCAACATGCGCGAGCAACTGGTGCGCGAGGTCGAGATCATCCCGCTGCAGGTCGTCGTCCGCAACGTCGCCGCCGGCTCGCTCGCGTCCCGCCTTGGCATCGCCGAGGGCACGCCGCTGCCGCGCTCGATCGTCGAATATTACTACAAGAACCAGGCGCTCAACGACCCGATGGTGTCGGAGGAGCACATCACGGCGTTCGGCTGGGCCTCGACCCAGGACCTGGACGACATGATGGCCATGTCGCTCAGGGTCAATGACTTCCTGTCAGGCCTGTTCCTGGGCGTCGGCATCCGCCTCGTGGACTTCAAGCTGGAGTTCGGCCGGCTGTGGCACAACGAGGAAATGCGGATCATCATCGCCGACGAGATCAGCCCCGACAGCTGCCGGCTGTGGGACATCAAGACCAACGACAAGATGGACAAGGACCGGTTCCGCCAGGATCTGGGCCGGGTCGAGGAGGCCTATCAGGAGGTCGCCCGGCGGCTCGGCATCCTGCCCGAAGGCGGCCCGACGGACCTCAAGGGTCCGAAGACGATGCAGTAACCCCGAAAAGGGATTTCAAGCGAATGAAGGTCAAGGTTCACGTCACCCTCAAGCCCGGCGTGCTCGATCCGCAGGGCTCCGCCATCGGTCACGCGCTGGGTTCGCTCGGCTTCGCCGGCGTCGAGCAGGTTCGCCTGGGCAAATACATCGAACTGGATCTGGCCGAGACCGATCCGGCCAAGGCCCGGGAGGCGGCGCGCACCATGTGCGACAAGCTGCTCGCCAATACGGTGATCGAGAATTATGCGATCGATCTCGCTTAAGGGCGAGCGCCGAACAGCCGAGGGTTCCCCTCACCCGCCTCGCGTCGCTCGGCACCCTCTCCCCCGTTCGGGGGCGAGGGCTTCCGCAGCAGGCCTCCCTCTCCCGCCTGCGGGAGACGGTCGGGGTGAGGGGCGTGCCGATACGATCGTTTCCGATCGGCCGCTTAAATTCCGTTCTCCTTCCGCCTCATGCTACAGAAGGCCGATGCCATGAAGACCGCCGTCGTCGTCTTCCCCGGATCCAATTGCGACCGCGACGTCGCCGTTGCGGTCCAGAACATCACCGGCACCAAGCCGCACATGATCTGGCACCGCGACTCCGAATTGCCCGACGTCGACCTGGTGATCCTGCCGGGCGGCTTTTCCTACGGCGATTATCTGCGCGCCGGCGCCATGGCCGCCCATTCGCCGATCATGCGCACCGTCAAGACCAAGGTCGAGAAGGGCCTGCCGGTCCTCGGCATCTGCAACGGCTTCCAGGTGCTGACCGAGATGGGCCTCTTGCCCGGCGCGCTGATGAAGAACCGCGGCATCAAGTTCATCAACCGGTTCGTTACCACCCGGGTCGAGCAGAACCAGTCGATCTTCACCAACAAATACGCCGCCGGCGCCGTCATCAGCGTGCCGATCGCCCATTCGATCGGCAACTACACCGCCGACGAGGCGACGCTCGATCGGCTTGAGGAGCGCGGACTGGTCGCCTTCCGCTATTGCGACGAGGCGGGCGAGATCCGCGACGACGCCAATCCCAACGGCTCGGCGCGCAGCATCGCCGGCATCTTCAACGAGACCAAGACCGTGCTCGGCTACATGCCCCATCCGGAGCGCGCCTGCGATCCGCTGACCGGCGGCACCGACGGGCGCGGCGTGTTCGAGAGCCTGCTCGGAGCCCTGTCGTGAGCCAGAACGAGAAGATCACCCCCGAGGTCGTCGCCCAGCACGGCCTGACGCCCAAGGAATACGAGCGCTGCCTCGCCATCATGGGGCGCGAGCCGAACCTGACGGAACTGGGCGTGTTCTCGGTGATGTGGAGCGAGCATTGCTCCTATAAATCCTCGAAGATCCACCTGAAGACGCTGCCGACGACCGGCCCGCGCGTCATCTGCGGCCCGGGCGAGAACGCCGGCGTCGTCGATATCGGCGACGGCCAGGCCGCCATCTTCAAGATGGAGAGCCATAACCACCCGTCCTTCATCGAGCCCTACCAGGGCGCCGCGACCGGAGTCGGCGGCATCCTGCGCGACGTGTTCACCATGGGCGCGCGGCCGATCGCGAACCTGAATGCGCTCCGCTTCGGCAGCCCGGATCATCCGAAGACCCGGCACCTGGTCGCGGGCGTCGTCGCCGGTATCGGCGGCTACGGCAACAGCGTTGGCGTGCCGACCGTCGGCGGCGAGACGAATTTCCACGCCTCCTACAACGGCAACATCCTGGTCAACGCCATGACCGTCGGCCTCGCCGACCAGGACAAGATCTTCTATTCGGCCGCCGCCGGCCCGGGCAATCCGGTGATCTATGTCGGCGCCAAGACCGGCCGCGACGGCATCCATGGTGCCACCATGGCGTCGGCCGAGTTCAGCGAGGATTCGGAGGCGAAGCGCCCGACCGTACAGGTCGGCGACCCCTTCACCGAGAAGCTGCTGATCGAGGCCTGCCTCGAGCTGATGGCGGGCGACGCCATCGTCGCGATCCAGGACATGGGTGCGGCGGGCCTGACCTCCTCCTCGGTCGAGATGGCCGGCAAGGGCGGGCTCGGCATCGAGCTGCATATCGACCGGGTGCCGATGCGCGAGACCGGCATGACGCCCTATGAGGTCATGCTGTCGGAAAGCCAGGAGCGCATGCTGATGGTCCTGAAGCCCGGGCGCGAGCCCGAGGCGAAGCGGATCTTCGACAAGTGGGAGCTGGATTTCGCCGTCATCGGCACGGTGACCACGACCGGCCATCTCGTCTTGAAGATGCATGGCGAGACGGTGGCCGACCTGCCGCTCGAGCCCCTGTTCAGCGAGGCGCCGGAATATAATCGCCCGTGGGAGCCGACGCCGGCGCAGGCCGAACTGACCGCCAAGGACATCGCGGCGCCCAAGGATCTGGCCGCGGCGCTCAGGACGCTCGTCGGCTGCCCCGACGTCGCCAGCAAGCGCTGGATCTGGGAGCAGTACGACAGCTCGGTCATGGGCGACACGGTGCAGAAGTCGGGCGGCGACGCCGCACTGGTGCGGGTCCATGGCGCGAAGAAGGGCCTGGCCCTCTGCACCGACTGCACGCCACGCTACGTCTTCGCCGATCCGGTCCGCGGCGGCGCCCAGGCCGTGGCCGAGACCTGGCGCAACATCACCGCGATCGGCGCCCTGCCGATCGCCATCACCGACAACATGAACTTCGGCAATCCCGAGCGGCCGCGGATCATGGGCCAGTTCGTCGGCTCGATCCAGGGCATCCGCGAGGCCTGCCTGGCGCTGGATTATCCGGTCGTGTCGGGCAACGTGTCGCTTTACAACGAGACCAACGGCGAAGGCATCCTGCCGACCCCGGCGATCGGCGGCGTCGGCCTGATCGACGACGTGTCGAAGGCGGTCGACATCAAGCTGAAGTCCGATGGCGAAGGCCTGGTGCTGATCGGCACCACCGCCGGCCATCTGGGTGCCTCCCTCTACCTGCGTGAGATCGAGGGGCGCGAAGACGGCGCCCCGCCGCCGGTCGATCTGGCCGTCGAGCGACGCAATGGCGATTTCGTCCGCGGCCAGATCCTGGCCGGCAAGGTCACCGCTTGCCATGACCTGGCCGACGGCGGCCTGCTGGTGGCCCTGGTCGAGATGGCGGCCGCCGGCAAGCGCGGCGCCCGCATCGAGGCGGCGCCGGCAGATCTGCCTGCGCACGGCTTCTATTTCGGCGAGGATCAGGGCCGCTATCTGGTTTCGACCACGGATGCCGCAACCCTCCTCGATGCCGCCAAGGCGGCCGGCGTGCCGGCACTCAGGCTCGGCACCACCGGCGGCGACGCGATCGAGGCGCCCGGTCTCGGCCGCGTCGCCCTCGCGGAGTTGGTCCGCATCAACACCGAATGGCTGCCGGCCTATATGGCGGCAGAGGAATAAGGGAACCGATCATGGGCATGAACGCGGACGACATCGCCAACTTCATCAAGCAGGCGCTGCCCGATGCGGAGGTCGTCATCGACGATCTGCGCGGTGACGGCGATCATTACGCGGCGACCGTCCGGTCCGCGGCGTTCAAGGGCAAGAGCCGGGTCCAGCAGCATCAGATGGTGTATCAGGCGCTGCAGGGACGCATGGGCACTGAGCTTCATGCATTGCAGCTTACTACTCACCCCCTCGACGCCTGAGCCCGTTCGTCCTACATATTGAGGGACCGGCGCCTCTCCCGGCCCCAAAGGATTTACCCAAGGATCACGCGAGCATGAGCGACACCGCCATTTTCGACCGCATCAAGGACGACATCTCGACCAACCCGGTCGTCCTGTACATGAAGGGCACGCCCGTCTTCCCGCAGTGCGGCTTCTCCGCCGGCGTGGTGCAGGTACTGAGCCGCCTGGGCGTGAAGTTCAAGGGCATCGACGTTCTCGCCGATCCCTCGATCCGCCAGGGCATCAAGGAATTCGCCCAGTGGCCGACGATCCCCCAGCTCTACGTCAAGGGCGAGTTCGTCGGCGGCGCCGACATCGTGCGCGAGATGTACATGAACGGCGAGCTGGCGTCGCTGCTGCGCGACAAGGGCATCGAATTCAAGGAATAAGCGCCCGGCCGCAAATGCGGCCGGTTAGTAAGGCGAAGGGCGATGCACCGGTTGCGGCGGCATCGCCCTTTCCGTTTTGACGCGATCAAACATCGGGCTGTCACGCGGCGGTAAGACGCAGACGCTACCTTGCAACGGTTCGTTAACCACAACCGTCAAGGGAGCCTGCAATGTCACGTCGAGGAATCAGCGGCGTCGTGGCCACAGCCGCGATGCTCGCCACGCTTTCGACGCACGTTGCCCATGCCGAGAGCCTTTTGGGCCCCGGAACTGTCGATCGCGTGCTGATAATCAGCATCGACGGCATGCACGCCATCGACTTCGCGAATTGCAGCAAAGGCGTTTCGCCGATCGATGGCGGCACACCCTACTGCCCGCACCTGGCCAGTCTCGCCCAGCGCGGCGTTGCCTATCAGCAGGCGACCACCTCGCGCCCGTCCGACTCCTTCCCGGGGCTGACCGCGATCGTCACCGGCGGCTCTCCCCGTTCGACCGGGGCGTTCTATGACGTCAGCTACGACCGTTCGCTGTCGCCACCGGCCAAGACCACGCCCTACGGCATCGTCGGCGGTGCCGACCTCTGCCCGAAAGTCGTCGGCACCCAGATCGGCTTCGACGAAGAAATCGATGTCAACCTGACACGGATCGATGCCGGCGGCGGCATCGATCCCGGCTTCCTGCCGCGCGACCCGAGGAATCATTGCGCACCGGTCTATCCGCACAGCTTCATTCGGGTGAACACACTGTTCGAGGTGGTGAAGGCCGCCGGTGGCTACACCGCCTGGTCGGACAAGCATCAGTCCTATGAACTGGTGAAGGGCCGCAGCGGCCTGGGGGTGGATGATTTCTATGCCCCGGAAATCAATTCGATACCGGTTTCGCTGCCCCAGGTCACCCTGACGGCTTGCAACCCACTGCCGGATCAAACCGCCGTCGCCAGCAGCAATGCCTGGACCGACAGTTTCGCCAATATCCGCTGCTACGACAGTCTCAAGGTCCAGGCGATCTTGAGCGAGATCAACGGTCGCCGCCATGATGGCATCGGCTCTGCTCCGGTACCGACCGTGTTCGGCATGAATTTTCAAGCGGTCAGTGTCGGTCAGAAGCTGATTGAGAAGAGCGTCGGCATGACTGGCGGCTATACCGACCCCTATGGGGTGCCGACGACCCCGCTGCTCGACGAAATCAAATTTGTCGACCATTCGATTGGCCTGATGGTCGAAGCCCTCAGGGCGCGTAGCCTGCTCGACCACACGCTCATCATCATCAGCGCAAAACATGGCCAGTCGCCGACCGATCCGAAGCGCGTGCAGCGCATCCCGGCCGACAACGCCAGCCTGGCGCCGCCCTCGTCGATCCTCAGCCCGAAGGGCGTCGGTCCGGGCTTCCCAGTCGTTCAAGCGCTCGAGGATGACGTCTCGCTGATCTGGCTCAGCGAGAATAATCTGACCCAGACCGCCGGCAACGTCGCCCTGCTCGAGGCGCACGCGAACCAGATTGGAGCGGGTGGCGGTCAGATCTATGCCGGCCCGACGCTCAATCTCCTATTCAACGACCCGGCCATCGATCCGCGCACGCCGAACATCATCGTCACCCCGAATGTCGGCGTCATCTACACGGGCGGCACCAAGAAGTTGGCGGAGCATGGCGGCTTTGCCCATGACGACACCAATGTCATGCTGCTGGTCGCCCATCCGTCCCTGGCTGCGGCGACGATCAGCACGCCCGTCGCCACCACCCAGATCGCACCGACCGTGCTCGCCGCTCTTGGCCTCGACCCCAGTTCGCTTGATGCCGTCCGCAAAGAGGGCACGGCGATCCTGCCGGCACTTGGTCACTAGCACCGTTAGATCGGGGCAGTTCCCTTTGGTCGAGGCGATCCGCAGACCGCGGATCGCCTCATCCCGGCCCGGGGTGGTCGGATACCGCCTAATCGCCTGAAAGCGGAACGACCATCACCTTGTCGACGCGGTGGCCGTCCATGTCGACCACCTCGAAGCGCCAGCTGTCGACCGTGGTGTGGTCGGCGACGCGCGGCACGCGCTTCATCTGCGCCATCAGGAAGCCGCCCAGCGTGTGGAAATCGCCGCTGTCTTCCTCGGGCAGGTTCTTGATGCCGAGCGCGTCCTTGACGTCGTCGACCGGCGTCAGCCCATCAATCAGCCAGGTGCCGTCCTCGCGCCGGACGATGCCCTGCTCCCCCGGCTCGCCCAGCTCGGCGATGTCGCCGACCAGTGCCTGCAGGATGTCGTGCAGGGTCACCAGCCCGTCGAAATCGCCGTATTCGTCAACGATCAGGGCCAGCGGCTCGCCCGACTTCCGCAGCGTCTCCAGCAGCTTCAGGGCCGGGACCGTGTTCGGTACGTAGAGCGGCGGGCGGATCAGCGCGCGCAGGTCGATCGGCTGGCCTGAGAGTGCCGCCGCCAGCAGATCCTTGACCTGCAGAATGCCGACCACGTTCTCCGGCCCGCCCTCGACCACCGGGAAACGCGACAGGTCCGACGCCTTGACCTTGGCCAGATTGTCCTCGAGCCCATCTTCCAGGTCGAGCAGCTCGACCTGGGTACGCGGCGTCATGATCGCATCGACATGGCGGTCGCCAAGCCGCAGCGCCATCTGCACGATCGAGGATTCGGCCTCGTGGAACTCGCCGGCCGCCGCCCCCTCGCGCATCATCAGGTTGATCTCCTCGTCGGTCACCGGCGCCGAGGAACTCGTCGAGACCGGCAGCAGCTTCAGAACGAGGTCGGTCGCGCCGCTCAGGAACCATTCCGCCGGCGAGACGACGATGGTGACCACCGTCATGAAGCGCGCGAGGAACGTCGAGATCGCCTCGGGATGGGCGATGGCGATGCGCTTCGGCACCAGTTCGCCGACGACGATGGTCATGAACGAGATGGTGATCACGATCAGGCCGACGGCGAGCGCGTGGGCATAGTCGGCGAGCGCCGGAATCTGTTCGATCGTGGCCGCCAGCGGGATCGCGAAGCTGTCGCCGCCGATGGTCGAGACGCTGACGCCGATCAGCGTGATGCCGATGGAAACGGTCGAGAGAAACCGGCCTGACTTGTCCAAGAGGGCCAGCGCCGCGACCGCGCCACGGTTGCCGTTGTTGGCCGCCGCCTGCAGCCTGGTCTTGCGCGACCCGACGAGCGCCAGCTCCGCCATGGCGAAAACGCCATTCAGCAGAATGAGGAAGAGGAGGAGGATGATTTCGATCAGCATGTCCGGTCGGACGATCATAGCACGGGCTACCGTTCCGTTCGACCGAGCTCAAGCCGTTCGCCCATAAAAGAAAAGCCGCCCCGAAGGGCGGCTTTCCGAGATCGGTCGACCGGGCCGGAGCCGATTAGCGCGAGTAGAACTCGACCACCAGGTTCGGTTCCATCTGCACCGGGTACGGCACGTCGGCGAGCTTCGGCGCGCGGACGTACTTGCCCTTGAGCGCAGCAGCGTCGACTTCGTGGTAGGTCGCGAAATCACGCTCGCCCGAGGCAACCGCCTCGAGGACCAGCGCCATCTGCTTGGACTTGTTGCGCACCTCGACGGTGTCGCCGTCCTTGACCTGGTAGGAGGCGATGTTGACGCGCTTGCCGTTCACGGTCACATGGCCGTGGTTGACGAACTGACGGGCAGCGAACACGGTCGGGACGAACTTCATGCGGTACACGACCGCGTCCAGACGGCGCTCCAGCAGCTCGATCAGGTTCTCGCCCGTGTCGCCACGGCGACGGACGGCTTCGTCATACAGGCGGCGGAACTGGCGCTCGCCGATGTTGCCGTAATAGCCCTTGAGCTTCTGCTTGGCCATCAGCTGCGTGCCGTAGTCGGTCGGCTTCTTGCGGCGCTGACCATGCTGGCCCGGACCATATTCGCGGCGGTTGAGCGGGCTCTTGGCCCGGCCCCACAGATTCACGCCGAGGCGGCGATTGATCTTGTACTTGGATTCTTGACGCTTGCTCATGGCACTCTCTTTTGGCCTCCCGCTTCGGGATGGCCTTTTGTCCCGGTAGTCCCGCATCAGACCTGCCCTCAGGCCATGCGGGCGGGGCGTCCTCAGATTTCGAGAACCCCGCATTCCCGGGAATGGGAAGGCGCGGAATATACGGCCTCCCCGGCCGCTGTCAACCGATCGAGCCTGGATGCATGGCCGATGCGCGGCCGACGGGGCCGGAAATGCCGGCCGCGTCCTTTCAGAAGGTCGCCGGTTGGGGTAATCGAAGGCCATGCCGATCGACGGGCTAGTCACCAATCTCCGGGAACCTGCGCTGCGCGAGATCGTCCGCTTGTGGGACGAGGCGCGCGGTGGGCGGCGATTTCCGGCCTGGCGCGACATCGACCCGGTCAAGCTGGCCCCGCACCTGCCGATCCTGTGGGCCTGGCGCTGGGACGAGACGCGCGGAACCTTCATCGGGCGTCTCGCCGGCGAGGCGATCCTCGACGCCATGGGCCCGGGCTTCCGCGGCAGCCGGATCGAGGATTACTTCGCCGGTCGCAATGCCGAGACCTTCATGGCCCGCTATCGCCGCATTCTCGACGAGCCGGCGGCAATGGTGAACAGCGGTTTCGTGTTCTCGCTGATCGGCGGCTCCGGGATCGGCGAGCGCGTTGCCCTGCCGCTGGCCGATGACGGCGAACATCCCGACGGCGTGTTCGGCGCCACGATCTACCGTGTGACCGGCGAGCGCCTGGCCCGCTACCGGGTCACGGTCGCGAGCGGGCGGGAGACGGTCAGGTTCTTTCCGCTCTAAGCGCCGCCGCCTCGCTTCCTGCTCTGCACCAGCGCCGCGACGACGCCGTGCAGGGTCTTCACGTCCTGCTCGGTCAGGTTCGCGCGGGTCAGCAGGTTGCGCAGATTACGGATGGTATGGCCGCGCCGTTCCGGCGGGTGAAAGAAGCCGCCGGTCTCCAGCTCCGCCTCCAGATGCGCGAACAAATGCACCATGTCGCCATGGGTCGCCGGCGTCGAGATCGCCGGGACGATCTCGTCCGGCATCGGCTCCGCCGTGCGCTTGCGCCATTCCCAGCCGATCAGCAGCACCGCCTGGGCGAGATTGAGCGAGGTGAAGCCGGGATTGAGCGGAAAGGTCACGGCCGCGTCGGCGAGCGCCACCTGGTCGTTGGTCAGGCCCGAGCGCTCGCGCCCGAACAGCACGCCGCAGCGGCCGCCCTGCGCCATCTCGGCGATCATCCGGTCCGCCGCCTTGTCGGGCGACAGCACCGGCTTCACCATGTCCCTGAGCCGGGCGGTCGTGGCATAGACGTGATGGAGGTCGGCGATCGCCGCCTCGACCGTGTCGAACACGCGCGCACCGTCGATCACCACGTCGGCACCGGCCGCCGCCGCGCGCGCCGGCTCCGACGGCCAGCCGTCGCGCGGATCGACCAGCCGCAGATCGGTCAGGCCGCAATTGAGCATGGCCCGCGCCACGGCGCCGATATTCTCGCCGAGCTGCGGCTCGCACAGGATGACGGCAAGACCTTCGGCGGCCATCTCAGACCTCCGCGCGCCGCCAGATCGTGCCGTTCGGCCCGTCTTCGAGCGCGATGCCGGCGTCGGTCAGTTCCTTGCGCAACCGATCGGCCTCGGCGAAATTCCGCTCGGCCCGGGCCGCGATGCGCGCCGCGATCAGCCGTTCGACCTCGGCATCGTCGAGCCCGCCGGCACCGGCCGGCCGCCAGCGGAACCAGGCCTCCGGGTCCTGCTCCAGCAGGCCCAGCACCTCGCCGCTCGCCAGCAGCGCGCCCTTGGCGGCCGCCTTGGCCGGAAGGGTCTTGGCCTTGTTGAGCTCGGTCGCGAGCTCGTGCAGCACGGCCTGGGCCTGGGGCGTATTAAGGTCATCCGACAGCGACGCCATCACCGGCACTTCGTCCGGATAGGCGGGGTCGACATCGGTGACGGCACGCAGTGCGCCATAGAACCGGTCGAGGGCACCCTTGGCCTCGCGCACCCGCTCGTCATTCCATTCGAGCGGCTCGCGATACTGCGCCGACAGCATGGCATAGCGCAGCGCCTCGCCCGGGAACCGCTCCAAGAGCGCATGCACCGTCTCGATATTGCCAAGCGACTTCGACATCTTCTCGCCGCCAAGGTCGAGAAACGCGTTGTGCATCCAGACATTGACGAACGGCCGGCCGTCGTGGGCGCACAGGCTCTGCGCCCGCTCGTTCTCGTGATGCGGGAAGATCAGGTCGACGCCGCCGCCATGAATGTCGAACGTCTCGCCCAGGTGCTTTTCGGCCATCGCCGAGCATTCGATATGCCAGCCGGGACGGCCACGGCCCCAGGGGCTGTCCCAGCCCGGCTCGCCATCCTTGGCCGGCTTCCACAGCACGAAATCGGCCGGCGCCTGCTTATAGGGCGCCACTTCGACCCGGGCGCCGGCGATCATATCGTCGAGATTGCGGCCCGACAGCGCGCCATAGTCGGCCATCGAGGCGACGGCGAACAGCACATGGCCCTCGGCCGCATAGGCGTGGCCCTTCGCGATCAGGTCTTCGATCATCGCGATCATGTCGCCGATATGCTCGGTCGCGCGCGGGGTCAGGGTGGGAACCAGCGCGCCAACGGCGGCCATATCCTTGTCGTACTGAACCGCGGTCCGCTCGGTCACCTCGCGGATGGTCTCGCCGCTCGCCGCCGCCGCCGCGATGATCTTGTCGTCCACATCGGTGATGTTGCGGGCGTAGGTGACGTGCTCGGCACCATAGATCTCGCGCAGCACGCGGAACAGCAGGTCGAACACGATGACCGGCCGGGCATTGCCGATGTGGGCATAGGAATAGACCGTCGGTCCGCAGACATACATGCGGACGTTCGACGGGTCGATCGGCCGGAAGTCTTCCTTGCGGCGGGTGGCGGTATTGTAGAGAGCGAGCGGCACGGGCGCTTCTTTCTGAGCGAGACGGCAAATTCGAAGGGTTTATGCGGCCCGGCGGCCGCGACGTCCAGCGCTAGTCCGGACAGCCACACCTACAGAAAACGCCGTCCATCTCATGCCGCATGGCCTTCGAGCCTCCGCAAGGCACGTTCCCGCCCGATCAGGGGCAGGAGCCGGGCCAGTTCGGGTCCGTGATCGACGCCGGTGAGCGCCAGGCGCAGCGGCAGGAACAGCTCCCTGCCCTTGCGGCCCGTCGCCGCCTTCACGGCGCCGGTCCAGGTGCCCCAACTCGATCCGTCGAGCTTACCATCAGGCAGGTGCTGGGCGGCAAGCGCCAAGAATTCCGGATCAGCGACGACCGGCGTCACCGCCCCTTCAATCACATCCCACCACTGAAGCGCGTCGCCGAGGCGCAGCAGATTGCCGCGCACCGCGTCCCAGAATTCGGCAGTGGCGCCGGCCGGCAGGCGCGCGGCTACATCCTCGAACGGCAAAAGATGCATGAGCTTGGCGTTCAGATGCTCCAGCTCGACGACGTCGAGCTTCGGCTGGCTGCGGCCGAACTTGCCGATCTCGAATTCCTGGATAAGCTGAGCGATGCCAGTGTGGATCTCGATCGGATCGGACGTGCCGAGCTTGGCCAGCAGGCTCAGGATCGACATCGGCTCGATGCCGTCGTCGCGCAGGTTCTCGAGGCTGATCGAGCCGGTGCGCTTCGACAGCTTGCCGCCCGACGCGTCGGCGATCAGCGAGAAATGGCCGAAGGTCGGCGGTGCGGCGCCCAACGCCTCGAACAACTGCGACTGGACCGCCGTATTGGCGACGTGATCCTCGCCACGGATGATGTGGGTGACGGCGAATTCGACATCATCGACCACCGAGGACAGCGTGTAGAGCGGCTGGCTGTCGGCCTTGATCAGTACCGGATCGCTCATGCTCTCGGCATGGATCTCGACCGGTCCACGCACCATGTCGTCCCAAGCGACCGTGCCGCGCTCGAGCTTGAAGCGCCAGGTCGGCCTCTCGCCCGCCGCCATGCGGTCCTGGATCTCGCGAGGCGTCAGCTTGAGCGCCGCCCGGTCGTAGATCGGCGGCCGGCCGCGGGAGAGCGCCAGCTTGCGCTTCAGCTCCAGCTCCTCCGGCGTCTCGAAGCACGGGTAGAGCCGGCCCGCCGCACGCAGCCGGTCGGCAGCCTCGGCGTAGCGGTCGAACCGGTCGGATTGGCGCGCGAACAGGTCCCAGTCGAGCCCGAGCCAGGCGAGGTCGGTCTCGATCGCCGCGGCATGAGCCGCCGTCGACCGTTCCAGATCGGTATCGTCGATGCGCAGCATCAGCCGGCCGCCCGATTTGCGGGCGAAGAGCCAGTTGACGATGGCGGTTCGGACATTGCCGAGATGCAGCCGGCCGGTCGGGCTCGGTGCGAAACGCAGAATGGGGGTCACTCAGCCGCCCTGAAATGAATTGGTGATCGGATAGCGCCGATCCCGCCCGAACGCGCGGCGCGTCGTCTTGACACCCGGAGGTGCCTGACGACGCTTGTACTCCGCCCGGTCGAGCATACGCCAGACCCGCATCACCGTCTCGGGCGCATGGCCGCGTGCCACGATCGCATCGACAGGCATCTCCCGCTCGATCAGAGCCGCGAGGATATCGTCGAGCACGTCGTAGGGCGGCAGGGTGTCCTGGTCCTTCTGGTCGGGCTTGAGCTCGGCCGTCGGCGGCTTGGTGATGATGCGCGCCGGCATGACCGGACCGTCGGGCCCGAGCGCGCCCGCGGGCTTATGGTCGTTGCGCCAGCGGGCCAGCGCGAACACGCTCGTCTTGTAGATGTCCTTCAGCACGGCATAGCCGCCGCACATGTCGCCGTAGAGCGTCGCATAACCGACCGACATCTCCGACTTGTTGCCGGTCGACAGCACCATCCAGCCGAACTTGTTCGACAGCGCCATCAGCGTCACGCCGCGGGCACGCGCCTGCAGGTTTTCCTCGGTGATGTCGCCGTTGCGCCCGACGAAGGCCGGCACCAGCATCGTGCCGAACGCGTCCACCGCCGGGGCGATGTCGATGGTCGTGAGCTCGGCGCCCAGCAGTTCCGCCGCTGCCGCCGCGTCTTCGCGGCTTTCCGCGGATGTATAGCGATAGGGCATCATCACGCAGCGGACCCGGTCGGCCCCGAGCGCGTCGACCGCAACCGCCGCCGACAGGGCCGAATCGATGCCGCCCGACATGCCGAGCGCCACGCCCGGAAAGCCGTTCTTGCTCACATAGTCGCGCAGGCCCAGCACCATCGCCTGATAGGTGGCAGCCAGGCCCTCCTCGGGCCGGGACATCAGGCCGGGTTCGATCACCCAGCGTTCGTCGTCGTCGAAGCGCCACTCCGTCGGCACCAAAGCCTCCTGCCAGGATGGCGCCTGCAGCCTCAGACGGCATTGCCTGTCGAGCGCGAACGACCCGCCGTCGAATACCAATTCGTCCTGGCCGCCGACCTGGTTCACATAGAGCAGCGCCAGGCCGCTTTCCTGGACGCGCTGGACCGCCAGCTGCACGCGCTCATCCTGCTTGTCCGCCTCGAACGGCGAGCCGTTCAGCACGATCAGCATCTGCGCGCCGGATTCCTCCAGTGTCTCGGTGACGTCGGGCGTCCACATGTCCTCGCAGATCATGACGCCGAGCCGGACGCCGCGGAACGCGATCGGCCCGGGCGGCGGGCCCGCGGCGAACACGCGCTTCTCGTCGAACACGCCATAGTTCGGCAACTCGTGTTTGAAGCGCATGACCCGGAGTTCGCCGCGATCCAGCAGCAGGGCCGCGTTATGGACCCTGCCCTCGTGGCGCCAGGGCGCGCCCAGCAGCAGGGCCGTGCCGGAGGCAGTCGCCGGCTTCAGCGCCTCGACCGCCTGCTCGACCGCATCGAGGAAATCCTGCCGCAGCACCAGGTCCTCGGCCGGATATCCCGCCAGGAACAGCTCCGGCGTCACCAGCAGATCCGCCCCCTGCTCCCGCGCCGTCGCCAGCGCGGCCCTCAGCTTCGCCGCGTTGCCGGCGATGTCGCCGACCGTTGGATTGAGCTGGGCCAGCGAAATCTTCAGACGATCGGTACTCGGCACGGGATGAGGCCTTTCAAGGATGCGGCGCGGGATCCTGCCGTCGCACGCCCGGACCCTAGGAACCGGGCCGATCCCTGTCAACGCGGCGGCCCGCACGAGCCACGTGGCGCTCGCATGGATGTCATCCCATCGCGCGTAGCGCGCGAGGGGAGACCACACTAGGATAGGGCGCTAAGATCCCGGCCCCGCGCCATGGAGTTTGCCGCCGTGCAGGTCAATCACCGCATCACCCTCGCCGCACGCCCGGTCAATCGGCCGGTGCAGCCGAGTGATTTCCGCCACGAAGAAGCGCCGGTCCCGGTGCCGTCCACCGGCGAGGTTCTCCTGCGCACGCTCTACCTGTCGCTCGATCCCTACATGCGCGGGCGCATGAGCGAGGCGAAGTCCTATGCCCAGCCCGTGCAGATCGGCGAGGTCATGATCGGCGAGGCCGTGGCCGAGGTCGTGACCTCCAACGATCCCTCGCTCCAGCCGGGCGACACGGTCCTGGCGCGCACCGGCTGGCAGGAATACGCCGTCATGCCGGCGAAGGGGCTGATCAAGGTCGACGGCACCAAGGCACCGCTGTCCCATTATCTGGGCGTGCTCGGCATGCCGGGCATGACCGGCTATTTCGCGCTGCTCGACATCGGCAAGCCCAAGCCCGGCCAGACCGTGCTGGTCAGCGCCGCCGCCGGCGCCGTCGGCCAGGTCGTCGGCCAGATCGCCAAGCTCAAGGGCTGCCAGGTTATCGGCATCGCCGGCGGGCCCGAGAAATGCGCCTATGTCACGGACGAGCTTGGGTTCGACGCGGCGATCGACTACCGCGGCAAGGACACCGCCGCCCTCGTCGCCGAACTGGCGCGGCTCGCCCCCGGCGGCATCGACGTATTCTTCGACAATGTCGGCGGCATCATCCATGACGCGGCGATGTCGAGCCTGGCGCTCAATGCCCGGATCATCATCTGCGGCGCGGTCGCGATCTACGACAAGCTCGAGTCCCAGGACACGGGCGCGCGCTGGATGCGTCAGATCCTGGCGAAGCGTGCCCGGATGGAAGGATTCCTGGTATTCGACTATGATCATCGCCGTGCGGAATTCCTGGCCGACATGACCGCCTGGCTGCGCGGTGGGCTGATCCGCTATCGCGAGGACGTGGCTGAGGGCCTCGCGAAGACGCCGGAAGCCTTCATCGGGCTCCTGGCCGGCAAGAACCTCGGCAAGCAATTGATCCATGTGGCGAGCCCGTCCGTCCGATGAGAGCATTCGGTCCCGTCGTCGCTGCCGCCCTCGCGGCGCTCTTCGTCCTTCCGGCGGCCATCCCCTCCGCCCGAGCGGCCGACGTCCCGAATGCGCCGCCGGCGCTGACGGTCTATTCCGACCGGCACCAGACCGAAGACGCCCAGCTGTTCGCCCAGTTCACCAAGGCCACCGGCATCCCGGTCGACCTGGTCGACGAGGATTTCGATCCGCTGCTCGAGCGGCTGACCAAGGAGGGACAGCACACCGGCGCCGATCTCGTCCTGTCGGTCGGCGCCGCCACGCTCTGGCGCTGCGCCCAGGCCGGGCTGCTGCAGCCGATCACGTCGGAGACGATCCTGCAGGCCGTACCGGCCAATCTGCGCGACAAGACCAACCAATGGATCGGTCTCGTCTATTGGGCCCGCGTGATCGCCTATGAGAAGGACCGCTTCAAGCCCGAAGATGTCGCCAATTACGAGGATCTGGCCGATCCGAAATTCCAGGGCCAGATCCTGGTTCGATCGGCCTCCAGCCTCTACAATCAGGCCTTGGTCGCCTCGATGATCGCGAGCCTCGGCACGGCTCCGACCGAGACCTGGGCGCGCGGCCTGGTCGCCAATCTGGCCCGGCCGCCGCAGGGCGGCGACACCAACCAACTGCAGGCCATGGCGGAGGGCGAAGGCAGCGTGTCGATCATCAACACGCGCTATTGGGCGCGCTTCGCCGCGTCCGACAAGGTGACGGAGCAGGAGGTCGTCGCCAATGTCGGCCTGGCGTTCCCGAACCAGGCGAACCGCGGGACCGAGGTCGACATCGCCGGCGCCGGCATCTCGCGCTGGTCGGCCCATCCGCGCGCGGCCGCCATGCTGCTGGAATTCCTGCTGAAGCCCGAGGTTCAGAAGCAGTTCGCGGCCGCCAATTTCGAATATCCCGTGGTCGCGGGCGTCGAGCCGGCGCCGGTGCTGGCTGGCCTCGGCCCCTTCAAGATCGACAGTCTGGCGGTCGGCAAGCTTGGCAAGTTCGCGCCGGAGGCCGACGAGGCGATGGCGCGGGCCGGCTGGGAGTAGCGCACCGGCCGGCGGCAGGCCCGGGCACAAGCATCTTCTCGATAACGGGAGAAGCGACATGAGCCAGTCGGACGACGACGCACCGCTATGCCAGGGGCCGGACCCGAAGCCGCGGCCGCCCAGCTTTGCCCTGCCGCCCGGCGCCACCGACTGCCATGCCCATGTGATCGGCCCGTTCCAGCTGTTCGCGCTGCAGGAGGACCGGAGCTACACGCCGCCCGAAGCGCCGCTCGTAGCCTATCGCACCCTGCTCGACACGCTGGGGCTGGAGCGCGGCGTGGTCGTGCAGCCGAGCGTGTTCGGCACCGACAATGCCTGCACGCTCGATGCGCTCGCCAAGCATCGCAACCGCCTGCGCGGCATTGCGGTGATCGACCACACCATCACCGACGGCAGGCTCGAGCGGATGGCCGGCAACGGCATCCGCGGCATCCGCTTCAACTTGTTATTCCGCGGCGGCGTGGCGCTCGACCTCTTGGAGACCCTGGCCAAACGGATCGAGCGGTTCGGCTGGCATATCCAGTTGCTGATCGACTGCCGCACCCTGCCGATCCTGGCGCCGAAGCTCGCCCGCCTGCCGGTCGACATCGTCATCGACCATATGGGCCACATGCCCACATCCGCCGGGGTCGACCATCCGGGCTTCAAGCATCTGCTGAAGCTGGTCCACGAGGGCCGGACCTGGGTCAAGCTCAGCGGCGCCAACCGCATCTCGACCGCAGGTGCCCCCTATCACGACACCATTCCCTTCGCCCAGGCCCTGATCGACGCCGACCCGACGCGCCTCGTCTGGGGGTCCGACTGGCCGCATGTCGCGATCGACGGCTACATGGCGAACGACGGCGAGTTCCTGGATCTGCTGAAGCTCTGGGTTCCGGACGAGCGTCAGCGGCATCTGGTACTGGTCGAAAACCCGGCCCGTCTCTACGGCTTCGGCGATTGAAGTCGGCGCTCTTGGTAACGGACTGTTGCCGGATCCGGGTCTTGCAAACTCCGGACGCAAAAATTTGATCGGTGCGATGCGGCCGCTCCCTATAATTGCGCCATGAACCGAACGCCGCACATCATGGTCGTGGACGACGACGAACAGATCTGTTCGCTCCTGTCCAAGTTTCTCGCCCGCTACGACTACCGCGTCACGACCGCGCGCGACGGCAAGCAGATGTTCCGGGCGCTCGAAGTCAGCTCCATAGACCTCATCATCCTCGACCTGATGCTGCCGGGCGAAGACGGCTTCGACCTGTGCCGGAAGATCCGCAGCAGTTCGGCCGTCCCGATCATCATGCTGACCGCGATGCGCGAGGACACCGATCGCATCATCGGGCTGGAACTGGGCGCCGACGACTACCTGGGCAAGCCGTTCAACACGCGCGAGCTTCTGGCCCGCGTCAAGGCCGTGCTCCGGCGCAGCACCATGCGCCCGCGCCCGGCCGAGGAGAGCGCGTCGGGCATGCTGGAGTTCGACGGCTGGAAGATCGATCTCGCCAAGCGCGAGCTGCGCAACCCGGAAGGCGCCCTCGTCCAGTTGACCGGCGGCGAGTTCGACCTGCTGTCGGCCTTCGCCGACCATGCCGGGCGCGTGCTGACGCGCGACCAGCTGCTCGACATCGCCCGCGGACGCGCCACGGAGGTCTTCGACCGGTCGATCGACGTCCAGGTCAGCCGGCTTCGGCGCAAGATCGAGGCGGACCCGAAGGAGCCGGCGCTGATCAAGACGGTGCGCAGCGGCGGCTATATCTTCTCCGCAACCGTGACCCGGCTCTGACATGCGGACGCCGCGCCTGCTCCGCGACACGCTGGCGCTCCGGCTGGCCCTGACCACGCTCGCGACCATCCTGGTCATAGTGCTGATCGGCACCGCCTTTACCCTGCTGAACAGCAATCTCGCCCGGCCGCCGCTCGAACATACCGGCCTCTTGAACGAGGTCAGCGTCGGGTTGCGCATGCTCGACGCGGCCCCGCCCGAGCGGCGCCCGGAACTCGCCGATGCGGCCGGCAACGGCGATCATTTCGTCACCTGGTTTCCCTTCCTGCCCGAGCCCCAGGCGGGAACGCCGATCCCGCCGGGCGCCGAGCCGTCGATCGACGAGTTGCGCAACATGGTGGGCGATCCGAAACGCGACGTCCGGGTCTTCCACACGCGCGCGCTGTCGCCGAACTCGCCGCTGCTGTACCACGACGGTCACCACCTGCCGGACCCGCGCATTGCTGCCATTCAGCTGCACGACGGCAGTTGGGCCGTGTTCACCGTCGGCGAACGGAACTGGGGCCTGACGCGGCCCGAGCGGCGCGTCATCTTCATTGCCATCGCCATTCTGTCGATCATCCTGGTGTCGTTCGCCTCGACCCGCCTGCTCGCCCGCCCGATCGAGCGTTTTACCGGTGCCGCCGAACGGTTCGGGCGCGATCCCAAGGCGGCGCCGATCGCCGAGACCGGGCCGGCCGAGCTGCGCCGCGCCGCCCGCGCCTTCAACGGCATGCAGGCGAGCGTGCAGCGCTTTATCGAGGATCGCACCCAGATGGTCGCCGCGATCTCCCATGATCTGCGCACGCCCATCACCCGGCTCCGGCTGCGTGCCGAGTTCGTCGAGGACGAGGAGCAGCGCGACCGGATGCTGGGCGATCTCGACCAGATGGCCGAGATGATCGAGGCGACGCTCGCCTTCGCCCGCGACGATGCGGCGAGCGAGCCACCGACCTCGCTCGATCTGCCGAGCCTGCTGGAGAGCATGGTCGACGAGGCGGCCGACGCCGGCCATGAGGCAAGCTACGCCGGCCCCGCCCACCGCATCTTCCAGGGCCGCCCGGTGGCCCTGCGCCGCGCCTTCGGCAATCTGGTCGACAACGCGATCAAATATGGCGAGACGGTCGAGATAGCGCTCGCCGACACGGGCGACGGCTGCAAGGTCACAATCGCCGATCGGGGGCCGGGCATCGCCGCGACCGATCGCGAACGGGTATTCGCCCCGTTCGTCCGCCTGGAAGGCTCGCGCAATCGAGATACCGGCGGGACCGGCCTCGGCCTGTCGATCGCCCGCTCGATCATTCGCGGCCACGGCGGCGAGATCCGCCTGGAAAACCGCCCGGAAGGCGGCTTGCGCGTGATGGTCGACCTGCCGGGCTGAAGACGGTCAATAGGCCGTGGGCGCGGTGAAGGCGTAGAGCTTGTTGTTGCCCGAGCCGAAGCGGCGGTAGCCGGAGCCCCAATAGACCATGCCCATGGCGATCGACGGCCCACAGATCACCGACCCGCCGCTGGCGAATTGCCAGAGAATGCCGCCGCCGGCCGCGTCGATCGCCACCATGTCGCCCGACATGGAGCCGGCATAGACGACGCCGTTCGCGACACTGAGCGCACCCAGCGCGCCGGCATTCAGGGTCGGGTTGAGCGGGTTTTTGCCGGTCGCCGGGATCTGCCAGAGGATCCGGCCGGTCGCGGCATCGAGCGCCGCCCAGGATCCGGCACGCCATTGCACCGTGCCCGCGGGCGCCAAGTCGTAGGGCACGGCGCCGCTGTCGTTGATCGCCACATAGACCCGCGCGCCATCGGCCGCCGTGCCCCACATGATGCCGCCCGCGCCGCCGCCGGGGCCGACCTGGGTCGCCCAGACTGTCGTGCCGGTATCGGGATCGAGCGCCCAGTAGGCCCCGCTCTTCTGCCCGGCACCCACGAGGTCGACCAGTTGCCCCCCGACCGTGGTGGTGAAGAGATTGGCGCCGGCGCCAAAGTCGAAGTCGGGCCCCCGCGGATTCGGACAGGGAATGCCCTTGGCCGGGCTCGCGATGCAGGAGTTGACGTAGGTGTCGGCGCCGATCATCCGCCGCCCCCATTTCACCTGACCGGTGTAGAGGTCGAGCGCCACGATCGCGTCGATGTAGTCGTCCGGCGCCAGGCAAGCGCTCTGCTGCTCGGGTGTCTTGGCGGCCTGCAGACATGTCGTGACCGGCGCCGGCACCGTATAGTTGTTGCCGGTCGTGGCGTAGAGCGATCCGCGCTTGACGTCGATGGCGAAGCTGCTGCTCCACACGGCGCCGCCGGTGTAGCCCGCCGGCACGGTCCGGAAGCTCCAGACCACGCGACCGGTGTCGACGTCGAGCGCCGCGATCGTGCCGCGGAACGAGGGGACGTAGCCCGCCCGTTGCTGTGCCAGCCCCTCCTCGACCGAGGAGACGCCGACATAGACGAGGTTGCCGAGCACGGTCGGCGACGCGGTAATGAGCGCTGCCGGCAGCGCGTCGACCACCGTTCGCCAGACGAACTGGCCGGTCGCCTTGTCGATCGCCAGGATCGTCCCCGACGCCTCGTCCCCGACGATGATCGTGCGCTGGGTGATGGCCGGGCTGCTGCGGCTCAGCGAGTTCGGATTGCCGGTATAGTCCGAGAGCTTTCGGCTCCAGACCGGTGTCCCGGTCGCGGAGTCGAGCCGGTACAGCCCGCCGCCCCAATCCGGTACATAGAGCGCGCTGCCTTCCACTGTCGGGGTCGCCGACACGTCGCCGGCCGTGGTGAACATCCATTTCGGCGCAAGGTTTGCCGCGTTACGCGGGCCGATCTGCCAGGCGAGCGAAGACCCGTGGGAGTCGGCCTGATTGCCGCCGGCGACCCGCCATTCGCCGTCTCCGGCGAGCCAGGCCTGCGCGCGCGCCGCCCCGGGCAGCGCGGCGGCGATCATGGCCAGGAGCGCGACAATCTTACGACACGTAGCCATCGCAAGCTCCATCCAAGGGTGTGGAGCAACACTACCTCAGGTTTACCGACCCAGCCTAGGACATAAAGGGGACGAGGCGGCCGGCAGGAACAAAATCCTCCCGGCCGGGTTTCGGTCGCTTAACGACGCGGTTGCGGTTGGCGATGTTGCAGTGCACTCTAATCGGAGCGCCACGGCAGATGGTCGCGCGGGGAGAGATACCAAGACGGCGTTTCGGTACCCCTTTCCGCTTGAGGTACACCGTGCATTTCGTCCTGATGATTCTCGTTTGCGCAGCCTCCGTCGATCACGATGCCTGCGACGCCGACACCGCAATCGATCTGGTGCAGAAGCCCGCGACCTCGGAACTCGACTGCAACGGCATCGGCGGCCAGGCGCAGTTCGCCACCTCGGCCTTCGCCGGGCGGGACGATACCTACATCAAGACCGTCTGCCGGCGCGTGAAGGACGGCGCCAGGGCGTCTGCCGGCTGAACCGGTTCAGCCGCCGCTGGCCTCGTCGGCCTCGGACCGCTTCTTCAATAGGAACTCGCGCCCGAGCTTGACCAGCGGCACGCCGTCATAGGCGACGATATCGGCCGTGGCATAGGTCTCGGACCATTGGTCCGGCAGATAGGAGCCGGTGCCGACCACGTCGAGCGGCGCATTGGCCGCCGCCATCATGCGGCATTTGGCCGGCGAGAAGCCCGAGGAGCCGACGATCTTCACCTTCCTGAAGCCGGCCTTGTCGAGCGCCTTCCTGACCGCCCAGATTGCCGCGGCCGAGACGCCGGTGCCGACCAGATAGCGCAGTTCCGCCTCGGTTCGGTAGCCGCGGATCGATTTCGGGGCATGGCGCTCCAGCACCGCGTAGGACTGGGCGAGATCGAGCCCCTCGACATAGCGGCCGCCGTGGGTATCGAGCCGGACCGACAAGCGACCGGCGGCGGCAAGCTCGGGGAAGCGCCGGGCCACCGCCAGGGAATCACTTATTTCGTTGCCGAAATAATCGACCAGGATCGTGATTGGCTCGTTCGGGAAGGTCTCGTGGTACATCTCGGCCGCGCGCACGGTCGAGCCGGCGTAGCCGATGAGCGCATGCGGCATGGTGCCGAGGCCGCGCTCCTGGCCGAAATAATGCGCGGTTTCGGTCGTGGCGTTGCCGATGAAGCCGACCGCGCCGACCTCGTCCCTGGCGGCGGCGGAGCCGACCGAGGCGGCATAGGCCATCATCTCGGCCATCTCGGCACCGGCGCAATGACGTGCATCCATGGCCAGGAACGCGACCTTGGGCAGTTCCTGGCACATGACATAGGCATTGTAGGCCGCGACGCACGGCGGGCCGAGGCGCTGCAGATAGAGCGTCTCCAGATCGACCAGGTGCTTCAGCGATCCGGTGATGTAGAGCATCGGATCGCCGGCGCCGACCCACTCGCCTTCCTGGTGGACGAGCTCGATCTGGAAGCGGACGCCGCGCTCGCGCGCTGCCTTCTCCAGGAATTCAATCACTAGGCGGGGCGTGGAAATGACCGGGCGCCGCATGAACACGGCATAGGTTACTTCCTTGTCGCCGAACCGCTCGACCACCTGCTTGGTGCGCAGGAAATAATGGTCGGTCAGGTCGGGGACCGCATCGATCTCGGGCAGATGGACAACCCCTTGCGCTGCCACGCGGGCGGAATCCGGCATGTCAGGACGCCGCCGCCAGGGCCGAGCCGGACAGGCGGCCGGTTGCGTGTCGGCGGGACTTCAGTTCTTCGGCCATCAGGAATGCAAGCTCCAGCGACTGGCTGGCATTGAGCCTCGGGTCGCAATGGGTGTGGTAGCGGTCGCCGAGCGAGCTGTCGCTGATCGCCTGCGCACCGCCGATACATTCGGTCACTTCCTGACCGGTCATTTCGAAATGTACGCCGCCGGCATGAGTTCCTTCGGCCTCATGCACATCGAAGAAGCCGCGCACCTCCTTGATGATCCGGTCGAAGGAGCGGGTCTTGTAGCCGGTCGAGGACGTGTGGGTATTGCCGTGCATCGGATCGCACACCCAAACGACCTTGCGCCCTTCGCGCTTGATCGCGCGCACCAGCGGCGGCAGCAGCTCCGTCACCTTTTCCGAGCTCATGCGCGTGATCAGCGACAAGCGGCCCGGCTCGTTCGCCGGGTTGAGGATGTCGATCAGGCGCAGGAGATCGTCCGGGTTGGTCGAGGGGCCGGCCTTGAGGCCGATCGGGTTGTTGATGCCGCGCGCGAACTCGACATGGGCACCGTCGAGCTGGCGGGTCCGGTCGCCGATCCAGACCAGGTGGGCCGAGCAGTCGTACCAGTCGCCGGTCGTCGAATCGACGCGGGTCAGCGCCTCCTCGTAGGGCAGCAGCAGCGCCTCGTGCGAGGTGAAGAATTCGGTCTCGCGGATCTGCGGGCTGGTCGCCGAGGTGAAGCCGCAGGCCGCCATGAAATCGAGCGTCTCGGTCAGGCGGTCGGCGAGCGCCTGATAGCGCTCGCCCTGCGGGCTCTTGGCCACGAAGCCCTGGTTCCAGAGATGGACTTGATGCAGGTCGGCGTAACCGCCGCTGGCGAAGGCGCGCAGCAGGTTGAGCGTCGCCGCGGACTGGCTGTAGGCCTGGACCATGCGCTGCGGATCGGGGACGCGGGCCGCGGCGGTGAAGTCCATGCCGTTGATGATGTCGCCGCGATAGGACGGCAGGCTCACCCCGTCGATCGTCTCGTTCGGGGCAGAGCGCGGCTTGGCGAACTGGCCGGCGAGCCGGCCGAGCTTCACCACCGGCACCGCCGCGCCGAAGGTCAGCACGACCGCCATCTGCAGCATCACGCGGAACGTGTCGCGGATGTTGTTGGCGTGGAATTCGGCGAAGCTTTCGGCGCAATCACCGCCCTGCAGCAGGAACGCCCTGCCCTCGGCCGCGTCGGCCAAGGCGGTCTTGAGGCGGCGCGCCTCGCCGGCGAAGACCAGCGGCGGAAAATTCCGCAGCACTCCCTCGACCGTGCCCAGCGCCTCGGCATCGGGATATTCCGGCACCTGGACGATCGGGCGGGCACGCCAGCTTTCGGGGGACCAGGTCTCAACCATTTCCGCCTCGTCTCAACTCGCGGCTATTCGGCCGCTTTCGCTACCGGGTCGGGAAGCTTGTCGCGCATGGTGACGAACTCCTCGGCGGCGGTCGGATGGATGCCGACCGTCTGGTCGAACTGCTTCTTGGTGGCGCCGCATTTCAGCGCGATCGCCAGCCCCTGGATGATTTCCGGGGCATCGGCCCCCACTATGTGGCAGCCCAGCACCCGGTCCGTCGCCCGGTCGACCACCAGCTTCATCATCGTCCGCTCCTCGCGGCCGGTCAGCGTGTGCTTCATCGGCCGGAAGCGCGACCGGTAGATATCGACCGCGCCAACCGTCACCCGCGCCTCGGCCTCGGTCAGCCCGACCGTCGCAACCGGCGGCTGGCTGAACACGGCGGTCGGCACGTCGGTCGGGTCGAAACTGGTCGGATTGTCGTTGAACAGGGTCTCGGCCAGCGCCCGCGCCTCGGCGATCGCGACCGGCGTCAGATTGAGCCGGTTGGTGACGTCACCGACCGCATAGATCGAGGGCACCGAGGTCTGCGACCATTCGTCGACCGGAATGGCGCCGAACTTGTCGGTCGCGATCCCGACGTTCTCGAGCCCGATGCCTTCGGTGTTGGCACGGTAGAGCGATGCCCGGGCGCGGGTATTGGGCTCACGGCCGGTCGCATAGAGCACCACGTCGGCCTCGATCGGCGTGCCGCTCTCCGGCATGAGGGTGAGCCCGCCCGGTCCCTTGTCGATCCGGGCGATCTCGGTGTGATTGCGGATCTGGATGCCATGGCGGACGAGCGCCTCGGTCAGGGCGTCGCGCGCGTCCTCATCGAAGCCGCGCAGCACCTTCTCGCCGCGGATCACTTGCGTCACCTCGCTGCCCAGCGCCGCAAAGATGCCGGCGAATTCGACCGCGATGTAGCCGCCGCCGACGATCGCGATGCGCTTCGGCAGTTCCGGCAGATCGAGCGCCTCGTTCGACGAGATGACATGCTCGATGCCCGGGATTTCCGGCGCCACCGGCCGGGCGCCGGTCGCGATCAGGATCCGGCGAGTGGTGAAACGCTCGCCGCCGACCTCGACCGTGTGCGGGTCGATGATCTTGCCGCGCTTCTCGTAGAGCTTCACGCCGCTGTCCGAGAGCAGCTTCTTGTAGATGCCGTTCAGCCGGTCAGTCTCGCGGTTCTTGTTGGCGATCAAGGTCGGCCAGTCGAACTTCGTCTCGCCCACGGTCCAGCCGTACCCGGCCGCATCGGCGAAGTCCTCGGCGAAATGCGCGCCATAGACCAGGAGCTTCTTCGGCACGCAGCCGCGGATGACGCAGGTGCCGCCGACCCGGCTGTCCTCGCAGATGCCGACCGTGGCCCCATAGGATGCCGCCCGGCGCGAGCCGGAGACGCCGCCTGAGCCGGCACCGAGGGTGAAGAGATCGAAATCGTAGCTCGCCATGATATCCGTCGATGCCGCCTTCGAAATGCGCCCCGCGATGCGTCGCAATCGGTCCAAAGGGCGGATACGCTAGTCCGGGACGAGCGGCTTGCCCAGGCCCTTTACGCAGACGCGCGTTGCCCAGGGTGCAGAGATAGGGCCGGCCCACCTCGCGCCCAAGAGGCCGCCCTCGGATATCAGGGCCGCTTCGGCACCTTGTAGCCGTCGGTGAGTGTGCCGAGGAACGCGATCACATCGTCGATCTCCTGGGCGTCGAGCGCCGGCGCCTGGCCGGGCTTGCGGTCGAACGGCGGATCGGTGTTGACGTTGTCATGATAGACCGCGGGCAGGTCGTCGTATTTGTCGACCGTCCCGTCCGGCTTGCGCCCGTACCATTTGCCCGGATCGGTGTCGCGCTGGACGTAGAATTCCATGACCTCGCGCAGGCTGTGGAACGCGCCATTGTGCATGAAGGTCTGGCGGAGCGTGACGTTGCGGAGCGACGGCGTCTTGAACAGCCCGCAATATTCCGCCCGGTCGCGGAAATCCGTGCGGTCCGGTCCGCAGAGCCCGAGGTCGAAATGCCGGGGATCGGCGTTGGCCGGGATGGCGCGATTGCGCGGAACGCCGATGGCGATCAGGCCGTCATCGGTGAATTGCGGCGGCGCGCCATTGCTCGACGGCTGGCTGATGTGGCAGTTGGCGCAATTGCCCTTCTCGGGATCCTCGAACAGGGCCAGCCCCCGCGCCTCGGCCGGGCTGAGCTCGGCCTTGCCGGCCAGATAGGCGTCGTACTTGCTCGAATAGGGATAGAACACCCGCCAATTCTGCTCATAGACCTCGAGCGCTTCGGCCGCGGCATCGAATAGCTCATCCGGCCCGGCGAGCCTGGCGCCCAGGATCCGGCGCAGCGACGCGGCATAACCGGCCTGTTCCAGCCGACGAGCGACCTCGGCCGCATCCTTGTTCGCCATTTCATACTCGGACAGCAGCGGAATGCGTGCCTGCTCGCGCCCACGATCGACGCGCCCGTCCCAGGTCAGGCCGCCGGTCGGCCCATTGTCGATACTCTCGTCGCCATCGTCCTCGCTTTCGAAATAATGCTCGGTAAAGGGCGGCGTCGCCTGCAGATAGGTCAGCGACGGCACCGCGCGCCTGCCGGGCTGCTTCATGTCGGCGCCGCCCATCTGGACCGGCAGCGCGTTCGCCGGCCCGAAGCCATGGGCCGGATCGTGGCACGACGCGCAGGCGAGCTTGCCCGAGGCCGACAGGGACGGGTCGCGGAACAGGCGCGCACCCAGTGCGTCCAGCGCCTGGATCTGGCGGCGCACGGCGGCGCGCGACATGGCGCCCGACTTGGCGCCCTGCGGCGCATCGGCCGCCCCGGCCACGCAGACCATTGCGGGAAAAAGCAAAAGCAGCGCCGGAAGGATTTTTTTGCGGACTATCCGCATAGGTTTCACACTTTTATGATGCGGTGGGTGCGAGTGATTGGATTTTCCGGCAGGGGAAGAGACCGTGAAGGCGACAAAACTATTATCGGCATCTGTTACGGGTTTGCTGGCGCTCGGCGCCTCGGCGTCGGTTTCGGCCGCCCCGAAGGTCGCCACGCCGGCCGGCGGCCTCGACCAGATCGACACGGTTGTCGTGATCTATGCCGAGAACCGCAGCTTCGACAATCTCTACGGCAGCTTTCCCGGCGCCGACGGCCTGAAGCAGGCGTCAGAGACCAGCCTGAAGCAGCTCGATCGCGACGGCCGGGTCATGGCCGAACTGCCGCCGATCTGGGACGGGCTGACCGCCAAGGGTGTCGCCCCGCCGGTGATCCAGGCGGTGACCGAGCATATGCCGAACCGTCCCTTCGCCATTGACGATCCCAAGGGGCTCGACACCAAGCTCAACGTGGTGACCCACGATCTCTGGCATCGCTTCTACCAGAACCAGATGCAGATCGACGGCGGCAAGAACGACAAGTTCGCGGCCTATGCCGATGCCGGCGGCCTGGTCATGGGCCATTATGACGGCCGCAAGCTGCCGATGTGGAAGATCGCCCGGAAATATACGCTGGCCGACCATTTCTTCATGGGTGGCTTCGGCGGCTCGTTCTTCAATCATTTCGAGCTGATCTGCGCCTGCGCGCCGAGCTATCCGAACGCCGACAAGAGCCCGGCCAAGGATTCGATCTCGGTGGTCGAGGCCGACGGTGCTGCGCTCAAGATCGCCGACAATTCGCCGGTATCGGCACTGGGCGGCGTCCCGAAATTCGTCAAGGACGGCAACCTCACGCCCGACTTCTTCGCCGTCAACACCATGCAGCCGCCTTATCAGCCGAGCGCCAACAAGCCGGCGCCGGGCGGCGATCCGGCCCTCGCCGACCCGAGCGTCGCGACCACCCTGCCGCCGCAGACCGCCGAGACCATCGGCGACCTGCTGTCGGCCAAGGGCGTCAGTTGGGCCTGGTACAGCGGTGCCTGGGCCGCGGCACTCGACGGCAAGGGTGGCGCCCCGGTGTACTTCCAGTTCCACCATCAGCCGCTCAACTATTTCGCCAGCTTCGCGCCCGGCACGCCGGCGCGGGCCGAGCATTTGAAGGACGGCGGCCTGGGCGGCGCCGAATTCATCAAGGCGATCGACCAGGGCCGCCTGCCCCAGGTCACGTTCTACAAGCCCCAGGGCAACTTGAACGAGCATGCGGGCTACGCCGACGTGAAGTCCGGCGACCAGCACCTGGTCGACCTGATCCATCACCTGGAAAAGAGCCCGCAATGGAAGCACATGCTGGTCGTCGTGACCTATGACGAGAACGGCGGCTTCTGGGATCACGTGGCGCCGCCCAAGGCCGATCGCTGGGGCCCCGGCACGCGCATCCCGGCCTTCATCGTCTCGCCTTATGCCAAGCGCGGCTATGTCGACCATTCGACCTACGACACGACTTCGATCCTGCGCTTCATCAGCCACCGCTTCGCCCTGCCGGTACTGCCCGGCATCAAGGCACGCGACGAGGCGCTCGCCGCCAACCACAGCCCCGCGCTGGGCGACCTGACCGGCGCGCTCAACCTCGGCGGCAACAAGAGCTGACCCGGACCGGCCGGGCGGGGTTCAGCCCCCGCCCGCCCCTTCGGCCAGCAGCCAGGCCCGGAGCCGGGCGATCTTCGGCCGGTTGGCGATCGCCTCTGGGCAGACCAGGTGGAAGCCGTAGCGGCCGGGCATGTCGAGCGTGAACGGCCGCACCAGCCGGCCATTCAGCAGATCGTCACCAAGGATGGTCGAGCGCCCCATGGCGACGCCCATGCAGACCGCTGCCGCCTCGAGCCCGACACCGATATCGTCGAACAGCACCATGTCGCGCGGCCTCAGGTCCGGCAGCCCGGCGGCGTCCAGCCACCGCGGCCAGTAGGGCCGGTTGATCAGGTCGAGCAGCACATGATGCTGCAGATCCTCCGGCCCGCGGATCGCGTCGGGCCCCTCCAGCAGCTTCGGGCTGCATACCGGATAGACCTTGTCGTCGAGAAACCTGTCGGCCCTGAGGCCGGGCCAGGGTCCGACGCCATGGCGGATCGCCGCGTCGACACCTTCGCGCGCGAAGTCGGTGTAGTAGTTGCTGGTCAGCAAATGCAACTCGATGCCGGGGAAGCGCTCGCGGAAACGGCCGAGCCGCGGGGCCAGCCATTTGACCGCGAAGGACGGCGAGACATTGACCGTCAGCACGCCCTTCACCTCGTGCTCGATCACCGAGGCGACGCCGTCGGCCAGGCGGTCGAACGCGTCAGCGACGATCGGCAACAGCGCCTCGCCGGTCTCGCTCAGCACGAGCGCATGAGGCATGCGTTTGAAGAGGGACACGCCCAGCCGGTCTTCGAGCGCGCGGATCTGATGACTGATGGCGCTCTGGGTGACGCTGAGTTCGGCCGCAGCCCTAGTAAAACTGAGCAATCTGGCCGCCGCCTCGAAGGCACGCAATCCATTCAAGGGCGGCAGGCGGCGTTCCATGAGGCACCCCATGAAATTATCTCATGGACCGTAGAGAAAGCCTCGTTTGTCGGCAAGAGGAGGCGTCATCAGGTTACCACTCAACGGCACACGACGCCGAACCAGATGAAACCGAGATCCGCCATGTCCGCCACCGCCGCCTTCGCCGCCCCCGCCCGCCCCTCGACCCCTTCGCTGTTCGCGACCGTCGCCCTCTGGGCCGAGCGCGTCAGCCAGCGCCGGGCGCTGGCTTCGCTCTCGATCGCCGAACTGAAGGACATCGGCGTCGATCCGGCTGACGCGCAGGCCGAAGCCGCCAAGCCGTTCTGGGTTGCCTGAAGAATATCTTCGGTCATGGCCGGGCTTGACCCGGCCACGACGGTCCTGATCGGCCAGGATTACTGGTTGATCCCGCCCAGGCAGAGGTACTTGACCTCGAGATAATCCTCGATGCCGTATTTCGAGCCTTCGCGGCCGAGGCCCGACTGCTTGACGCCGCCGAACGGTGCCACCTCGGTCGAGATGATGCCTTCGTTGATGCCGACGATGCCGTATTCCAAGCCCTCGGCGATGCGGAAGATCCGGCCGATGTCGCGGCTGTAGAAATAGGCCGCGAGACCGAACTCCGTATCGTTGGCGAGCCGGATTGCTTCCGCATCGGTCTTGAAGCGGAACAACGGCGCCAGCGGCCCGAACGTCTCCTCCTTCGCCACCGCCATGTCCGGCGTCACGCCGGTGATGATCGTCGGCTCGAAGAAACTGCCGCCGAGCGCATGGCGCTTGCCGCCGAGCGTCACCTTGGCGCCCTTGGCGAGCGCGTCGGCGATATGCTGCTCGACCTTTTCGACCGCCTTGCCGTCGATCAGCGGCCCGATCACGGTGCCCTGCTCGAAACCGTTGCCGACTTTCAAGGCCGCGACGGCATCGGCGAGCTTGCCGGCGAAGGCGTCATAGACGCTGTCCTGGACCAGAATGCGGTTGGCGCAGACGCAGGTCTGGCCGGCATTGCGGTACTTGGACGCGATGGCCCCCTTCACCGCCGCATCGAGGTCGGCATCGTCGAACACGATGAAGGGCGCGTTGCCACCCAGCTCCATCGAGCATTTCTTGATGCTCTCGGCCGCCTGCTTCAGCAGCACCCGGCCGATCTCGGTCGAGCCGGTGAAGGTCACCTTGCGCACGATGTCGTTGGACGTCATCTCACCGCCGATCGCGGAGGCGCTGCCGGTCACCACGCTGAACACGCCCTTGGGAATGCCCGCGCGCTCCGCCAGCTCGGCGAGCGCCAGCGCCGAATAGGGCGTCGCGGTCGCCGGCTTCAGCACCATGGTGCAGCCGGCGGCCAGCGCCGGGCCGGCCTTGCGTGTGATCATCGCGGCCGGGAAGTTCCACGGCGTGATCGCGGCGCAGACGCCGATCGGCTCCTTCAGCACGATGATACGCTTGTCGGCGCCATGAGGCGGGATCGTGTCGCCGTAGATGCGCTTGCCCTCTTCGGCGAACCATTCGATGAACGAGGCGGCATAGGCGATCTCGCCCCGAATTCGGTCAGCGGCTTGCCCTGCTCCGCCGTCATCAGCCGCGCCAGATCCTCCTGGTTCGCCATCATCAGCTCGAACCATTTCCTGAGGATATTCGCCCGCTCCTTCGCCGTCCTGGCACGCCAGCCGGGCAGCGCCGCGTTCGCCGCCTCGATCGCGCGGCGCGTCTCATCGGCGCCCATGTTCGGCACGGTGCCGAGTTCCTCGCTGGTGGCGGGATCAGTGACGGCGACGGTCTTGCCGCTGTCGGCCGCGATCCAGGCGCCGTCGACATAGCCCTGCTGGCGGAATAGCTTCGTATCGGTCAGTTGCATGACGTTCCTCCGATGGCGCGCGGTTTCCCGGCTCCAACCCATGGACGGGCCGCTGCGATCCCCGCGCCGGTTAGTCGCGCTTGAACTGCTTGCCGAGGCGCAGGCCCTGGCTCTGGTAATTCGAGCCGATGCCCTGGCCGTAGAGCTTGTCCGGCCGCTGGGTCAGCCGCTCATAGACGAGCCGGCCGACCACTTGGCCGTCCTCGATCAGGAACGGCACCTCATGCGCGCGGACCTCGAGCACGGCGCGGCTGCCGGCGCCCCCGGTCTCGCCCAGACCGAAGCCGGGATCGAAGAAGCCGGCGTAATGCACCCGGAATTCGCCGACCAGGCTGTCATAGGCCAGCATCTCGGCGGCATGGTCCGCCGGTACGACGACGGATTCCTTCGATGCCAGGATATAGAAATCATTGGGATCGAGGATGATGCCGGTGCCGCCGCGCCGATAGATCGGCTCCCAGAAATCGAGCGGCTCGTAATGGCCGATCCGGTCGAGGTCGATCAGGCCGGCATGGCTGCGGGCGCGATAGCCCACGAGACCGGTTGCGGGATCACCCTGGATATCGACCGTGAAGGCAATACCGCCCTTGATGTTTTCCTGGCCGGGTGCGGCGTCGTTCAAGCCCACCGCCTGATGCAGCGCGCGAAGCGAGGTATCGTCGTGGCTGGGCTCGCCCCGGCGCAGGCGCAGCTGCTGTAGCCGCGTGCCGGTATGGACGCGCACGCTGAAGGCGCGCGGGCTGATCTCGGCATAGAGCGGGCCGGTGTAGCCCGCCTCGACCCGATCGAATTCGGTGCCGTAATCGGTGATCAGTCGGGCGAATAGGTCCAGGCGCCCGGTCGAGCTCTTGGGATTGGCGAGCGCGGTCAGGCCGGGCTTGAGCGCCACCCGCTCCAAGAGCGGCACGATATAGACGCAGTGCCGCTCCAGCACCGCCCCCTCGGTGAGGTCGATCGCATGCATCTCGACGGTGTCGAGCCGCTGCTTCACCGTCGACTGGCGCCCGGGCAGGAAGCTGGCGCGGACCCGGTAGGCGACGGTCCCGAGCCGCAGATCGACGCTCGCCGGCTGCACCTGATCGTCGGTGATCGGCTCGGACGCCGCGATCACCCCCTCGGCGATCAGCGCCCGCAGCGTCTGCGACGGCAGGATGCCTGCATCGAATTCCTTCTGGTCGCCGTCACTCATCCCCAACCGCTCGCTATCGTCCAGGTCCAGGGTTTCGAAGGAAGCATCAATTCGGACGGGTGACAAGCCGAGCCGTCACTTCCGGCGCGGCGACTTCTTGCGGCCGGCCTGCTCGCCTTCCTTGCGCGCGACGAACAGCCTGCCGGCCTGCTGGGCCGCGGCGCGGTTCAGGTAATTGCCGCACTCGAACCGCTGACCGTCGACCGTCACCGCCAGCTCGAACTTCTGCGGGCCGACCTCGCGGATGTCGATCGTCGCTTCCATCGTCCCTCCTCACCCTCAATCAAGAAGCCGCGACCTTAGCCGGTCTTCCGCCCTTTCGGCGAGGGTGCGGTTTCCGGCATTGCCGGCCGGAACCGCCCCTTCATGGCGTCGACAGCAGCAGGGCCGCGAGCGCCAGGACCAGCGCCGGCGGCGTCACGATTAACCCCAGGCGCAGGAACTGCATGGCGCCGACATGCACCCCTTCGCGCCGGAGCGCCACGAGCCAGAGGATGGTGGCGAGCGAGCCGGTGACCGAAAGATTGGGGCCGAGGTCGACACCGACCAGCAGCGCGCCCGTCACCGGCAGGGGCACGTCGGCCGCCCGGCCGAGGGAGCCGGCGACGAGGCCGACCGGCAGATTGTTCATGAGGTTGGACGCGAGTGCCGACAGCAGGCCCGCCGACCAGGCGGCATCGGCGGCCGACCGCTCGGCCGCCCCCGCGAGCGAGCCGGCGAGCGCCTCGAGCACGCCCGTCCGTTCAACGCCGGCGACCAGCACGAACAGCCCCGCCACCAGCGGCAACACGCTCCACGAGACGCCACGCAGCAGGTCCCATGGGGCCGCACGCTGGTAGAGCAGCACGGCCGCGACGCTGACGCTGCCGGCGACGAAGGTCGGCAGGCCCAGCGGCCGGTCGAGCGCCGACGCCGCGAGCAGCGCCAGCGCCGTCACGACGATGCCGCCGGCCGCAAGCGCACCGCCGGGCGGCAGGCGTGGCAGGGCCACCTCGCGTGCGATCGGCTGCCGCAGGGCCCACCGCTGGGTGAAGCGCAGGACCAGGAACGTCGTCGCGACGGCGAATATTGAGGGCAGCGCAAATTGCGCCAGCCATTGCCCGAGCGGCGGCATATGGCGTCCGAAGATCACCAGATTGGCCGGGTTCGAGATCGGCAGCACGAAGCTCGCCGCATTGGCGATGAAGGCGCAGATGAACAGATAGGGCAGCGGCTCGGCCCCGGCGGCCCGGGCGGCGGCATAGACCGCCGGGGTCAGCACGACCGCGGTCGCATCGTTCGACAGGAACACGGTCACCAGGATGCCGACCAGATAGACCAGCCCGAACAGCCGCCGGGGCGAGCCCCGCGCCTGCCGGGTGGCGAGCGCCGCCAGCCAGTCGAACAGTCCCTCCTGACGCGCCAGTTCGGCCAGCAGCATCATGCCGATCAGAAACAGATAGACGTCGGTGCCCCGCCCGACCGCCTCGAGCGCGTCGGTCCAGGGCAGCAGGGTCGATAGGACGAGCGCCAAGGCGCCCGCGACCGCCCAGATCGCTTCCGGCAGGCGCCGGGGCCGCAGGATCACACCCGCGGTTGCCAGCCCCGAAATCGCCCAAATGGCCTCGGCCGAAACGGCCGGCGGTATGAAGATGATTCAGGCTCCCTGATGGATCGATGGACAGCGCGCTGGACGATCAAAACAGCGCTGCGCTGCCGCCGTTCCAGAGCAAGGGTCAGGCCCGGCTGGCAGCGGCGCCACCATGCCCGAAGAGTCGCGTGGCGGCGACCCCGAGGCCGATGAAAATGACCAGCGCCACCACCTGGGCAATGGCAAGGGGCGGCTCCGACCCGGTCGGCGCCATGGCCTTCAACGCCGGGACCTTGCGGAACGCCTGGGCGATCGCGACGAAGAACAAGAGATAGACGCTGGCAACCACGCCCACGGCGTAGATCCAGCGCCAGGCGCCGGCGAGATGGGTCACGAAGCGCGCGACGATCACCATCGCCAGCACGACCAGGGCGACGGCGCCGATGACATGCTCGCGCAGGACCCCCGTGGCCGGAAAGACGAAGCCCGTGGCGCTCGTTGCCACGGCCGTCGCCAGGAACAAGTGCGTCCAGATTTTCGGCACGCGCGGCCCCAGCAGGGCGAGAACCGCCAGGATGCCCGTTCCCATCGCAACGAGGCTCAGCAGCGTATGAATCCCGGTGAGAGTGGTGGGGTCGAACATCATGGCAAGTCCTGGCTGAGCCGGCGTCTCAAGCAAGCAGCGTGGCGTCCAGCGTGATCTCGGTCTTGAGCAGTTTCGAGACGGGGCAGCCGGCCTTGGCCATGCCCGTCAACTTTTCGAAGGCGGCCTGATCGGCCCCCGGGATCTTGGCCTGGAGCGTCAGGTGGACGGCCGTGATGGCGAAGCCGCCCTCGACCTGCTCGAGCGTCACCTTGGCGCTCGTCTCCATCTTTTCCGCCGTGAGCTTGGCTTCGCCCAGGATCAGCGACAGCGCCATGGTGAAGCAGCCGGCATGGGCCGCCCCGATCAGTTCCTCGGGATTGGTGCCCTTCACCCCTTCGAAGCGGCTGGCGAAGCCGTAGGGATAGGCGCTGAGCGCGCCGCTGTCGGTCGAAATCGCGCCCTTGCCGTCCTTGAGGCCGCCCTGCCAGACCGCCGAGCCTTGTCGATTGATCTTCATCCGAACTCTCCCTGGAGCGATTGCGCCGATGGCGGCGGGTATTCGTGTGACGGGATCGGAGCAAGGTGCATGCGCCGCGTTCGGGCCGGGCCGTCCCCGGCAATGCCGCCCCATCCTATGCGAAGCGGCTCGCCGGATCGAGCCGCCAGGACCCGATGCCGCAGTACAGACACTTGGAGATGGCGGTCAGCAGGCCTCGCGTTGCTTTTCCGTGGCCGAACGATAGACTGAGGCTGCCCTCTGAGGTTCCGGTCATCGTGCCGCCAACGTCGTCGCCCTCCTCCGATCCTAAGGATCTGGTCCGTGCGCTGCCGCTCTGGCACGGGCCGGTCGAGATCGAGTGCCTGGCGGGCGGCCTCACCAATCGCAATTATCTCGTGCGCGACGCGACCCGACGCGCGGTCGTGCGCCTCGGCGGCGACATTCCGGTGCACGGCATCATGCGCTTCAACGAGCATGCGATCAGCCGCGCCGCGGCCGCGGCGGGGATATCGCCGGCAGTGATCCATGCCGCAGCGGGCGTGATCGTCTTCGACTTCATCGACGGCCGGACCTGCACGTCGGACCACATTCGCGGCGATCGCGACCGCTGCGTGGCGCTGCTGCAGCGGGTTCACCACGAAGTCGCCCTGCATCTGCGCGGCCCGATCCTGTCCTTCAATGTCTTCCACATCCTGCGCGACTACGGCCATTGCCTGGCCGAAGCGGTGGGGCCGGCCGTACCGGAGCTGCCACGCCTGCAAGCCGCCGCGGCAAGGCTCGAGCAGGTGGTCGGACCGATCGCGCTGGTGCTCGGCCACAATGATCTGCTGCCGGCCAATTTCATCGATGACGGGCAACGCCTGTGGCTGGTCGACTGGGAGTATGCGGGGTTCAACACGCCGCTGTTCGATCTCGGCGGCCTGTCGTCGAATGCCGGCTTCAGCGCCGCCGAAGACGAGGCGCTGCTCGAAGCCTATTTCGGACGGCCGGCCGACGACGAGCTGCGTCGGCGCTTCCGCGCCATGCGCTGCGCGTCGCTGCTGCGCGAGACGCTGTGGGGCCTCGTCTCGGAACGCCATGCGGCACTGGATTTCGACTATGCCGCCTATGCCGCCTCATACCTTGCCCGGTTCGAGGCGGCATGGACTGAGTTCGAGGAAGGGAGCCGGTCATGAGCGAGTTGCCGACGAGCGCCGACATCATCATCGTCGGCGGCGGCATCATCGGCTGTTCGACGGCATATCATCTGGCCAAGCGCGGGCTGGATGTGCTGCTGCTGGAGCGGCATCAGTTCACGTCGGGCTCGACCTGGCATGCGGCCGGACTGGTCGGCCAGTTGCGCAGCAACGCCAATATCACCCGCCTACTGGGCTATTCCGTCGAGCTCTATGACCGGCTCGAGGCCGAGACCGGCTATGCCACGGGCTGGAAGCGCAATGGCGGCCTGCGTCTCGCCTGCAATGCCGACCGCTGGATCGAGGTGAAGCGGCAGGCGACGACGGCGCGCAGCTTCGGGCTGGAGATGCACCTGCTGTCGCCGGCCGAGGCGCAGGTCCTGTGGCCGATCATGAATGTCGACGATGTGGTGGGTGCTGCCTTCCTGCCCACCGACGGGCAGGCCAGTCCGTCGGACATCACCCAGGCCCTGGTCAAGGGCGCCCGCGTGGCCGGCGCCACGCTGGTCGAAGGGGCCGCGGTCCGCGACATCCTGGTCGAGGACGAGCGCGTGCACGGCGTCCTGGTTGGAAACCGCCGGATCGCCTGCGGCAAGCTGGTGCTGTGCGGCGGGCTCTGGACGGCGGGCCTGGCGGCGCGGGCCGGCGTCGCCGTGCCGCTCGCCGCCGTCCATCACCAATATATCGTGACCGAGGCCATCGCCGGCGTGACGGCGGGCCTGCCGACGCTGCGCGATCCCGATCGCCTGACCTACTACAAGGAGGAAGTCGGCGGCCTGGTGATGGGCGGCTACGAGCCGAACCCGATCCCCTGGGCCGGAGGCCAGGTGCCCGGGGATTTCGCCTTCCGCCTGCTCGCCGACGACTGGGATCATTTCGAGCCGATCATGACGCTGAGTCTCGGCCGCGTGCCGGTGCTGGCCGAGGTCGGCATCAAGCAGATGATCAACGGCCTCGAAAGCTTCACGCCGGACGGCAACTGGATCATCGGCGAGGCGCCGGAAGTGCGGAACCTGTTCGTCGGCGCCGGCTTCAACGCGTTCGGCATCGCGTCCGCCGGCGGGGCCGGCATGGCGCTCGCCGAATGGGTCGCAGACGGCGAGCCGCCGTTCGATCTCTGGCCCGTCGACATCCGGCGCTTCGGCCGCAACCATCGCGATCCGGCCTGGACCCGCACGCGCACGCTCGAAGCCTACGCGCGGCATTACAGCATCGCCTGGCCGGGCGAGGAATATTCCAGCGGCCGGCCGCTGCGCCGCTCGCCGCTCTACGACCGGCTCCAGGCCAAGGGCGCCTGCTTCGGCGAGAAAATGGGCTTCGAGCGGCCGAACTGGTTTGCCGATCTTGCGGCGGGCGAACGGTCCGAGGAACGCCCCTCCTTCGCGCGGCCGAACTGGTTCGAGGCGGTGGGGCGCGAGCATCGGGCCTGTCGCGAGGCTGCGGCTCTGTTCGACCAGACCAGCTTCGCCAAGGCGCTGCTGGTCGGCCGCGACGCCGAGGCGGCGCTGTCCTGGATCGCTGCCAACAACGTCGTCAAGCCCGTCGGCAGTGTCGTCTATACGCAGATGCTGAACGCCAAGGGCGGCATCGAGTGCGATCTGACAGCGGTGCGGCTCGCCGCCGACCGCTACTACATCGTCACCGGGACCGGCTTCGCGACCCATGATTTCGACTGGATCCGCCGATCGATCCCCGCGGGCCTCGCGGCGACGCTGGTCGACGTCACCTCGGCGAATGCCGTGCTGGCGCTGATGGGACCGCATGCCCGTGCGATCCTGCAGACGGTCACCGCCGACGACGTCTCGGCCGACGGCTTTCCCTTCGCGACGGCCCGGGAGATCCGCATCGCCGGAGCCCCGGTCCTGGCGGTGCGCATCACCTATGTCGGTGAGCTCGGCTGGGAGCTGCATGTCCCGGTCGAATTCGCCGTCGCCGTCTATGAGGCGCTGACCGAGGCGGGCCGGCCGCTGGGTCTCGTCGATGCTGGCTATCGCGCAATCGAATCGCTACGGCTGGAAAAGGGCTATCGCGCGTGGGGCGCCGATATCGGCCCCGACCATTCGCCGCTGATGGCCGGGCTCGGCTGGGCGGTGAAGCTCGGCACCGACATGCCGTTCCAGGGCCGCGATGCGCTCGAGCGCGCTGCGGCCGGGAAGCTGCCCCGGCTGCTCGCCGGCTTCACGGTCGATGATCCGCAAGTGCAGCTACTCGGCCGCGAGACCATCTATCGCGACGGCATGGCGGCCGGTTGGCTCGGCAGCGGCGGCTTCGGCTACACGATTGGCCGGCCGATCGGCTATGGCTATGTCCGCGCGGACGCCGGCATTGACCGGGCGTTCGTCCTGGCCGGCAGCTACGAGCTGGAGATCGCCGGAGACCGGGTGCCGGCACAAGTCTCGCTCGCCCCCTTCCATGATCCCCGGGGCTTGCGTGCCCGAAGCTGAACGTCAGGTGCCAGCCACGATAACCGAGTCCGCCACCATCGTGTCGATCGTCTCGGCGCTATAGCCGGCTGCGGCGAGGATGCGCCGCGTATGCTCGCCATGCAGCGGCGGCGCGCTCCCGACCGCGCGCTCGGCGCCGTTGAACACGACCGGATGGGCGATGGCCTTCATCGGCCCGAGCGTCGGATGGTCATAATCGAGCACCATGCCGCGCGCAGCGGTGTGCGCATCGTCCAGCATCTCCTGCAGGCTGTTGATCGGCGCGCACGGCACGCTCAGTTCCGTCAGGAGCGCGGTCCATTCGTCGCGCGGGCGGGTGCCGACGATCGCCTGCACGGTCGCCACCGTCTCGGCGAAATGCGCCACCCGATCCGGGTTGGTGCGGAAGCGCGGGTCGTCGATCAGCTCCTCGCGGCCGACGGCCCGGCAGAAGCGCCGCCACAGATTGTCGTTGGCAATGCCGATCATCAGCGGCGCATCGCTCGCCTCGAACACCTGATAGGGGCAGAGCGATTCATGGCCTGAGCCGCATTTCTCCGGCTGCACGCCCTTTTCCCAGAAGCTCTGGAGATTGTAGCCGAGGAAGCCGACGGCGGTTTCGAACAGCGAGACTTCGAGCTCGGCCCCCTCGCCGGTGCGACCGCGCTGCAGCAGCGCCGCCATGATCCCGGAGAGCGCATGCAGCCCCGTCGTCTGGTCGATCGGCGAGATCGGGCTGCGGATCGGGCCGCCGCCCTTCTCGCCGGTCAGGCTCATGACGCCGCTGAACGCCTGCAGGATCACGTCGTAGCCGAGACTGTTCGCCCGCGGCCCGGTCCGCCCGAAGCCCGAGATGCTGCAATAGATCAGGTCGGGCTTCAGCGCCTTCAGCGTCGCATAATCGATGCCGAGCCGCCCGGTCACCCCGGTGGCGTAGCTTTCGACGACGATGTCGATCGTCGGCATCAGGCGATAGATGATCTCGCGTCCGGCCGCCGTCTTCAGATCCACCGCCATGCTCTGCTTGTTGCGGTTGACGCTGAGGAAGACCGCCCCCTGCCCCTGGCGGAACGGCGGCCAGCGACGGGTCTCGTCACCGATTTCGGCGGGCTCGATCTTGATGATCTCGGCGCCGAGGTCGCCCAGGTACTGGGTGCAGAGCGGGCCGGCCAGCACCTTGGTGAAATCGAGCACGCGCAGCCCGGCGAGCGGCTTGAACATCGGCGGCATCCTCCCTCATGGCGTCACGAGCCTGTTCGACTCATTTGGTCCGACCATTTGACAAACTGATAATAGGTCCATAACATCGCGACCTGTCAACAGAGGGGATGGGCATGACGGGCGAAGTGGTGGCACTGGGGCTGATCCGGGTCGAAAGGACCTACGAGGCGCTGGCCAATCATCTGCGCGAACAGATCCTGCGCGGCGTGATTGCGCCGGGCACTGCCCTGCCGAACGAGCGCGACCTGTGCGACCAGACCGGGTTGAGTCGGGGTTCAGTCCGCGAAGCGCTGCGTATTCTGGAGGCGGAGGGGCTGGTCACCACCCGCGCCGGCCGCAGCGGCGGGCGCATTGCCCGCCTGCCGGGCGCCGAGGGTGTGGAGCGCTCGCTCGATTTCTTCATCCGCGGCCAGCAGGTCGAATTCGCTGCGGTGCTGGAGACGATGGAAGCGCTGGAGCCGGCGCTGGCGGCACTGGCCGCCGAACATCGCGATCCGAGCGACATCGAGGTGCTGGACGAGATCAGCCGGGAGATGGCCGATCCCTCGATCGATGCGCCACGCTACCTGGCGCTGAACGCGGCCTGGCACCTGGCCGTCGCCCGCGCCAGCCACAACGCCCTGCTGATCGCAGTGATGCAGGCGCTGGGCCCGCGGCTGCACGACCCGCATGTTGACGATTTCATCTCGCCGGAGATGCGCGAGGTCGTGAACGCCGCTCATGCCCGGGTCCATCGCGCCATCGTCGAGGGTGATGTCGAGGCCGCGCGGCGACGGATGGGCCGGCACCTTCACGCCTATCGCACCAAGGTCGAGGTGGTCGGTCCGGAGACGGTCGTTTTCACCTGAACGATTGCCATGCCAGCCGCACGTCGAATGACGGCGGCAGACGACGGGAGGAGCCGCAAGGCAACAGATGAGCATCGATTTCGAGCTGCACGACGGCGTCGCCCTGGTGACGATCAATCGTCCCGAGCGCCTGAACGCCATGGACGCCGAGCATTACGGCCTGCTGTCCGACGCCTGGATCCGCATCCGCGACGACAAGGCGGTGCGCGTCGCCGTCGTCACCGGCAGCGGCGACAAATCCTTTTCGGTCGGCGCCGACCTCAAGAGCTTCATCGGCCACCCGCCCGACCTGGCCGAGTTCATGCTGAGCCAGAAGGGCCAGTTGCTGAACCGCGGCCTCGAGGTGTGGAAGCCGGTCGTGGCCGCGGTCAACGGCTATTGCCTGGGCGGCGGCATGACCCTGCTGCTGGCGACCGACCTGCGCTTTGCCGCCCCCCATGCCAGTTTCGCCCTGAGCGAGGTGAAGCGCGGCGTGTTCCCGGCCAATGGCGGGACCCAGCGGATCCTGCAGCAACTGCCCTATCCCGTCGCCATGGAGCTGCTGCTGACCGGCGATCCGATGGACGCGGAAACGGCCGCCCGCTGGGGCCTGGTCAACCGGGTCGTGCCGGGCGGCGAGCTTCTCGACACCGCCATGTCCGCCGCCCGGCGCATCGCGCGCAACGCGCCGCTTGCCGTTCAGAGCGCCAAGGAACTGGCCATCCGCAGCCGCGACATGGACCTGGCGACCGGCCTGCGCCTCGAACAGGCGATGATGCGGCTGCTGCAGACATCCGAGGACGTTCAGGAAGGCACGAAGGCATTCGCCGAGAAGCGCGTACCCGCATTCACCGGGAGATGAGCATGGCCCAGAGCAAGCCCGCCGGTCGCAAGGTCGTCATTACCTGCGCCGTCACCGGCTCGATCCACACCCCCTCGATGACGCCCTATCTGCCGATCACGCCGGCGGAGATCGCCGAGGCCGCCATCGGCGCCGCCGAGGCCGGCGCTTCGATCCTGCATCTGCATGCGCGCAAGCCCGACAACGGCCAGCCGACGCCGGACCCGGCCGTGTTCATGGAGTTCCTGCCGCGCATCAAGCAATCGACCGACGCGGTCATCAACATCTCGACCGGCGGCGGCCACGGCATGGCCCTGACCGAGCGCCTGGCCGCGGCGCTCAGGACCAGGCCGGAGATGGCGTCGCTCAACATGGGCTCGATGAATTTCGGCCTGTTCCAGGGCCTCGACAAACCGCGCGACTGGCAGCATCCGTGGGAGCCGGCCTATCTGGAAATGACGCGCGACTTCATCTTCCGCAACACCTTCAAGGACATCGAGTTCGTCCTTCAGGAACTGGGCGAGGGTTGCGGCACGAAGTTCGAGTTCGAATGCTACGACGTCGGCCATCTCTACAACCTGGCCCATTTCGTCGATCGCGGCCTGGTGAAGCCGCCATTCTTCATCCAGACCATCTTCGGCATCCTGGGCGGCATCGGCGCCGACCCGGACAATCTGGTCCATATGCGGCACATCGCCGACAAGCTGTTCGGCACCGACTATCAATGGTCGGTCCTGGCCGCCGGCCGCCATCAGATGACCTTCACCACCCTCGCCGGCATCTACGGCGGCAACGTCCGGGTCGGGCTCGAGGACAGCATCTACCTGGGCAAGGGCCAGTTGGCCAAGACCAATGCCGAGCAGGTCACCAAGATCCGCCGCATTCTAGAAGATCTCAGCCTGGAGATCGCGACCCCGGCCGAGGCCCGCGCGCTGCTCGGCCTCAAGGGCGCCGATCAGGTCGGCTTCTAGCGCCCGACGCCGAGACCAAGAACAACGAATGGGGAGGAACCGATGCCGATTGAAAGCATCCGCCGTGCCGTTGCCGCCTGTCTCCTTCTGATGCCGGTTCTGGGGGCGCCGCTTGCCGAGGCCGAGACGATCAAGCTGGGCGTGCTGACCGACCTCAGCAGCACCTATTCGGCCTCGTCCGGCAAGGGCGCCATCGTCGCGACCCAGATGGCCATCGACGACCTGAAGCCGGAGCTCGCCGCCGCCAAGTTCGACGTGACGGTGCTGAGCGCCGATCATCTGGGCAAGGCCGACGTCGGCTCGTCGATCGTGCGCGGCTGGTTCGACAATGACGGCGTCGATGCCATCGTCAACGTGCCGAATTCGGCGGTCGCCATGGCCGTCCAGAACCTGACCCGCGAGCGCAAGAAGATCTTCCTGATCACGGGCGCCGCCACCTCGGACCTGACCGGCAAGGCCTGCTCGCCCTATTCCGCCCATTGGACGGACGATGCCTATACCCTCGCCTCCTCGACGCCGATCGCCTTGTTGAACAAGGGGCTCGACACCTGGTTCTTCGTCACGGCGGACTATGCGTTCGGCCATAGCGCCGAGGCCGAGGCGACGAAGGTCGTCCTCGCCCACGGCGGCAAGATCGTCGGCTCGGTTGCCCATCCGGTCGCCGTCGCCGACATGTCGTCCTTCCTGCTGCAGGCCCAGGCCTCACACGCCAAGGTGATTGCGCTCGCCAATGGCGGCGGCGACACGATCAACGCGATCAAGTCAGCCCATGATTTCGGCATTACCCAGGGCGGCCAGGCGCTGGTCGGCATGGGCCTGTTCATCACCGACGTGCACACGCTGGGGCTGGGCGCGGCGCAGGGCCTGTATCTGACGACCGGCTTCTACTGGGACCGCACCGACGAGACGCGGGCCTGGAGCAAGCGCTATGGCGCGCTGATGGGTGGCAGCATGCCGACCCGCGAGCATGCCGAGACCTATTCCGCCGTGCGCCATTACCTGCAGGCCGTGATCGCCGAGCACACGACCAATTCCAACAAGGTCATGGCGAAGATGAAATCGACGCTGGTCGACGATTTCTATGCGCCCGGCGCGACGCTCCGCGAAGACGGCCGGTTGATCCGTCCCGTCTATCTGGCCCAGGTCAAGACGCCGGCCGAATCCAAGTACCCGTGGGACTATTACAAGATCATCAGCACCATCAAGCCGGAGGACGCCTTCCGCCCGCTCAAGGATGGCGGCTGCCCCTTCATCAAATCCTGATCCACCGTCGAGGAATTCACTGATGGAACGGTCCTGGCTGTTTGTTCCGGGCGATTCGGAACGGAAGATGACGAAGGCCGCGACGTCCGGCGCCGACGTGCTGATCCTGGACCTGGAGGATTCGGTTGCCGCGGAGAATCTCGCGACCGCCCGCGGCCTGGTCCGGGAATACCTGAAGTCGCGGCCCGACCGGAGCGCCCAGAAGCTGTGGGTCCGCATCAATCCGCTCGCGACGCCGATGGCGCTCGCCGACCTCGCCGGGGTGATGCCCGGCGGGCCGGACGGCATCCTGCTGCCGAAGCCAGAGACCGCCGCCGAGGTCGTGACACTCGGCCATTACCTCGACGCGTTCGAGACGGCGTTCGACCTTGGGGCCGGCCGGACCAGGATCATGCCGGTCGCGACCGAGACGGCGCTCGGCATGTTCCAGTTGGGCGCCTACCGCGGCCTCACCCCGCGCCTTGCCGGCTTGACCTGGGGGGCCGAGGACCTGGCCGCAGCGCTCGGTGCCGGCACCAACCGGGGCGCCGACGGGGCCTATTCGCACACTTACGAGATGGCGCGCTCGCTCTGCCTGCTGGGCGCCGTCGCGGCCGGCGTGCCGCCGATCGACACCATCACCGGCGATTTCCGTGACAAGGACCTGATCGAGCGCGAGACCCAGGACGGCCGACGCCTGGGCTTCCGCGGCAAGATTGCGATCCACCCCGATCAGGTCGAGATCATCAACCGCGCCTTCACCCCGACCGAGGCGGAGCTCGACTGGGCCCGCCGGGTCGTCGCCGCCTTCGCCAAGGCCGGCACGGGCACGGTCGGGCTCGATGGCCAGATGCTCGACATGCCGCACCTGAAGCAGGCGCAGAACCTGCTGGCGCAGGCCGGGCCGTTGGGCAAGTAGGGAGCGAGTTATGGATTTCGGACTGACGGAAGACCAGAAAGCCATTCGCGACGCGATCGGCCGCATCATCGACGGGTTCGACGACCGCTATTGGCTGGAGCGGGAGACGACGGCGACCTTCCCCGACGCGTTCCATGCCGAGATCGCCAAGGGCGGCTGGCTCGGCATCGCCATGCCGGTCGAATATGGCGGCGCCGGCCTGGGCGTGACCGAGGCGGCGATCATGATGCACCGGGTCGCCTGCTCGCCCGGCGCCCAGAGCGCCGCCTCGGCGATCCATATCAACATCTTCGGACCGCATCCGATCGTGGTGCACGGGACCGAGGAGCAGAAGCGCGAATGGCTGCCGGCGCTGATCGAGGGGCGGCAACGGACCTGCTTCGGCGTCACGGAACCCGACGCCGGGCTCGACACCACCCGCATCAAGACCCGCGCCGAGCGGGTCGCCGGCGGCGGCTACGTCGTCCATGGCCAGAAGATCTGGACCTCGACCGCCCAGCGCGCCGACAAGATCATGCTGCTGGCCCGCACCACACCGATCGAGCAGTGCCGAAAGCCCCAGGACGGACTGACCCTGTTCTATACCGATCTCGACCGGCGCCATATCGACGTGCATCTGATCGAGAAGATGGGCCGGCATTCGGTCGATTCGAACCAGATCTTCATCGACGCCCTGCCGGTCCCGTCCGAGCATCGCATCGGCGAAGAGGGCCAGGGCTTCCGCTATCTGCTCGACGGGCTCAACCCGGAACGGGTCCTGGTCGGGATCGAGGCGGTGGGCATCGGCCGGCACGCACTCGACCGGGCGGCGCGCTATGCCCGCGACCGCCATGTCTTCGGCCGCGCCATCGGCCAGAACCAGTCGATCCAGCATCCTCTGGCCGAGAGCTGGGTCGAATTGGAGGCCGCCTACTACGCCTGCATGCGCGCCGCCTGGCTCTACGACGGCGGCAAGCCGTGCGGGCCGGAGGCGAATGCCGCCAAGCTCATGGGCGGGCGCGCCGGCTATCAATCCTGCCTGCGCGCGGTCATGACCCACGGCGGCATGGGCTATGCCCAGGAATTCCACGTCGAGCGGCTGCTGCGCGAATCCCTGATCGCGCGCCTCGCACCCGTCAGCGAGCAGCTGATCCTGTGCAACATCGCCGAGCGCGTGCTCGGCCAGCCCAAATCCTATTAGGCCGTCGCCCTCTCCGAACCGGCCCGCATCAGCTAAGGGAAATCACACAATGCCCGGCCTGTTCTACGACCAGTTCCATGTCGGCCAAGTCTTCAAGCACGCCATCCGACGGACGGTGACCGAGGCGGACAATGTGTTCTTCACGGCGCTCACCCACAACCCGGCGGCGCTGCATCTGGACGAGGAATATTGCCGGGACCATACGGAGTTCGGCCAGCGCATCGTCAACAGCGCCTTCACGCTCGGCCTGATGGTCGGCATCTCGGTCGGCGATACGACGCTCGGCACCACAGTCGCGAACCTGGGCTGGGACGAGGTGCGCTTTCCGAAGCCCCTGTTCCATGGCGACACGGTCCAGGTCGAGACCGAGGTGACCGAGATGCGCGAAAGCAAATCGCGCCCGGGCCAGGGCATCGTCACCTTCCTGCACCGCGCGTTCAATCAGAAGCGGGAACTGGTCGCCCACTGCAAGCGATCGGCGCTGATGCTCAAGGAGCGTTCGTGACGATGGCGTGATCGGCGATCATGCCGTTCCGGCCACATCGCCGGCCCTCCATCGGGTGACGACATCATCGGGCTCAAGCACGCGGCCATCGTGTGAGGTCACCCTCAGACGGCCGATCGGCTGACCCGTCGCCTTCTCCAGTAGGACCGTCATCTCTTCGTCCTCTGCAAAGAGATTGTCCTCGCCCCATTGCCGCAGCGCCACCATGACCACGCGCAGCCGCGAGCCCTTTTCGGTCAGGTGATACTCGTGGCGTGCGCCGCCGTTCGCCGGCGCGCGCACCTCCAGAATGCCGTTTTCCACAAGCTGGCGCAGGCGACGGCTCAGGATATTTTTCGCTAGCCCGAGACCCTTCTCGAACTCGCTGAAGCGCCGCGCGCCGCGAAACGCTTCGCGCACGATCAACAGCGTCCACCAATCGCCGATCTCATCCAGCGAGCGGGCAATCGGACAGGCTGCTCCGCTCAAATTCGTCCGTCTCATGTGGTCCTTTCTTATCCCCCCATCGTCCTCAGCATATCTAAAATGGTTGCTTCTTTAAACCAAAATGCTCATTACAGCGCTGCTATCATCATGCAATTCTCTGATAGCGCCAGGACGAATCAGGATCGGGAGCGGGTGAATGTGGATCGTGAAGGTAGCGTTGGGCCGGCCCTACACCTTCATCGTCATGGCGCTGCTGCTGCTCATCCTCGGGCCGTTGACGATCGTCCGCACCGCGAAGGACATCTTCCCCAACATCGGCATTCCGGTCGTCAGCGTCATCTGGACCTATAGCGGCTTGCCGCCGGACGAGATGAGCGGCCGCATCACCGGCAGCTTCGAGCGCGTCTCGCTCGTGACCGTGAACAACATCGATCACATCGAATCCCAGTCCGTGACTGGCATTTCGGTGATCAAGTACTTCTTTCACCAGGGCACGAACATCGACCTGTCGATGAGCCAGCTGACGGCCGTGTCCCAGGCCTGGCTGAGGCAGCTGCCGCCAGGGATCACGCCGCCGCTGATTCTCGCCTACAACGCCTCGAGCGTCCCGATCATCCAGCTCGCGCTGTCGAGCCACTCCATCCCCGAGCAGGGGCTGTTCGACCTCGCCAATAACTTCGTCCGCACGCAGCTTGCCGGCGTTGCCGGTGCCTCGATCCCCTTCCCCTACGGCGGCAAGCAGCGGCAGATCCAGATCGACCTCGATCAACACCTGCTGCAGGAACGCGGCGTCTCGGCGAATGACGTGGTCGCGGCGATGAACGCGCAGAATCTGATCATTCCAGCGGGCACCGAGAAGGTTGGCGAATTCGAATACAACATCAAGCTGAACGGCAGCCCGGACGCGGTCGACGAGTTCAACGACCTGCCGATCAAGACGGTCAACGGCACCGTCGTCTATTTCCATGACGTGGCGCATGTCCGCGACGGCTCGGCGCCGCAGACCAACATCGTCCGGGTCGACGGGCAACCCGCCACGCTAATGACCATCCAGAAGACGGGCGACGCCTCGACGCTCGACATCATCAACCAGATCAAGGCGCAACTACCGCAGGTGCGCGATGCCTCGCCGCCGGCGCTCGAGATCCAGCCAATCGGCGATCAGTCGCTGTTCGTCGAAGGTGCCATTAGCGGCGTCGTGCGCGAAGGCGTCATCGCGGCGGCGCTGACTGGCCTGATGATCCTGCTGTTCCTGGGCAGCTGGCGCTCGACCCTGATCATCACGATCTCGATTCCACTATCGGTCCTGTGCGCGATCATCGGCCTGTCGCTGCTCGGCGAAACCATCAACATCATGACGCTCGGCGGCCTGGCATTGGCCGTCGGCATCCTGGTTGACGATGCGACCGTCGCGATCGAGAGCATCAACACGCATCTCGAGGAGGGCGAGGAAGTCGAGGCGGCCATTCTCAACGGCGCCCGCGAGATCGCCGTACCAGCGCTGGTGGCGACGCTCTGCATCTGCATCGTCTTCGTGCCGATGTTCTTCCTCAACGGCGTCGCGCGTTATCTATTCGTGCCGCTGGCCGAGGCGATCTGCTTCGCCATGCTCGCGTCCTATGTCCTGTCGCGCACGCTCATCCCCACCCTCGCCAAATATTGGCTGCGCATGCATGCAGGGCACGCACCGGAACAGCGGTCACGCAATCCGCTTGTGCGGCTGCAGCGGGGCTTCCAGGACCGGTTCGAGGCGCTGCGGCACCGCTATCACGACCTGCTGGACACGGTGCTTTCGCGGCGCGCTGTCTTCATCCCCGCCTTTCTCGGCTGCATGCTGGCCTCTCTCACGCTCGCCCCCTGGCTCGGCAGCGACTTCTTCCCGTCGGTCGACACGGGGCAAATCAAGCTGCATGTGCGCGGCCACGCGGGCCTGCGTGTCGAGGAGACGGCGCGCCTCTGCGACGACGTCGAGACCGCGCTGCGGAAGATCATTCCCGGCAACGAGATCGAGAGCCTCGTCGACAACGTCGGCCTGCCCGTCAGCGGCATCAATCTGTCCTACAGCAACTCGGCGCCGACCACCGCCGCCGACGCCGACATCTTCGTCACCCTCAAGCAGGAGCACGGCCGGATCGATGATTATATCCGCCGCCTGCGCGCGGCCCTGCCTGCGGACTTCCCTGGTGTCACCTTCGCCTTTTTGCCGGCCGACATCGTCAGCCAGATTCTCAATTTCGGCGCGCCGGCGCCGATCGACATCCAGGTCAAAGGGTTCAACACCGCCGCCAACAACGGCTATGCGCAGCACCTGCTGGAACGTCTTCGCCTAGTTCCCGGCATCGCCGATGCGCGCATCCAGCAGGCGCTCGACTATCCCGAGTTCGACGTCAAGGTCGATCGCAGTCGGGCGCAGGAACTGGGCTTCTCGCAGCGTGACATCGCGAACGACCTGCTCGTCTCGCTGACTGGCAGCTTCCAGACGAACCAGACGTTCTGGCTCGATCGCAAGTCTGGCGTCTCCTATCCGCTCGTCACCCAGTCCCCGCAGCCTCAGCTCGACTCGCTCGATGCGCTACGCAATATCCCGGTGACGGACGCTGCCGCCCGCCAGCCGCAGATCCTGGGCGCTCTCTCGTCGATCACGCGCAGTGTCGGGCCCGCCGTCGCGACGCACTACAATGTGGCGCCGGCGATCGATATCTACGCCACCGCCCAGGACCGCGACCTGGGGGCCGTCGCGGCCGACGTGCAGAAGCTGGTCGACGCCGCATCAAAGGAACTGCCGCGTGGTTCGACCGTCGCGATCCGCGGCCAGGTCGAGACGATGCGTTCGTCTTTCACCGGCCTCTATGGTGGCCTCGCCTTCGCGATCCTGCTCGTCTATCTGCTGATCGTCGTCAATTTCCAGTCCTGGACAGACGCGTTCATCATCGTGACGGCCCTGCCGGCGGCGCTGGCCGGCATCGTCTGGATGCTGTTCCTGACCCATACGGCGCTCAGCGTGCCGGCCCTTACCGGCGCCATCATGTGCGTCGGTGTCGCGACCGCGAACAGCATCCTGGTGGTGAGCTTCGCCCGCGACCGGCTGCGCGAACTGGGCGTCGATGCCCGGTCCGCGGCGCTCGAGGCCGGCTTCGCCCGGTTCCGCCCCGTGCTGATGACGGCCCTCGCCATGATCATCGGCATGGTGCCGATGGCGCTCGGCCTGGGCGAAGGCGGCGAGCAGAACGCGCCGCTAGGCCGCGCCGTGATCGGCGGCCTTTGCCTCGCGACGATCGCGACCCTCATTTTCGTCCCGGCCGTGTTCGCGCTCGTCCATGGGCGACACCGCGCTGCCGTCCCGGCCGAACCTATCGCTCAGCCCTGATCCCATCCGTTCTGGAGACGCGAACGTGACCCGAGAACATCAAGCTTCTCATTTGCGAAGGACTCGAGTGCTCCTGCTGTGCGGCGCGGCGGTGGCGGTGGTTGCCGCGGCCTGGGGGATCTGGTCCCGCCGGCAGGCCGAGGCGGCGCTCGAACGGGCGACCACCGCCGCCGCCGTCCCGACGGTCGCGGTCGCCCTCGCGGCGGCCGGTCCCGCGGAGGAAGAAATCGTGCTGCCAGGCACGGTCCAGGCCGAATACGACACGCCGATCTATGCGCGCACCAGCGGGTATGTGAAGCGCTGGTATACCGATATCGGCGCGCCGGTGAAGGCGGGCGACCTGCTGGCCGAGATTGAGTCTCCCGAGGTCGATCGGCAGCTGCGTCAGGCAAAGGCGGACCTTCAGACCGCCGAGGCAAACAATCGCGTCGCCCAGGCGACGGCGCGGCGCGTGCACGCCCTGCTGCCGACGCAGTCCGTCTCCGCGCAGCAGGACGACCAGGCTTCGAGCGATGCGGCGGCAAAGGCGGCGCTGGTGGCGTCGAACGAGGCGAATGTCGAGCGGCTGGAGCAACTGGTCGGGTTCGAGCGGGTGTTGGCGCCTTATGACGGCATCGTGACGGCGCGCAAGACCGATGTCGGCGATCTCATCAATGCCGGCAGCGGCAGCGGCCCGGAGCTGTTTCGCGTCGCCGATACCCGGAAGCTCCGCATCTACGTCCAGGTGCCACAGAGCTACGCGCCCAGGATCAAGCCCGGTATCGCCGTCGACCTTCGGTTCCCGGAATATCCGGGACGGATCTTCGCCGCCCAGCTCGTCCGCAGCGCCAATGCGCTCGAGCCCGGCGCACGCACGCTGCTGGTCGAACTCGAGGCGGACAATGCCAAGGGCGAGCTGTTCCCCGGCGGTTATACCGACGTCCATTTCAAGCTCCCGGCAGGCGAGCGCGGTGTGCGCGTTCCCGCCAATACGCTGCTGTTCCGCGCCGAGGGGCCGCGGATCGCGACCGTCGGCGCCGACGGCCACGCGGTCCTGCACGAGATCTCGCTGGGGCGGGATTTCGGCGCCACGATCGAGATCCCGACCGGCCTGGCGCCGGGTGACGCCGTCATCCTGAACCCGCCGGCCTCGCTCGAGACCGGCACGCTCGTCCATGTGCGCAAGAACGACAAGGCGCCGCTCCAAGGAGCCGCGTCATGAGCAACCGGTCGCTGACGTCGCTCGGATCCTTGCTCGCCACTGCACTGCTGGCGGCCTGCGACCTGGCGCCGCCATACGAGCCGCCGGCGACGGCGGTTCCCGCCGACTTCAAGGAGGCCGGCGACTGGGCAACGGCGCAGCCGAAGGATGATGCGCCGCGTGGAAAATGGTGGGAGGCCTTCCATGACCCCGCGCTCGACGCGCTGGAGGAGCAGGTTACGGCGGCCAACCAGGACCTGAAGGTCGCAGTCGCCCGGTTCGACGAGGCGCGCGCCGACGCCAAGACGGCGCAGGCGGACTATTACCCGACCATCGACGCGAGCGGATCGGCAAGCCGCAGCGGCTTCTCCCGGCGGGTCGGCAATCCCTTGCCGCGAAGCACGTCCAACAACTTCAGCCTGGGACTCGACCTCAGCTACGAGATCGACGTCTGGGGCCGCGTGCGCAATCAGGCCAAGGCCGGCGCCGACCGGGCGGAAGCCAGCGCCGGCGATCTCGCGTCGGTCGAGCTCAGCCTGCACGCCGAGCTTGCCGCGGACTATTTCATCCTGCGCGGCTATGATTCCGACCAGGAGATCCTCGACCGCACGGTCGAGGACTACCGGAAATCGCTCGACCTGACGGCGGCGCGCTTCAAGATCGGCTATGCGGCGAAGCCCGATGTCGCTGCCGCCGAGGCCCAGTACCAGGGTGCGCGGACCGAGGCGACCGAGACCAGCCTGAAGCGCGCCAACCTGGAGCACGCGATCGCGATCCTCACCGGCTCGCCACCCGCCGGTTTCAGCCTGCAAGGACACGTGCTCGACGTGACGCCGCCCGCGATCGCGCCGGTGCTGCCGGCGGCTCTGCTCGAGCGACGGCCGGACATTGCCGCCGCCGAACGGCGCGTCGCCGCGGCCAACGCCGAGATCGGCGTCGCCCGTGCCGCCTATTACCCGACCTTCGACCTCAACAGCCTGTTCGGCCTGCAGTCGGCGACGCCGGCCAAGCTGTTCACGGCACCGGCGGAAGCCTGGTCGTTCGGCCCGTCGGCGCTGGTCAACCTGTTCGACGGCGGCAAGCGCGACGCGCTCAACGACAAGGCGCGCGCCGCCTATGATGAGGCCGTGGCGCAGTATCGCCAGACCGTGCTCGATGCCTATGGCCAGGTCGAAGACAATCTGGCGTCGCTACGACTGCTGGCCCGCGAGGCCGAGACCCAGCAGGCGGCGGTCGCCGCCGCGGCCGATGCGACTCATCAGGCCGCCAACCTCTACGGCGGCGGGCTCGAGACCTATTACGACGTCATCCAGGCCCAGAATATCGAACTGGCGGCACGCCTGTCCGATGCCGATGTCCAGACGCGCCGCATGACGGCAAGCGTCCTCCTGGTAAAGGCGCTCGGCGGCGGATGGCAGCGCGATGGCGGACTCGGGGACAATTGACCGGTCCCCGAGCCCTGCCCGGACCTATTCGACCGTGACGCTTTTCGCCAGGTTGCGGGGCTGATCCACGTCCGTGCCCTTGTGGACGGCTGTGTAATAGGCGAGCAGCTGCAGCGGAATCGCGTAGAGGATCGGCGCCACGAACGGGTCGCATTCCGGCAGGCGGATCGTCCCGATCGTGTTCCCCGGGAACTTCGCGAGGCCGGCGGCGTCGGACATCATGATGACCTTGCCGCCCCGCGCCAGCACCTCCTGGACGTTCGAGGCGGTCTTCTCGAACAGCTCGTCGTGAGGGGCGACGACGACAATCGGCATCTGCTCGTCGATGAGCGCGATCGGCCCGTGCTTCATCTCGCCCGCCGCATAGCCCTCGGCATGGATGTAGCTCAGTTCCTTGAGCTTCAAGGCCCCTTCGAGCGCCAGCGGATAGGCCGTGCCGCGGCCTAGATAGAGCACGTCGCGCGCCTCGATCAGCGAGTTGCCGAGCGTCTCGATCGCCGGCTCGTCGGCCAGCACCTCGGCGATGCGCGACGGCACCTCGCTGAGCGCGGTCGCCAGCTCGGCCTCGCGCACGCCGTCGATCTTGCCGCGCGCCCGCGCCATGGCGATGGCGAAGCAGGCCAGCACCGCCAACTGAGCCGTGAAGGCCTTGGTTGAGGCGACGCCGATCTCGGGCCCGCACAGCGTCTGCAGCATGACGTCGGCCTCGCGCGCCATGGAGCTTTCCGGCTGGTTGACCAGCACCGCCACATGCTGGCGCTGGCTCTTGGCATAGCGCAGCGCCGCCAGGGTGTCGGCCGTCTCGCCCGACTGCGAGATGAACAGCGCCAGCCCACCCTCGGGCATGTCGGCCGCGCGGTAGCGGAACTCGCTCGCGATATCGACCTCGACCGGCACGCGCGCCAGCCGCTCGAACCAGTATTTGGCGACCAGCGCCGAATGGAACGAGGTGCCGCAGGCGACGATGGTGACGCGCGAGATTCGGGCCAGGTCGAACGGCAGGTCCTGCAGCGCGATGGTCCGGCTCGCCGGGTTGACGAATGCCGACAGCGTGTCGCCGATGACGGCCGGCTGCTCGCAGATCTCCTTGTGCATGAAATGGCGATGGTTGCCCTTGCCGATCATGGCGCCCGACAGCGCGGTCACCTTGATCGGCCGCTCAACCGGCCGGTCCTCGGAATCATAGAGCTGGGCGCCAGTGGGCGAGAGCACCGCCCAGTCACCTTCGTCCAGATAGCAGATGCGCTGGGTCAGCGGCGCCAGTGCCAGCGCGTCCGAGCCGACATACATCTCGCCGTCGCCATAGCCGACAGCGACGGGCGAGCCGCGCCGGGCGCAGATCAGCAGGTCAGGATAGCCGGCGAAGATGATCGCGACCGCGAACGCACCATGAAGCCGCCTGAGCGTCCGCGCGACCGACTCTTGCGGCGTCGCCCCGCCCGCCAGCTCCCGCGTCAGCAGCATCGCCACCGCCTCGGTGTCGGTGTCGCTGGTGAAGGCGTAGCCGGCTGCGGTCAGTTCGGCCCGGAGCTCGGCGAAATTCTCGATGATGCCGTTATGGACGACGGCGACCCGGTCGGTCGCGATCGGATGGGCGTTGCGCTCGACCGGTGCGCCGTGGGTTGCCCAGCGGGTGTGGCCGATGCCGGTGGTGCCGGCGATCGGATCGTCGGCCAGGAGATCGGCCAGCTTGTTGAGCTTGCCTTCCGCCCGGCGCCGGACGATCCGGCCGTCGACCAGGGTTGCGATGCCGGCCGAATCGTAGCCGCGATATTCGAGCCGACGCAGGCCTTCAAGCACCAGGGGGGCCGCTTCGCCGCGTCCGATCGTGCCGATGATGCCGCACATACGCTGATCCTTCCGAACTTACTTGGTGTGTTTGGCGCGCTTGATGGCGCGGAATTTGGCGGCGCGGCCGGGCTTGTTGACCTGGTGCGCCCGGCCGATGGCGATGGCGTCGGCCTCAACGTCGTGGGTCACCACGCTGCCGGCCGCGGTCATGGCGCCATCGCCGATCCTGATGGGCGCCACCAGGGACGAGTTGGACCCGATGAAGGCCCGCTCGCCGATCTCGGTCCGATATTTGCCGAAGCCGTCGTAATTTACCGTGATCGTGCCGGCGCCGATGTTGCTGCCGGCGCCGACAGTCGCGTCGCCCAGATAGGTCAGGTGGTTCGCCTTGGCACCGCGGCCGACATCCGCGTTCTTCAGCTCGACGAAATTGCCGATATGAACGTCCTCGGCCAGCCGGGTGCCGGGCCGGAGCCTGGCGAACGGCCCGATGATGGCGCCCGCGCCGATTTGGGCGCCCTCGATATGGCTGAAGGATCTGATCTGGACGCCGTCGCCGACCGTGACGCCGGGGCCGAAGACCACATGGGGCCCGATCACCACGTCGCGCCCGAGCACGGTATCGGCCGCGAGGAATACGCTCGCCGGATCGACCAGGGTCGCACCGCCGGCCATCGCTGCCGTGCGCAGGCGCTGCTGCAGGATCGCCTCGGCCGCGGCAAGGTCGGCGCGGGAATTGACGCCGGCCAACTCGTCGGCCGGCGCCTCGACGACCCGGGCCAACCGCCCGTCGCCGCGCGCGATGCCGACGATGTCGGTCAGATAGAACTCGCCTTTGCTGTTGTCGTCCGTGATCCGGTCGATCAGCGCGAACAGGATGCTGCCGTCGATCACCATGACGCCCGAATTGCACAGATCGACGCTGAGCGTCTCCGCCGACGCCTCGGCCGCCTCGACGATAGCGTCGAGATTGCCGTCGGCGTCAAGCACCAGGCGGCCATAGGCGTTGGGCGGCGCCACGCGCATCCCCAGCACGACGATCGCGGCCTCGCTGCGCCGGCGCTCCTCGACCATGCGGGCGAGCGTCTCGGCCGTGATCAGCGGCGTGTCGCCATAGACGACCAGCACCTCGTCGAAGCGCCCGCCTTCGAGCACAGGGCGGACGCAGCCGACCGCGTGACCGGTGCCGCGCTGCTCCAGCTGATGGGCGAGCACATGCGGCCGGGCGGCGGCCTCGACACTGGCCATCCCAGGCCCGGCAACCACGACGATCTGATCGGGCGACAGCCGCGCACAGGTATCGATGACATGGCGCAGCATGGGCTTGCCGGCAACTTCGTGCATCACCTTCGGCAGGTCCGACTTCATCCGGGTCCCCTTGCCGGCGGCAAGAATAACGACCGCTAGCCGGCCGGACATCGCAGCTTTCATCAATCCTTTTTCCCTAATCGGCCGCGACAACGGGCCACCTGACGGCCCGGAATGTGTCATGTACTCCAGGACGAAGGCGAAACAAGTTTTGTGAATCGACATGACGGCGAAAAAACTGGTGCTGTTCGACCTCGACGGCACGCTCATCGACAGCGCGGGCGACCTGCATCACGCGGTCAATCGCATGCTGGCCTCGTTCGATCGTGCGCCACTATCGCTCACCGACGTGATCGGCATGATCGGCAACGGGGTACCGACCCTGGTCAGCCGCGCGCTCGCCGCACGCCCCGGTGCCCCGGTCGAGCATGGCGACGCCATGGCCCGGTTCAACGCGGCCTATGACGCGGCCCCGACCGCGCTGACGCGCCCCTACCCCGGCGTGACCGAGACGCTCGATCGGCTGGCGGCGGCCGGTGTGGAGATGGGAGTGGCCACGAACAAGCATGCGGCTTCGGCTCGGACCATCCTCGCCGACCTCGGCCTTGCCCGCTATTTCGCCCACCTGATCGCCGGTGACAGCCTGCCTTTCCGCAAGCCGGATCCCCGCGTGCTGACCGAGACGCTGGCGCGACTCGGGCTGACGCCGGCCGACGCCTGGATGATCGGCGACAGCGAGGTCGACGCCGCCACCGCGGAAGCGGCCGGCGTCGATTTCATCCTGATGACCTATGGCTATCATCACCGACCGGTCGCCGAGATTCCGGCGCGCCATCGCCTCGATCATTTTTCCGATCTGGCCCGCCTGCTGATCTAGAGCCCGATCCGATCAAACCGAATCGGTTTGATCGGTGAATCGGTCTCTAACTATATGGTCTAGCGCGAACTCACGGCAGCTCGATGCCGAGCGGTCCGGCGAGCGCGCGCAGCGCGCGCCGCGCCTCGGCGAAGGACAGCCGGTCGATGGCACTCGCCAGTGCCCCGGCATCGACGCCCTTGGCTTCGAGCGCGATCCGGATCGCGCCGAATTCGCGCCGGGCGGCCAGCGAATTGCGACCCAGCAGCTGGTCGAGTTCGATCATCTGCCGGCCGAGCTCGGCCGACGCCATGCCGCCCGACGCCTCCCCGGCGACCGCAGCGGCCGGTCGGTCGGTCGCCGGCACCAGCCCGCCCACGACTTCGACCATCGCGGCCTCCAGGCGGGCAAGCGCCGGTTCCACGCCGGCGCTCTCGCCCCGGCGCAGCAAGGCCTCGACCGCCGCGGCCTCGGCCGCCAGCCGCTTGGCGGAGAGATTGCCGGCCACTCCCTTCAGCGTATGGGCATGGCGCGTCGCTTCTTCGACGGCACCATGTCCCAGCGCCTGCCTGATCGCAGCCACCGCCTGGGCCTGCGACTTCGCGAACTCAGCGAGCAGACGAGCCAGAAGCTGACGATTGCCACCCAGCCGGGCGAGGGCCGCTTCGACGTCGATGCCAGGCTGATCTTCCATAAGCATGATCTCGGTTGGGGCCGCCCCGTGGGGCGCCGGCTTGGAAACAAGGCGCGACCGGTCGAACCAGTAACGCAATCGCCGGATAAGATGATCGGGATCAACGGGTTTTGGAATGTGATCGTTCATTCCGGCATCCAGACACTGCCGGCGCTCCGCCTCCAGCGCGTGGGCCGTCATGGCGATGACCGGCAGATCCTGAAGGCCGAGCCGTGTGCGAATCGCTTCGGTCGCCTGATACCCGTCCATTTCCGGCATCTGGATGTCCATCAGCACCGCATCGAATGCCACGCCCGCCGCCAACCGATCCACCGCCTGCTTGCCGCTGTGCGCGGTCTCGACGAAGGCACCCGCGGCTTCGAGCAGTTCCTGCGCGATCATCCGGTTGATCTCGTTGTCGTCGACCACCAGGAAACGGGCGCCGACCAGGTCGACATCGTCACCGGCCGACTGCGAATCGAGAGGAATCGGCACGGCCAGAGCGGAAGCGGCCACGCCGGATGCCTGCGCCCGGAACCGGGCGGTGAAGAAGAAGCGGCTGCCCGTGCCCGGCGTGCTGTCGACGCCGATGGCGCCCCCCATGGCCTCGACCAGGTGCTTGGAAATGGTGAGCCCGAGGCCGGTGCCGCCGAACCGGCGGCTGGTCGAGCTGTCGGCCTGGGAAAAGGCCTGAAACAGCTTGCCGGTCTGCGCTTCGGTCAGGCCGATGCCGGTGTCGCTGACCGAGAACCGGAGATCGACCAGCTCACTCGCCGACAGAAGCTCGACCGCCACCGTGATCCGGCCGCGGTCGGTGAACTTGATCGCGTTGCTGACGAGGTTGGTCAGGATCTGCCCCAGGCGCAGCGGATCGCCGATCAGGTGGCGCGGCAGGTCGGTCTCGATCGCGAAATCGAGACTCAGCCCCTTCTCCGAGGCGCGCCTAGTGAACAGATCGCCGACATGGCGAAGCGTGTCGGAAAGATCGAACGGCACCTCCTCGAGCAGCAGCTTGCCCGCCTCGATCTTCGAGAAATCGAGGATGTCGTCGATGATGCGCAGCAGCGACCGGCCAGCGCGCTGGATCTTGGCCAGATGCTCGCGCTGATGCGGCTTCAGGTCGGATTTCAGCACGAGATGGGCCAGGCCCAGGACCGCGTTCATCGGCGTGCGGATCTCGTGGCTCATATGGGCCAGGAATTCGCTCTTGGCCTGCGCGGCATTCTCGGCGCGCTGCCGCTCCGTCTCGCTGAGTGCCGCGAGCTCGCGCAATTCGCCCGCCTGCAGGGCCAGCAGGTCACGGCTCTGCCGCAACTCCTGCTCGACCTGCCTGACGGTCGTCAGATCATTCAGGATGACCAGATATTTCGAGCCCGAGATGGCGACATAGGGTTCGGCCACCCGCTCGCTGCCGTCGGCGCAGATCAGCCGGCAGACCGGCGGCTCGCTGGGCCTGCCGGCCTCGACGCACGCCAGATACCGTTCATAGAGCGCCGCCGGCGAGGGCCCGTCGGCCGCATTAACGCGGGCCGGCGCCCAGAGCTCGCCCTCCCGCTCGAAGTCGGAGGCGACATAGCCGTAGATTTCGACGAAGCGCGGATTGACATATTGAATGTTCCGCTCCGGCCAGCGGCCCAGGATCATCGGCAAGGGCGAAACCTCGATGAAGGCGCGCATCTGCGCCTCGCCCGCCCGCAGATCGCGCTCCGTCCGCTCGCGCGCCTCCAGCAATCCGTTGAACCGATGCACCAGGTCGACGATCTCGGCCGGGCCGGTCTCCGGCAACCGGGTATCGAGCCGGCCTTCGGTCGCGGCCTCGGCCGCGGCGATCAATCCGCGCAGCGGCTGGACCATGTGGCGCCGGCTGACGACGGCTCCGATGACGACGAGCAGCACGAGGCCGCCGACCAAGCCGGCATCGGTGCGCAGGCGTTGCCAGGCCGGCGCCAGGATCTGCGCACGCGGCACCGACACGACCGTGGACCAGTCCGAACCGAAGATCGGCGCGGCGGCGGCGACCTCGATCCGGCCGTCCGGCCCTGGCCGTTCGATCCATCCCCGCTCGGCCTCGAGCAGGGCACCGATCGGCGTCGAGCCTCCGTCATGGCGCCCGATCCACTCCGCCGGATCGCTGCTGCGCGCCACCACCGCGCCAGCGCCGTCGAGGATCGTGACGATCGAGCCTGCCGGCAGGACGCCGTCGAGCTGCAGCGGTTGAAAATGGGACAGGTGAATCGACGCGGCCAGCACGCCGATCAGATGGCCGTCGTCGGCCTTGACCGGCAACGCCGCCATGACACACCAGTCGTCCAGGGCCTCTTCGAACGAAGGCGCGCCCAGCACGAATCTTGGGTCGCCGAGCACTTGCCGGAACCAGTCCCGACCGGCGAAATTGACGTGCCGTGCGCCGGGCAGCGGCGTGGTATTGCAGACCAGGTTGCCGTCCAGGTCGATCAGGCTCAGCGCGATGAAGCTGGGCCGGAGCCGCGGAATGGATGTGACCAGGGGATCGCAATGGTCCGGATCGAGCGCCTGGATCGAAGGGCGCGCCACGGCACCGGCCAGGACATCCCGGGTCTGGATGATGTCGTGCTGGACGCTGGCCGCGATCAGCCGCGCGAACCCCAAGGCCCCCTCGCCCGCGGCAGCGACTTCCCGCTCGGTCGACAGATACTGCTCATAGCCGATGATGGCGACGAACGGCAGGACGATGGCCGCGACCAGCCCGAGCATTCGGGTTCCGATCGACCAATGCCTGCCCATCGACTCTCCCTCGAATCACCGGGAGGAACCGTTGCCTTGCACCGGGTCCCGGCCTGTTGTCCGACGCGGCCGTCGCGGACGCGCAGAGGGGAGCGGTGCAGGAACTAGGCCAGAGCGCGTTCCAGGATGCGGGCAACATGCAGGGCTTCGCGGGATGCGCCGTCGGCGATCTGGTGACGGCAGCTGGTGCCGTCGGCGACGATCAGCGCCTCGGCCGGGGCCTGGCGCACCGCCGGCAGCACCGACAGCTCGCCGATGCGCATGGACACATCGAAATGTTCGGCCTCGTAGCCGAAGGCGCCGGCCATGCCGCAGCAAGTGGCCTCGATGGTCTTGACCGTGAGCTCCGGCACCAATCCCAGCACGACGGCCACGTCCGGCAGCAGGCCGAACGCCTTCTGATGGCAATGGCCGTGCAGATACGCCTCGGCGACGCCGATCGGCTTCAAGGGCAGGGTAAGCCGGCCGGCGCGCTGTTCGGCCGCCAGAAATTCCTCGAACAGCATGGCATTGGCCGCCAGCGCCGACGCCTCCTGCGGTCCCAGCATCGCGGCATATTCGTCGCGCAAGGTCAACAGGCAGGAGGGCTCCAGCCCGATGATCCTGGCGCCGCGCGCGACGAAGGGCGCCAGCGCCGCGATCAGGCGCCGGGCCTCGATGCGCGCCTCATCGATCAGACCGGCGGCCAGGAACGTCCGCCCGCAACAGAGCGGACGGCCGACCCGCGGCGGCTCGACGACCCGGTAGCCGGCCGCCAGCAGGACGCGCCGGGCCGCGCGCAGATTCTCCGGCTCGAAGCTGCCGTTGAACGTATCGGCGAGCAGCACGACCTCCGCACCCCTGCCCTCGGCCGGTTGCGGCCGCCAGGCGTCGCTGCGCCAGGCCGGCAACGAGCGCCGCCGGGACAGGCCGAGAAAGCGCTCTCCGAAGGTGGCCAGGACCGGAATGCGGTTCCGCAGATTGAGAGCCGAGGCAAAATGCCTTGCGAAATGCGCGTAGCGCGGCAAATAAGCGACCAGGCGGGCGCGCGCCGACAGGCCGTGGCGCCGCCGCCAATGGTGCAGGAATTCCAGCTTCATCCGCGCCATGTCGACGCCGGTCGGGCACTCGCGCTTGCAGCCCTTGCAGCCGACGCACAGATCCATGGTCGCCTTCATGGCATCCGAGGTGAGCGCATCGGCGCCGAGCTGGCCCGAGAGCGCCAGCCGCAGGCTGTTGGCGCGGCCGCGCGTCACGTCCTGTTCATCCTCGGTCGCCCGGAAGCTCGGGCACATCACGCCCGGATCGGACTTCCGGCAGGTGCCGTTGTTGTTGCACATCTCGACTGCGCCGAGAAAACCGCCCCAGTCCGACCAGTCGAGCGCGGTGTCGATCGGCAGCGCCCTGTAGTCGGGCCGATAGCGCATCAGGCTACGGTCGTCCATGCGTTCCGGCCGGACGATCTTGCCGGGATTGAACAGGCCGGTCGGATCGAACGCGTCCTTGACCCGCTCGAACGCGGCGACGATGCGCGGCCCGTACATGCGCTCGTGAAATTCCGAGCGGACCAGCCCATCGCCATGCTCGCCGGAATGGGCGCCCTTGTACTCGCGCACGATGTCGAACGCTTCCTCCGCGATGCGGCGCATCTTCGCGACGTCGCCGCCATCCTTCATGTTCAGCACTGGCCGGACATGCAGGCAGCCGACCGAGGCATGCGCGTACCAGGTGCCCTCGACCCCGTTCCGGCCGAACAGGTCGGTCAGGCGCTGGGTGTAATCTGCCAGGTCCTCGAGCGGGACCGCGCAATCCTCGATGAACGAGACCGGTTTTCCGTCGCCCTTCATCGACATCATGATGTTGAGCCCGGCCGCGCGGACCTCGGCCAGCTTGGCCTGGAAGCCCGGATCGACCGCCGGCACGATCGCGTCCGGATATCCCAGGTCGCCCATCAACTGCTCGAGCTCGGCCATCTTGCCGAGCAGCGCCGCATGATCCTCGCCCGAGAACTCGACCAGCAGCAGCGCGTCCGGTTCGCCCCTGACCGCCCGCTCGATCGTCGGCGCGAAGGCTGGGATGCGGCGCGCCAGATCGATCATCGTCCGGTCGACCAGTTCGACCGCCGACGGCCCGAGCGTCACGATGTACCGGGTCGAGGCCATGGCATCGTAGAAATGGGCGAAATGGCAGATCGCCTGGACGCGATGCTTCGGTAGCCGGTGCATGCGCAGTTGGATCTTGGTGAAGAAGCCGAGCGTGCCCTCCGATCCGACCAGCAATTTGGCCGGGTTGCGCGGGCTTTCGCCGAGGGTCTCGATATTGTAGCCGCCGACTTTGCGCAGCACCTTCGGGATGCGGGCCGCGATCTCGTCGGCCTCTTCGGCGTAGAGATCGGTCATGGCACGCACGAGGTCGGCGTAGCGGTCGGAGGCACCGGGCAGATTGCCGCCGGTCTCGGCGAATCGGGCCTGGGTGCCGTCGGCCAGGATGGCATCCACCGCCAGCACATTATGGACCATGATGCCGTACTGGATCGACCGGGCGCCGCAGGAATTATTGCCGGTCATGCCGCCGATGGTCGCGCGGTTGGCCGGCGACACGTCGATCGGAAAGCTGAAGCCCGAGGGCTTCAGGATCTTGTTCAGGCGATCGAGCACGATGCCGGGCTCGACCGTGACCGTGCCGGCCTCGGCATCGGTTTCCAGCACCCGGTTGAGATGGCGGCTGGTGTCGAGCACGAGGGCACGCCCGACTGTCTGACCGCATTGCGACGTGCCGGCCCCGCGCGGCAGCACCGGCACGCCCTCTTCCCGGGCGATCTCGATGGCGGCGGCGACATCGGCGGCGGTGCGCGGAATCACGACGCCGATCGGTTCGATCTGATAGATCGAGGCATCGGTGGAATAGCGTCCGCGGGTGAAGGGGTCGAACCTGACCTCGCCCTCGACGGCGGCGGCGAGCCGTTGGGCGAGCTTCGGATCGCCCGGCCGCACATGCTCCATCCGCGCCATGTCCGCCGCTCCATTTTGCATGCAATCCAATCCGGACGGCACGCTAGCACCGTTCCCGGGAACAAGAATAGCATGCTGGAATTGCATGCAAAATTCCAAGCGGCACGGGCCGCTGCGCCGGCGCCCGGCCTGTGTCATCATGCCGGCCATTTCGCATCTTGGTCGGGAGAAGGTTCGATGCCGGCGCCCAGAGGAACGACGAAGGCGTCATGCTGCGCCGGCCTGCTGCTGGCGCTCGCGGCCTGCTCGACCCCGGCCCGCAGCGTCACCGACATCGACCGCGGCCGCTTCGATCTCAAGCTCGCGGCAATGTATCTGGACGGCACCGGCGTGCCGCGCGACGACTCCAAGGCCGCCTATCTGCTGTCGGATGCATCCGCCGCCGGCGATATCGACGCCAAGGGAATGCTGGGCCGGCTCTATGCCGACGGCCGCGGCGTCGGGCGCGACGACGAGTTCGCCGTCGCCCTGTTCCGCACCGCCGTCGACGGCGGCAGTGTGGCGGCGCTGACCGACCTCGGCCGGATGATCGAGACCGGGCGCGGCACGCCCGCAGTCCCGCGGACGGCGCTCGACTATTACGAGCGCGGCATGGATGCCGGTGATCCGATCGCCCGGAACAATTATCAAAGATTGCAAAAGTCCCTGGAATTAACCGCACCGAAGGCCAAGCCGGTCGAAGCAGTCCCGCCGATCGTCAAGCAAGACCGCTCGCCACCTGCTTAACCAAAAGTTGCGCGAATTAATTCCGATAGGATGGCGCGATTTGGGCTGTTACCAAGCCATACATTCGGATACATTCTGTTACATGGTTCGGCGGGGTCGGGCCAGCGCGCACCACGCACCTTCAGTCATTCGCACGTACCTTTGTCTGATTGGCACGCACCTTCAGCGCTTTCCGACGGCCGGGTCTATGATCCGGCCGTCAGTCTTTGCGGCTAAAGCTTCTCGATCAGCTCTTCGCGCAACATATTCTGGCGGCGGGTCACGGCCTGCTCGAGCTGATCCCGCCAGACATCGGGCACCGTCTCGCCGAGGGCTTGCTGCAGGGCGACGAGTCCGGCCCATTCCTCGTCCAGTTCGCCGTGGGTCAGGCGATGCCGCCCCTCGACGCTGCGCAGGATGCGGACCCAGATCGCCTGGTAGGTCTGCGGCAGCCGATGGCCGGCCATTTCGGCCGCCAGCCGGGCCGGCAGGGCATCCTCGCCCGCGCCTTCGGGCGCGCGGCCGGCGGTGATGTGCGCCAGCAGCACCAGCGCGGATTTCAGATCCGCGAGACCGCCCAGCAGGTCTTTCAACAGGCTCGGCGCATCGATCAGGGCAGCGATGAACTCGTCGATAATGTCGACGCCGAGCGGCGACGGACCGCCCCGCAGCTGGTCGAGCGACAGCTCGAGCTTGCCGTAGAGGCTGGTGCCCTTGACATGGAGGGACAGGCTGCGGAACGCCCAGAACAGCAGGTCTTCCGGCGGCACCCGGCTCTTCAGTTCGTCGATCAGCCCATTGAACCCCTCGGCGCCGAGCCTGGGCATCTGCCGCTCGGCCTGGGCCGTCTTGACCCGCAGCCGCGCCCGATCGACGAGACCGGTCAGGAACTTGTCGCGCTGCTTGACATCGACGCCGGTGGCGCCGGCCGCTTGGCCGCGCGCGGCGCGGCCGATCGCCGTGGTAACGGCCGCGTCCTGCTGGGTCATGGCCTGGGAAGTGATCTCGACCGTCACCAGCTCGATCGGCGTAATCCCGAGCTTGTCCAGCAACGGGCGCAGCATGGTGCCGATGACCTTGCAGGCCGGGCGGCGGAACAGATCGTTCGGCGACTGGCACAGCGGCACCGGCCCGCGGGCGTCGAGCACGGCCGGCTTGCGCTCGGGCGGTGGCGGCGCCTGGCGGAACAGGATCTCCGCCTTGGTGATGAAGCCGTCGTTCCGCTCGCGCTCCCGGATCACGCGCACTGCGGCCACGCCCGGCTGGCCGAGCGCCACCGCCGCCGCCGCTTCGACGTCCCGCTCCAGCTTCTCGAAATCCGCCCGGTCGAACGGGCGGTGCAACTCGTCCCGGTGATCGTTGATCACCCGGACGATCTGCCAACGCTGATCCGCCAGCGCCAGGATCTCGTACCGCAGCCGTCGCCCTTCGAAAAATTCGGCCATCTCTTGCCTGTTCGATCGCAGTCCGGAAGTTTGGGGGTATCGCGATGCCGCAAGTTTGGAGCATACCGCACGCTCGCGCTATCCTGGAAAGGATGTCGGCGCCGATCGCGGGGAACAATGGCCGAAGCACGCCTCAAAACGGAAATCTGGGTCCAGACGGCGGTCCGTCGCGCCAATGTCGACGGCGGTATCGTCACCGTCGTCGCCAAGGGGGACCCCACCGCCGGCAGCGTGCTGGTCAAGATCAACCGCTTCGCCGACGGCTGTCGGGTGCTGGCTGAGACGCGGGATGCGAACGGAGAGCGCGCCTGGTACGTCGGCACCGGCGCCGAGGCCGTCGACGAGCCGACCGCCGACGCCTATATCGAGCGCGCCCGCAAGCGCGATCCGGATCTCTGGGTTGTCGAAGTCGAGGACCGCACCGGCCGCCTGCCGTTCGAAGGCAAGATCCTGGCGACCTGACGCCGCGCGCGGCCTACTGCTTCGCCACCGACTGCAGCAGCCCGACCCAGTCCCTGACCCGTGCCGCGTTGCCGCCGAAATCGAGCCAGCCGTAGCGCGAGCGGCTTTCGATCGCGAAGCTCGATTTGCCGTCGGGCAGCTCGACGAACTCGATCGTCACGATGTCGGGCAGGCGCAGCAAGGCCGAGTGCTGGATATAGGTGATCTTGCGGCGCTCGCCGTCGCCCGCGACGAGCTTGACCCGACGCTGGCCCGCAACCGTCTCGCTCCACAGGTCGCGCAGCCGCTCCCATTCCATGTCGAACACCGGCGAGACCGCGTCGGGCGCCCGGCTGCAATAGTCCGGGGGACACATGAGGAAGCGGCTCGGCTTGGCCTTGGCCGGCAGATGGCCGAATTCCGCGATCTCGCCCTCGGCCACGCGATCCTCGGCCTCGCGTCCCAGATAGATGCGGGCCACGATCAGGCCCGCGACGACGAGGCCGATGGCCAGGAGCAAACCGCCGAATGTTTTTCTTTTCACGTTGAGCAGGTCCGCTGTTCCGGTGCGGTGCGCCGGAGTCCGTGCGAGGAACCCGGGGCAAGCCGATCCGGCCTTTTAGCGCAATTAGCGGCGCCCGTCAGGCTCGTCCGATCGCGCCCTGGAATGCGGGTGCGGAATGTGTGGTATTTTACCGAACGTTAAGCCCGGGCTGACCATGTTGAGGCAGCAATATTCTCTTCGTTCCCGGAAGCTCCTTCATGAACATGGCGTCCGATCAGATGACCAACCCGGCGGCCATCGCCTTTCTGGTCGAGCAGACGTCGCCGATCGAAGCCGGCTCGGTCGCGGTCGCCCATGACGGCACCATGAGCCGCCGCGACGGAGCCGAACCGATCCGCTTCGGCTTCCAGTTCGCCGGTCGGACCTTCAAAGCCGAGGCGCGCCCCGCCGACGGCAAGCTGCTGGTCGAATTCAGCGCCTCGATCGGCGTGCTGCCCTATTCGGTCGAAAATCGGACGTTGCGCGCCCGGCTGCTGCGCGTGCTGGGCGGTCTGCGCGGTACCGGACTGGCCTGGGAGTTGAGCCCGCGGCAGGAACTGCTGGTCGGCGGCCGCAGCCTGATGGAAACGCCGGCGACGGCAACCCGCATCGTCGCCACGGTCGTGACCACGCTCTTGCCGGTGCGCGCCTATTTCGATCTGCTGGACGAGATCCTGAACCCGCCGCCGGCCGAGGTGGAGGAACCGGGCATGGCGCTGGCCATCGCCGGATAGAGGCTTATTTCGCCTGACGGCGGAAGATCCCGAGCGCCACTTCGTCGAGCATTGCCTGTTCCTGCGCGTCGCGCTTGCGGCGGGCCCGCTCCTCGGCCGCCTCGGCCGCGAGCTCGAATTTCTTCAGTTCCGCGAACGCGTCCTTCAACGCCTCGCGCGCCTGCTCGATCTGGCCCTCGACCTCGGCGATCGAGCGGTTCAGCTTCTCGCGCCGCTCGATGACCCGTTCCACATAGGCGGCGAAGGTCATGCTCGCCTCGAGCGACTGGGCGGCCGCCTGCTGCTCGCGCACCGCCTCGGCTTCGAGATCGGCCAGATCCTGGCGCAGCCGGTCCGCCAGCCGCATCAGCTCGCTCAGCTGGCGCTGCGCCTCGTCGACGGTCCATTTATGCAGCCGGATCTGGCTTTGGAACGGCTTCACGCGTCAGCTCCGATCAGGATCTGGGCCAAGTCGGCATAGCCTTCCGCCAGGCTCGAACGCTCGCGCTTGCCCTGGGACAGGAATTTCTCGATCGCCGGGTAATAGTCGATGGCCTGGTCGATCTTGGCGTCGCTGCCGCGGCGATAGGCGCCGAGGCGGATGAGCTCGGCCATGTTCTCGTAGGTCGCGGCCAAGGTCCGGGCCCGCCGCACCAGCTGGTTTTCCTCGTCGGAATTGCAGCCGGGCATGGTGCGCGAGATCGAGCGGGCGATGTCGATCGCCGGATAGCGCCCACGCTCGGTGATGCGGCGATCGAGCACGATATGGCCGTCAAGGATGCCGCGCACCGCATCGGCGATCGGCTCGTTGTGATCGTCGCCCTCGACCAGGACGGTGAACAGACCGGTGATGCTGCCGGCGCCGGTGCCCGGCCCCGCCCGCTCCAACAGGCGCGGCAGCTCGCCGAACACGGTCGGCGTATAGCCCTTGGCGGCCGGCGGCTCGCCCGCCGACAGGCCGATCTCGCGCTGGGCCATGGCGAAGCGGGTGACGCTGTCCATCAGGCACAGCACATCCATGTCCTGATCACGGAAATATTCGGCGACCGACAGGGTCAAATAGGCCGCCTGCCGGCGCATCAGCGAGGATTCGTCCGAGGTGGCGACGACCACGACGCTGCGCGCCAGGCCCTCCTCGCCCAGATCGTCCTCGATGAATTCCTGGACCTCGCGCCCGCGTTCGCCGATGAGGCCGATGACGCTTGCGTCGTTCGCGGTATAGCGCGCCAGCATCGACAGCAGCACGGACTTGCCGACGCCGGAGCCGGCGAAGATGCCCATGCGCTGGCCGCGGCAGCAGGTGAGGAACGTGTTGAGCGCGCGCACGCCCAGGTCGACCTTGCCCTGGACACGCTTGCGGGCATGGGCCGGCGGCGGCTGGTTGCGCAGCGGATAGGCCGTCGGGCCCTGCGGCAAAGGCCCCTTGCCGTCGATCGGTTCGCCCATGGCATTGACGACGCGGCCGAGCCAGCGGCGGTCGGGAAAGATCGCCGGCGGCACGGTCGCGACCTCGACCCGGGCGCCGAGCCCGATGCCGGTCAGCGGGCCGAATGGCATGACGAGCGTGCGTCCCTCGCGAAAGCCGATGACCTCGCACGGTAGCGGCTTGTCGTCCTGGCCAATGATCAGGCAACGCCCACCGATCGTCAGGCGGCGCTCGACGCCGCCGATCTCGACCAGCATGCCGAGGATCGCGGTGACGCGTCCCCAATAGCGATGGGCCGCAAGGCTTCCGACGGCCTGCGATATCCCTTCGAGCAGCATCGCTGATCCATTTTCGGTGGATGGTGGACGCCACGCCCCCGGCACCGGGGTTCACGCAACGCCCGCGGATGATGGCCCGCGATGCTTAAACAAGATTTAACGCGACAACGTGCACCCCAACCCCCGGTAAATCTTTTCTTAACGCACTCGTTGCAATTTGTTAACGTTAACCAAGGTTACCAGGGACCGAGGAGACCGCCATGCGGGTGCTGATCGTCGAGGATGATACCGCCACATCAGCCACTATCGAGCTTGTGCTGAAAGCCGAAGGCTTTATTTGCGACACGACCGATCTGGGTGAGGATGGCCTGGAGATCGGCAAGCTCTACGATTACGACATCATCATTCTCGACCTATTGTTGCCGGACATCGATGGCTACGAGGTGTTGCGCCGGCTGCGCGCCGCCCGCGTTCGCACCCCCATCCTGATCCTGTCGGGCCTGGGCGAGCTGGATCACAAGATCAAGGGCCTGGGCTTCGGCGCCGACGATTTCCTGACCAAGCCGTTCGACAAGCGGGAACTGGTCGCCCGTATCCATGCCATCATCCGGCGGGCGAAGGGTCATTCGGAATCGATCATCCGGACCGGCCGGTTCACGGTCAACCTGGACACGCGGACGGTCGAAGTCGACGGTAAGCCGCTGCATCTGACCGGCAAGGAATACGGCATCCTGGAGTTGTTGTCGCTGCGCAAGGGCACGACACTGACCAAGGAGATGTTCCTCAACCATCTCTACGGCGGTATGGACGAGCCGGAGTTGAAGATCATCGACGTCTTCGTCTGCAAGCTGCGCAAGAAGATGTCGACCGCGACCTCGGGCGAGAACTACATCGAGACGGTCTGGGGACGCGGCTATGTGCTGCGCGACCAGCCGACCGCCGAGTCCGCCGCCAGCAACAGCCGCCAGCCGGCAGCCTAAAACCCCTGGGGAGAACCCGCCGCGACCTCGCGGCGGGCCGCCTCAGGCGTCCGGGTCGCTCGGGGCCGGACCGCCGGCCGACTGCCCTTCCCGATCGAGCCAGTCGCACAGCGCGCGGACGGCGGCATCATCCGCCCGCGCGTGCGGGGTCACGCGCCAATAGCCCCGCGCCTCGAGCCGAGGGCCGTCGAGCGGCGCCACCAGCCGCCCCAATGCCAGTTCGTCGACCAGGATCGGCAGCGGCCCCAGTGCCACGCCTAGGCCGTCGGCCGCCGCCTGCAGGGTCAGGTAGAAATGGTCGAACCGCTGCTGCCCGGCAACGACCAGATCGCCCTCCCCCGCCGCCGCCAGCCAGCGGCGCCAGGCGCCCGGCCGCGTGTCGGCATGGAGCAGGGTATGGGCGGCGAGATCGGCGGCCCGGCGCACCGGCAGGCGCGCGGCCAGCGCCGGGCTCATGACCGGCACTTCCCACTCCGCCAGGAACGGGGCCGCCTCGCATTCGGGCCAGATGTCCGGGCCGCGCCGGATCGCGACGTCGAACGGCTCCCCGACCTCGCCCAGCGGCCGATCCGACGTCACCAGCCGCAGCGCCACGTCCGGATGGCGCTGCTGGAAGCCCGCGAGCCTCGGCAGCAGCCAGCGCATGCTGAAGGTCGGCAGCGCGTTCACCGTCAGGCTCTTGACCGCATTCGCCTCGGTCAGCCGCCGTGTCGCGTCGGCCATGCCGTCGAACGCCCGGCTCATCGCGTCCAGATAGTCGCGCCCCGCCGCGGTCAGGTGGACCCGCCGGCCGATCCGCTCGAACAGCGGCGTGCCCAGCCATTGTTCGAGCGATGCGATCTGTCGGCTGATCGCACCGTGGGTCACCAGCAGTTCCTCGGCTCCGGCCGTGAAACTGCCGCGGCGGGCGGCGGCTTCAAACGCGCGAAGTGAACTCAGGGGCGGCAATCGACGACGCATCTTTGTGACTTTTCCTCACGATGATCGCGATCATAACTCGTTTGTGCCGCCAGGACAGCTGGTTCAGGATGGCTTCCATGACGAGCGCACCGATGACCGAAGACCAACCGACGGTGGCCATGGTTACGGCGCGCGACCTGTTCGCCGGCTTTCTGAAGGTGGGCATCCAGGGCTTTGGCGGCGTGCTGCCCTGGGCGCGCCGGATGATCGTCGACGAGCGGCACTGGCTCAGCGAGGTCGAATTCACCGACCTGCTGAGCCTGTGCCAGCTTCTGCCCGGCCCTAACATCGTCAACCTGTCTGTCGCGCTCGGCAATCGCTTCGCCGGGCCTTGGGGCGCCATCGCGGCGGTCACCGGCCTGCTCGCCGCCCCCTTCTGCATCGTCATGTCGCTCGGCATGCTCTACGCCGCCTATGGCAACAGCGAGGCGCTAGGCGGCGTATTCCGCAACCTCGGCGCCGCCGCTGCCGGCCTGGTGCTGGCGACCGCCTGGAAGGTGGCCAAGCCCTATATCCGCCGGCCGGAGGCGATCATCGTCGCGGCCATGGCCTTCGTCGCCGTGGTCGGCTTCGGCTGGCCGCTGATCTATGTCGTGCTGGCGCTGTCGCCGCTCAGCATCGCCTGGGTCTGGAGGCTGGCGCGATGAAGCCCGACGTGCTCGGCACGCTGGTGCGCCATTTCGTGCTGCTGTCGCTGGTCGCGATCGGCGGCGCCAATGCGGTCGTGCCCGAGATGCACCGCATCGCGGTCGAGGTCGAGCATTGGATGACCGACCGGCAATTTGCCGAGCTGTTCGCGCTCGCCAACGCGGCACCGGGGCCGAACGTACTGATGGTCTGCCTGATCGGCTTCCAGGCCGCGGGTATCGTCGGCGCCGTCGCGGCGACGATCGCGATGTGCGGGCCCTCGTGCCTGCTCACCTATTTCGTCGTCCGCCGGTGGGAGAGAAGCCGCAACGGGCGGCTGAAGAAGATCGTCCAGCGCGGGCTGGCGCCGATTACCATCGGCCTGATCGCGGCCAGCGCCTTTCTGCTGACCCGCGCCGCGGTCCACGACTGGCTGGGCGCCGCGCTGGCGGCCGGCACCTTCGCGCTGATGGCCGCAACCAAATACAATCCGCTCTGGCTGTTCGGCGTCGCAACGGCGCTGGGCCTGGTGGGGATCTCGTAGGCGGCCGTTCCCGGCTGCAGGTCGGCCGATATGTATCTTCCAATCTTTTAGCTTTTCGTCATGACCGGGCTTGACCCGGTCATCCACGCGGTAGCGCCAAGCGCCTACGGCTCCGAGAGTGCTCCGGCGGAGCCGCGTGGATCCCCGGGTCGCGCCCGGGGATGACGATTTTTGTTGGATACACACCTAGCCCGCCGCCTGCGCGGGGATGACGGCGGGTTCCTTACAGCCCCGCGACCTTCGCGGCCGCGCCCGGATTGGCGTGGTGGTAGATGCCGCGATGGTTGGCCATCGGCTGGAACTTGTCGGTGATGCCGACGACGGTCTCGGCGCCGCCCAGATAGAGAAAGCCGTCGGGCGCCAGCTGCTTGGCCATGCGCTCCAGCACCATCTGCTTGGTCGGCTGATCGAAATAGATCAGCACGTTGCGGCAGAAGATGACATCGAGCTGGCCGAGCCCAGCGAGCTCGTCGAGCAGATTGAACGGGCGGTAACGCACCATCTCGCGAATGGCGCTGTCGATCTGCCAGCGGTCGCCGGCCTGCTTGAAATATTTCACCAGAAGCTGGATCGGCAGCCCGCGCTGCACCTCGAACTGCGAATAGAGCCCGGCCTGCGCCTTGGCCAGGATCTCGGTCGAGAGATCGGTCGCCAGGATGTCGACGTTCCAGCCGGTGAGCTTCTGCTTCTCCTCCTTGAGGATCATGCCGAGCGTATAAGGCTCCTGCCCGCTCGAGCAGGCGGCCGACCAGATCTTGATGGTGCGGTTGGTGCCACGCGCCTGCAGCAGATAGGGCAGCACGACCTGCTTGAACTGGTCGAACGGCTTGATGTCGCGGAAGAAGAAGCTCTCGTTCGTGGTCATCGCCTCGACCACGTCGCGCACCAGGCCGGCTTCGGACCGGGTCCGCAGCCGCATGACCAGTTCGTCGAGGCTCTTCAGGTTCCACTTGCGCGCCACGGGCAGGAGGCGGCTTTCGAGCAGATAGGCCTTGTCCTTGGTCA
>Ga0070730_10000150_pt1 | contig 87245 bp, 86 predicted proteins | sample Coa_R1_3_FD_66447 | JGI IMG/M metagenome (GOLD analysis project Ga0070730, IMG submission 66447) | Surface soil microbial communities from Centralia Pennsylvania, which are recovering from an underground coalmine fire - Coalmine... | ecosystem: Environmental > Terrestrial > Soil > Unclassified ... | reverse complement strand
TGAGATCGCCGTCGAAATCACGGCATCGTCCGGGTCGCTGCTCGCAGGGGCTGGAGATACGGGCATGGATGCCACCTGCGTGCGATCGGCCGGTGCCTGATCCGGCGCTGCGTCGGGCGAAGCGTCTTGCGGCTCGATCGTCTCCTTGTTCCGCTCGATGCGGACCAGGGTCCCGTCGGGGAGATCGGGCCGGGCAGGCGAGAGCACCGCCATGCCCCGCGACACGTCGCCGATGATCTCGACATTGCGGCTGCCGCGGATGCCGACGCGCACGGGCGCGCGTTCGAGGCGGCCATTGTTCACGATCTGCACGGCACCGTTTGCCACCGCTTCCGCAGGCACCACGATCGCAGAGGGCTTCTCGCGGAAAATGATGTTGGCTTCGACCGACATGCCGATCCGCAGCGGCGTGTCGTTCGGCAGCAGCAGGTAGACGCGGAAGGTTTTGCGCTTGGGATCACCCTTCGGCGTGATCTGCGAAACGCTGGCACGCAGCACCCGTCCCGGAAAGGCATCGCTGCGCAGCAGGGCCTTCTGACCGACCGCGATATGGTTGATCTCCTCCTCGTTCACTTCGGCGACGACCTGCATCGGCAGCGGCGGGCCGACCCAGAACAGCACGTCGGTGGGGCCTGCGATCTCGCCGACCTCGCCGTCGCGCCGCAGCACCATGCCGTCGAGCGGAGCGCGCAGCACAAGCTGGTCGATTCTGACCTGCTGGGCGGCGATGCGCGTCTTGTACTCCTGCGCCTGGGTCCAGCGCTCCTCATATTCCTTCTGCGCCGCGTCGCTCTTGGTGCGGTCTTTCTCCGCGCGATCAAGGTCGCGTTGCGCCTGCTGAGAGGAGAGCTGCAATTCGTTCAGGGCGTTGCGTTCCTCGGCGTCATCCTGGCGGCCGAGAATCTGGCCAGCCTTTACCGTCTGCCCCTCGCAGCTACAGAGATCGACCAGCCGGCGCCGTTGCAGCGGCACCACTTTGGCCCAGCGCGCCGGCTCGACGGTTCCGGTCCCGTAGATGGCTTCAGAGACGGGCGCCAGCGTTGCGACGCTCGTCGTTACCGTCACCGCGTGAAGATAATGGGTATAGGCGTAGTAGCCGCCGCCCGCCGCTATGGCGAGGACTGCGATTCCCAAGATGCGCAAGATCCTCATCGCGATCCCCTCCGCTTCTAGAAGCCCAATTTCTTGCGCACGCCTGACGGCACTTCCTTCAGGAAGCTGTCGATGTCGGAGATTTGGGCCGACGGTTGCGAACTGGGGCTGGGCGCCGGCGCAACTGGTGCCGCAGTGGTGATCGGTGGGGCGGATGCCGGCGCAGCGAAGGCGGGTGTCGTTCGCGATCCACTGGTCGCAGGCCCTGCCGGGGGCAGCTTGCCGGTCGCCACCGCGTGCCACCGGCTGGCCTCGGTTCTCGCCAGATTGATCTCCGCAGAGGTCATTCGGCTTTCAAGCACACTCATCAACTGGCGGGCGCCGTCGCGGAACTCATCCACCCGCGACGCGCCGCTGACGATATAGGCCCACTTGTAGGATTCGATATTGTTCCGCTCGACACCGCGGCCGATGGCATAAAGGCCCGCGAGAATCAGCATCGCGTGCGAATGGCCCTGGTCGGCGGCGCGGCCAAACCAGCGGAACGCTTCCTTGTCGGAGCGCGGAACGCCAACCCCGGCCGAATAAAGCGCGCCGACATAGAACTCCGCCTCGTCATCGCCCGACTGCGCCGCCCGTAGATAGCGGCTTGCCATGTCCTGATCCGACGCCGGATCGGCGATCGCGCCAGGCGCATGCGTCAGAAGAACGGCGCTGCAAAGGATCGCCAGAAGAGCCCGCTTCATGAAAATTCTCTAAGGTTTCGGCGCTTGAAAATGCCGGCGCCAGACGCCGACATCACCGCGTCGGCCACCTCTCAAAATCTAAGTCGATTATACCTGCGGCGAGGTTCAGCCTTCAAGCATCGGGAATCGGCAGCGTGATTTGGCGCACGCTGCCGACGATTCCGCCGGTTCCCGATCGAACCTTCTTCAGGCTCCGTTCATGAGTGTCCGCGAAGCGCGCTTTCGCGAAATCGCCGCAGTCATTCCGCGATTAGCGCGTGCACCGAAAACATGCCGTTGGCATCGGTCCAGGATTCCCGGACCTTCCAGCCCGAGCCGCGGGCGAGTGCCGCGAAGCGGTCGATCGAGTATTTGTAGCTGTTCTCGGTGTGGATGCTCTCTCCGGGACGGAACGAGAAGCTCGTGCCCAGCATGCGCACGGCTTGCTGCCTCTTGCTGATCAGATGCATCTCGATGCGATGCCGCTCGCGATTGTAGATTGCGCGATGGGTGAAGGCGGAGAGATCGAAGTTGCTGCCGAGCTCGCGATTCATGCGGACCAGCACGTTGAGATTGAAGCGGGCGGTGACGCCGGCGGCGTCATTATAGGCGTCGTAGAGCACGCGCTCGTCTTTTTCGAGGTCAGCGCCGACGATCATCTGCGCGCGCTCGCCCAGTATGTCGCGTGCGCTGCGCAGGAAGCGGCAGGCTTCATGCGGCTCGAAATTGCCGATCGTCGAGCCGGGGAAGAAGCCAACCTTCGGCAGGCCCGCAATCTGCGCAGGCAGCGCGAAGGGCGCGGTGAAATCCGCCGCCACCGGATGGACCGCGAGATCGGGAAAATCCCTGCCCAGCCGTTCGGCCTGGCCGTGCAGGAAATCGCCGGAAATATCGACCGGCACGTAGGCGGCGAACGCGCATCTCTCGAGCAACAAGCGGACCTTGGTGGTCGAGCCGGCGCCGAATTCGACCAGCGCCGCGCGCTGCGGGATGATGGATGCGATCTCGCTGCCGCGGTCGCGCAGGATGCCGAGTTCCGTGCGGGTCGGATAATATTCCGGCAGCCGCGTGATCGCCTCGAACAGCTCCGAGCCGGTCGCGTCGTAGAAGTATTTCGGCGACAGGCGCTTGGGATGTTGCGACAGATCGTCCACGGCGTCGCGGGCGAAAGCGGACGTCTGCTCGTCGGGAAGATGCGCGTTGGCCAAAGCGGGGGCGTGCACATTCATGATACTCTCCTGAACGCGCTTTCCGGCGCGCTTTTGATCCGTATGTGAGCAGGCCCCGGTTTCCACCCGACCGGATCATGCCCTGGGAAAAGTCAGGCGGCGTAGTCGGCTAGACGTAGTCCCGTGAATTGCCACCGGTGGTGGGGATAGAAGAAGTTGCGATAGGTGATACGGCTGTGGCCTTCCGGGGTTGCAAGCGAGGAGCCGCGCAACACCAGCTGGTTGACCATGAACTTGCCGTTATATTCGCCGAGGGCGCCCTCGACAGCGCGGTAGCCGGGATAGGGCGCATACGCGCTACGCGTCCATTGCCATACGATGCCGAAGGCATCGTTGAGCTCGCCCGCGCGGGCGGCGACTTCCCACTCCATCTCGGTCGGCAGATGCTTGCCCGCCCAGCGTGCGAACGCATCGGCCTCGTAATAGCTCACATGGCAGACCGGCGCGTCCGGATCGACCGGCCTCAAGCCGCCAAGCGTCAGCACATGCCACTTGCCGTCGACCTCACGCCAGTGCCCGGGCGCCTGCCAGCCCTCATTGGTTGCGGTCGCAAAGCCGTCCATCAGCCAGAGCGTCGCGGTCGCGTAACCGCCGTCCTTCATGAAGGCGAGCCATTCGGCATTGGTGACAAGATTGCGGCTGAGCTTGACCGGACCCACCAGAGCGCGGTGCGCCGGCTTTTCATTGTCGAAATGGAAGCTGTCGTCGCCGTGCCCCACGGTGTGGATGCCTTCGTTGAGCGTCACCCAGCGGTCGCCGTTGCGCTTCGAGGCGGGGAAGCGCCAGTCCGCATCGTAGGCCGGCGAAATCGGGTTTTGCGCAAAGGCATGCAGGATGTCGGTCAACATCAATTCCTGATGCTGCTGCTCGTGGTTCAGCCCGACCTCGACCAGCGGCGCGAGCTTTTGCAGCGTGACCTCGCCGGCCGCCTGAAAGAATTTCACCACGGCCGCATCGACATGGCGGCGATAGGCGGCGACGTCCTTGACGCTGGGCCGCGTTAGCATGCCACGGGCGTTGCGGGCGTGCCGCGGGCCGGCGCTGACGTAGTAGGAATTGAACAGGAAGGCATAATCGGGGTGGAAGGGCGTATAGCCTTCGCAATGCTCGCCGAGCAGAAACTGCTCGAAGAACCAGGTGGTATGCGCGCGATGCCACTTTGCGGGGCTCGCGTCCGGCATCGACTGCACGACCTCATCTTCCGGGCTCAGCGGCGCGGCGCGGCGTTCGGTCTCGCCGCGGACGGCCAGATACGTTTCCACGAGATCCTGAGCGAGGCTGCCGGAATCCGAGAAAAGTGACGGGGCGGGGGCGGCAAGCGGGGCAGCAGTCGCTGATTTCGTCACTGGCATCTCCGATCGGAGCAGAGAACGTTGGGCCTGCCAACTGGTTCCTAACAGGCAGCCCGACCTAGATAGGGGGTCTCTTTCGGGAAAAAAGCCTCCCAAGTGATGATATTGATGTCATCAGCCAATGGATAAGCACCCCCGGCAAGGTCAGCGCCTGCGGGCGGCGCATATCAAATATCGGCCATTTTGCTTTGGATGAACAACGGTTTGCGCTACATATAGGGGAAGTATCGGGTTAGATGGGTGGCCTTGAAAGGCCGCCCGGGAATGGCAGGACCGAACCGGATCGGAAAAGGCCCTGCTGCAAAAGGAAGCGAAGATGAGCATCGAGCAATTTATCGACAACGAAGTGAAGTCGAACGACGTGGTGCTGTTCATGAAGGGTACGCCGCAGTTTCCCCAGTGCGGTTTCTCCGGACAGGTGGTGCAGATCCTCGATCACATCGGTGTCGGCTACAAAGGCCTGAACGTTCTGGAATCGGCGGAGCTGCGCAACGGCATCAAGGCCTATTCGAACTGGCCGACCATTCCGCAGCTGTACGTCAAGGGCGAGTTTGTCGGTGGTTGCGACATCGTCCGCGAGATGTTCCAGGCCGGCGAATTGCAGCAGCTCTTTGCCGACAAAGGCATCCCGGTCGACGCAGCGGTGTAGGACATTGGCCGCGCGCCAGATCGGCACCGCGCGGCTCGAAGTCATTGTTGCTGACATCACCACGCTCAGCGTTGACGCCATCGTGAACGCGGCGAACACGTCGCTTTTGGGCGGCGGCGGTGTCGATGGCGCGATTCATCGCGCGGCTGGCCCCGAGCTCCTTTCCGAGTGCCGCACGCTGGGCGGCTGGGAGACCGGCGACGCCAAGATCACGCGCGGATACCGGCTGCCGGCCAAGTATGTGATCCATGCGGTGGGGCCGGTATGGAGCGGCGGCGGGAGCGGCGAGGATGAACTGCTGTCGTCCTGCTATCGCCGCGCCGTCGCGCTCTGCCAGGTTCATCATCTTGGCTCGATTGCTTTCCCGGCGATTTCGACCGGCGTTTATGGCTTTCCCCCCGACCGTGCCGCCCGCATCGCGGTCACGACCGTGGTAGAAGCGCTTGCGGCGGCGCCGACGCTCGGCCGCGTGATATTCTGTTGCTTTTCGCAGGACAGCGCCAAGCTTCATGAAGCGGCCATGACGCAGCTTTGAGAGGCCTTGTGCCCGTGGCGACCGCCGCTAAACTCCGGCCAGGACAAATTTTCGGGAGGGGAAATGACGCAATTTCAGGAGTTGCGATTGTTGGCCTGTGGGCTGTTCCTGACTGCGGCAATCGCGTTGCCGGCCCGTGCCGAGGGCACCTTCGATATTCCGGCGGGCGCGCATTTCAATCCGCAGAAGCTTGCGAAGGTTGGTGACTACCTGCGCGAGGAGGTCACCGGCGGCAAGATTCCCGGCGCGGTGCTCTTGATCCAGCAGCATGGCAAGCCGGTCTATCACGAGTTCATCGGCGTGCGCGACGTCGCAACCAAGGAGCCGATGACCGACGACACCATCTTCCGCCTGTTCTCGATGACCAAGCCGCTCACGAGCGTGGTGGCCATGCAGCTCATCGACCAAGGCAAGATGTCGCTTGATGATCCCGTCTCCAAATTCATCCCGTCCTTTGCCAATGTGAAACTCGGTCTTGAGAAGGACGACGGCGGAAAGAAGACGCTCGATCTGGTGGCGCCGAACCGGCCGCCGACGGTTCGCGACCTGATGACCCAGACCTCCGGCATCACCTATGGCTTCTATGGCGACAGCCTGGTTCGCAAGGCCTATGCCGCCGCCAACATCTATGCCGGCGACTATGACAATGCCGAGTTTGCCGAGCGCATCGCCAGGCTGCCGCTGCAGAACGAGCCGGGCGCGCTCTGGCAATACGGCCATTCGACCGACATCCTCGGACGCATCATGGAAGTCGTGAGCGGCAAGTCGCTGCTGGCGGTCGAGAAGGAGAAACTGCTCGATCCGCTGGACATGAAGGACACCACCTTTTACGTCACCGACCCTGCCAGGAAGCATCTGATCGCAAAGCCGATGCCGAACGACGCCGACTTCCGGGTCGGCTACGTGAGCTACGCCGACGTCCCCATGAAGTGGGAATCCGGCGGCGGCGGCATGGTCACCACCATGGCGGATTTCGCACGCTTCGCCCGGATGATCCTCAATGGCGGCAAGTTCGGTGGCAAGCGCTATCTCAGCGACAAGGCATTCAAGGACATGACGACCGATCACGTCGGTCCCGGCGCCAATGTCGGTCGCGATTACCTTTATTTTCCAGGCGACGGCTTCGGTTATGGACTTGGCTTTGGCGTGCGCACCGATGCCGGCATTGCCAGGCCGCCGCCGCCAGGCGATATCGGGGAATTGAAGTGGGACGGCGCCAGCGGCTGCTATTTCGTGATCGACCGCAAGCAGGACATGTTCTTCGTGCTGTTGGAAGAGACCCCCTCGGAGCGTCAGAAGATCCAGCCGATGGTGAAGAAGCTGATCTATGAGGCCCTGGAGAACTGACCGCACGGCGTTGCGGCTCGCCGTCGCGCTTCTGATCGGCCTCGTCGTCGCGGCGCCGCCGGCGCGTGGCGATCCGCGGCCGGCGATCGAAACCGGCTTTTCCGCGGACGGGCTGAAAGGCGTCAGCGATTATTTCGAGAACGAGGTTTCGTCGGACCGCATTCCCGGCGCCGTGGTGCTGATCCAGCAGCACGGCGAGCCGGTCTATTTCAAAACCTTCGGGCAGCGCGATGCGGCCGCGCACGCGCCGATGACGAAGGACGCGATCTTCCGCCTGTACTCGATGTCGAAGCCGATCACCGCGGTGGCCGCCATGATGCTGGTCGACGACGGCAAAATCGCGCTCCACGATCCGCTTTCGAAGTACATCCCGTCCTTTGCCGATGTGAAGGTGGGCGTCGAGCAGAAGGACGCGAGCGGCAAGGCTGAACTCACCCTCGAGCCGTTGCAGCGGCCGATCACGATCGAGGATCTGCTCCGTCACACCTCCGGCATCACCTATGGTTTCTACGGCGACGGCGTGGTGCGCAGGCTCTATAGAAGCTCGGGCCTGTTCGACGGCGATTTCGACAACGCGCAATTTGCCGCGCGGCTCGCCAAATTGCCGCTGGCCGAGCAGCCGGAGGCGCAGTGGGACTACGGTCATTCGAGCGATGTGCTCGGTCGCGTAATCGAGGTGGTCTCGGAACGGCCGCTCTTTCAGTTCGAGAAGCAGCGGCTGCTCGATCCCTTAGGGATGAAGGACACCGGCTTTTTCGTACCCGAGGCGAAGCGCGGGCGCGTTGCCGCGTTCCGTCCGAACGGCGGGTTCAAGCGTCCGATCGCGGGTCTCGACGATCCCATCCAGCAGCGGCGCTGGGAATCCGGCGGCGCCGGCATGGACGGCACCGCGCGCGATTATGCGCGCTTTGCGGAGATGCTCCTGGAGGGTGGCGCGCTTGACGGCAGGCGCTACCTGAAGCCCCAGACGGTGGCTTTGATGACCTCCGACCGCATCGGACCGGAGACCGGGATTCGGCGTGACGGGTTCTATTTCCCGCACCGCGACAGCGGTTTCGGCCTCGGGTTTGCGGTGCGGACGGTCGCAACGAGGCTGCTGCCGGCCGGCGAATATGGCTGGGACGGCGTCGGCGGCACGTTCTTCTTCATCGATCCCAGGGACGACATGTTTGCGATCGTGATGATGCAATCGCCGTCACAGCGCGGGCGGATTCAGACCGAGGTGAAGAAGCTGATCTACGAGGCGCTTCGAAAGTGATCATGTGCTAAGCCGCCCGTACGATCTCCCGCACGTGGCCGATCATCTCCTCGATCATCGCTGCAGTGACATCGAGATGCGTGCAGGCGCGGATGCGTCCGTCCATCATCGCGAGCAGCACGCCCCGCTTGTTGAGCGCAGCCACCATCTTGTCACCAGGGACGCCGGCGCCGTCCGGCTTGAAGAACACGAGATTGGTCTCGGGCTCCTGTACCTCGATGCCCGGAATCTGCGACAGCCCGCGGGCAAGCGCGCGCGCATTGGCGTGATCCTCGGCGAGGCGATCGACGTGACGGTCGAGCGCATAGACGCAGGCGGCCGCGCAGATGCCGGCCTGGCGCATCGACCCGCCGAGCCGCTGCTTCCAGCGCCAGACCTCGTCAATCAAGGCGCGGCTTCCCGCGATGGCGCCGCCGATCGGCGCACCGAGCCCCTTGGAGAAATCAATCCAGGCCGAATCCCAGCCCGCGGCCATGTCGCGCGCCGAAATGCCGGTCGCAACCGTTGCATTGAGGAGGCGCGCACCGTCCATATGGGTCGCCATCCCCGCCGACTTCGCGATCGAGACGACCTCGTCGAGCGCCTTCTTCTTCCAGATTGTGCCGCCGCCGATATTGGCGGTCTGCTCGACGCTGACCAGCACCTGCGGCGGCTGGTAACGCGTGCGCGGGTGCAGCGCCTTGCGCAAGGTGTCCGGCGAAAATTGCCCGTCGTTGCCAGGAAGCGGCATGATCTGGAAGCCGCCAAGCGCCGCATGCGCGCCGCCCTCGCGTGCAATGATGTGGGCGGTTTCGTGCGCCAGGATTTCGTCGCCTGGCCGGCAATGCACCAGCGTCGCCGCCACGTTGCACATCGTGCCCGACGGCATGAACACGGCGGCCTCCTTGCCCAGCAGATCGGCGACGCGTTCGCAGAGCAGGTTCACGCTCGGATCATCGCCGATCTGCTCGTCGCCGACCTCCGCCCGCGCCATTGCCTCCCGCATCGCCGGTGTCGGTTTCGTCTGGGTGTCAGACAAAAGATTGATGCGGACCGGCGGCGCCTTGGGATCGCGAGGGGGAGGGGTGTAGTGCATGGGCTGCCTCTTATCGTTGCTCGTCATTGCCGGGCTTGCCCCGGCAATCCATCATCTAAGAATGACTCTTTTGATGATGGATGCGCGGGTCAAGCCCGCGCATGACGATCGTTGGCCATTGGTATAGCGAAACAAAAAGGCCCCGGCAAAGCCGGGGCCTTCGAAAATCGTCGGGAAGCAAACCCGATCAGCGCGAATAGAATTCGACGATCAAGTGCGGCTCCATCTGCACGGCGAACGGAACGTCGGAGAGGCCGGGAACGCGCGCGAATTTTGCGGTCATCTTGGAGTGATCGACCTCGAGATAATCGGGCACGTCGCGCTCGGGAAGCTGGGCTGCCTCCAGCACATGGGCGAGCTGCTTGGAGGATTCCTTCACCTCGATGCTGTCGCCGACCTTGAGCTGATAGCTGCCGATGTTGACCTTGCGGCCGTTCACCTTGACATGGCCGTGATTGATGAACTGGCGTGCCGCGAACATGGTGGGGACGAACTTGGCGCGGAATACCACGCTGTCGAGACGACGCTCCAAAAGGCCAATCAGGTTCTCGCCGGTGTCGCCCTTCATGCGGACGGCCTCGACATAGATCCCGTGGAACTGGCGCTCGCTGATATTGGCGTAATAGCCCTTCAGCTTCTGCTTGGCGCGGAGCTGCACGCCAAAGTCGGAAAGCTTGCCCTTGCGGCGCTGGCCGTGCTGGCCGGGGCCGTATTCGCGGCGGTTGACGGGGCTCTTCGGGCGTCCCCAGATATTCTGGCCCAGGCGTCGATCAATCTTGTACTTCGCCTCATTGCGCTTGGTCATCGCGTCCTCTTCAGGTCTAAAGGTTGAGGAAACGCGCCCTCCTGTGCGTCCGGACGGGCCGGACCGCCGACAGATCCAGCCCCCAAAGCTTGAAGGGATGGACCACGGGTCGCGAAACGCATCGCGGGCCAAAAGCGGCCCGCGAGCAGGGCGGTTTCTAGGCAGAAAGCCCCGGATTGTCAACGAAAAGGCCCAACTGGGTTTGCAATGGCGTCAGGGCGCCGACTGCCCGGCACGCTGGCCGTCTCGGTAAGAAATCCCAATATTCCTAACGGCTTATACGCTCTTTTTCGATGGCGTTATGAGCGGGCAACGGCCGGCCATCAGCGTGGCTAGCGCTTGATCCCCTGGAATGCCGCCGCAATCCCGCGCTGAAACAGCGACCAGTCGAAGCCGAGCGCGAGCGCCAGATAGCCGCGATCGATCATCGCATTCGCTTGGTCGGCTGTGCGGGCCACGCCGCCGATCGGCACGCCGCTCTTCAAGATGCCTTCCTCGGCGCGCCGCATCAGTGCCTGCACCTCGGGATCGTCGACCTGTCCGCGCTTGTTGATGGAGGTCGCGAGATCGCCGGGACCGATCACCGCAACGTCGATGCCCGGGGTTGCCATGATCTCGTCGATACGCTCGACGGCATCCGCGTGCTCGATGGTGATCATGCAGATCATGTCGTCATCGGCGGTCGCCATATAGTCCGGCATCGAGAGGCCCCAGCGGAACGGGGCGTGGAAAGGCCCCCAGAAGCGGTCGCCCTTCGGCGGGTAGCGCAGGCTGCGCACCGCCTTCTCGGCATCGGTGCGGCTGCAGATCATCGGAAAATTGATACCGAGCGCGCCGATATCCATCGGCGCTTTGGCAAGCCACGGCTCGTTGGCTGCGATCCGCGCCAGCGGCACGCAGGGTGTGCCGGCCGTAGCCGTGATCATCGCATGCGCCGAGGTTAGATCGATCGGACCGTGCTCAAGATCGACGATGATCCAGTCGATCCCGCATCGCGCCATGATCTGCACGGTCTGAATGCTCGGAATGGTCGCGATTGCGCCGAAGGTCGGGCGTCCCTCCCGCCACTCCTTGCGCAGGCGGTTCAGCGGCATGGGCGCGGCTACAGTCATTCCAGGCTCCGTTCGATGAGGGGCTGGACGTTAACAGTGCGACGTCTCGCGGCAAATGGCTATGCCGGCACGCGGCCGCCGAAGAACGGCATCAGCGTCCGGCTCAGCCGATGCGGCTTGTTCGAGGTGAAGATCATCTCGGCGCCGCTGGCATCGCCGTCGCCGCGAGAGGGGCCAAGCAGATCCGAAACCCGCCTTGCGATCGCCGGCGCCGGATCGATCCAGTCGACCGGCCAGGGCGCGAGCCGCACAAAGCAATCCAGCAGCAGCGGAAAATGCGTGCAGGCGAGCACGACGGTGTCGGTGCGCGATTTGTCGTTCTCAGCGGCGCCGACAAAACAGGGCGCAAGCTCGGCCAGGATGTCACGGTCGCTCACCTCATTGCCGCTCAGAGCGCTTTCGGCGAGCGAGGCAAGCTCCGGCGAGCCCACCAGCGTCACCTCGCATCCTTGCGCGAAATCGCGGATCAGCGCCTTGGTATATTCGCGCTGCACCGTGCCTCTGGTGCCGAGCACCGAGACTCGCCGGGTCTTCGACCGCGCGCAGGCCGGCTTGATCGCGGGAACGGTGCCGACGAAAGGAGTTTTATAGGCCGCGCGCAAGTGGGACATCACGAGCGTGGAGGCGGTGTTGCAGGCGATCACGATGAGGTCGGGCGCATAGCGATCGATCAATTCGCCGATCAAGGGCACCACGCGCGCGATGATTTCATCCTCGCCGTGGTGGCCATAGGGAAAGAACGCGTCGTCGGCGACGTAGACGAAGTGCGCCTCGGGCCGTGCGGCGACGATTTCGCGCAACACGGTCATGCCGCCAAGACCGGAATCAAACACCAGGATGATTGGAGATTTGGTCACGCCGCGATCCTAGCCGAATGAAGGTTATCATTCAGTTTTTTCGACGTCTGTGGCGTTTATCGGGTTCGATCTTGCAGGTGAGCAAGCGATTTCGAATGATTTTACCCTGCCGGCATCGACTTCTCGATCAGGCGCACCCAATACGATGCGCCGTGGCCTAGAACGTTGTCGTTGAAGCGGTAGGCCGGGTGATGGCATTCATTGCCATCGCCCATCCCCAGGAAAACGAACGCGCCGGGGCGGGCCTCCAGCATGAAGGCAAAGTCCTCGCCGCCCATCAGTGGCAGGACGCGGTCATTCACGTGGTCGGAGCCGACGACATCGCGAGCCACTTCGGCCGCCACCTCCGCCTGCTGCGCGTGATTCATCGTCACAGGATACATGCGGGTATATTTCGTCTCCGCCGATCCACCGTAAGCTCGGGCGATGCTGTCGGCGATCTCGCCGATCCTGCGCTCGAGGAGATCGCGCACGGCAGGATCCAGCGCGCGCACAGTGCCTTTCAGTTCCGCGGTCTCGGGAATGATGTTGAAGGCAGTGCCGGTGTGAAACATGGTGATCGAGACCACTGCCGACTTCAGCGGGTCGACATTGCGCGCAACGATCGACTGCAAGGCGGTGACGATCTGCGCTCCGATCAGGACGGTGTCGACGGCCTTGTGCGGACTAAGCCCGCCGTGGCCGCCCTTGCCGGTGACCTTGATCTCCACGCTGTCGGCCGCCGCGAGCATCGCTCCGGAGTTGATGGCGAAATGGCCTTCGGGGATGCCCGGCATGTTGTGCAGGCCATAGACCTCCTGAACGCCCCAGCGGGTCATGAGCCCGTCGTCGACCATGGCCTTGCCGCCGGCGCCCCCTTCTTCGGCCGGCTGGAAGATGACTACCGCGGTGCCGTCGAAATTGCGTGTCTCGGCGAGATATTTCGCAGCACCCAGCAGCATGGCGGTGTGGCCGTCATGGCCGCAGGCATGCATCAGGCCCGGCGTCTTGGATGCGTAGGGCACGCCCGAGGTCTCCTCGATCGGCAGCGCGTCCATGTCCGCCCGCAGACCGATGGTCCGGCCAGAAGTGTTCTTGCGGCCGTGGATCACGCCGACCACGCCGGTGCGTCCAATACCCGTCACGACCTCGTCGCATCCGAATTCGCGCAGCTTGTCGGCGACGATGCCGGCGGTGCGATGCACCTCGTAGAGCAATTCCGGGTGCTCATGGAAATCATGCCGCCAGGCGGCCATGTCATCTGCGAGGGCGGCAATGCGGTTGACGATGGGCATGTGTCGATCCGTATCCTTGAAACCGGTCAATTCTAAAGGCGTTCCAGCGTAGCTTGCTCCGCCACGTCGAGAAAAGTCTAGTCTGTTCTGGGGCGTTACGCCTCGCCGAACACGCGCTTGAAGATCGTGTCGACGTGCTTGAAGTGATAGCCGAGGTCGAATTGCTCGTCGATCTCGGCATCAGAGAGGTATTTCTTCACCTCAGGGTCCTTTTTGAGCAGCGTGCGGAAGTCGCCTTCGCCGCGCCAGACCGGCATCGCATTGCGCTGCACCAACTTGTAGGAATCCTCGCGGCTCGCGCCCTTCTGCGTCAGCGCGATCAGAATCCGCTGTGAATGGATGAGGCCGCCGAGCCGGTCGAGGTTCTTCTGCATGTTGGCGGGATAGACCAGGAGCTTGTCGACGAGCCCTGCCAGGCGGTTGAGCGCGAAGTCGAGGGTCACGGTAGCGTCCGGCCCGATCATGCGCTCGGCCGAGGAGTGCGAGATATCGCGCTCGTGCCAGAGCGCGACGTTCTCCAGCGCCGGCGTGACGTAGGCCCGAACCATGCGCGACAGGCCGGTGAGGTTTTCCGACAGCACCGGGTTGCGCTTGTGCGGCATGGCGGAGGATCCCTTTTGGCCCTCCGAGAAGAACTCCTCCGCCTCCAGCACTTCGGTCCGCTGCAGGTGCCGGATTTCGGTCGCGAGCCGCTCCACGGAGGCGGCGATGACGCCAAGCGTGGCAAAATACATCGCGTGGCGGTCGCGCGGGATAACCTGGGTCGACACCGGCTCGGGCGTCAGGCCCATCGCCTTGGCGACATGCTCTTCGACGCGCGGATCGATCTGCGCGAAGGTGCCGACCGCGCCCGAGATGGCGCAGGTCGCGACCTCCTTGCGCGCGAGCTTCAGCCGCTCGCGGGCGCGGGTGAACTCGGCATAGGCATAGGCAAGCTTCAGCCCGAACGTGACGGGCTCGGCGTGGATGCCGTGCGAGCGGCCGACGGTTGGTGTCATCTTGTGCTCGAACGCCCGCTTCTTCAGCGCTGCCAGCACGCGATCGATGTCCTCGATCAGGATGTCGGCCGCGCGCGTAAGCTGGACATTGAGGCAGGTATCGAGCACGTCGGACGAGGTCATGCCCTGGTGCACGAAGCGTGCCTCGGGGCCGACGATCTCGGCGAGATGGGTGAGGAAGGCGATGACGTCGTGCTTGGTCTCGCGCTCGATTTCGTCGATGCGTGCGACGTCGAAGGTGGCGTTCTTGCCCTTGGCCCAGATCGTCCTGGCGGCCTCCTTCGGGATCACGCCGAGTTCGGCGAGGGCATCCGCCGCATGCGCCTCGATCTCGAACCAGATCTTGAAGCGCGTCTGCGCCTCCCAGATCGCGGCCATTTCCGGGCGGGTGTAGCGGGGGATCATTGAAAGCTCCGAACCAAGTGGGGCCAGCATCGGGGGACGACTCCAGCCAAATGTTTTTTACGCCGCGCTTTAGCAGATCAGCCTTCGGGAGGCCACCTGAAAGGGCTTTGGCGGTGGAAAACGACGGGGCCGGAATCGGCAATTCAGGCAGGGAGTTACAGATTGGCCAGGCCGCATGCGACGGCCAGCCGGACAAGCTGGGCGTCGGTGTTGAGGCCGGTCTTGGCCTTGACCAGATAGTGATAGTTCTGGACCGTCTTGGGGCTGAGATTGAGGTTAGCGGCGATCTCTTCCGTGGTCGAGCCGGCCGCAAGCTGCCTCAGGATTTCGACCTCCCGTTCCCCCAAACGGTCGATGAGCGATTGCGACGGGTCCAGGCTTTCCTCTGCAAGGATATGGGCGACATCATCACTCATCGCGCGCTCGCCGCGCGCGACCGAGCGGATTGCACGGACGAGCGTGGCGGGCTCGCTGCTCTTCGTCACATAACCGCTCGCGCCGGCGTTGAACGCGGCCTTTATCAGTGCCGCCTCGCTATGCATGCTGAAGACGAGAATGCGGGCGTGGCGGTTTCTCGCGCGGATATTCCGTATCGCCTCCAGGCCGCTTGCGCCCTTCATCGAAATATCCATCACGACGACGTCGGGCGCGTGCGCTTTGAAGGCGCCATAGGCGCTGGTGGCGCTATCGGCCTCGGCGATGACGCGAAAGTCGCTCTGGTTTTCTAGCACACGCCGGTAACCCTGGCGCACGACGGGATGATCGTCCACCAGGAGGATGGAGATGGTGTGCGTCTCGGCCGTCATGCCGCGATCGGGATGGTGGCCGCGACGCTGAGTCCGCGCCTCGCCCCTGCGATTGAGAGCGTCCCACCCAGCGCGGCCAGTCGCTCGCGCATTCCGGTCAGGCCGAAACCCGTCGACTTCGCCACGCTCGCCGCGTCGCCGCCGCCATCATCCTCGACGCAGATCAGGAGCGCGTCTTCCTCGCCCGAGCGCCGTTCTATCCGCAGCGAGATTTCGCGCGCCGCGCTGTGGCGGAGCGCGTTGGTCAGGCATTCCTGGGCAACGCGGTAGGCGGTGGCAGCGACCGGGCCCCGCACGTCGGCAAAGTCGCCCTGCATGTCGAGCTGCACCGTCGGCCGCGCCGGATGCTGCGACCGCCAGCTTTCGACGAGATTGACGACGCCCGCCTCGAGCCCCAATTCCTCGGCGGCCGGATTGCGCAAGCGCTTCAGCGTATCGCGCACGCTGGCCATGATCCGCAGCGTTGCCTGCGAGATCATCCTGGCGTCCTGCGCGATGCCGTTCTTGTCCTGATCTGCGGCGCTCGCCGTCTCGATGGTATTGGCGAAGGCGAGGATCGAGGTGAGGTTCTGGCCGAATTCGTCGTGCAGCTCGCGGGCAAGTGCGCGTCTTTCGTCGTCGCGGATTTCGAGGAGCCGCTGGGTGAGGGCAGCGCGTTGTTCCGTCGCCTGCGCGAGTTGCTCGCCGAGTTCGCCGACCGCTCGGGCAATCATCGCAAGCTCCATCGAGCGGAAGGGCGGCAGCGGCGTGCGGTATTGACCTCGCGCCATGCGTTGCAGCGCGACAACGATGGACCTGGCGGGCGCCAGCGTCTGCGCAACCGCCAACGAGGCGAGGAGGGCGATCGCGACTGCCATCAACAGCGCGATTCCGATATTATCCAGAATGTGCCCCCAGGCGAGCCAGATCGCGGCATCCGGGTCGGCGATGGCGGTCACCGTTCCCGCGCTCGTGGTGCGCGAGCTGATCGAGCGGGTCACGGCGGCGTGGTCGCCGAGCAGCCCATGTACGATCGTGGCGAACCAGGCCGGCGCCGGCTTGCCGATCCCCTTGCTCTGGCCACAGAGTGGCCTCTCGAATTCGGTCTTGGGCAGCAGTTGGACGCACACGCCGGGCGAAATCAGCTTCATCGTTCCGAACGTGCGCCACTCGGGAACCGGCAGAAGCTGAGGAGCCGTCCTGCTCCTGTGCAACAGCAGTTCCCGCCAATAGAGCGCTTCCATCGCCTGGGAGACGCGCTGGGCGGAGGCCGCCGTCGCCCGATCGACACTGCGATAAGCATCGTAGGTGGCCCAGAGCGTCGCCGCTCCCAGACATAACAGAACGACGGCAAGCAGGCGGGCGATGAGCTGAAGCATGAGGCGCATGCGGTCACCTCCAGGGCGTTTGGGCGAGCCTAACAACACCGAGTTCCCATGCCAACCGCAAGCTTGGCTTCGCGCGGTGATCGGGAAAATTTCCCAACCAGGTTTGGGCATATCTCTTTGGACGGTACGCCGCGCCTCTGCTTAACTGCGTCGGCAGACGGTTTTCGGAGGCTCGCGCTGGCGCGAGTTGAAGCGGCATGAGTGTGATCAGCAACGCGCAGGTCCATCTGTCGGGTAGAGACGCCCCCGAGCGAGGGCCGCTCTTGCTCTGGATGATCTTCACCGGGCTTTCCATCTTCGCCGCCATGCTGCTCTGGTACTATGGCTTCATCCACCTGATGGTCGCCTCCGACCGCACTTACATTTCGAGCCTGATCGCCGTCCTCTACATCGTCACCTGCGGTCACTGTTTCTGGCGGACGCGGGCGATCGCACGCGAGGCCGAGGCCGGACGCCGCTGCCTTACCGTCCTGTCGGCGCCCGACCGCAAAGGCGCTGACGTCCGACGCCCGCGCCCTGCCGGCGGGAATGGTGACCGATCACATCCGGAGCCTCGTCACGAAGGCGGCCATGCAAGGCGCAGGGCGCATCGACCAGACCCTGCTCCTGCGCTCGCTGGCCGATCGCTTGCGAGGCTCCAACGGCTTCGGCGCCTTCGTCTCGGATACGTTGATGAAGCTCGGCCTGCTCGGGACGATCATCGGCTTCATCATCATGCTGGCGCCGATTGCGGGCCTGGATGCCGCCGACAAGGTCGCGATGAAATCCTCGATGGGTCTGATGAGCGGCGGTATGGCGGTCGCAATGTACACGACGCTGGCGGGCCTTGTCGGCTCGATCCTTGTTCGCATCCAATACTACATGCTCGATGCCGCGACCCAGCGCGTGTTCTCCGATGCCGTCGTGCTGACCGAGACGCGGGTCACGCCCGCGCTGGAGCGGGAGCGGCATCATGATGGATGACTTCACGCTCTATCCACGCGAGGAGCCGTTCGATCCGTTCAGTGTGATGCTGTTCAAGGCGCTGCAGGTGGTCGCCTTCCTGTTCTTCATTGCGCTGCTGACGATTTCGCCCGACACCAAGGAGGGCAAGATCGATTCCAAGGCCGAGTTCATCATCACCATGGATTGGCCCGACAATCATCCCGATGACCTCGATCTCTTCGTCCAGGACCCGCTCGGTAATATCGCCTGGTATCGGCATCGCGAAGCCGGCTTCCTCACCCTCGATCGCGATGATCGCGGCGGCGCCAACGATTTCATCCTCGTCAATGGCAGAAAAATCCCGTCGCCGATCCGCGAGGAGATCGTCACCGTGCGCGGCATCGTCGCCGGCGAATACACCGTAAACGTCTCGCACTTCCAGGCGGTCACGGGGCTGCCCGTGGAGGCAACCGTGAAGGTGCAGAAGCTCAATCCGACCGCGCAGGTCATCTTCGATGACAAGGTGATCGTCAATCATACCGGCGACGAGAAGACCGCGGTGCGGTTCAGGGTCGACGCCGCGGGCAAGGTGATCGACGTGTTCCGTCGGCCAAAATCGCTTCTGGAGACGTTCCGCAATGTGCGCGCCAATGGCGCGGACATCGATCCCAAAACCCGCGTTCGGGTGTTGCGCTGATGAACAGCCTGCAATCAGTCATTGTCACGCTCTCGATCAGCTATGCGCTGATCGGCGCACTGCTGCTCCTGATCCTCGTCTATGCGCGGTTGCCTTGGCCGGCCAAGGCTATCGCCGTCGTCGTCACCAGTGCGTTTTATATCGTCAGTTTCATTGGCTCTCGCAATTTGCTGGGCTGGGCCAGCGTTGACAAGCTGCCGGCCCGCTTCAAGCTGCTGCAGGCGCGGATCGTGGACCCGCTTACAGTTGAGGGCGATCCGGGCTCGGTCTATCTCTGGGTCGAGGCCTTGGACGACGACAATCGCCCGAGCGGCGTTCCCAGAGCTTACCGCCTGCCATACAGCGATTCCCTCGCCGACAAGACCCACACGGCCCAGAATGCAATTGCCGCCGGGCACCCCCAGGGCGGCCGCGCCGCCGACTTTGGCACGGGCGAAGGCGGAGTGATCGACGCGGCTCGGGAATATATTCTCCCCAAGACTATCATCCAGACGTCGGGTGGTGATCCCTCGACCGGCGAGTTCAAAGCCGACGTGCGGGGCGGTGACGGCATCTCGTTCACGCCGCTGCTGCCGCCGCGCATGCCGCCCAAGGACGAGCAACAATAACTCCACCCTGCGCAGAGGTGGAGACTGGCCTGCGCCGGTGCGCGCTTGATTTCCCTCTCATTCCTCAGCCATGTAAGGCTTGGCTTGAACAGTGGAGGAACGGCGTGCTGCTGGCGCTCTTCTCCGATATCCACGCCAACCGGCATGCTTTTGCCGCTTGCCTCGAGGCGGCGCGCATTCGCGGCGCAGAGCGGCTGATCCTGCTTGGCGACTTCGTCGGTTACGGCGGCGATCCCGAATGGACCGTCGATACCGCGATGGGCCTTGTCGAGGCCGGTGCGATCGCCATCCGCGGCAACCATGACGAGGCGATCGGAACGCCGAGCGAGACCATGAATGCGGTGGCGCAGACCGCGATCGAATGGACCCGCGGGCGCCTCAGCACCGGCCAGCGCCGCTTCCTGGCCGAGCTGCCGCTTAGCATCGAGGAGGAGGACCGCCTCTATGTTCATTCGGAAGCATCCAACCCCAAGCGCTGGCGCTATGTGCAGTCGGCGCTGGACGCTGCGCGCAGCATGATGTCGACGCCGGCACAAATCACCTTCTGCGGCCACATCCACCAGCCCGCGCTCTATTCGCTGTCGGCCAGCGCCAGGATGACGGCCTTTGTGCCGAGGGAGGGCATTCCCGTGCAGCTTCTCAAAGACCGGCAGTGGCTCGTGGTCGCGGGCTCTGTCGGCCAGCCGCGCGATCACAATCCGGACGCCTGCTTCCTCACCTTCGACACAGGGTCGCGGGACGTGACCTATTTGCGCGTGGCCTACGATGTCGAGGCCGCCGCCAGTCGCATCCGCGACAACGGCCTGCCGGCCTTCCTCGCCGATCGCCTGTCGCGGGGACGGTGAGCCGCCAAATTTCGATGCCGCCGCCGGCTCCGCAGCTAGATCGCCTCGCCCCGCGCCCCTGCCGCGGCGTAGCGGATGGCGGCGATGTTCTTCGTGTAGGCTTCCATCGTGCCGCCCTTGAACACGGCCGAGCCGGCGACAAACGCGTTGGCGCCGGCGGCGCCCAATTGGCCCGCGACGTCGGGAGCGACACCGCCGTCGACCTCGATGTCGATCGGCCGGCCCGCAGTCATCGCGCGCAGATCGGAGATCTTGCCGAGCGCGGAGGGAATGAAGGCCTGGCCGCCGAAGCCGGGATTGACCGACATCACCAGCACGAGATCGATCATATCGATCACATATTCGATCGCCGAGATCGGCGTGCCCGGATTGATCGAGACGCCGGCCTTCTTGCCGAGCGCCCTGATCGCCTGCAGCGAACGATGCAGGTGCGGCCCCGCCTCGACATGCACGGTGATGTGGTCACAGCCGGCCTTTGCGAACGCTTCCAGATAGGGATCGCAGGGCGAGATCATCAGATGCGCATCGAAGATCTTCTTCGTATGCGGGCGCAGCGCCTTGATGACGTCGGGGCCGTAGGAGATGTTGGGCACGAAATGGCCGTCCATCACGTCGAGATGGATCCAGTCGGCTCCGGCGGCATCGACGGCGCGGACTTCATCGCCGAGCCTGGAAAAATCCGACGCCAGGATCGAGGGCGCGATGACGAGAGGGCGGGACGCTAGCGACATAGGCGGCTTCCGAAGGCAGAACCAGCGCTCCGCCTAACATGCGTGGGGCACATGGGCAATGCGGCGGCCTTGTGCCGGCTGGTCTTGGGCCTGTTACTTGCCACGCTTGGCTGCCTTGCGCTTGGCCGTTTTCGGCTTCGCGGCGACGGCGCGGTCGGCGACAGCGGCAAGTCCGCGCTCGACCCATTTCTTCAGGCTTTGCTCGGTCCGGTAACCCTCCGGTCTGACGCGAAGGAACCCGGTCATCCGGCGTGCGCCGATATCCGCGGGCTCGACATGGGCTTCGCCGAGGAACCTGTCGCGCGATGCCGGATCGACGCGCACCAGGAGCCCGCCCTTGCCGCTGGCGGAGCAGAATAGGCCCTTCGCGTTCATGAAGGTCAGCCCGCCCATCATTGTCCGTTCGGTGATGCCGCGCCGGCCGGCCATCAGTCTACGGATGCGTTCGGCGAGCTCTTCGTCATAGGCCATCGGCACGGTTCCTGAATCTGGACACCCGGATCATCTTCGGGCGGCGCGAAAGATCAATGGGGCAGCGGCCGCGGTCGACGGGAGAGAGTGGAAAATTCTGCCGCTGCGGCAGCTCTTGCCGGGGTTGAGGCGCTCTGCACGACATGGAAAGCCCTCATTTCATTCGAGTTTTGCTGATGGCACGGCGCTTGCTCCCGATGAGCCCGCGAATGCAATCGAGCCGCCTTGCGCGGCCTGTGTCGGAGTACTGCCATGTTGTTTGCGCTTGGTGCGGCCGGATCTCTCGTAGATGCTCTGTCATCGCTAACTTCCTCGCAATCGTCGTCGGCCACCTCGTCCACGAGCCCGAGCCAGGGTAACCCGTTCGATCTCGGGGCCGGCGCCCAAGGTCAGGTCCAGGGCCAGATTTCGAGCGGCTTCTCCACGGGCTCCGTCGGGCCGACGATCTCGCCGCAGACCATGAGCGCTCTGATCCAGGCGCAAAGCCAGTCGGGCACGACCAACACGGCGCCGACCGATCCCTCCGCCGCGCTTAAGGATCTGTTCTCCCAGATCGACAGCAATGGCGACGGCGTGATCAGCAAGCAGGAATTCGAAAACGCGCTCGGCGCCGGCGGCACCAACGTCGCGGCCGCCGATGACGTGTTCAACAAGCTCTCCAACGGCACCGGCTCGGTGACACTCGACGACCTGAAGTCGGCGCTGCAGGGCGCGGGCCATCATGGCGGTCATCATCACATGCACGCCGATGCCGGTGGATCGACCGGCGCGGACGGCAGCGCCGATGCCCTGGCGCAGGCGCTCGCCGGCGCTTCCAGCACGACCGTGACCAACAGCGACGGCTCGACCACGACCTCGATCACCTACGCCGATGGATCGAAGGTCACGATGACGACGCCCGCGTCCTCGAGCTCCTCGAATTCCGGATCGAACTCGGCCACCTCGTCCTACAACTGGATCGAGCAGATGATCCAGCGCGAGGCGCAGTCGCTGTCGGCTTCGCTCTCCTCGTCGGTTTCCCTCAGCGCCTGATATAGCGCGCATCACCCAAAGCGATCCCGCCACGCGGGCAGCGCGTCTGGAAAGGGCAGTGCGGTCGCCATGAAGACGCCGCGCGCGATCGCGCGCGCGAGCACATTGGCTGCGACCGCGCCGAGCTCGGTCAGGCCGACCACGGGGTCGATCGGCTTCTCGCAGGTCGCTGCGGCAAAGACCACGTCGCCGTCGAGCGGCGCATGCACGGGATAGATCGCGCGCGCCATCCCGGTCTGCGCGATCATCGCAAGCCGCTTGGCCTGGGCTTTGGTCAGCGTCGCGTCGGTGACAACGGCGGCAATCGTGGTGTTCTCCGCCGACGTCGCCGCTGATCTGCCCTTGAGCCGCAGCGCCAGCATGTCCGGGATGAACGAGGCGGGCAGGCCGCGGCCGCCATATTCGCCGTCGATCTCGAACGGCGCGGCCCAGAACCAGGGGCCGTCGCCGATGGTTACGCTGCCGACTGCATTGACCACGGCAAGCGCCGCCACCAGCGCGCCGGTCGAGGTTTCTGCCGACGCCGAGCCGAGGCCGCCCTTGAGCGTCGCCGTGGTCGCGCCCATGCCGGCGCCGACGCTTCCCAGGGAAAAGTCTTTGCCGGCCGCAGCAGCCGCGGCATAGCCGAGGTTGCGATAGGGCGGAAAGCGCCCCCACTTCTTGTCGCCGCCGTTGAGCAGATCGAAGCAGATCGCGCCCGGCACGATCGGGATCACGGCATCGCGGATTTTGAAGCCGCGGCCCTGCTCGGCAAGCCAGGCCTGCACGCCGCCTGCCGCATCCAGTCCCAGCGCCGAGCCGCCGGAGAGTGTGATGCCGTCGATGGCCTCGACCGTGCTTTCGGGTCGGAGCAGGGCTTCCTCGCGCGTGCCCGGCCCGCCGCCGCGCACGTCGATCGCGGCAACCGCGGGCTTGTCGAACAGGATCGCCGTGACCCCGGAAGCGAGCCGCGCATCGTCGGCGTGACCGACGCTGACGCCGGCGATATCGGTGAGGAGATTTTTCAAGGTGGGAGTGTCCAAAGCAGGGTGATCGGCTGATGCCGGATAATCGGTAACTTTCACTTCGAATGTCAAACAGCCTCTCCGGCGTCATCCCCGCGAAAGCGGGGATCCATAACCACAGGCGGTTGTTGTTGATACATGCTATTGGTTACGGCCGTTCCCATTACTCCATCCTGGGGTTATGGGTCCCGGATCGGCGCTCGCGTGCGCTCGCTTGTCCGGGACGACACTGAATATTGAGTTGCAACATAAAGGCGTAGGTTCGCATCCTCGCGGCACGGAATGCCCGAGTCATGCATCATTTTGTGGCCCTCGAAGAGATGAGGGCGCAGGGAATGCCGGGTGCCGTTGCACCCGCAGCCTCGTGTGCGAGAAATGCGCGAAGAATGCACACGAGAAATCCACAGGTACAACCGAACACACTCCGGCATTCCCTGCGCAATGGTTTACGACTTATACGCGATCTCCCCGGAGTGCCGGGCTTGTTAGCCTCCGTCGCCTCGCCCATCATCAGGAGCGAAGCTTGACGCCAGCGTCGGGGCGCCAGGACCACGCGATTTCGCCGTCCGCATCGCACGCCGTTCGTCCCACGGCCGCAACGCGTCCATCGCATTCCGCCTCACGTTTCGTGACGATTGGCCGCAACGTCCCTCATCTGGAGGCGGGATGGCGGCAATCAATCACAGTCTTCCGAAAAACGGAAGACAAATATTTTTCGTCGAGGGGCTTGACATCGCTTCCGATAATACGAAGTCATCGCAGATGATTTGCCCGTCGACTGCGCCAATGCCCTGCCGGGCGCGGAACTGTCCGCTGCAATTTGTGTTGGATCGACGGGCGCGCAACGAATGGATCAAGCTCCCATGGCCCAGGCTCGAGGTAAATCGCTTTTCTTCCGCAAAGGAGGCCGCGCCGGCGCATGGCTCGCCGTTGGGCTCACGCTCCTCGTGGCACCCGCGCTCGCGCAAGACGCAGGCGTGAGCGGCATTGCGCCGGGGCCTGGAAATATCAACGGACTCAACGGCTCGGTCAGGGACCCCTCGGGCATCGGCAACGCGGCGAGGGTGCCGTCGCTGCCTCCGCCCAACATCACGCCGATGATGCCGCCTGGCGCTGTGCCGCTCACCTCGACCGCACCGGCGCTGGTGCGTCTACCGCGGGGCCGTGTGGTGCGGTGGTCGCACCTGTCGCCACGCGAGCGGCGCATCGCCGAGAGGGCGCGGATCAGGGAGAATGACCGGCTGCTCAGGCATGGCGTCACCAGCATCTGCCGGGGATGCTGAGGTTCGAGGCCCGTAGAGAACCTCTCAACCTGATCCACTTACGAAGTTCTTCAGCTCGTTAAAGAACTGCGCGCCCCCTGGGTCCTGCTCAAGCAAGACATGGTTCTTACCCGGCAACGCAACGAAACGAGCATTTGCAATTGAAGCGGCCATTTCGCGGCCCAAAGCAATCGGAACCCGCGCATCGTCGCGGACATGCATCACCAGGGTCGGAGCCCGAACCTGAGGTAACAAATGCCGGACGTCGAACTCGCCGACTGTCTCTAAGTAGCGCACGGCGCATTCCGGTGAAGCGCTCAGACGCTGCATTTCGTTGAATGCGTCGGCCTGCTCTCGGGTCGCAGTCGGCATCATCTGGGACGTAAACAACTGACGGAATGTTGCGTCGTCCGAGCCCCATCCGAGCTTCATCAATGTCTTCATGGCCGCCCAACGCTCGTGATCCGCGGCGGTGGTATTGGATCTCTTGTTGAATCCGGTTGCAAATCCACCATACAACACGAGGTGCGAGACACGATCAGGGTATTTTGCCGCGTACGCGATCGAGACGGCGCAGCCCTGCGAAAATCCGATCAAGGGAAATCGATCGAGACCAGCGGCATTGACAACTGTCTCCATGTCGCTCACCCACGCATCGAAGGATATGTCGCCGACGTCCCAGTCAGAGAGACCATTGCCACGCGCGTCGTAACGAAACAGCGTAAATGATTTCGCCAGCTCGAGCAGGCGATAGCGGAAGACCGGCAGCTCCCAATCGTACTCCAGATGTCCCATCCAATGAGCCGATCGCACGAGCGGTGGCCCCGACCCGACCTTCGCATACGCCAGCCGAACACCATCAGGCGCATTGCAATACCGAACCTCCTGCTTGAGGTCTGATTTGGCAAGAACCTGCGCCGCCAACGGCCTGCCGTCGTCTATATCAACGCGGAAGACCTCTATCGGTCGAGCGATGTTTTTAAGGTTCTGTCGGCCGAGTTCACGGCACGGGAGACTAATCTTCCCCTCGATCAGGTCCAGGACCTGGCGAGAAATGCAAATACCACCGCGGGGGGCAATGCCTTCAAGCCGCGCTGCGACGTTTACGCCGTCGCCGAACACATCGCCGCCGTCTTGGATCACGTCGCCTATGTTGATGCCCACCCGGAATTCGATGCGCCTGTCAGGACTTATCTTCGCATTGCGTGCGGCCATCCCCCGTTGAATTTCGAGGGCACATCTGACCGCATCGACCACGCTCGGAAACTCGGCGAGGACCCCATCCCCCGTGGTCTTGAAGATACGTCCGTGGTGCTGCTTGATCTTTGGGTCGCTAAGCGCCCGCCGATGTGCCTTCAAGGACGTGAGCGTGCCCTCTTCATCAGCGGCCATCAACTTGCTGTAGCCCGCGACGTCGGCCGCGAGGATTGCTGCGAGGCGCCGCTCGACGTGTTGCCGCATCGGCTCGGTTCCGCTTGTCCTGAGCTGTTGAGCTTACGAGTACGCCTACAACGTGTCCATAGAGGGCGCTTGTCAGTCGAGGGAGAGGAGCTGAGACAAGGCGGCCGTTCAGCGGCGAGGGCGTAGCATCTGCGATTCGAGGAATGGCGGACTCATTGCCAACAGTGCCGCTGGGCCGAGTTTGACCCGACGCAGACTTGCGCCACATGCAGATGCGAGCGGGTTGCTCGCGGATGGAACCGTTTGGCGGTCCGTCAGTTAATGCGATTGTTTCTCATCCCATGGAGACAAGCATGAAGAAGCCCATTCTCGCATCCGCTTGCGCTCTTGCGCTTGCGGGTGGCGGCGCAGTGGCCCAGACGCAGCAGCCCGCGCCCGAGGCGTCGCCCGGGATCTCCAAGCACATGTCCAAGCACACCATGCATATGAAGCATGCGAGGCGCATGAAGAAGGAGACGACTGGGCAAACCACCGGCATGGCACGCTCGAAGGGGACGACTGGCCAAACCACTGGCACGGCACCCTCAAAGACCAAGCAGCCTGGCGCGCAGTATTAAGCTCTTGCACGTCCAGGTCACGTAAGGCGGGCACGCCCCTGCGGAACACCAAACCGGCTCGGATAAGGCGGTCGAGCGACGAGCCGGGTTGCGTCTCTGCCTTGCGCAGCACCGCGGTTGACGGCGCGTGAGAAAACTCACGACCGATCGCACTCCGATCTAGGCCACGTCCTTGGGCCGGGCCAAGCCGGCGAAGCAGCAGGTGTTCGGAGCGCATCAACGCGCAATCCGCGCACTGATGGAAACTATTGCGTCAAGAGAGATCGCCGCCGGCGTGGAGCCAGCGCATTGGCATGGGAAAGCCGCGACGCTTGCAGGAGGTCGGGCTTATGACGTGTCGATCCTGCTCGGTGTCGGCCACCAGCTCGGCTGGCATTCACGTCGTGTACACGCTGCTACCGGCAACAGCTCCGCTTCGCGGTCGGCCAGCCATGGCGCCGCACCTTGGCACTTAAGGCAATTCCTGTTGCGAGAGGCGTTATAGGCGATCAGCGTATTGTGCCCTTCTGCGAAGCAGGCGGTACGCCTCAAGAGGTCCGCTCACCGGGGGCACAGCGGCCTAGTAACCCCATCGCCACCCCGGGTGACGCCATCGCCAACCTGGGTGACGCCATCGCCAACCCGGGTAAGCACCGCGATAGGCGCCATAGGCGCCGTACCAGTTCGGGCGCCAGTGGCAGCGGCCCCACGGGCCGCAGACCCAGCGGACCTGATCGATGTTGGCGGTCTGGCCGGCTATCCGGTCGGCATGCGGAATACCATTCGGCATTGCGGAAGCCGCAGTCGAGGTGAGCGCTGCGCCGCCAAGCGCGGCGAGTGCAACAAGAGCCACTCTGTGTCTCATGGATATTTCCTCCTCTGAGACTCCAGAACCTGCGCAACATCAGATGGTTGCCGCGGCGAAAGCGCGGCTTGCGATTTAATCTTGCTGAATATCGGTTCAGACCAACCATTGCGCTCACCTAAGTGCGTCGGTCGGACCCCGCAGAGCCCGCAGAGTCCGTGCGATGGTGTTTGCGCCGCAATACCGGCCTCATGCGCATTGACGGGGCTGACATGGCTGCCGCGCGCATGGCAATTTCCCGAGCTCTAGACGGAACGGGAGCCGACCATGTCCGACGACATCAAGCCTGAAATTCGCCGTGCGCCGCCACGCATGCGCTGGCCGGGGGAGCGCCACGTGGCCGTCGTCTTCAATGTTGCCTATGAAGCCTGGACCGAGCAGGGGGCTTCCGCGATTGGCCCGATGGGCAATCCGTTGCGTCCCGGGGTCTTCGACCTGAATGCGGACTCCTACGGCCGCTATGGCGCGAATGTCGGTATTCGCCGCTTGATGACGATATTGGATCGGGCGGGAATTGCGGCGAATGTCTATGTTTCAGGGGTGCTGTCGGAGCGCGACCCGGACCGGGTTCGAGCCGTCGCCGTCGCCGGGCACGAGATCGTTACGCATGGCTATGCCCAGGATCTTGTTCCCGCGTCTCTGACGCCTGAGGAAGATGAAGATTACATGCGTCGCGCGACCACCGGCCTTGCCAAGGTCATCGGGGCGCAACCGACGGGGTGGATCAGTCCGCGCGCGACGGCGGGCGTCGATACCTTTCGGCGCCTCGTCCGACATGGCTACAAGTGGCAGGGTGACGCCCTTGACGATGATCTGCCCTATCTGCAGACATATCCGGAAGGAGCGCTGGTCGCGGTCCCGCTGGCGATCGAGCTGAACGACCTGTCGCACGCGATGCGGTGGGGGCGGACGCCCCGGCAATTTGTCGACATGTTCGATGAGGCATTGAGCCATCTGCTCGCAGCGACGGACGACGTCGTCATCCTCGACGTGCTCTGCCACGCCCATTGTTATGGCCGGCCGGCCGGAGCGTGGGCCTATGATGAAATCGCGAAGAAATGCGCCGATCGTCAGGACATCTGGGTGACCACCCGCGGCAAGATCGCGGACCACTTCTTGTCGTTGCTTTGAGCCCGCGGGCGGCCGCCGACTTCGTGTCGCGACACAAGCGCTCGTGAAGCGGGTCGAATTTAGCACTTCTTCCAAGCGGCTTCGTTTTATCCACGTTGCGTAATGCAGTATATCGGTTCTCAAATCATAACCATCGCCTTGCCTCGACGGGAGGATATCATGAAAATGTACCAGCTTTATATCAACGGCCAATATGTCGACCCCGCCAACGGCGGGTGGTTCGATTCGATCGATCCCTATCGCGGCAAGCCGTGGGCCAAGATTCCGCGGGGGTCCAAAACCGATGCCGATCGCGCGGTGAAGGCCGCCAATGAAGCGATGTGGCGCGGGCCGTGGGCGAAGATGACGGCATCCGCGCGCGGCAAGGCGATGCGCAAGCTCGGCGACCTCGTCGCTGCGAACGCGGAGCGTCTCGCCGAGATCGAGGTGCGCGACAACGGCAAGCTGATGGCCGAGATGCTGGGCCAGCTTCGCTACCATCCGGAATGGTGGTGGTATTTCGGTGGGCTCGTCGACAAGCTCGAAGGCGGCCTGGTGCCGATCGATAAGCCGGAGACCTTCGCCTACACGACGCATGAGCCCGTTGGCGTCGTCGCAGCACTCACGGCCTGGAATTCGCCGCTGTTGTTCGTCGCCTGGAAATGCGCCGCGGCGCTGGCGGCCGGATGCGCGGTCATCGTCAAGCCATCGGAATTTACCTCCGCCAGCACGCTCGAATTCGCTGCGCTGACGAAGGAGGCCGGCATTCCCGATGGCATCTTCAATGTGGTCACCGGCTTCGGGCCCGAGATCGGCACCGAGCTGATCTCGCACCCCGGCGTCGCCAAGATCACCTTCACCGGATCGGACACGACAGGCGCCAAGGTCTACGAGGCTGCGGCGCGTAGCCTCAAACGCGTCTCGCTCGAGCTCGGCGGAAAGTCTCCCAACATCGTCTTTGAGGATGCCGATCTCTCCGCTGCGGCGGCCGGCGCGGTCTCCGGCATCTTCGCGGCGACGGGCCAGACCTGCATCGCCGGATCGCGCCTCTTGGTGCAGAGCTCGATCAAGGACAAGTTCGTCGAGCGCCTCTTGGACCTCGCGCGCTCCGCCAAGATCGGCGATCCCATGCTGGCCGACACCAATATCGGCCCCATCACGACGCCGGCCCAGTACAAGAAGGTGCTCGACTATATCGATGTTGCGAAGGCGGAGGGCGCGCGCTGCCTGCTTGGCGGAAACCCGGCTTCGGGCGCGGGCATCACCGGCGGCCAGTTCGTCGAACCGACGATTTTCACCGATGTCGACAACACCATGCGGATCGCGCGCGAGGAGGTATTCGGGCCGGTGCTCTCAATCATCTCTTTCGACACCGAGGAGGACGCCATCCGCATCGCCAACGACACGATCTACGGCCTTGCCGCAGGCATCTGGACGCGCGACCTCGCGCGCGCCGTCCGCGTGCCGAAGCTCTTGCGCGCCGGAACGGTGTGGGTGAACACCTACCGCGCCATCAGCTACATGATGCCGTTCGGCGGCATGAAGCATTCGGGCGTCGGGCGCGAGAGCGGGATCGACGCGGTCCGCGAGTATCTGGAAACCAAGAGCGTCTGGATCTCGACCGCGCAGGACGTGCCGGCCAATCCGTTCGTCATGCGCTGAGCGGATGGCAGTCCATTCATAGCGGCGACCGGAGCAAGCGTTGCTTGTCGATGATCGGGGGCGTCATGGAGGCAGCCATCATGTCGGCGGGCCGTCCAGGATCGGCGGCTGGAACGCAAGGCTGAAAGCTCCGAAGTCTCAGGCCGTCCTTGCGACTGGGTTCGGCATCGCGACGCGCAGCGCATAGTAGACCGCACCTGCGATGGCAACGCCAAAGAACCAGCCATAGACACCCCACCAGGATGGCAGGATGGACGTGAAGTTGGGCAGGATGGACGAGAAGAGGGCCCCAACCGCTGCAGCGACAAGGGCGTTCACATTCCAGCCGTTCTGATAGCGATACTCGCCTTCCTCCTGGTACAACGCGGGCACGTTTACTGCGCCCTTCGCAATCAGATAATAGTCGACCATCAGGATGCCGAAGATCGGCCCCATCGTCGCGCCGATCACGCCTACGAAAGAAGCGGCGCTGCCTTCCCACGGCGCGAACGGATAGAGCGCGAGCGCGATCAAAGCCGCGATATAGCCGCCCTTCTTGAAGTCGATGTATTTGGGAAACACGTTGGAGAAATCGAACGCCGGCGAGACGAAATTGGCGACGACATTGATGCCAAGCGTCGCCACCGCGAAGGTAATTGCCGCGAGCAACGCCAGGAACCAGCTGTCGAACTTCGCCGAAATCTGGTCCGGGTGCAGCAGCACTTCGTTGTAGACGTGGAAGGCTGCGATCGTGGTTACGCCGGCAACCAGCGAGAACAGGATCAGATTGACCGGGAGCCCCCAGATATTGCCCTTGCGCACCGCGGCCACGTCCGGCGCGTAGCGCGAGAAGTCGCAGAAATTGAGGTACAACGCCGCAAAGTAAGTGATCCAGGTCGCGGCGACCGCGAACAGCGCGGTGGGCGAGCCCGGCGCACCAAAGACGCCGACGTCCTTGGTCTTTTCGAGCAGCACGTCCTGCGGAATCGGCGAGATCAGCGAGATGCCGCCCGCTTTGATGCAGAGAAAGACCGCGAGGATCAGCATCATCACCCAGACCGCCGGCCCGGCCCAATCCTGGAAGCGGCGCACCGTCTCCATGCCATGCTGAATGATCAGAAGCTGCAGCGCCCAGACCACGACAAAGCAGATGACTTCGAGACCGGAATGGCCAAGCAAGTGCGTCGATTCATGAAACGATTTGAAGACCTCCATGCGCGTCAAAAGCGCAACGATGGCGCCCGATGCGGCCGAGGTCTGAGCGCCATACCAGAAACAAGCGACGATCGCTCGGACCAGGGCAGGAACGTTGGCGCCCCAAACGCCAAAGGAGGCGCGCGCCAGAACAGGATAGGGCACGCCGGTCTTGACGCCGGCATGGCCGATAAGGCTCATCAAAAAGAAAACGACCAGCGAACCAATTCCGATCGCCAGGATGAAATTGACAAAACTGCCACAGAGGAGAAACAAGCTCGCCGCGAGGTAATAGCCCCAGAGGCTATGCACGTCCGAGGTCCAAACGTTGAATATGCTGAACGCCCCCCAATTGCGGACCTTCGCGGGCGCCAAATCCTCATTGTAGAGCGAGGGCGACGCGTTTTTGATCTCCATGACTCCCTCCGACGGCCTTTGATAACAATCAGATTTAACCACGCTTTGTGATGCTTCACCAGCTACACATGGAGTCGGCCATCAGCGAAACCGAAACTCTGCTGACCCATGGCGGGGTTCATTTTGTGAGCAAGGTGGGATAACTCGCTGGCAATCATTTCACTTCGCTGATATCGGGGCTGGAGAACTTGCCTACCCTCGGCAAGGCCGTGCTGTGGCAAGGCGCGCAGAAGATCCGCTTTGGGATGGTGTGATGGCAGACCCCCCTTATCCCCGCGATTTGCGCGGCTACGGACGCAACCCGCCGCATCCGCATTGGCCCGGTGACGCCCGCGTCGCGGTGCAATTCGTGGTGAACTTCGAGGAAGGCGGCGAGAACAACATTCTGCATGGCGACGCCGCCTCGGAGGCTTTCCTCACCGATGTGCTCGGTGCCCAGCCCTGGCCGGGGCAGCGCCATGCCAATGTCGAGTCGATGTTCGAATACGGCTCCCGTGCCGGCTTCTGGCGGCTGTGGCGCATCTTCACCGAACGCAAGCTGCCGACGACCGTGTTCGGTGTGGCGACGGCCTTGAAGCGCAACCCGGAAGTGGTTGCGGCGATGAAGGAGGCGGGCTGGGACATCGCGAGCCACAGTCTGAAATGGATCGAGCACAAGACCATGTCGGAAGAGCGCGAGCGCGCCGAGATCGCCGAGGCCATCCGCGTGCATACCGAAGCGACGGGGATGCGGCCGCGCGGCTGGTACACCGGGCGCTCCTCGATCAACACCATCCGGCTTCTGATGGAGGTGGGCAGCTTTCTCTATTTGTGCGATTCCTATGCCGATGATCTGCCCTATTGGGTCAAAGGCCCGGCCGCGCCGCAGCTGATCATTCCCTATACGCTCGATGCCAACGACATGCGTTTCATCAACGCACAGGGTTTTGCCGGCGGCGATGATTTCTTCACCTATCTCAAGGACAGTTTTGACCTGCTTTACGCCGAGGGCGAGACCGCGCCGAAAATGATGTCGGTCGGCTTGCATTGCCGCATTGTCGGCCGCCCCGGCCGCGCCGCGTCGTTGCTGCGCTTTCTCGACTACATCTCAAAGCACGAGCGCGTCTGGGTGCCGACGCGATTGCAGGTCGCCGAGCATTGGCATGCGAATCTGGCGCATCTGGCCAAGCACGCGCCGAGTATCGGCTAGTCGTCCGTTAAGAAGCCCATTTGATAGCGGCTGGAACAGCGAGCAGCCGCCACAAAGCGTTCAAGTGCCCATCATAGTGATTACCCGGCAGCGCCTTGGCAGGGAAGGAAGTCGGCGCTGACAGAGCGCCAAGGCGAAACAGACGAGCATCCCGGTCGCCGTGCGGCAAAGTGGCGGATTGGCCCGCGCCGTTAACGATCCCTTAACCGTCGCAGCCTAGCTTGTGGTTACTTTTCGGTTAATAGACCGCGCGGTTCGTTCCGGGAGGACAGCCGATGGCCATCGATACTCTGACGTATTCCGAGCTTGGCGCCCACCTGACAATCTCGCCCACGGCCGCTCGTTCGCTTGCCAAGCGGCTCGGGCTGCCGCGCTTCCTTTCGGATGATGGCAAAGCATTGGTGCGCGTGGACCTTGCGCAAATACGGCATACGCCACGCCCACCTGGCCGTCGCGAGGCAGGCAACGTGGCCCTCACGGCAAAGATCGCGGCAATGCAGACGGAGATCGCGCGGCTGGATGCGCTGGCAGGGCGTCACCGGGCCGATTTCGAGCGTGAGCGCGAGCGCGCCGATCGGCTGATGGTTGAACTGCTGCAGGCTAAAGCAGAGACGACGGCGGCCAAGGAGGCGACGGCCCGGCTTGAAGGTTTTCTGCGAAGCAGTGGTCGAACGGAGGACGCGATCAACAGCCATGGACTGGCTGCACGCCGGCCGGGAACCCTGGCCGCAGACCTGGTGGCCGCAGACCGCAAGGCGGTGAGGGAGCAATCGACATCCTGCAATTCCGGCTTGCCGGGGAAATCCTGAGGCAACAATGACCAGCATCACCGATATTCGCGAGATGAAGGCCCGCATTATCGTACTTGGGGTCGGCGGCGCCGGCGGCAATGCTGTCAACAATATGATCGCTTCCGGGCTGCAAGGTGTTGAATTCATCGTCGCCAACACGGACGCCCAGGCGCTCGCCTCGTCGAAGGCCGAGCGCATCATCCAGATGGGCGCGCAGGTAACCCAGGGTCTTGGCGCCGGCGCGCAGCCCGAAGTGGGGCGCGCCGCGGCCGAAGAGGCAATTGACGAGATCCGCGATCATTTGACCGGCGCGCACATGGTGTTCGTTACGGCCGGCATGGGCGGCGGGACCGGCACTGGCGCTGCTCCCGTCATCGCCAGGACGGCGCGCGAGCTTGGCATTCTCACCATCGGTGTCGTCACCAAGCCTTTCCACTTCGAGGGGCAGCGGCGCATGCGCTTTGCCGAACAAGGCATCGCGGAACTGCTCAAGGCGGTCGACACGCTGCTGGTCATCCCGAACCAGAACCTGTTTCGGGTGGCGAACGAGAGGACCACTTTCACCGATGCGTTCGCGCTGGCCGACCAGGTGCTTTATTCGGGTGTGGCCTGCATCAGCGATCTCATCGTCAAGGAAGGTCTGATCAATCTCGATTTTGCCGACGTTCTCAGCGTCATGCGCGAGAAGGGCAAGGCCATGATGGGCAGGGGCGAGGCTTCCGGCCCCAAGCGCGTGCTCGACGCCGCCGTGGCCGCGATCTCCAATCCATTGATCGAGGATCCCTCGATCAAGCGCGCCAGCGGTCTCATCATCTCCATCACCGGCGGCCGGGATCTCATGCTGTTCGAAGTCGAAGAAGCCGCGACCCGCATTCGCGAAGAGGTCGATGCGGACGCCAACATCATCGTCGGCGCCACTTTCGATGACAGCCTGGACGGTGTCGTCCGCGTCTCGGTGGTGGCGACCGGCATCGATAACCTCGGCGCGACGCGCCAGGCGCAAGCATCAAGCCTGCTGGCGGAACTTGCCAGCAAGCTGCGCGACGAGAACCTCCGCAGCGCCGAGCGGATCGAGCATCGTGCATCGCGGCCGCAACTGAGGAGTCCGGCGCTCCACCTGACGGCCCGACACCTCGAACAGCCGTCAACAAAGCCGATATCGGAACAGGCGCGCAATGCGGCTCGGCGTGGTCTTGATCCGCACGGCCGCTTATCCGCTGCGCGCAATTCGATCGAGCAAGTTCTCGATATCCCGGCCTTCCTTGGCCGCAGGACCAACTGAAGGCCAAGTGAAAACCGGCTCGCGCGCAAGCGCGTGAGCGTGCCCGTCGACCTTTTCGAGCGCCGCGGCGATCCGATCAGGCGGTGCTTCTGTCCTCCGTCATTCGGCGTTTGACGGTTTCGCAGGTCTTGCGAACGTCCTCGGTGAACAGGGCGCACTCCTCGATGCGCTTGAAGATCTTTTTGGCTTCCTCGCGATATGAGGCCGCGGTATCGCGAATGAAGGCAATTGTCGTATGCACCTCGGCGGTCATTGCCTCGCATTTCTTCGCCGCGCTGATCAATTCAGTCCCCATCGCTTCGATCTCTTTGGCCGCGGCTTCATAGTCGCGCACCACGGCCTCGGCAGCGAGCTGGCCTACACGCGACACCCCTTGTCGATGCTCGACATAGTCCGGCAATGGTTCGGTCGGAACGCGGGGGGCAGCCCTGCCGGGCAATGTGGGCAAGGCCGCCGTGACGTCCGCTTCGAGCTTCGCCAGATCGAGCGCGTTGTTTCTTGGAAACTTCTCGATGTTCGCCATGAATCAAATCTCCTACTGGACTCTACCCCTCCAAGAAATGGAGCCAATGGGCGAGAAAATTCCGGACAGTCGTCGCCCGCCCCGACCACCCCGCGGGATCGCATCCCGGGAATGGCGAGCTGATTGAACATCCTGATTCGTGGCGAAAGATTCGCAAAACTACGGCCATCGTCTATCGTGAAGATGTCCGCCTTGGATGTCCGCTTGCATGGAAGGGGTCCGGCCGACATTCCGCTTGAGCAGCCGACCAGGTTCGACCCTGCTGTTAATCTCAAGACCGCCAAGGCTCTCGGCATCATTGTGCCGCTATCCATCGACAATGCGGCAGATTATCCTTGGCTGTAAGCGCGATCGGCCCTATGCCTGCCGGGCGTGGTTGGTTTGATGCGCCGCCCAAAACCATTGCCGTTTTGGGGGTGTTGTTCGGCGGCGTTTTTCAGTTTGGACCAGTTGACGGGATATGAACCGGAAAGAACGACGTGCGGCCAGCAAGCGACGCGACGAGTTCGCAAGAAGCTCAAGCGCGCTTGCCTTCGGCCCGGCGGGCGTCAGCATTGCCGATCTCGCCGCTGCGGCAAGTCGTTCGCACCGGATGGGCCGCATCAACGAAGCGCAGGAGATTTGCCGTCAAATTCTCGCGCGCGAGCCTGCACATGTGCAGAGCCTGAATCTCCTCGGTCTGATGGCGCAGGCATCCGGCGATCACCGGCTCGCAGTGAAGACGTTCGCTAAAGCGATTGCTTCGGACGAGGTGAACGCAGCTTGCCACTACAATATCGGCAATTCGTACCAGGCGCTGGGTCATCGCACCAAAACGATCGCGCATTTCAGCAAAGCGCTTGCGCTCGGCATGGACGAGAAGGCGGTCAGCTTCATCCTGCAGGGTCCCGTCGTCGCCAAATATGTTGCGCGGATTGCGGGCAAGTGGCCGCTACAGGTAACGAACGTCGAATTGTTCGGCACCGAAAGCATCACCCTGCTTGCAAAGGACCTCTTCCTCCGCTGTGCGATGGAAGCGATGACGCTGTCGAGCGTGCAACTGGAAGTGTTGCTGGGACATGCGCGCGCCGAGCTGCTGCGGCTTGCAGGCGAGCAGGGCGAAGATAGCGGCGAAGCCGACGATAATATAGTCGCCTTTGCTTGCGCACTCGCTCGGCAGTGCTTCATCAACGAATATGTCTATGCACAGACCGAAGCGGAAAGCGGACTTGCGAGCGTACTGCGCGGTCGATTGCTGCAGGACCTGGCGTCGGGGGCCGCAATAGCTCCACTCACGCTGGCGGTGGTTGCGGCCTATTTCCCACTTCATGCCATGCCGACGGCGGAAGCGCTGCTGCGCCGGGATTGGCCTGCGATGGTGGCCGGCCTGTTACAGGTGCAGCTCCGCGAGCCGCTTGAGGAAGCGGGCGAGCGCACCGCCATTGCGACACTCGCGCCCATAAAGAACAGCGTATCATTGCAAGTGATGCGCCAATACGAGGAAAATCCCTATCCGCGCTGGACCATCAACCCGCTCACCGCATTCGCTGCCGATCAGGCGCGGGGAAGGACCATCCCGACAGCGGAACGGCAAGCCGAACTGGATATTCTGATCGCGGGTTGCGGTACCGGCTTGCACGCGGTTCAGATCGCGCAGGTCTATCCGAACGCCCGTTTGCTCGGGGTCGACGTCAGCCTGGCCAGTCTTGCGCACGCGCGCCGAAAGACACGAGAACTGGGCTTGCGCAATATCGAGTATGCACAAGCGGATATTCTGGAATTAGCCACGATCGATCGCACGTTCGATAGCATTGAGTCGGTCGGTGTGCTCCACCATCTTGCAGAACCGACGGCCGGGTGGCGCGTGCTGGTCTCGTTGCTGCGATCGGGTGGCAGGATGCGCATTGGATTATACAGCAATCTGGCCCGCCGCGTCATCGCGGAGGCCCGCGCCCGCATCGCGGCGCGCGGTTATGGCGCCACAGCCGGCGACATAAGGAGGTGTCGCCGGGACATCATCCGCGAGGCGGAACACTGGAAAATGCTGATTGGCGCGAAAGATTTCTACACCATGAGCGGCTGCCGCGACCTGCTGTTCAACGTCATGGAGCATCACTTCACTCTCCCCGAGATCGCGGCATTTCTGAAGGACAATGATCTGTCTTTCCTGACCTTCGAACCCTTTGACGATCCGACGGTGATCGAAAGCTTTCATAGACAGTTTCCGGGCGCGGCCGATGAGGCCAACCTGGATCAGTGGGGCCGCTTCGAAGCCGATCATCCGGAAACTTTTTGGGACATGTATGTCTTCACAGTGCGCAAGAACGCGCACTGAAGCTTCAGGACGCGTCGGCCCAGACTATTCAACCAGTACAAGCTGGCCGATCATCGCCTGCACATGCGCAAGCCACGCGTTGCGGCGCTCCTCTTCGGCAAGGTCGATCTGCATGTAGCTCGACAGCGTGTAGAGATTGGCGCGGTAGAAATAGGTCAGCGACAGGATCGAGAGGTAGAGGTGAAAGCGGTCGCAGTCGCTCCTGAATTCACCGCGCTCGACGCCGCTCGCGAGCACGCGGTCGAGCACGCCGAGCTGCGTGTTGGAGAAGCTGCGGCGGATATTGTTCTTGACGTGACGTCCCTTGAACAGATTTTCCGAGGCCAGGATGCTGAGCAGCTCGGGGTGCTCCCAATAGTAGTTCCAGTTGAACGCGATCAGCGCGGCGAGCGCCTCGCGCGGCCTTGAAAGATCGAGATCGAGCGCTTCCTCGCGCGCGACGAGATCGGCATAGCAGTGCTCGATCACCTCGTGAAACAGCTTCTCCTTGCTCTTGAAATAGTAATAGAGCATGCGGTCATTGCTCTTCGCCGCCTTGCTGATGCGCTCAACGCGGGCGCCGCCATAGCCCTCCCGCGCGAACTCGGCGACGGCCGCGCGTAGCAGCGCTTCGCGCGTCTGGTCGGGGGCGCGCGCCCGCCGCCGCGCCTTTGCGGACTTGGCGCGGCCGGACTTGGCGCGGTTGGGCTTTGCCTTCACGCGCGGAGCGGGCCCGGATCCGGTCCAGTCGATTTCATTCGCCATGGCGCATCCTCGCAAATCACGACCGGCAGCATGGGGGCTGCCTGTTTTTTGGCAAGCCCCTCCGGTTTTTCGCCGTTGACAAGGCGGCCGGACCGGTGTTCGATATGTAGTAAGTACTACATACATTCGGTAATGTCGTCACGGGAGGGTGGCATGAAGCTGTCGGATGTAGTGAAGCTGGCCGCGTTGGCCTTGGTCGCCACCGCCGGAGCCAGCCCTGGAACCGCGCGGGCGGGCGAGCCGCCGCCGATCAAGATCGGCGACATTTCCTCTTATTCGGCGCTGCCGATCGGCACCCGCGGCTACCGCCAGGGCTGGGAGCTGGCCCGCGACGAGATCAACGGCAAGGGCGGTGTGCTCGGCCGCAAGCTCGAGATCATCGCCCGCGACGACGCCGGCAAGCCCGATGTTGCGATCACCCAGGCGACCCAGCTTGTCGAGAACGAGCAGGTCGACATGCTGACCGGAACGATCCTGTCCAATGTCGGACTCGCGGTCGCCGATTTCGCCAAACAGAAGCAGATCTACTTCCTGGCCTCGCAGCCGCTGACGGATGCGCTGATCTGGGAGAAGGGCAACCGCTACACGTTCCGCCTGCGGCCGAGCACCTACACGCAGGCCTCGATCCTGGCAAAGGAAGCCGCCAAATTCCCGGCGCGCCGCTGGGCGACGATCGCGCCCAACTACGAATTCGGACAGGCTGCGGTGGCAAACTTCAAGCGCGAATTGAAACGGCTGCGGAGCGATGTCGAGTTCGTCGGCGAACAATGGCCGCCGCTTGGCAAGCTCGACGCCGGCGCCGTCGTGCAGGCGATGGTCGCGCAAAATCCGGACGCGATCTTCAATGCGACCTTCGGAGCGGATCTGGCCAAGCTCGTGCGCGAGGGCACGACGCGCAACGCGTTCGCCAATCGCTCGGTCGTCAGCATCCTCTCGGGCGAGCCGGAATATCTCGCGCCGCTCAAGGACGAGGCGCCGCAGGGCTGGCTGGTCACCGGCTATCCCCCGAGCGAGATCAAGACGCCGGCGCACGACGCGTTCCTGAAAGCCTATGTCGGCCGCTTCAAGGAGCAGCCGAATATCGGCGCGCTGATCGGCTACATCAATACGCTGGTGCTCGCGAAGGCGATCGAAACCGCCGGCTCGACCAAGACCGACGATCTGATCAAGGCGACCGAGCACCTGAAGGTCGACACGCCGCTCGGCCCGATCGCCTTTCGCGCGATCGATCATCAGTCGACCATGGGCGTCTACATCGGCAAGCTTGCGGTGCGCGACGGTCAGGGCGTGATGACCGACTGGCGCTACGTCGACGGGGCCGACTACCAGCCTGCCGATAAGGACGTGCTCGCCAAGCTGAAGAACTGACGTCCGGATTTCTTTTCCGAATCCTGGAGGCCGCGCCATGAACCTGCTCGCCCCTCGCAACACCTGGTATCCGCTCACCTGGTCGCGCAACGTCACGCGCAAGCTCAGCCGCCATCGTGTGCTCGGGATGGATTTCGTCGTCTATCGCAGCGAAGCCGGAACGCCGGTCGCTCTCGACGATGCGTGTCCGCATCGGCTCGCGCCGCTGTCGATGGGCAAGCTCAAGGGCGATGCCATCGAGTGCGGCTATCACGGCATGACCTTCGGCATCGACGGCCGTTGCGTCCGCATTCCCGGCCAGTCGATCATTCCGCCGAATGCGCGGGTCCCGTCGTATCCGCTGCAGGAGAAGATGGGGCTGGTCTGGATCTGGCCGGGTGATCCTGCACAAGCGGATCCGTCGCTGATCTATGACCTGCCGCAGTTCGGTGACGCCGCCTGGCACGCGGCCGAGGGCGACGCGCTCAGGATCGAGACCAACTATCTCAATCTCGCCGACAATCTCTGCGATCCCGCCCATGTCAGCTTCGTGCACCTGTCGACGCTCGGCAATGCCGCGAGCGAGGAGATTCCGGTCGAGTACTCCTTTGGAGAGGATAGCGTACTGGTCTGGCGCTGGATCAAGGACGCGCCGCCGATTCCGCTGTTCGCCAAGTACGGCAACTTTTCCGGGCACGTCGATCGCTGGCATTACTACGATTACCGCGCGCCGTGCATTGCGGTGATCGACTTCGGCAGCGCCGCGACCGGCGCCATCGTCGATCCCGAAGACCGCGGCGCCGGCTTGCGCATTTTCGCCTGTCACTTCATCACGCCGGTCGATGACAATATCTGCATCGATCACTGGCTGCATGTGCGAAATTTTGCCCTTCGCGATGCGGAGGTGGACCAGCGGCTGCATGCGGACTTCCGCATCGCCTTCAACGAGGACAAAGAGATTCTGGAGCGCATCGAGGAGGTCGCGCAGGCGAGACCGAACGCCAAGTGCATCCGGCTCGCCATCGACGCCGCCCCGCAGCGCATGCGACGCATCGTGGAGCGGATGGTTGCGGGCGAAGCAGAGGCCCGCGCATCGGCGTGAGATTTCAGGGTCTGTCAGCTGGCGAGGTCCTCAATCACCCTCGCAAACATCCGGCGCGTGTCGCTGCTCAGCGGCTCGTGAACATTGTCGTCGAAATTCTTGACCCGCTGCTTTTGCTCCAAATAATGCACCGTCGGCACCAGCGCACTCGTTGCCTCACGACAGAGTACGCGCAGATGCATCAGCGTTTCCGGATTCAATTCGGTGGATTGCAGCTTCTGTATCCCGTCGATAACGCGCGTCAGTTCAGCCTTCGATTGCTCGAAGTCGTCGTCATATTTGAGATATTCGTCGGCATCGCCAACGATCAAGGATCGAAGCGTCTTCAAGTCATCCGGAGTCAGTGGCTTCTCTAGCTGCAATTTTGCGAGAAGCGACCGGTAGGCCGTATGCGACCGAAGGTATTGGCCTGAGGATGATTCAAGTTCACTCAGCTTTTCGGCCAGACGACTATAGTTTTCCGCGGTTCCGGCCGTCGAAGACTGCGCCGCGACGTTCAGCGCCTCCGAGATTTGCGCGACCAAGTCCTGAATGTCAGCCACGGTTACTCCTTTTCTTCGTATGCATAGCTATCGGTGCCGCTTGTGACCGGCATTAATTCAGCTTGCGTGCAAGCGTGCTGCCGAAGATCCCTGTATGCCCACAACAGCGCGCCGGTTGCCGAACCTAGCAACAACGGATTGAGGATTCGCTGGACGAATATTTAAAAGATGAGACATTCCCTTATTGCGGTCTTCGGATCGTCAGCCCAGGCTCATCTCGTTTTCAAGCGCCACGCGGAGCATCCGCGCCAGCTCGGGCTTGCGGTACGGCTTTGCCAGCAGCAGCACGCCCTCGTCGAGGCGGCCGTGATGCAGGATGGCGTTCTCGGTGTAGCCCGAAGTGAACAGTGTCTTGAGCTGCGGGCGGCGCTTGAGCGCCTCGTCGACGAGTTGCCGGCCGTTCATCGCGCCCGGCATGATCACGTCGGTGAACAGGAGATCGACATCGGCGGAATCGACGATTCTGAGCGCCTCCGTGGCATTGGCGGCCTCGAGCGTCGCGTAGCCGAGGCTTGCCACCTGCGCCACCACATATTGGCGCACCAAGGCGTCGTCCTCGACGACAAGCACGGTCTCGCTGCCGCCCGTCACGTCCGCCGGTGACAGATAGTCTGCTGCGGCCTCGCCCTGTCCGGTCGATCGCGGCAGATAGATCTTCACGGTCGTGCCGTGGCCTTCCTCGCTGTAGATCTTGATGTGGCCGCCGGACTGCTTGACGAAGCCGAACACCATGCTCAGCCCGAGCCCGGTGCCCTTGCCGACCTCCTTGGTGGTGAAGAAGGGATCGAACACCTTTTCCAGAAGATCGGCCGGAATGCCGGTGCCGGTATCGCTGACCGCGATCATGACGTAGTCGCCCGGTGCAACCTCGCTGTTCATGCTCGCATAGTCCTGATCGAGGCGAGCATTGCCGGTTTCCAGCACGAGCTTGCCGCCGCCCGGCATCGCGTCGCGGGCGTTGAGGGCAAGATTGAGTACCGCCGTGGTGAGCTGGTTGGGATCGACCAGCGCCGGCCAGGTGTCCTGGGTCAGCCGCGGCGAAATCTCGATCTGCTCGCCGAGCGTCGGATGCAGCAATTTGGCCGCTTCCAGCACCAGCGAGTTGACGTCGACCTCGGCGGGCTGCAGCGGCTGCTTGCGGGCGAAGGCGAGCAGATGCTTGGTGAGCTGCGCGCCGCGCTCGGCGGCATCGTCGATCAGCTTGGCGATCGAGACGAGCTCGGGCCGGTCGACGACGGCGTCGGCCAGGATGCCGATGGTGCCGGTGATGACGGTGAGGATATTGTTGAAATCGTGAGCGACGCCGCCGGTGAGCTGGCCGATCGCGTCCATCTTCTGCGCCTGTCGCATCTGGGCTTCGGCGGCGCGCTTGTCGGTGAGGTCGCGGCCGATGAAGAAGTGACGCTGCACCGGCTCGGACCAGCTTCCCATCCAGTTCAGCGTGATGATGCGCCCATCCTTGTGCGGATAGCGCGCCTCGAAGTTGCGTACCTGCTGCCCGCGCCGCGCCGCGCGCATCTCCTGCCGCGTGGAGTCGAGATCGTCGGGATGGATGAAATCCACCGCGCTGTGGCCGATCATCTCCTCGGGCGTGTGGCCCAGGATCTTCGCCACGCTGGGGCTGACCTGGACGAAATTCCCGACGCTGTCGGTGACCAGGATCAGATCCTGCGAGGTCTCGAAGACCCGCTGCCGCTCCTCCATCTCGCGAGTGAGCGCGGTCTGGGTCCGCTTGCTCTCGGTGATGTCGTGCGCGATTTTCGAGGAGCCGATGATGGCGCCCGCGGCCGATCGTAGCGGGGAGAAGCTCAAGGAGACATCGACATTGTGGCCGTCCTTGTGGACCCGCACCGTCTCGAAATGCTCGATCTGTTCGCCGCGGCCGACGCGAGTGAGCAGGTCGTCAATTTCGTCATGCCGGTGCGGCGGAACGATCAGCGAGATGTGCTGGCCGACGGCTTCCTGCTCGGTGTATCCGAACAGGCGTGCGGCGGCCGCGTTCCAGCCGGTGATGGTGCCATTGAGCGCCTGGGTGATGATGGCGTCGTTGGATGATTCCACCACCGCGCTGAACAGGCGCTCGCGCACCTTGTGCTGGTCGCGCGCAAAGGCGGCCTCGCGCCGCAGCGCGCGGACCAGGCGCGACATCTGGGCCTGCAGGGCGACGTTGTCGACGAGGAGAACGCCGAGCACGAAGCTCGCCGCGCACAGGCCATAGACCCTTCCTGCATAGAAGCCGACGTCGAAACGGCCGCCATTGAGGATCGCGGATAGAGCGATTTCGAACAGCCAGGCGCAGAGCGCGACCATAAGCCACAGATCGAGCACTGACCGTGGCCGCCGACGCCACAGCGAGGCGAGCGCCACAAGCGTGAGGCCGCAGATGGACGTGGTGACGACCGCCTCGAGCGGCGTCTCGCGTCCATTGATGACCAGGGGCGGCAGGATGTCGTGCCAGACGACGGTGAGCCAGATACTGACGAGGAGCGCAGCAACAACCGCGGCACCGGCCGCGACAATCGATTTTCCAACCGGCCAGGCGTTTGCCTTGACAGGCGCCTTAATGCTGCTGAGCCCATAGGCGATCACCAGCGTCGGAAAGACGCTGTGCCAGATCATGTAGAGCCAGACGGTGGTCTGCGGGCCCGCGCCCAATAATCCGGTCGGCGTGAAAAGGCCGGGGAAGCTGAGGGCATGAAGCAGGGCGATCGGCGCCGTGAACAGATATCCGCTGGCCAGGAACAGCAGCCCCCGGGCGCGCAGGATCGCAAATTGCGAAAACAAAAGCACCGAGGTGATGATGTCGTTGATCGCAAGCGCCGATTGATAGCTGGCGACGAACGCGGGAACCGGCGTCAGCGGGACGCGCGCAAAGGGGACGATGATGGCAAAGAGAATGACGGAGGCGCCGACCACGATCGCTGCCGCGGTGCGGTCGCCTCTGCCCGCCGGCAGGGTCGACAGAAAGATGTTACGGTCATTGACCGTCTGCATGCGCGTCTCCCAACGCGGTAGACCTATGGTTCCATTACCGATTTTAATGAATCAACCGTGGGTTACCTATAACTTGAATCGTTGGGGAGCCCAAACCACTCAGCGGACCAGGTAACTGCCCCTTTACTGACTGACCCAAAATAGCCACCGACTTTTGCAGTTATCCGGTGGTTCCATTGTAGGGTTGCGCGCGCCAAGCATTTCCCGGAGTGAGCAATGCCCCGTGTTCTCGTTGTCGACGACCAGAAGGACGTGCGCGCCATGATCATCATGGTGCTGAAGCTCAGCCATTTCGAGGTGAGCGAGGCCGAAAACATCAAGGGGGGATTGCAGGCCTTTGGTGAGGCCGATTTCGATGCTGCGGTCGTGGACGTCTTCCTGAAAGACGAGAGCGGCTTCGACCTGATCGCGGCGCTGCGCGAGCGCTCGCCGGGACTGCCGGTTGTGGCGGTCTCGGGGTTGGCGACGCTCGATGCGGTCGCGCGCTCGGCCGAACTGTCCAGCGTCGTCTGCCTGCAGAAGCCGTTCCGGCCGGTGGAACTGATCCGCGCCATCGAGACGGCACGTGGCGCGGCCGCGCAGGCCGCACCGAAGCGTGCGGCAGGTTAGTTGTGCAGGAGGGGTAAGCTTTAGCCGAGCTCGTAGGGTGGGCTGAGCGAAGCGAGCCCACCATTTTCTTTCCGCGTGTGCGGCTTCAATGGTGGGCACGGCGCGTTCGCGCCTTTGCCCACCCTACGGCTACAGCCAAAAACATCAACGCCCCGGCGAACCGGGGCGTTGGTTTCGAACCAGATCGCGACGGCCTCAGGAGCCCTTCGGATTGAGCTCGGTGTAGCCGCCCTTGTTGTCCCAGCGATAGACGACATAGTCGAGCTGCTTGATGTCGCCCTTGGCGTCATAGGCCATCTTGCCGATCACGGTGTCCCAGGAGCCCGCCTTAATCGCAGCCATGACCTTCTTCGGATCCGTGGTACCGACCTTCTTCGCCGCCTGCGACCAGACCTGGATCGCCGCATAGGTGTAGAGGGTATAGCCCTCGGGATCGATGTTCTTGGCATTGAACTTCTCGACGATCGCCTTGGCGGTCGCCTTCTTGCGGGGATCGGGACCGAAGGTGAAGAGGGTGCCTGCGCCGGCGGGGCCGGTGATCGAGGCATATTCCTTGTCGGCGAGCGCATCGCCGGCCATCAGGATGGTCTTCAGGCCCTGGTCGCGCATCTGGCGCAGGATCAGCCCGGCTTCGGTGTGATAGCCGCCGACATAGACGAGGTCGATGTTCGCCTGCTTCAGGCGCGAGACGATGGCGTTGAAATCCTTGTCGCCCTGATTGTAGGACTCGTACATCTTCTCCATCACGCCGGCCTTGTTGAGCGCCTTCTTGGTCTCATCGGCAAGCCCTTTGCCGTAGGTGCTCTTGTCGTTGAGGATCGCGATGTTCTTGCCCTTGAAGTGTTTCGCGATGTAGGCGCCGGCCACCGCGCCTTGCTGGTCGTCGCGGCCGCAGACGCGCGCCACGTTCCAGAGCTTGCGCTCGGTGAAGAGCGGGTTGGTGGATGCCGGCGTGATCTCCAGCACGTTGCCGTCGGCATAGGCCTCGGAGGCGGGGATCGATGACGACGAGCAGTAGTGGCCGGCGACGAACGGAATCTTGGAACCCGCGATCTTTTCCGCCACCGAACGTGCCTGCTTGGGATCGCAGGCGTCGTCCTCGATGTCGAGCACGATCTTCTTGCCGAGCACGCCGCCGGCGGCATTGAGGTCAGCAACCGCCATTTCGGCGCCGTTCTTGAGCTGCCGTCCGAACGCGGAATACTCTCCGGTCATCGGCCCCGCGACCGCGATCGTAAGGTCGTCTGCAAATGCGGCGCTCGATACCGCCAATGATGCGCCCAGTGCCAGTCCGATCAGCTTCAATGATTTCATGAGGGATCCTCGCGGGTGTTCGACTCGTGGGTAATGCCGGGCAGGCCGGCTCCTGCAAACCGAGACATTGTCGGATGATTTTGCGCCGAAGTCATCGGCAATTTTCGGGCAAAGTGGTCATCCCGTCGCAGAATCTTGCCGCAGATTCTGGGCAGGGACTAGCCGCGGCGGCCGCCTTCCAGATAGGCGGCGCGGATTTCGGGGCGCTCCAACAGCTCCGCCCCGGTTCCTTTGAGCGTGATCTGCCCGTTGACCATGACATAGCCGCGATGGGCGAGCTTGAGCGCGTGATTGGCGTTCTGTTCCACGATCAGAACGGTCAGGCCGTCCTGTCGGTTGAGCGTGCGGATCGCCTCGAAAATCTGCCGCGCGATCAACGGCGCCAGCCCCAGCGACGGCTCGTCCAAGAGGAGCAGGCGAGGGCGGCTCATCAGCGCGCGGCCGATCGCGAGCATCTGCTGCTCGCCGCCGGACAGCGTGCCGCCGCGCTGGGCGAGGCGTTCCTTCAGCCGCGGGAACAGCGCGAAGACCCGCTCCAGCCCGGTGGCGCCCTCCGCCTCGCTGGTGTCGGTCGCATCGGCGCCCATCTGCAGGTTCTCGGCGACGCTCATGCGCGGAAAGATCCGGCGACCCTCGGGCGATTGCGCGATCCTCAACCGCGCGATCTCATGGGTCGGCACCGCGGTGATGTCGCGGCCGTCGAACAGGATCGTGCCGGCGCGTGCGCGGGGCCGGCCGAAGATCGTCATCATCAATGTCGACTTGCCGGCACCGTTGGCGCCGATGAGCGCCACGATCTCGCCGGCGTTGATGTCGAGATCGACGCCCTTCAGCGCCTCGATCTTGCCATAGGCCGCGCGCAGCCCCCGGATCGCGAGCAGGGGCGCGGTCATGGCAGCACCCTCTCATCGTCATGGCCGGGCTTGACCCGGCCATCCATCCTAACCAGAGACCCTTGTCGAAGAACGATGGATGCCCGGGTCAAGCCCGGGCATGACGAGAGTGGAGATTGCCGGATCACGCGTCGCTCTCCATGACGGCGATGGCTTCTTTCTCGTCGGCGCCGAGATAGGCGGCGATCACCTTGGGATCGTCGCGCACGTCGGAAGGCGCGCCTTCCGCGATTTTCACGCCATAATCCATCACCACCACGTGGTCGGAGATTTCCATCACCACGCTCATGTCGTGCTCGATCAGGAGGATCGAGGTGCCCTGGTCGCGGCGGATCGACAGCAGCAATTCGCTCAATGCCGCGCTCTCGCGCGTGTTCAGGCCGGCGGCAGGCTCATCGAGGCAGAGCAGCGCGGGCTCGGTGCACATCGCGCGCGCAATCTCGAGCCGACGCTGGTCGCCATAAGGGAGGTTGCCTGCGGCATCGTCGGCGCGGTCGATGAGCCCGATGCGATCGAGCCAGAATTTTGAAAGCTCGATCGCGCGTCTTTCCGCGGCCTGGTAGGTGGGCGCGCCGATCAGACCGAGAAAGGTCAACCCGGAGGCGCGCATCAGCGTGTTGTGCTGGGCGACCATCAGGTTCTCCAGCGCGGTCATGCCCGGGAACAGGCGGATGTTCTGGAAGGTGCGGGCGACCTTGGCCTGCTTGGAGATGCGGAAGTCATTGAGCCGCTCCAGCGCGATCTCGCCACCGCCATCGCGCTGCATCCGCATGGTGCCGCCGGTCGGCTTGTAGAAGCCGGTGATGCAGTTGAACACGGTGGTCTTGCCGGCGCCGTTCGGGCCGATCAGCGCCGTGATCTGCTTGCGGCCGGCGGCGAACGAGAGCGCGTTGACGGCGATGATGCCGCCGAAGCGCATGATGAGATGGTCGACGGTGAGGATATGGCCGTCGCTCATCCGTGGCCCTCCTTGACAAGGTCGGAGGAGATCGCCTGCGCCTGCTTCAGGAACACGGTCGGTGCGCGATGGCCGATCAGCCCGCGCGGCCGCCAGATCATCAAGAGCACCATGGCAAGGCCGAACACCAGCATGCGGAATTGCTCGAGGCCGCGGAACAGCTCGAAGCCGCCGATCATGGTGAGCGCCGCCAGCGCGACACCGAGCTGCGAGCCCATGCCGCCGAGGACGACGATCGCGAGCACCAGCGCCGATTCCTGGAAAGTGAAGGATTCCGGGCTGATGAAACCCTGGCGGGTCGCAAAGAACGCGCCGGCGAAGCCACCGAACATGGCGCCGGTCGCGAACGCCGTGAGTTTTGTGGTCGTCGTGTTGATGCCGAGCGCGCGGCAGGCAACCTCGTCCTCGCGCAGCGCCTCCCAGGCCCGCCCGATCGGCAACCGTCGCAGACGGATCGTCACCCAGTTGGTGAGTAGCGCCATTGCCAGGATCACGTAGAACAGGAACACGATGCGATGGGTCGGCGAATACTCGATGCCGAGCCTGGCGGCGAGCCCGTTATCGTCGGCGGTCAGCGGAATGCCGAACAGCGTCGGACGCGGGATGCCGGAGATGCCGTTTGGTCCGTTGGTGAGGGACTGCCAGTTGATGATAACGAGGCGGATGATCTCGCCAAAGGCGAGCGTCACGATCGCGAGATAGTCGCCGCGGAGCCTCAGGACCGGAAAGCCCAGCATCACGCCCCAGAGCGAGGCGAGGAAGCCAGCAATCGGCAGGCAGACCCAGAACGACAGCCCGAAGGTGGTGGCAAACAGCGCGTAGGAATAGGCGCCGACCGCGTAGAAGGCGACGTAACCGAGGTCGAGGAGACCCGCGAGGCCGACCACGATATTCAGGCCCCAGCCGAGCATGACATAGGTCAGCACGAGAATGCCGAGGTCGAGGATATAGGTCTGGTCGTAGAAGATGACCGGAACCAGCAGCGTGAAGACCAACAGCACCGGCCCGACCAGACGGCCGGCGATGTCGAGCCCGCTCTGGACGACCGGCGGAATGAGCTGGCGCGTGTCGGCAGGCCCGAGCCATTGCCGCAGCAGCTCGATCACGATGCTGCCGCCGAACACGGCGCCGACAAGGGCGGCAAGCTCGCCGAAGCGCGTCCAGTAGATCAATTGCCCGGTCGGGCCGGCTTCGGTGCGGATGCCGATCATCAGCGAGAACAGCACCAGCGCCACCGCCGCGCTGATCAGCGCCTTCTTCAGGATGAAGGCAATGCTCGCGGACATCGCCGCAGATGTAGCCGAAGATGTTGCCACTTTGGGCTCGGGCGCGGTGACGCTCACGCGGCCGCCTTCTAGACTTTTTCGACTTCGGGCCGGCCAAGCAGGCCGGTCGGAAGGAAGATGAGGACCACAATCAGAACGGAAAACGCGGCAACGTCCTTGTACTCGACCGAGAAATAAGCCGACCAGAAGGTCTCGATCAGCCCGATCGCGAGCCCGCCCAGCATCGCCCCAGGCAGCGAGCCGATGCCGCCAAGCACCGCCGCGGTGAAGGCCTTGATGCCGGCGACAAAGCCCATGAAGAAATCGACGAGGCCGTAATAGAGCAGGTACATCATGCCGGCGACGGCGGCGAGTGCTGCGCCGATCACGAAGGTCATGGAGATGGTGCGGTCGACGTCGACGCCGAGGAGGGCGGCCATGGTCTGGTCTTGCTCACAGGCGCGCATGTCGCGCCCGATCCGCGTGCGCGCGACGAACCAGGTGAAAACGAGAAGCAGCGCGACGGTGGTAAGCACCACGACGATCTGGATGTTGGAGAGCCGCACGACGAAGCCGTCGGCGCTTTCATGCAAGGTGTAGCCGCCGGTGATGATCGGCGCCACCGGTTTCACGCGCGCGCCTTGCGCGACCTGTGAAAAATTCGAGAGCACGAACGACATGCCGATCGCCGACAGCATCGGCGCGAGACGGAAGGAGCGGCGCAGAGGCCGGTAGGCGATGCGCTCCACCGTCCAGCCATAGAGCGCGGTGATTGCCATCGACACCAGGAGCACGATCAGCAGGATCACGGGGATTGCCGTCATCCCGAACGACACCAGCACCAGGAACGAGATCAACGCGATGAAGCCGCCGATCATGAAGATGTCGCCATGGGCGAAATTGATCATGCCGACGATGCCATAGACCATGGTGTAGCCGATCGCGATCAGCCCGTAGATCGAGCCAAGCACAAGGCCATTGATCAGTTGCTGAGCGAAATAATCCATGGCTGCCAATTGAATGAACCGTCGACGCGGCGCTGGCCCCAGGCAGCCTTGGACGCCGCATCGTTGACGGTTTCTTAACAAGCGGAACCCTGAGCGGCAACAGCGCTCGCCATCAGCAAATGGGCTTGTACAGGATTGTTTCTGCTGCCGGTTCCCTTGCCCCGGAGGCGACAACGGCTCGACACATTAAAACCGCCGATGGGAACTGTGTTCCCCGGCAACCAAACCGAAGCGCTTGGGTTGTCACGGGTTGTGTTCAATCAGGGAGATCCCGAAATGAGCAACCCCAATCAGAAGCCGGGTCAGCAGAACCAGACCCCGGGCCAGAAGCCCGGCCAGCAGCAGCAGGGTGGCGGCCAGCCGAAGCCCGGCCAGCAGCAACAGCAACCCGGCGAGGGACGCTAGTTCGGGGCGACAGTAGCGTAGAGTCGCGCCACATAGCATAAAGTAGCGTAACGGAAGGAGGGTCCCGCAGTGAGGCGGGACCTTTCTTTTTCGGCCAAAAGCTGGGCGGTCGGCGCCGCCTTACGGGCGTCTGGGAGCGAGGGATAAGCGGGCCGCCGCATCATTAAGGTAAACAAAGGGTTTAAATTGCGGATCGCAATTTAAGGGCGTTACGTCACCCGCAAAGCGGCGTGCCCGGTGAGGTGCGCCCAGTCATTTGCGGGAAGCGACATGTCCACGAACTGGCGGATCAGCTCATTCAACGGCGCGCTCTTGGCGGCCTATTTCATTCCGACCTGGACCATCCTTTCGTTTCGGATCATGGCCTCGCCGATCCACTCCTTCTACGAGCGGCCGAACGTGTCGGTGGCGTTCTTCGCCAGCGACACTCTGCACTTTGCCGCGACCGGCATGGTGCGCGCGGCCTGGCTGCTCGCGCTCGGCCGAATGACGGTGGTGGCGTTCTTTGCGATCTTCCTCCTGCTTCTCACGCGCCCCGTGATCCGCAAGGCCGGCGGCTGCAACGAGGCGCTGGCGATCGCGCTCGCCATTGGCAGCGTGATCTGCTTTGCCATGATGCTGATGGCCAACTATGTGCACGAGCCCGAGGCCATGCAGCTCCACGCCACCGAGCTCTTGATGCTGCTCGGCACGGCAATCGTGATGCTGGTCGAGCCTCCGGCGGAATCCGTGGCAACGGTGACGGCCGAGCAGGGCGCGGTGCTACCGCTTCAAGAGCCCCAGCTCTTCCACAATCGCTGACGCCTCCTTCACGGCGTGGTTGGCGGCGGGCACGCCGCAATAGATCGCCTGCTGCAGCAGGATCTCCTTGATATCGTCCGGCGTAAAGCCGCCTTCTGCGAGTGCTGCACGCACATGCAGGCGGAATTCGTCCCACTGGCCGAGCGCCACCAGGGTGCCGATCACGAGCACGCGGCGCGTGCGCTCGTTGAAATGCGGCCGCGTCCAGATCTCGCCCCAGGCATAGCGCGTGATCAGGTCCTGGAATTCGGTGTTGAAGGCGTTGCGGGTCGCGGTCGATTTGTCGACCCACGCGTTGCCAAGAACTTTCCGGCGCTTGGCCATGCCGCCGTCGCGGCGCTGCTGATCGTCCATGGATTTTGTCCTCCGTCATTCCGGGATGCGCGAAGCGCAGACCCGGAATCTCGAGATTCCGGGTTCGCCTCTTCGAGGCGCCCCGGAATGACGAGCAGGTTACTTCTGCGTCAAGAACCCTACCACCGCCTCGGTGAAGGCGTGCGATTGCTCGACGTTGGAAATGTGGGCGGCGTCGAGAATGGTCAGGCTCGCGCCGGGGATCTGGCTGCGGATCAATTCGCCGGCTGCGATCGGGGTCGCCATGTCGTGGCGGCCGGCGATGACGAGTGTCGGGCTCTTGACCTTCGGCAGCAGCGCGCGCTGGTCAAGCGTCGACAGCGCCTCGCAGCAGGCGAGGTAGCCCTGAACAGGCGAGGCGAGCAGCATCGCCTTCAAATTGGCGGTGATCTGCGGCTCGCGCTCGCGGAAGTCCGCGGTCAGCCAGCCGGCGATCACGGTATCGGCGACGGCGGCCACGCCGCCTTCCTTCACCGCCTTGATGCGGTTATTCCAGTTGGTGGGATCGGCGTAGTAGCAGGCGGTATTGGACAGGATGATCTTGTCCATCCGCTCCGGCGCGTTGGCGCCCAGCCATTGCCCGACCATGCCGCCCATCGACAGTCCGCACCAATGCACCCTGTCGATGTTGAGGCCGTCGAGGATCGCGAGCACGTCGCGGCCGAAGCGCTCCATCGAATAGGGTCCCGGCGGCACGCCGGACTTGCCATGGCCGCGGCGGTCGTAGCGGACGACGCGGAACACCTGCGTCAGCGCCTTCATCTGCGGCTCCCACATCTGCATGGTGGTGCCGAGTGAATTCGACAGCATCAACGTTGGTCCGGCCTGGCGGCCCTCGACGGAGACGTTGAGCAGGCATCCGTCGGCATCGATCATCGGCATGTTGTTTTACCCTCGTCATGCGCGGGCTTGCTTGCCCGCCGAAGCTTTGGCGTAGGCGGGACCCGCGCATCCATCCAAGAAGAGTCTTTCTTTTCGATGGATTGCCGGGTCAAGCCCGGCAACGACATCGGAGTATTAGTCGAGCGACGCGAGCAGGCGGTCGATCAGGGCTTGCGAGACCCCCTGATAGGCCATCGGCTCGAACAGTTTTGCGAGCTTGCTCGCGTCGAGCTGCGCAGTCACCCTCGAATCGCTCATGAGCACGTCGCGCAGATGTTTTTTGTCGGCGACCGCCTTCTTGCTCGCGGCCTCGATCAGATGGTGCGCGTCGGCCTTGCCGATCGTCTCCGCGAGCGCGAAGCTCACCGCTTCCGCCATGATCAGCCCGTGCGTCGCATCCAGATTTTCGCGCATGCGCGCGGCGTCGACCTCGAGCCCCTCGGCGAGATCGACGATCGCGGCCAGCGCGCCCGACGTGACCAGCATCAGGGCCGGCAAGGTCGGCCATTCCGCATGCCAGGGGCCGGCAGAGCGCTCATGGTCCTGCACTTGCGCGGCGAAGATCGTCGCGGCGAGATTGGGCGCCATGGTCGCAGCACCCAGGGCGCTTGCGGCCGCAACCGGGTTTCGCTTGTGCGGCATGGTCGAGGAGCCGCCGCGGCCGGCGCCGGCAGGTTCGAACGCTTCGCTGACGTCGGTTTGCATCATCAAGGAGACATCGCGCGCGATCTTGCCGCAGCTTCCGGCGAGAATCGCGAAGACCGAGGCGGCATCCGCGATACGGTCGCGATGAGTGTGCCACGGTGCTTCCGGCAGCGGCAGATCAAGCTCGCGCGCCAATGCCTCCGACACTGCAAGCCCCTTGTCGCCAAGTGCGGCGAGCGTGCCGGCGGCACCGCCGAATTGCAGCGCCAGCGTTTCGCGCGCGAGGCGCTTCAGCCGCAACTTGGAGCGATGCAGCGCCGCGGCGTATTCGGCAAGCTTCAGCCCGAACGGCATCGGCAGGGCATGCTGCAGCCAGGTGCGCGCGACCACCGCGGTGTGGCGATGCTGGCGTGCGAGATCGGCAAAACCAGTGATGGCGCGATCGAGATCGGCGAGCAGCGAATCCATGCCCTTGCGCAGGGTGAGCATCGCGGCAGTATCAATCACGTCCTGGCTGGTGGCGCCCCAATGCACATAGCGCGCGGCCTCCGGGTCGCTTTTGGCGACCAAGGATGTGAGCGCCTTGACCAGCGGGATCGCAAGATTGCCGGAGCGGGTCGCTGCTTCCGCGAGCGCGGCAAGCTCAAACTTGCCGGCCGCGCAGGCTTTGGCAATCGGTGCAACGACCCCTGTGGGAATCAAGCCGACCGCGCCTTCCGCCCGCGCCAGCGCCGATTCGAAATCGAGCATGTGCTGGAGCATCGTCGCATCGTCGCAGGCGACGCGCATCTGAGCGCTCGACAGCATGGGGGCGAGCAGAGGGGAAAGGGAGGTCGCCATGGTGCGCGCGACCTAATCATTCCCACCGCGCCCTGCCAATCCCAAAGCGGCTTTCGCGTGTGCGAATATGCATCCCACGTCGTCCTATGGCGGCCCTTTCTTTTCGCCGTTTCGTGCTTTACTGGGAGATGACAAATCAAGATGTTTCGGGGAGGTCCCCATGGCGATGACAATGACTGGCGAGGTCCAGCTTCCGGCGAGCCGTGAAGCGGTGTGGGCCAAGCTGAACGATCCGGACGTGCTGAAGGCCTGCATCCCCGGCTGCGAGGAGATGGAGAGGACCGACGAGCACGGCTTTCGCGCCGTCGCCAGGATGAAGGTTGGGCCGGTATCGGCCCGCTTCAAGGGCAAGGTCACCTTGAGCGATCTCAATCCGCCGAATGGCTACAAGATCACAGGTGAGGGCGAGGGCGGCGTCGCCGGCTTCGCCAAGGGTGGTGCGACCGTGGCCCTCACCGACAAGGACGGGGGCACGCTTTTGAGCTACAACGTCGAGGCGCAGATCGGCGGCAAGCTCGCCCAGCTCGGCCAGCGCCTGATCAATGGCGCGGCCAAGAAACTGGCCGACGAGTTCTTCGCCAATTTCGCCAAGGCGGTAGAGGGTTAGCGGGTCATGGGAGGGCTGTTCCGGGCGAGGTTGCCCATTGCCGGATCGGCCCATATTATGACTGTGGAATGACTTTAATCGCTGCGTCGCCGACGTGCGCACACGCAGATCAAGAGAGTGCTGATGGCCAAGGTTTCCCTGATCGTTAACGGCAATCCCGTCACCGCGAATATCGACCCCCGCACACTGCTGGTGCAATTTCTGCGCGAGCACCTGCGCCTCACCGGCACCCATGTCGGCTGCGACACCTCGCAGTGCGGCGCCTGTGTCGTGCATCTCGACGGCAAGGCGGTGAAGTCCTGCACCACGCTCACCGTGATGGCTGACGGGCATGAGGTGAAGACCATCGAGGGGCTCGCCGCGGACGGCGCGCCGCTGCATCCGATGCAGGAGGCCTTCCGCGAGCACCATGGCCTGCAATGCGGCTTCTGCACGCCCGGCATGATCATGACCGCGGTCGACCTGGTCCATCGCAAGGGCCATGACCTCTCCGAGCAGGTGATCCGGGAGGAGCTCGAAGGCAATCTCTGCCGCTGCACGGGCTACCAGAACATCGTCCAGTCGATCGCCGCCGGCGCCAAGGCGATGGCGAAGTCCGATCTCGCATAACCGATAACGCGGCACTTCACGCGCGCGAGGGAACCTCATGTACGAATTCAAATATCATCGTCCGGGCACGGTGCGGCAGGCCGCCAATCTGCTCGCCAAGAACGAGGACGCCAAGCTGATCGCGGGCGGGCACACGCTGGTGCCGGTCATGAAGCAGCGCCTTGCCAGCCCGCCGCATCTGGTCGACCTCTCCCACATCGAAGGCCTCGACACGATCGAGATGAAGGGCCGCTCGCTCGTGATCGGCGCGACCGCGAAGCACGCCGACGTCGCGAGCTCCGCTGTCGTCGGCGAGGCGATCCCGGCGCTGGCCGAGCTCGCCGGCGGGATCGGCGATCCCGCCGTGCGTCATCGCGGCACGATCGGCGGCTCGCTCGCCAACAACGATCCGACCGCGGACTATCCGGCCGCGGTGATGGCGCTGGGCGCCACTATCGTCACCAACAAGCGCAAGCTGAAGCCGGAAGAATATTTTCAGGGCCTGTTCACGACCGCGCTGGAAGCGGATGAGATCATCACCAAGGTGATGTTCCCGCTGCCGAAGAAGGCGGCCTATATCAAATTCCGCAACCAGGCCTCGCGTTACGCGTTGGTCGGTGTGTTTGTCGCCAAGCGCCCCTCCGACGTGCGCGTCGCCGTGACCGGCGCGGGCTCGGGCGGCGTGTTCCGCGTCACCGCGTTCGAGGAGGCGCTAAAGAAGCGTTTCTCGCACAAGGTGCTCGACGGCATGACGGTGCCGGCGGATGGGCTGAACAGCGACCTGCACGGCAGCGCCGAATATCGCGCCCATCTGATCGCGGTGCTGGCGCAGCGCGCGGTGGAGGCCGCAACCGCCAAGTAGGCCGCTACGAGTGAGCCGCTACATGTGAACCGCCACAAATCGGCGGTCAAGTGAGCGTACCAGGACTGGATCCTTCATGACTGCATCGGCACTGCCTGCATCGGTCGATGCGCTGCTTGAACTTCTTGCCTCGCGTGGCTATCTCGCGGAGCGGTCGCTTGCGACCGTGACCTATCTGGCGCTGCGCATGGGGCGGCCGCTGTTCCTGGAAGGCGAGGCCGGCGTCGGCAAGACCGAGATCGCAAAGGTGCTGGCGGCGGCGCTGGGACGGAAGCTGATCCGCCTGCAATGCTATGAAGGCCTCGATGTCGCTTCCGCCGTCTATGAGTGGAACAGCGCCGCGCAGATGATCGCCATTCGCCTGGCGGAAGCCGCCGGCGAGACTGACCGCGAGCAGATTTCGGCCGACATCTTCGCCGACCGCTATCTGATCAAGCGTCCGCTCTTGCAGGCGCTGGAGCCGGACGTCGGCGGCAGCCCCGTGCTTCTGATCGACGAGCTCGACCGCGCCGACGAAGCGTTCGAAGCGTATCTCCTCGAAATCCTCTCCGACTTCCAGATCACGATCTCGGAATTCGGCACCGTGAAGGCGCCGAAGCCGCCGATCGTCATCATCACCTCAAACCGCACCCGCGAGATCCACGACGCGCTGAAGCGCCGCTGTCTCTATCACTGGGTCGATTATCCTTCCGCCGAGCGCGAGCTTGCGATCGTCAAGAACCGCGTGCCCGGCATCTCGGCAAAGCTCTCGCAGCAGGTGGTGCGCTTCGTACAGGCGCTGCGCGACCAGGATTTCTACAAGTCGCCGGGTGTTGCCGAGACCATTGATTGGGCGACCGCGCTCTCCGAGCTCGACGCGCGCTCGCTGACTGCGGAGGTGGTCGGCGACACGCTTGGCGCGCTCTTGAAATACCAGGACGACATCGCGCGAATGCAGGGCGAGGGGTTGCAGAAGGTCTTGAAGGAAGCGACGAGCGAGGTGTGATCGATAATAACAACGCTCGTCATTCCGGGGCGCGCGAAGCGCGAGCCCGGAATCCATAACCCCCAACCGTGGCTATAGATTCCGGGCGTGGCCCTTCGGGCCATCCCGGAATGACGAAAGGTGCGGTACCGATGGCCATCAATCATCTTGCACCTCCGACCGGCAATATCGCCGACAATGTCGTGGGCTTTGCCCGTGCGCTGCGCGCGGCCGGCCTTCCCGTGGGGCCGGGTGCCGTGATCGACGCGATGAATGCGCTGCAGCTGATCGAGATCGGCAGCCGCAGCGAGGTCTTCACCACGCTGGAATCGATCTTCGTCAAGCGCCGCGAGCATGCGCTGATCTTCAAGCAGGCGTTCGACCTGTTCTTCCGCGCCGCGGAGGAGTGGAAGAGCATGCTCGACTCGGTGCCGCTGCCGGCTCATGCCCGCAAAAAGCCGCCGCCCGCAGCGCGCCGCGTGCAGGAGGCGATGTCGCAACCCTCCTACCATGAGGAGCCGCAGGCCCAGGAGCAGGAGCTGCGGCTTGCGGTCTCCGACAAGGAAATCCTGCAGAAGAAAGATTTTGCCCAGATGACCGCGGCGGAAATCGCCGAGGTCACCCGCGCCATCGAGAAGATGCGGCTGCCGCAGGCGGAGCTCGAAACCCGGCGCTACCAGCCGGATGCGCGAGGCCTCAAGCTCGACATGCGCCGCACCATTCGCGGCTCGCTACGCACCGGCGGCGAGATCATCGATATCAGAAAACTCGGCCGGATCGAGAAACCCGCGCCGATCGTGGCGCTCCTCGATATCTCGGGCTCGATGAGCGAATATACCCGCCTGTTCCTGCATTTCCTGCATGCCATCACCGACGCCCGCAAGCGCGTCTCGGTCTTCCTGTTCGGCACCCGCCTCACCAATGTGACAAGAGCACTGCGCCAGCGCGATCCGGACGAGGCGCTGGCGAGCTGCTCGGCCTCGGTCGAGGACTGGGCCGGGGGCACCAGGATCGCGACCTCGCTGCACACGTTCAACAAATTGTGGGCGCGGCGGGTGCTGGGGCAGGGCGCAGTCGTGCTCCTGATCTCGGACGGGCTGGAGCGCGAGGCCGACGCCAAGCTCGCTTTCGAGATGGACCGGCTGCACCGGTCCTGTCGCCGGCTGATCTGGCTCAACCCCCTGTTGCGGTATGACGGCTTCGAACCCAAGGCTCAGGGCATCAAAATGATGCTGCCGCACGTTGACGAATTTCGTCCGGTGCATAATTTGAGTTCGATCGAGGGGCTGATCAAGGCGCTGTCCGTGCCGTTGCCGGTGCATCATCTGAGCCTGATCCGCTCCGTGGCCTGAGAACAATAAGTGGCCTGAGAACAATAAGAGGCGCCCATGCTCAATCGCGACGAGGATATCCTGAAGGCGGCCGAGGACTGGCAGAACGCGGGTCGCGGCGTGGCGCTGGCGACCGTGGTCGAGACATGGGGCTCCGCACCGCGCCCGGCCGGCTCAAGCCTCGTCATCAACGATGAGGGCACGTTTCTGGGCTCGGTCTCCGGCGGCTGCGTCGAGGGCGCGGTCGTCACCGAGGCCATGGACGTGATCGAGACCGGCAAGCCGAAGATGCTGGAGTTCGGCGTTGCCGACGAGACCGCCTGGAATGTCGGGCTGTCCTGCGGCGGCACGATTCGCGTCTTCGTCGAGAAGGTGGGGTAAGCCAGTGAAGCTGCAAACCCTCGCAGAGCTCAATGCCGAACGCGCCGCGCGGCGGCCAGCCATCGTCGTCACCGATACGGCGAGCGGCGAGCAGCGGCTGGTGAAGGCCAAGGACTTTGCCACCGATCCCTTGCGCGCCGAGCTCGACAAGGCGCTGCGCATGGGAAAGAGCGCCACTATCGAGGTTGGCGGCAAGAAGCTCTTCCTCAACGTCTATGCCCCGACCGCCAAGCTCGTCATCGTCGGCGCGGTTCACATCAGCCAGGCGCTGGCCCCGATCGCGCAGGCGCTGGGTTATGACGTCACTATCGTCGACCCGCGCACGGCCTTTGCTAGCCCCGAGCGTTTTCCCGACGTGCCGCTGGTGGCGGAATGGCCTGACGTCGCGCTGCCGCCGCTCAATGTCGATCACTACACGGCCTTTGTCGCGGTGACGCACGATCCCAAGATCGACGATCCGGCGCTCATGCACGCGTTTGAACGCGGCTGCTTCTATATCGGCGCGCTCGGTTCGCGGAAGACCCACGGCAAACGTGCCGAGCGGTTGCGCGCGCAAGGTGCGAAGGAAACCGACATCGCGCGCATCCACGCGCCGATTGGTCTGCCGATCGGCGCGGTATCGCCGTCGGAGATTGCGGTCGCGATCATGGCGGAGATCACCGCAGAGTTGCGGCTGCCTCCCAAAGAAAAAGAAGCAGCGGCATGAAGTTCGGTCCTGCCAGTCCGGCCGAAGCGGTTGGCGGGGTGACCGTCCATACCCTGCGCCAGGGATCGCTGGTTTTGAAGAAGGGCACGACGGTCGGTCCGGCCGAGGTCGAGGCGCTGCAAGACGCCGGCGTCAAAGAGATCGTCGTGGTGCGGCTGGAGGAGGGCGACGTCTCCGAGGATGCCGCGGCTGCCTCGATCGCCGAGGCCATCACCGGCGAGGGCGTCATGCCCGAGCGCGCCTTCACCGGCCGCGCCAATCTGTTTGCCGCTCGTCCCGGCGTGCTGGTGATCGACCGCGCCGCGGTCGACCGCATCAATGGCGTCGACGAGGCGATCACGCTTGCGACGCTGCCGGCCTTCAAGCCGGTGGTCGAAGGCGAGATGATCGCGACGGTGAAACTCATTCCCTTTGGCGTCGAGGGCAAGCTGCGGAACGCCGCGGTGAAAGCCGCCGGTCACGGCGCGCTGCGGGTTGCGCCCTACGTCATCAAGCGCGTCGGCGTGGTCTCGACGATGTTGCCGGGGCTCGCATCAAAGGTGATCGACAAGACGCTGCGCGTCACCGCCGAGCGGCTGGCGCCAGCCGGCGCCGCCATCATCGCGGAGCGCCGTGTGCCGCATGACGAGAAGGTGCTCGCCACCGCCATCAACGAAATGCTCGCGCTCGGCGCCGAGCTCGTGATCGTGTTCGGCGCCTCCGCCATCGCCGACCGCCGCGATGTGATCCCGGCTGCGATCTCCGGCATCGGTGGCGCGATCGAGCATTTCGGCATGCCGGTCGACCCCGGCAATCTGCTTCTGATCGGCAATGCCAAGGGCGTGCCGGTGCTGGGCGCGCCGGGCTGCGCGCGTTCGCCGGTTGAGAACGGCTTCGACTGGGTGCTGATGCGGCTCCTCGCGGGATTGAAGGTCACCCGCGCCGAGCTGATGGGCATGGGCGTCGGCGGGCTCTTGATGGAGATCGTCACGCGGCCGCAGCCGCGCGCCAAGCCCGAGGTCGAGGACAACCGCACCGTTGCCGCGATCATCCTGGCCGCCGGCCGCTCGACCCGGATGGGCGGGCCCAACAAGTTGCTCGCCGAGATCGAGGGCAAGAAGCTGGTGCGGATCGCAGCCGAGCAGGCGATTGCCTCGAAGGCGAGCGAGGTCATCGTCGTCACCGGTCATCAGGCCGAACTGGTCGAGCAGGCGCTCGAAGGGTTGAACGTTAAATTCGTGCGCAATCCCGACTTCGCCGGTGGTCTGGCAGGCTCGGTCAAGGCCGGCATCTCGGCCGTGCCGGCCAATGCCGACGGCGCCATCATATGCCTCGGCGACATGCCGCTGATCGATGCCCATCTGATCGACCGCCTGATCGAGGCGTTTGCGCCGGATCGCGGCAATCTGATCGTGGTTCCGGTCGCCGACGGCCGGCGCGGCAATCCGGTGCTGTGGTCGCGCCGCTTCTTCAGCGAGTTGATGACGCTCGACGGCGACACCGGCGCGCGGCACCTGATCACCAAGCACGGCGAGGCAGTCGCCGAAGTTCCGGTAGAGGGCGACAGCGCCTTCCTCGACATCGACACGCCGCAGGCACTGGAAGCGGCGCGGCGGGGATAACAGCGCTCTCGTAGGGTGGGCAAAGCCAACGGGTCCGCGCGAGCGCGCGGCCCGATGACAGGCTGCGCGTGCCCACCATTCTTCTTCACGAATGAGAGACCTGGATGGTGGGCACGGCGCAAGCGCGCCTTTGCCCACCCTACAAACGTCCCTGTTGTCACCGTTTTCTCGACTTCGATTTTCAAACCACCGTTCACCAAGTCTCAACGGCCTCTCGGATACAGTCCTTTGCGTTGACCCTGGGGAGGGGCTGTTGATCGTTTCCACCGTTGTCGCGCGGCGTCGCGCGCTGTTTGTGTTTGCCCTGGCGCTTGCGATTGCGGGCACGCACTTTGTCACGCAAGCCTGGGGCGCGGGCGCATTTGCGATCGGTAAATGCGGCGCCTATGGCCAGGCTTACGACTATTCTGGCGAGAGCGAGGCGCGCGCCGCGGCGCTGAAGCAGTGCAAGGGCGATTGCACGGCGATCACGATGAAGCGCGCCTGCGCGTCTCTTTCGATCGACCTGACCAATCCGTGCGGCGCGCACGGTTATGCGGTGCGGCCGCAGATTTCGAGCTCCCTCAACGAAGCGACGCGCGAATGCTACAAATATGGCGGCAAGGAATGCGTGATCCGCGCCTGGGCCTGCGACGCGAAGGGTTAGTCATTCCGGGGCGTGCGTCAGCACGAGCCCGGAATCCATAACCACGGGTGGTGATGATCTAACGCGGTGGTCGACGACTTTACTCAACATGCCGGTCCGTGATTATGGATTCCGGGCTCGCGACTTCGTCGCGCCCCGGAATGACACGGAGCCTTCATGCAATTCGACACCAAGATTGCGGTCATCGTCAGGACCGATCTCGAAGTCTGGCAGAAGCTGAACGTTGCTTCGTTTCTCGCCGGTGGCATCGCCGCCGCGTTTCCGGCGTGCATCGGCGACACCTACGAAGACGGCTCCGGCACCAAATATCTCGCACTGATCGGCCAGCCGATCCTGATCTATGGCGCCGATCGGACCGCACTGACGCGGGCGCTCGATCGGGCCCTGGCGCGGGGCGTCACGCCTGCGCTCTATACCGAGGACATGTTCAGAACCGGCCATGACGCGGCCAATCGCGAGGTGGTGAAGGCGGTCACCCGCGCCGACCTCAATCTGGTCGGGATCGCCATGCGGGCCGAACGCAAGTTGATCGACAAGATTGCGGATGGGCTGAAGCTTCACAGCTAGCCCGCTCGGTTCATCGACGAGTCATTGTCGAGCAATTTGACCCCGATCAAAGGCCGAGGGACTGCGGCTTGCTAAGTTGCGGGGCGAGGTGAGCAAGGCGCCGCTCGCCGATGTCAATGCGATCCTCAACGGGTCGCAGGGTGCTTGATTTGAGCCAGCCGCCTTGAGGCGGGGGGAGATCGCCGGACGGGTCTTTCTGACCGTCCGGCAGCACCGTTCCCAGGCGTCCATCCATGCGAACAACTCGCTTGACAATGACTGACCAGTCAGTCATATTGGAACCATGGCAAAGACACACAAACCATCCACACCCATCGAGCCCGCCAGCAGTGGTGAAGGCCGCGGGGCGCCGCCGGCCGCCTCCTACCGCGCCGAGCGGGCGGCGGAGCGGCGTGCGGCCATCGTGGACGCGGCCATGGACGAGTTCATCGCCCGCGGCTTCACCGCAACCAGGCTCGACGACATCGCCAAGCGCGCGGGCGTCGCCAAAGGCACGATCTACCTGCACTTCAAGGACAAGGAATCGATGTTCGAGGAGCTGATCCGCACCGCGATCGTGCCGCTGGTCGGACGGCTGACCGGGCCGCCGCCGCCGGGCCGATCGGTCCGCGATGCGATCGAGGGATTTGCCCTGACCTTCATCGCGGAGGTCGCGAACACTCGCCGGGCCGACATCGTCCGGCTCATCATCTCCGAGGGGCCGCGTTTTCCGGCGATCGCCGATTTCTACTACCGCGAGGTGATCTCGCGTGGACTTAACGGCATGCGGGCGCTGATCGAGCTTGCGATCGCGCGCGGCGAGATCCGCCAGCCCGAGCTTGCGCGCTATCCGCAAATCCTGGTCGCGCCGGCGATCGTCGCTGTGATCTGGAAAAGCCTGTTCGAACGCCATTCTCCGCTGGATGCGATCGCAATGTTCCGCGTCCATCTCGACCTGATTTTTGGTGAACGGAGCAAGTCATGACTTCGTCACAAACTTTGCTGCGAATATTGGCAGTCTCGCTCATTGCCGTCGCGCTCGCCGGCTGCAATGACAAGCGTGATCCTGGCTTTCAGGGCTGGGTCGAGGCCGACATGATCTTCGTCAGCCCGGATGAATCCGGGCGGGTAACCAAGCTCGACGTGCGCGAGGGCGACGAGGTCAAGCAAGGCGAGCAGCTCTATTCGGTCGATGACGACCTGCAGAAGGCCGACCTCAACCAGAACAAGGCGACGCTCGCCAACGCGCAGCAGACCTATGACCGCGCCGCTTCGCTCAGGGGCACCGGCGCCGGCACGCAGGCCAACCTTGATGCGGCGGTTTCGGCGCTGCGGGTCGCGGAAGCGCGTGTCGCCACCTCGGAAACGCGGCTCTCGCGGCGCCAGGGCTTTGCGCCGGTCGCGGGCACCATCCAGCAGATCTATTTCCGCGAGGGCGAGATGGTGCCGGCGCAACGTCCGGTGCTGTCGATCATGCCGCCCGGCAACATGAAGATCCGCTTCTTCGTGCCGGAGACCGAGCTGCCGAAGCTTGCGATCGGCGACGAGGTGCGCGTCACCTGCGACAATTGCTCAAGTGACCTCACCGCAAAGATCTATTTCATCGCCACCACGGCCGAATACACCCCGCCGGTGATCTACAGCCTCGAAGAGCGCAACAAGCTCGTCTACCTGATCCAGGCACGGCCCTCGCGGCCCGATGCGTTGCGCGTGGGCCAGCCGATCTCGGTCTATCTCAATCCCAAGAACGTTGCGGAACAGCGATGAACCAGGCGTCTCCCATAGCCATCGACGTCAAGGGCCTGACAAAATCCTTCGACGGCCGCGAGGTGGTGCACGAGCTGTCGATGCAGGTGAAGCGCGGCAGCATTTACGGCTTCCTCGGCCCCAACGGAAGCGGCAAGACCACGACCATCCGCATGCTCTGCGGCCTGCTGACGCCCGACCGCGGCGAGGGCACCTGTCTCGGCTACGACATCCGCCGCGACGCCGACAAGATCAAACGCCTGGTCGGATACATGACGCAGCGCTTTTCGCTGTACCAGGACCTCTCGGTGCGGGAGAACCTGGAATTCGTGGCACGGCTCTATGGCGTGCGCGATCCGCGCGGCACCGCGCGCGAGATGATCGATCGCCTCGGGCTTTCCGGCCGCGAGGAGCAGCTTGCCGGCGAGCTCTCCGGCGGCTGGAAGCAGCGGCTCGCGCTCGGGGCCTGCACGCTGCCCAATCCGCAATTGCTGTTGCTCGACGAGCCGACCGCCGGCGTCGATCCCAAGGCGCGGCGCGACTTCTGGAACGAGATTCATGCGCTCGCAGGCCAGGGGCTGACCGTGCTGGTCTCGACCCATTACATGGACGAGGCCGAGCGCTGTCACGAGATCGCCTATATCGCCTATGGCCATCTGCTCGCGCATGGCACGGTCGAGGAGGTGATCGCGAACTCTGCGCTGACCACCTACACGGTGACCGGTGAGGACCTGCAGTCGCTCGGCGAGCAGCTTTCCGGCAAGCCCGGCGTCGACATGGTGGCGCCGTTCGGCACCTCGCTGCACGTCTCCGGCCGCGACCAGCAGGCGTTGGAAGCAACCATCGCGCCCTTCCGCGACCGGCCCGGCCTGCATTGGCAGAAGGGCGCGCCATCGCTGGAGGACGTGTTCATCGAACTGATGGGCCGCTCGAGGGACAATTTCCAATGAGCATGACGCTGGCAGCGAATCAACCGCGCGAGGAGGTGCAGCAATCCCGATTCGGATTCTGGCGGCGTTCGTATGCCATGGTGGTGAAGGAGTTCATCCAGCTTCGCCGCGACCGCGTGTCGTTCGCGATGATCGTGATGATCCCTGTGATGCAGCTCCTCTTGTTCGGCTACGCCATCAACACCACGCCGCACCATCTGCCGACCGCGGTGCTGTTGCAGGAGGACACCGATCTCGGCCGCTCGATCCTGAAAGCGTTGGAGAATACCCAATATTTCAAGTTTACGTACCAGGTTCACGATGTCCACGAGTTCGACGATCTGCTCAAGTCGGGCAAGGTGTTGTTCGGCGTCGAGATCCCGCGCGGCTTCGAGCGCGCGGTCAGGCGCGGCGATCATCCGGCGCTGCTGGTCGCCGCCGACGCCACTGATCCGATTGCGGCATCATCCGGGCTGTCATCGCTCTCGGTCCTGGTGCAGACCGCACTCGCGCACGATCTCTTCACCGGCGATCCGCCGTCGCTGCCGTTCGAGATCCGCGCGCATGCGCGCTATAATCCGGCGGCGTCCTCGCGGCTCAACATCGTGCCCGGCCTGGTCGGCACCATCCTCACCATGACGATGCTGATCTTCACCGCGCTTTCGGTGACGCGCGAGATCGAACGCGGCACCATGGAAAGCCTGTTGTCGATGCCGATCAAGCCGGTCGAGGTCATGTTCGGCAAGATCATCCCCTACGTCCTGGTCGGCTTCATCCAGACCACGATCATCATCGCAATCGGCGTCTTGCTGTTCGGCGTGCCCGTGTACGGCAGCCTCACGCTGCTGGCCGTCCTGTCGACCCTGTTCATCACCACGAACCTGTCGATTGGCTACACCTTTTCGACGTTAGCGCAGAATCAGCTTCAGGCCATGCAACTGTCGATCATGTTCTTCCTGCCCAGCATCCTGTTGTCGGGTTTCATGTTTCCATTCCTGGGCATGCCGGCCTGGGCGCAATATGTCGGCGAGTGCCTGCCGCTGACGCATTATCTGCGCATCGTGCGCGCGATCATGCTGAAGGGCGCCACCGTGCAGAACCTGGAATACGACATGCTCGCGCTGATCGGTCTGATGCTGGTCGCGATGACGATCGCCGTGACGCGCTTCCGCCGTACGCTCGATTGAGGCTATAAGAGGCCCGCAAGGAGCGGGCGATGACGGCAATCACTCAGTTTTGGCACGAAATGTTCGGACCGCGCGAAGCGGTGTCGAAGGAATTCGAGCACTTGCTGATGCGCGAGGTGATGCGCGAGGAGAGGGTGCGGGTTCGCGCGCTGATCATCGTTGCGCTCGTGATCATGCTCAACATCTCGCTTGTCCACCTTTTCTTCCCCGATGTGGTCGAGCACATCTGGCAGGGCGTCAATCCGAACTGGATCTACCTGATCCTGACCTGCTTCGTCCTGTTCGAAATGATGGTCCATCGACTCATCGACCGTCAGCTCAAGCTCGACCGGGACCTCCCGGTCTACCGGCGCTACGTCGGCGTCCTGATCGAGACCAGCGTTCCGACTCTCATTCTTTCGCTGCAGATTCAAAGCATGGGACCGGTGCGCGCGCTCGGCTTCGTCATGCCGCTGGTCTACTTCATTTTCATCGTCCTCTCGACCCTGCGGCTCGATTTCTGGCTGTCGGCTTTCACCGGCTTCGTCGCCGGCGCCGAGCTGTTTGCGATGGCGATGCATTACAAGCCGCTGGCCGATCCCGAACCGGAGGTTTACTTCCATCTCACGCGCAGCCTGGTGCTGTTCTCCTGCGGCCTGCTGGCGGGCGCCGTCGGCCTGCAATTGCGCCGCAGCTTTGCCGCCAGTATCAGCGCTGCGACCGCCCGCGATCGCGTCACCAATCTGTTCGGCCAGCACGTCTCGCCGCAGGTGGTCGAGCGGCTCCTGCTCGAAGGCGCCTCAACCGAAAGCGACATCCGGAAGGTCGCGGTGATGTTCGTCGATTTCCGCAGTTTTACCGCGGGCGCACGCTTGCGCTCGCCGCAGGACGTCGTCGAACGGCTCGACGGCGCGTTCGCGGTGCTGGTCGAAATCCTCGACCGCCATGGCGGCATCGTGAACAAGTTCCTCGGCGACGGCTTCCTGGCGCTGTTCGGCGCGCCGTTCGAGGCCGAGGATCCCGCCCATCGGGCGGTGGCTGCCGCGCGCGACATGCTCGCGGCGATGGAGCGCATCAACGACGGCTCGAGCTGGCCGCTCCGAATCGGCATCGGCATTCACTTCGGCGACGTGGTCGCCGGCAATGTCGGCTCGCCGCGGCGCAAGGAATATACCGTGATCGGCGACACCGTGAATTTCGCGTCAAGGCTCGAGGCGTTGAACAAGGAGTTCGGCTCGCAGCTCCTGATCTCGTCCGCCGTGCGCGACGTGCTGGGCACGGATTGCGCCGATGCGGTCGCACTCGGCGAAGTGCCGATCCGCGGCTACGAACAGCCGATGGCGATCTGGCAGTTGGGGTAGGGCGGGGGTGGTAAGCGCGGATCGTGCCTCTTGGTCATTCCGGGGCGCGCCACTTGGCGCGAACCCGGAATCCATAAGCCCGGGCCGTGGTTATGGATTCCGGGCTCGACGCTTCGCGTCGCCCCGGAATGACGACGGTTGGAGTTGCGGCGCTTCCAAATTCTCCACTTTCACCCCATCCCGCTCCGCGATGATCTCGGCAATCCAGCGGCGGTGGCAGTGCTCGTGGTTGCGCTCGTAGCAGAGCAGGCAGACCGGGCCGGCCTTCTTCACCAGCGCCGAGAGCTCGTCCAGCGCTTCTTTCGCCTGTGGCGTCTTCAGGTGCTTGGAAAAGACCTTTTCCAGCACGTCGTATTGACCGCTCCGAGCCGCCAGGCGCCCTTCCTTCGGCGTGCCGAGACCGGCCAGATGCACATAGGCGATGCCGTGCTCATCAAGCCCGGCCGCGAGCTGGTTCTTGGAAAAGCCGGGCCGGCGCGAGGAGGTGACCGCACGCACGTCGACCAGAAGTTTTACGCCGGCATTCTCGAGTTCATCCAGCACCGCTTTCGACGGTGTCTGCTCGTAGCCGATGGTGAAGAGTTTCTTCGCCTTCATTGCTCTCTTTTGACGCGTTTTCTTCACGCGAACCGGTATCCACTTCGCTTGAAAACGCTACACTACTTTACACGCTCGATCAGCTCCATCGCCCCCGCTGGCGCGCGGATCTTGCCCTCGTGGATGACGTAGGCAAACACGTCGCGCGGCTCCTTCTTGGGCTTGGTCTTGTCGACCCGCGGCAGGTCGTCGGGCTCGCCGCCTTCTGCCCAGAGCTGCAGTCGTTTGGCCCACGCATCAAGCTGCCTCGGCGGGTAGCAGGTCTTGAGGTTGTCGTCGCCTTTCTGCAGCCGGGCATAGACGAAATCGGCGGCAACGTCCGCGATCGCGGGATAGGTGCCGTGCTCGGCGAACACCACCGGCGTCTCGAACTGGCGCAGCAGCGCGATAAAGGAGGGGTTCCGGAAACTGTCGTGCCGCACCTCGACGACATGGCGCAGCTTGCGGCCGTCGATCTCGCGCGGCAAGAGTTCCAGGAATTTGCCGAAATCGGCCTCGTCGAATTTTTTCGTCGGCGCGAATTGCCAGAGCACCGGGCCGAGCCGGTCGCCGAGCTCGAGCACGCCGGTGTTGTAGAAGTGCTTGATGGAATCGCCGGCTTCGGCCAGCACGCGGCGGTTGGTGGTGAAGCGCGAACCCTTGAGCGAAAACACAAAGCCATCCGGCACCTCGCGCGCCCATTTGCGAAAACTCTCCGGCTTCTGCGAGCCGTAATAGGTGCCGTTGATCTCGATCGAGGTCAGCTTCGAGGCGGCGTATTGCAGCTCCTTGGATTGCGCGAGCTTCTCCGGATAAAACACCCCGCGCCAGGGCGCGAAGGTCCAGCCGCCAACGCCGATATAGATATGGCCTGACTTCTTCGAAGCGGATGCGGGGGCTTTGGTCACGCGGCACTCTCTTGTTCCGAAAACGGGAATGCTTTCGGAGCAAGACTATTCAAATCGGCGCCGCGACGCCAGTTGGCGCATGGTGCTGTCCGCCGCCAACTGCTGCCAGCGGCACGGCGCCCACGATTGCGTATCTGTTCACGACCGGCTTCCTCGAAGCCCCATTGGGGAAGAACACCCGCAATTTCGGGCTCTGTTCCGCTCGCATGCTGCCATAAGTTGTGAGGCGCTTAACTCGTCCGCGTGTTGGGGTTAGGGTGGGTTCAAGATGGAGAACCAACGATGCGGATGATCGTGGCGGTGGCGCTGGTAGTGACCGCCTCGGGCGCGCTGGCCGATGAGACCGGCGACGCCCATCGCCTGGCTCTGCAGCGGCGTGATTCCTACTGGAATTGCCTGGCGCGCGAGTACTCGCGCGAGGGCGCCCAGGGGATGTCGGCCGCCGACTTCACCGCCGATATCGCCAGCGTCTGTCCGTCCGAGCGGCAGAATTTCCGGGTGACGCTGATCGGCTATCTCTTGTTGCAATATCCCGATGCGGATTCAAATAGCCACCTGTCGACCGCCAACCGCGCGATCGAGCTCGCGCAAAAGGACATCATTACCGCCTTCATCCGCCACAAGGCCGCGAAGTAGCATTCCCGCCGCCATGCTGAGTCGGCTTGAGCGAACCGGAATGGCCGCCGCGGCGCGGGCGTCCCTGATGCGGGCTTTGGCCGCGCGAGGAACGGAAGCCGGAGGTGACGCGTTAAGCTGCCTCGTTACCCTATTCCCGCAACGGCAACTTCCGTGATATTCATCGCGCACGCAAATGCAAGGAACTGCCGGTATGACATCGCACTCCCTCGCCAATGTGTTGGGCTGGATCGTGCTTGTGGTCGTATTGGCAGCCGCCGTGTTCTATGGGCCGCTTGGCCAGTTCGGCAAACCGCAGCCCGCTCAGGTCGCACAGCCCGCGCAGCCGGCGCCTAGCCCGACCCCAAGGGGGCCGGTGATCAGGGACGTCCCGAACTAGCAATCCGCCGGCCGCCCCTTGCGGAATGTGACGACCGTGCCCATTTCACCGGGGACGGCGATGTCGAGCCTTCCTCCCAGCTCCGTCGCCTGAGGACGACCACGTTAACGACAAGGCAGCGCCGGATGTACGCGCGCCTGTTGTTCGTGGTCGTTGCCATTTCTGCCGGCTCCTTTGGCTGGATTTCCGCTCCGTTCGGTACCTGTTCCTGAACTGTGCCTTGGCAGGTGAGGAGGCGGCGGATATACGCTTGCCCATGAACGAAGCGATCCGGCTTGGCTCTGAAACTGCGTCCCAAAATCCTCAGCAAACCAAGGGTTTGCCGGAGCTTTCGATTGTCGTGCCGACGTTCAATGAGCGCGACAATGTCGCCAGGCTTTACCGCAAGCTGGAAGCGGCATTGACCGGCATTGCCTGGGAGGTCGTGTTCGTCGACGACAACTCGCCTGACGGCACCTGGAATGTCGTGCGCGAGCTCGCCAGGCAGGACAACCGCGTCCGCTGCATCCGCCGGATCGGGCGGCGTGGGCTGTCGGGGGCCTGTATCGAGGGTATCCTGGCTTCCAGCGCGGCCTATGCAGCCGTGATGGACGCCGACCTGCAGCACGACGAGACCCAACTGCCGAAAATGCTGTCGCTGCTTCAGGGAGGGCAGGCCGAGCTCGTGGTCGGCAGCCGCTATATCGAGGGCGGCAGCGCCGACAGCTTTGACAGGCAGCGCGCCGGCTTCAGCGCGCTAGCGACCTCCATCGCCAGGCGCGTGCTCGGCGTCGCCATCGCCGATCCCATGAGCGGCTTCTTCATGATCCGCCGCGACCGCTTCGAGCAGCTCGCGCCAAAACTGTCCACGCAGGGCTTCAAGATCCTGCTCGACATCGTCGCAACCGCGCATGGCGAGCTCAAGACCGTTGAGGTGCCGTTCACTTTCGGTACCCGGCTGCATGGCGAGAGCAAGCTCGATTCCATGGTTGCGCTCGATTTCCTCGGGCTGGTGCTCGCGAAATTCAGCAATGACACGGTGTCGCTGCGCTTCCTTCTGTTCGCGATGGTCGGCGGCACCGGGCTCTTCGTCCATCTCGCCACCTTGTTCGTCGCGCTCGCCTGGCTCGGCTGGTCGTTCCCGGAGGCGCAGACTGCCGGGGCCTTCGTTGCGATGACCTCGAATTTCATCCTGAACAATTTCCTGACCTATCGTGACCATCGGCTGAAGGGCGTCGCGATTCTGCGCGGCCTGTTCGCTTTCTATCTCGTCTGCAGCGTCGGCCTGTTCGCCAATGTCGGCGTCGCCTTCTCGCTCTATGACCAGGAGCCGATCTGGTGGCTCGCGGGTGCGGCGGGCGCACTGATGGGCGTGGTGTGGAACTACGCGATGTCCGGGCTGTTTGTCTGGCGCAAGCGATGAAATTGGCGATGAGCCCTGCAGACGTTAGGCTCGTCCGCAACACCTCCCTCATCATCATGGCGCTGGTGGCGTTGCGGATGGTGGCGGCCGCCTTTACGCCGCTGACCTTCGATGAAGCCTATTACTGGATGTGGTCGAGGCATCTGGCCTTCGGCTATTACGATCATCCGCCGATGGTCGCCCTTGTGATCCGCGCCGGCACGATGATCGCCGGCCGCACCGAGCTCGGCGTCCGCCTGGTATCGATCCTGCTCGCTCTGCCGATGAGCTTTGCGGTCTACCGGACCGCGGCGATCCTGTTCGGCGGCCGGCAAGTCGCGGCGACTGCCGCGATCCTGCTCAACGCTACGCTGATGACGGCGATCGGCACGCTGATCGTCACGCCCGACTCGCCCTCGCTGGCGGCGGCGAGCTTTGTGCTGTTCTTTCTCGCGAAAGTGCTGGAGACGGGGCAGGGGGCATGGTGGCTCGCCACAGGCGTCGCGGTCGGCTGCGCGCTGCTATCGAAATACACCGCGCTGTTCTTCGGGCCGGCGATCCTGATCTGGCTCATCCTCGTGCCTAAGCAGCGACGCTGGCTGCTGACGCCCTGGCCTTATCTTGGCGCGGTGATCGCGTTTGCGATGTTCTCGCCGGTCATCATCTGGAACGCCGAGCATCACTGGGTCTCGTTCCTGAAGCAGATCTCCGGACGCATCCGCATCGAGGATTTCCGCCCCGCCTTCATGGGCGAGCTGATTCCGACCCAGATCGCGTTCGCGACCCCGCTTGTCTTCATTCTCGGCGCCATGGGCCTGCATGCGCTGGCGCGGCGCAAGGTGGGCGCGATGCCGGTGCGCGTCCTGATCAACGCGATGTTCTGGACCATCACCGGCTATTTCATCTGGCATTCACTACACGCGCGCGTCGAGGCGGACTGGTTCGCGCCGGTCTATCCGCCGCTTGTGATCGCGGCCGCCGTCGCCGCCCATCTCGTGCGCTGGGAGAGGGGATCGCAGCGGCTTGCGGATTTCTGCCGGCGCTGGGCGCCGGCGGTCGGCATCCTGATGTTCGTGGGCCTGATCGTGCAGGCCAATACCGGCGTGCTTACCGGCTACCGGCGCGATGCGACCGTCCGCAGCGTCGGCGTCGGCTGGCGCGAGCTGGCCGACGAAATCGAGGCCGTCCGCCAGCGCACCGCTGCCACGTGCGTGCTGGTGCCGGACTACGGCACCACGAGCTGGCTTGCCTTCTATCTGCCGCCTGGCACCTGCGTCGAGCAGCAGAGCCAGCGCATCCGCTGGGTCAACATGGGCGAGCCTGATCCGGTCAAGCTCGCAGGGCCACTGCTCTATCTCGACGAGATCAAGCCGCGCGCGCAGGCGATCTTCAAGGACCGCTTCGGGCAGATCGAGGAGGTCGCTGAGCTCTCGCGCAAGCGCGGACCGCTCATCATCGAGACCTATACGGTCACATTGCTCAGCGATCGGAAAGGCGACGTGTTCGACCGCTCGCCGCCGCCGGAGCTTTTACCTTAGCGCGATGATTTGTTTGCGCATGATCTTCTCGGAAACCGCTTCACACTTTTCCGGATCATGCGCTAGGCAGCCGGCTGCGCCGCTGGACGGACCATCGGCAGCACATCGGCGAGCACGCTGTCGCTGGAATGAATCACCAGCAGATTGATTCCCGCCTCGATGATGGTGTAGCCGCGCGCCTCCAGCCACGCCCGCAACTGCGTGGCATCGGCCTTGATCTTCTCGATCAGCATGATCGGACGGCTGCGCTCGATCGCCTTCGCGGCGCCCGCGAGCACTTCCATCTCCATGCCCTCGACATCGATCTTGATCAGGTCGACGCGCGGCAGGCCGAACTCGTCGAGCGCAAGCCTGCGGACGTTGACGAGGTTCTTGTAGTCGATCTTTTGGCCGATGAACTCGTTGCCGCTTCGCTCGCGCAGCTCCAGGCTGCCGAAGCTGGAGGGCACGAGATAGTTCGGGCTCGGAATCTGCATGACGCCGCTTTCCGAGGACACGGCGCCGTGCACGGCGATCGCGTTGAAGCAATTGTTGATCGCGATATTGCCGGCGAGCGCATAGTAGATGCGCTCCTGCGCCTCGATCGACAGCACGGAGCCCCAGCCCGTCATCAGCTTGGCCCATTCGATGGTGTGAACTCCGATGTTGGCGCCGCAATCGATACCGATGACGCCGTCGCCATGGTGCTTGCGCCGAAGCTGGAGCATGTCGAGCGCGAGCTTGACCTCGTTTTGATCGAAGGAAGAGGTCTCCAGGATCTGGAAGCCGACCCCGTAGCCGCGGTTCTGATCGAGCATCCGGTAGTCGAACCGGTTGACGATCATGGTGCCGTGACTGGATGAAGCGAGCACGAAGGCCAGCTTGCGTCCCACGCTCTGCATCGAAGTCTCCCGAAGGGTGCAAAAAATGAGCGATGGACCGCAATACGAATCGCTTCGCTCCAAGCTTACTGCGACTTGCGCCTCTGAACCATCTGAGGAGGCTCTGTTGACTGTCCGAATTCGAAGCAGATGGCCGAAATTCCCGGAGAACAAACAGCGAGCATTCCGGCAATGTTCGCTGTTATCCCGGAGCACTACGGACAGTTGTGCCGAAATGAGACCATATTTCGGACCATATTCGACTGCCTTACATCCGCCCGAACTTAATTGGCATTTAACGAAAAGTCGCCTTAATGACGCTCCGCCCCTCTGCGAGATGCATCGCCTTGAATCCTGGTTGGCGCGGCATCGAGAGGAAAAGTTGGGGTCGTCCTGGGCGCGGGTGGATGAGTAAGAGTAGCGTTGCGTTAGTGGCGGGGCGGGTCCGCGGGAAATCTTCTGGCAAGGCCGTGGCCAACCGTTTGTTCGGTGGGGCCGCGATCGCGTGTCTCGTGATCGGTTGCGGCTATGTCGTCTACAACAACATCATCGCCGCGAGTGTCTATCCGACACTCGGAAGCGCGGGTTATGACGAGCCCGTCGCCAGGCATCCCGAAGTCGCCTCACGCTCCGCTGCAGAGATGATCGGCGAGGTCTTCGCCGCGCTGCCGGAGCAGAAAAGCGTGATCGCGAAGCCCACATCGGTGGCCGCGATCTCGCCCACGGAGTTCAACGAGCGGTTTGGGGCGGCCGAGCCGGAGAGCGTGGCGTCGAATGCGGCGAGCGCTGCGCCGCCGCCGGAAGTACCGAAACTTGCGGAAGCGCCGAAGCCGGCCGCCGCGCCGAAACTTGCCGAAGCGAAGCCGGCGCAGGCGCCCAAGCTCGCGGAGGCAGCGAAGACAAAACCCGCACCGCAGCAGGTCGCGCTGAACGTGCCGCCGCCATCGCGGTCGGGCATGTCCGTGCGTGCCATGGCCGAGCGCGCCAAGGCCGCGGTGATGTCGATCACGGGCGCCGGTAGAAGGAGCATGGTCGAGAAGCTGTGGGGCAAGCCGGCTTCGCAAGGCGCGCTGCTCGCCTATGCCTCGGCCGATGCGAGCATCACCGCCAGCATCCCGCATGAGCAGAACCCCATGATGGGCGGCTCGCCGCCCTATGATCGCGACACCGCGGTCTATGACATCACCGCGCACGCGGTGTATCTGCCCGACGGCACCAAGCTCGAGGCGCATTCCGGCCTCGGCTCCTATCTCGACGATCCCCGTTCGGCGCGCATCCGCATGCGCGGCGTGACGCCGCCGCACATCTATGAGCTCAAGCCGCGCGAGGCGCTGTTCCACGGCGTGCCGGCGTTGCGGCTGACACCGATCGGCGGCGAGGAGACGATCTACGGGCGCGAAGGCCTGCTCGCGCACACCTTCATGCTCGGGCCGAACGGCGATTCAAACGGCTGCGTGTCGTTCCGCGACTACTACGCCTTCCTCGAAGCCTATCGCAACAAGGGTATCCGCAAGCTGGCCGTGGTCGCGCGGATCGACTGATCAGCGCTTGATCCGGAAAAGTGTGCAGCGGTTTTCCCCGCGACAAACGCGAAGCGTTTGTGCGGAGATCATGCGCGGACAAGAAGCTGAAGCGCGATGATGATATCGCGCTTCAGGCCGCGAGCTTCTTGCGTAAGGCCATCTCGTGATCGATCGCGGCTTTGACATGCGGGCGCGCCTGCATCCGCGCAACGTAATCGACCAGCGACGGCCAAGCCGCGATATCGACGCCGCCGCGTTTCAGGAGCAGCAGTGACCAGGTGAGATAGCCGTCCGCGACCGTGAAGCGGTCGCCGACGAGATAGTCCCTGCTCGCCAGATGGGCGGCTGCGATTGACGCGCTGTGTCCGATCCGCTCGCGCGCGGCGGCCTTCGCGGCGTCGTCCTTGTACCAGAAGGTCGGAAACAGGAACGCCTTGTGGATCTCCGTGCCGACGAAGCTCAGCCATTCCTGCAAGCGGTAGCGGTCGGGATTGCCTGCCGGCGGAGCGAGCTCGAGCTCCGGCTTGAGGTCAGCGATATATTGCAATACGGCAGCGCTCTCCGTAAGCCGCTCGCCGTTCTCGGTCACCAGCACCGGCACGGCTCCCTTGGGCGAGACCGCAAAGAAGTCGCTGCCATCCTCGACGATCTTTTTCTGCCAGATATCCGCCAGGTGGTAGCGCGCCTCGAGGCCGGCTTCCATCAGCGCGATGCGGCTCGCAAGCGAGCAGGCCATCGGCCAGAAATAAAGCTGCAGCATGATTGTCTCCCGATTGATGCGGCGCAGGATAGGGCAGGCGCAGGCTGCCTTCTTGCAGGGATATTGCAGCTAGGGGCTGCATGATTGCAGGCATTGCGTCCAGCGTGATAAAGCTCAAGCGTATGAACTGGGACGATCTGCGCATCGTGGCGGCGATCCGGGACGAGGGCACCTTTGCCGGCGCCGCGATGCGGCTGCGCATGGACGAGACCACCGTAGGGCGCCGGCTCAAGCGGATCGAGCGGGCGCTCGGCGTCCGGCTGTTCGAGGCCATCGACGGCTTGCGCAAGCCGACCGAGCCCGGTGAGCGCCTGCTCGCGCATGTCGAGGCGATGGCGGGCCATGTCGGCGAAATTTCACGCCTGCGCGAGAAGCTGCCCGGGCTTTCCGGCCGGTTTCGCATCGCCGCCACCAATGCGGTCGCCGAAGAAATCCTCTCTCCGCGCGCCTCCGAGCTGCTGGCGCAGCATCAGGGGCTTTTGCTGCGATTCCTGACCTCCAGCGAGAACGTCAAATTCTCGCGCTGGCAGGCCGATTTTGCCGTGCGGCTGAAGAAGCCGGAAAAGGGCGACTTCACCATCACCAAGCTCGGCGAGCTCGCGCTCTATTTCTTCGAGCCCGCAGGCGCCACCGAGGCCGATCCGCTCATCTGCGCCTATCCGGAGGAGCTCGGCCCCATTCCGGAAACGCAATTTCTGAAAGCGCGCGGACTGCACCAACGTTCGCGCTTTTCGAGCGACAATATCCGCGTGATCCGCACGCTCATCCAAAGTCACCGGGCGGTCGGCGTCTTGCCCGAGTATCTCTGCGGCGAGCTGCTTTCTGACCGGCGGCTGCGCGCAACACCGTTGCCGCGCAGCCGCGACGTCTGGCTGCTCGTGCAAAACCATCTGCGGCGCGATGCGGCCGCGCGCGTTGTGATCGACTGGATCCGCGGCTGTTTTCAGGAATTTGCGAAGGGGTAGGAGAGGTAGTGCCGGCTTGTTTTGACCTTCGGAGACAAGTCGCTACCTCCCTGCGTTTTCTGCCGACTGTGACATACCCCACGTTGCTGTCATTGTCGGTCGATGAAATATTGTCGTCCGCCTTTTCAATTCGGGGCTTTCCATGAGCGCGATGCAAGATGCCGGCGCCGCTTCCCCTTTTGCCACGCTGTGGCTGAGCCCACGGCAAACCATCGAGCGGATCGTCGCGGGGCGGCCGACCTATCTGGTTCTCCCGTTGGCGATCGTTGGCACCATCGCCAGCTTCTATGCCGAACTGGTGTTGATGGGTCTGGCTGACTCATTGATCAGTTGGCGGCTCTGGCTCTTCTTTGTCGCCGCAAGCGCCATCTTCGGCATCGTCTCGCTCTATGTGTTCGCCTTGATCCTGAAATGGATCGGGCGGCTGTTGCGCGGCGGCGCCTCGGCACAGCAGATGCGCGCAGTTGTGGCCTGGAGCCTGGTGCCCGTCATTCTGGGTGCAGCGATCGCGCTCGTGGTCACCGCTGCCTTCAAGGAATCCGGCGTTGGCAGCCGCCTCCTGGTTCTCGTCTTCCTGCTCTGGACCATCGTCGTGTTCCTGCTGATGCTGGCACGCGTCCAGCATTTCGGTGTCTTTCGGACGATCGCGGCCTATGTATTGACCTGTCTCTTTGCGATCCTGCTCGCGGCGACCCTCCGCAGCGTCCTCTATCAGCCGTTCAGCATTCCGGCGTCTTCGATGATGCCGAATTTGCTGGTCGGTGATTACGCCATCGCCGCGAAATTCCCCTACGGCTATAGCCGGTTCTCGCTGCCGTTCTCTCCGCCGCTGTTGTCGGGGCGCATCCTTGCATCCGGACCCAAGCGCGGCGATGTCGTTGTCTTCCGCTCGGGCCAGTATGACTACGTCAAGCGCGTGGTCGGACTGCCCGGCGAGCGCATCCAGATGAACAACGGCATGCTCTTGATCAACGACAAGCCGGTGAAGCACGAGCCGGTTGCCGATTTTGTCGGCGACGCCTGCGGCTCGGGTTCGGCCAAGGTGAAGCGCTGGCGCGAGACGCTGCCGAACGGCGTGAGCTACGAGACGCTCGACTGCACCGATAGCGGCTTCCTGGACAACACCAATGTCTACACCGTTCCAGCCGGCCATTATTTCATGCTCGGCGACAACCGTGACAATTCCAGCGACAGCCGCGTGTCGTCCATGGGCACTATCCCGCTCGAAAACCTTATCGGCCGCATGGACATGATCTTCTACTCGCGCGCGCCGGACACGCACAAGGCGCGCAGCGAGCGGATCGGGACGATGGTGCGGTGAGGGGCGCTTATTGCAAACCTTGGACAGTCTATCCGTCGTCACTCCGGGGCGGCGCGAAAGGGCCAAGCCCGGAATCACGGAGGGAGAGAGAACTCGCTTGGCTAGGGTGCGTGCTCACAAAGCCTGTCCTGTGACCTCACCGAGCTCACGTCCGCTTGTCTTCGTTTGCGACCAGCATGATACGGCGGCGCAACATGTCGCGATGGGCCAAACCGGACTTCCGTGTAGCCCAAAACCTGCGGCCGATTTCTGCTGTGCTGAGCGTCGATCGGGATCACAGTCATTGACATCACATAGGCCGTTTGCGAACATCAATGCTGGCCGGTTGCCTGCATCATACCAAGAAAATTGGGCGCTTTCGAAAGAGTTGCGCTCCGGACGGGAGGGTGATGGACAATGGACAAGTATAGCCGGAGATCGGTACTGCGCGGCTCTCTTGGACTCGCTGCCGCGACCGCACTGAGTAAACCGTATATTGCCAATGCTGCCGCTACGACGGCGACCGTCTGGGTCAACCAGGGGTTCGTGCCGGCGGAGGACGATGCGTTCAAGCAATTGGCCGCGGACTACATGAAGACAAGCGGCAATACGCTCGACTACAGCATCATGCCGTTCATGGCGCAGAATCAAAAGACAGTGTCTGCGCTGACCAGCGGCGACGTCCCCGATCTGGTTTTCATGGACGCGCCCCAGTCCATCATTCCGCAGAACGCGTGGGACGATAAGCTGGTCGATGTCAGTGACATCGTTAAGCCGTACGAAGCGCAGCTTTCGAAGACGGCAAAGGAATGCTCGACTTTCTATAACAAGACTGCAAAAGCCCACAGCTACTATCTCGCGCCGATCAAGCAGGCCTGCATCCCGTTTCACATTTGGGGCAGCCTGGTCGAGAAGGCTGGCCTGAAACTGTCCGATGCGCCAAAGACGTGGGATGCATACTGGGATTTCTTCAAGCCGGCGCAGAAGGAGCTCCGCGGCAAGGGCATGCGCAAGATTTACGCGCTTGGCCTGCAAATCACCACGGTCGGGCCAAACGACGGTAACGGACTGTTCACGCACTTCGTGATCGCCAACGGCGCCAATATGGTCACGCCGGATGGTCGGCTGCACACCGACGATCCGAAGGTGCGCGAGGCGGCGATCAAGTCCGTCGCCTATCTGACCGACGCCTACAAGCAAGGCTACGTACCGCCCGAAGCGTTGAGCTGGAACGATGCGGACGACAATAACGCCTTCCACGAAAGGGTGTTCCTCGCCGACTTCGACGGCACGATCTCGACTGAGCTGGCGATGATCAAGGACACGCAGGCGTATATGCATGAAGTGGTCACTGCGGGCCTGCCTAACGGTAACGATGGCAAGCCGATGGCAGCCCAGATGAATGCCGGTGGCGGCTTCATTCCGAAGGGAGCGAAAAACGTCGAGGTCGCCAAGGATCTCATGAAGTACTGGATGCAACCCAAGGTCATGGGCGCCAACCTGAAGATGGGCCTTGGACGGTGGGTGCCGGCCATCCCGCAGGTCGTCAAGGATGACCCGTGGTGGCTCGATCCCGCGGACCCGCATCGCGCCCCCTATGTGCGCGAGGCCGTCCTCGGGCCGACGACTTCGGGCTACGAAGGGTTCAACCCCGCCTGGGGCCAGGTGACTGCCGAGCAGCTCTGGGGACAGGCGCATGCCGACGTCATCAAGAACGGCATGACGCCGGAACAAGCGATCGACAAGGCATTTAAACGAGCGGAGGCGATCTTCTCGGCTGTCACGTTCTGACAGCATCGCGAGGGCCACATGAGTGTAACCCTGCAGGCGCTTCCGCGCGGACAGCGCCTGACGACCGTTGCGATCAGGCGGCGCGCTCGGCGCGGCGGGCTCTATGGCTCTGACCGTGTGTGGGTCATTGCCTTTGTGCTGCCCTACGTTGCCATCTTCTTTGCCTTTGTCCTCTATCCGATTGTCTACGGGCTGTGGATGGGCAGCGATCCGGCGCTGTATCGCCAGCTCTTTGACGATCCGCGCTATATGACGGCGGTCATCAATACGCTGTTGTACGTTGGCATCGGTGTAAACGTGAAGATGGCGTTGGCCTTCCTGCTGTCCGGTTTCTTCATGCGCAAGGGATGGTGGGTCAAAGCGGTTCTGGTCTTCTTCATCCTGCCCTGGGCGACGCCGGCGCTTCCCGCCTATATGTCGATACACTGGTTCCTGAACGGGCAGTGGGGAATGCTGAACAATGTGCTGTGGTTGCTGACCGGCATCGACGGGCCCGTCTATTTGAACTCGCACTGGATGGGGCTGGCCGCCAACATCGGCGCATATATCTGGAAGAACCTGCCGTTCTGGACCTTGATCCTGCTTGCCGGTCGTATGGCGATCCCGCAGGAGCTCTACGAAGCCGCTAAGGTCGACGGCGCGAACGGCCTGCGTCTCCTGACCCATGTGACCGTGCCGCTGATGGCGAACCTGTACATCGTCTGCGTGCTGCTCGATACCGTCTTCGCGCTTGGCGATTTCAATGCCACCTACTTTGTCTCCGGCGGGGGCCCGGCAATGTCGACCGAGGTGCTCGCCACGCTTGGCATCCGCTATGCCTATACGGTATCCCTCCCCCGTCTCGGGGTGGCGGAGGTCATGACCGCACTGCCGGTGTTGATCCCCCTGATCTTCATCCTGATGCGTAAGCTGCGCATGTCGGAGGGGCAGCTATGAGAGTCGCTCGCACCCGGCCTCTTTCGCCGTGGCGCTACCGCGCGGGTCGCCGCGTTGGGGAAGCCGCCTCCATGTTGCTCGGCGTCGTGCTGATCGTTTGGTCGCTGGCGCCGATTTACAATATGGCAGTCATCGCGCTTTCAGCCCACGATGACATCTTTGCGGGCACTATCTGGCCGGTCAGTCCAACTCTGAACAGCTTCTACGTCGTCTTCACCGAAGGCTTCTGGTACCTCGAACATTTCTGGCAGCAGTTCGGCAACAGCTTTTTCGTGGGACTGATGACGATGTTCCTCACATTGCTGATCGGCTCTCTCGCCAGCTTCACCGTCGGACGGATGCACTTTCGCAACGGCTGGCTGCTGACGAATGCAGCGCTGATGACCTATGTCATTCCCGCGTCATTCCTGGCGATCCCGTTCTATCGGATCATGCAAATTTATGGACTCACCAACCACCTGTGGGCCGTGATCGCGGCCATCACCACGTTCGCCACGCCGTACGCGATCTTCATCTTCTCGCAGTATGGCAAATCGATCCCGATGGAGCTTGACGAGTCGGCGCGGATCGACGGGGCGAACCCGCTCCAGATCTATCTGTACGTTTACTTGCCGCTCATGGCACCCGCGCTGGTCGCAGTCGGCACCTATGCCTTGCTGCTCGCCTGGAACGAATATCTGTACAATTTCCTGATGCTCTCCACGCCAGACAGCATGACAGTCGCGGTCGCCCTGGCGCAGTTCCTGAACAGCGACGAATCGCCCTGGAACCTCATGATGGCGACAGCGATCGTGTATGCGCTGCCGCCGATCATGCTCTACTACATGTTCCGCCGGAATATGACGGCCGGCCTGACCATGGGCGGCGTGAAGGGATGATTTGAAGGGATAAACTTGGGTCCGATGCTCTGCGGGGCACGATGAGCAGCGCGCAGCAGGTTCTGCCGCTCCAGACTCCCATACCCGCCGGCCGGGCGCGCCGTCCCCGCTGGCATTTCCGCCTGCAAGGTTCGGACACCGCCTGGGCGATCGCTTTCGTTGTTCCCTATGCGGCCGTATTCGCTGCCTTCGTCGCTTACCCCGTCGTGTTCGGCCTGTGGATGGGCAGCCGGCCGACGCTTTACACCTTGCTGTTCTCCGACCCGCGCTACATCGACGCACTCGTCAACACGCTGCTGTTCGTTTGCATCGGCGTGAACGTGAAGATGTTTCTTGCCTTTCTGGTCTCTGGCTTCTTTATGCAGCGAAGCTGGTGGGTCCGCGCGCTCTTGGCCGTGTTCCTGCTACCCTGGGCGCTGCCGGCGCTGTCCGTCTTCCTGTCGATCCATTACATGCTGGTGTCCCAATGGGGGCTCCTTGACAGCCTGTGGTCCGTCGTGACCGGCGCAGACGGCCCTCTGTTCCTGGTGTCACGAGGCTCGGCAATGGCGGCCAACATTCTCGCCTATATCTGGAAGTGGCTGCCGTTCTGGACACTGATATTCCTGAGCGCGCGGATGGCGATCCCGCACGAAATCTATGAAGCGGCTGCGATCGATGGCGCCACCGGCATCCGGCAGACGGTCCACGTCACATTCCCATTGATGGCCAATGTCTATCTCGTGGCGACGCTGCTCTCCACGGTCTGGACGCTCGGTGATTTTCCGACCGTCTATTTCGTGTCTTCGGGTGCGCCCGCGCGCACCACGGACGTGCTGGCAACCTACGGCTTTCACGAGACGTTCGAGTTTGGTCATCCGGACCTGGGGGCGGCAGCGATGATGTCGGCTTTGCCGCTCGTCATCCCTGTCGTCATCCTCCTGATGCGGCGCCTGCACAGGACCGGCGTGCAACTATGAGCGGCCGACCCGCCAATGAATCAGTAACGAGCCGCGTGGCCGCCGCAGATCGCACCGCGCGCCGTCGTTACCGCCACGGACGGCGATTGGCCGGCGGCATCGCAGGTAGCGCCCTGGGCGTCGCACTGCTGATCTGGACACTGCTCCCAGTCTACAACATGGTGCTCATTGCGCTCGATGAAGAGGGCGACGAGTTCACTGGCAGCCTCTGGCCGCCGAACCCGTCGTTCAGCAGCTTCCGTGCGGTCTGGACGCAAGATCATTGGTATCTGCAACATTTCTGGCATCAGTTCGGCAACAGCATATTCCTCGGCCTGGCCACCATGCTGCTCACCGTGGTCATCGGCTCGCTCGCCAGCTTTGCGATCGGACGGATGCAGCTTCGCCGTGGTCAGCTCATTGGTGACGCCGCGCTCCTGACCTACATCCTGCCGACGGCCATCCTGATCATACCGTTCGTCCATATCATGCATGTTTACGGGCTCTCCGACAGCCTCTGGGCGGCGATTGCTGCCTATGTCGCCTTCGCCACGCCGTACGCCGTCTTGATCCTGCACCAATACGGCAAGCTACTGCCGATGGAACTCGACGAGTGCGCCAGGGTAGATGGTGCTTCACCTGTCCAGATCTATCTGCGCATTTACATGCCACTGATGACGCCGGCGCTCGTGGCGGTGGGCGTCTATGCGTTGTTGCTGGCGTGGAACGACTACCTCTATCAGTTCATGCTGCTTTCATCGACGCGCAACATGACCGTGGCGGCGGCCATCGATCAGTTCTTCGACAGCGACGAGGCGCCTTGGAATTATATGATGGCGGTCGCTCTGGTCTATTCCCTGCCGCCGATCGCGATTTACTTTGCGTTGCGGCGGTTCATGTCCTTTGACCGAGTGCATAGCTAGCTCCGATGCGCTGCGACGCTGATATGACGCCGGGGTTTTCCGCGCTTGCACAAGTTAGAGCACGCGCGCGATGATGGGAACGCGACGGAGCACAAGCGTTATGCCCCAGCTCAGGGCCACTGAGCCGACATAGACGATGGCACCCTTGGCTATTGGGCCCAGCGCGACCGCAAGCAGGGCGAACTGAAGCCAGACCACTATGGGGTAATGAACAAGATACATCCCGTAGGAACTGGCGCTGAGGCTGTCGAAGACAGGTCGGTGCGCGATGGCGAACCGACGAAAGAGTGCGATGAAGGCAAGGCTGATTGTGCCGCAGCACAGGACGACGGTGAAGTCACCAAGAAGGCGCAAGCTGAGAGGCAGGGGCTGATGACCCTTGGCGACTGGCAGGATGAGCGTCAAGATGACGGCAAGCCGTAACGCATAAGCGACAAGCCCGGCCGTTAGCCAGATCGGCCATCTCCGCGCCAACTCGGCATTCGGCGCAAGAACGCCGGACACTGCGATGGAGGCGCCCATCTGCAGACCGACCAGAAAATAGACCGCATAGAGCAACAGACGGCTCGCCTGAAATGAAAAGGGACCGAGCGTGAGCCAACCATCCGCCCCGAAGTTCAATTCCATTGGGACGTAGACCAGCGCTGAAGCGACGAGCAGCATGGCAAGGAAGGCCGTCGGACGGCGATACGCGCCGAGATGCTGCGGCGCCTGCGGTTTCGCCGTCCAGCGGCGCCGGAGCACATAAATCCCGGCTGCGACGGCATCGAAGGCGAGCAGCAGCCAGATGAACCAACCGGGACCGCTGGGCCAAAAGCCAAGCGATAGCCAGGTGCGAGCGTAAGCGGGCAAGCCCGGATCGGCGCCGGTTACGGCATAAGATGGATAGTAGGCGAGCGGCATCAGGATCGCCGCGGCGGCCAGGAACGGGATGCCCAATCGCAAAGTCCGGTCGCGCAGGAACCTCGCGGCTCCCTTCCGCTTCAGGCCGGGCCAGACAAAGAGGCCTGATACCAGGAACAACAAAGCCATGAAGAACGTGTCATTGAAGATCGCAAGCAGGTCGAACCCGGCCCAACGTCGGGGATCAACAATCGGCGCGGGCAGAATGCTGAAAGTGTGCGGTTGCGCCGGCCACATGACCGCGTATGCCAGCACCGAATGATGGAGCAGCACGAGAAGGACGATGAAGGTGCGCAGATAGTCGAAACTCGCATCGCGGGCGCCGGGCAGGGGAAGAGGATTGGCCTTGGCGGTCTCGATCCGAGCCTCGACACGCGGGAAGAACAACGCAAGCGCCGGCCGCGTCAGCATCCAGATGAGCGCCAGGAACACCAGTGCCTGGGCGCCCCGTTCGACGCGCATCCAGGCAGGAAAGGGGCCAGGCAGCGCCGCGACGCCGACAAAGCCGATGCTGCCAAGGGCTGCAATCCACTTCGCCCGCACATAGGCCGAGCGCCGGCCGCGGCGCATCTGCTTGCCGCACAACAGCAAGAACAGGCTCACGATCAGGATAATCGTCGACCGGACCCAGACCGCCGGCGGAATGCCATGTCGCAGAGCGAAGGCTACCGAAAGCAGCGCGACGCAAAGGCCGACATTGATCCACTGTGCGCCGATCACGGGCCGAAGCTGCGCATGAAGTGCGGGTGAGGGGGCTGTCATGAGGATTACTTTCGTGTGCCGAGGGCGAAAACTGTGACCAACTCCTTCGCATGCAGCTTGATGTCAAGATTTGGCTCGCGCGCCAGCAAGACCGGGACGGCGTCGATGGCCTGGATGATTGTCAGCGCCATCACGCCCGTATTGAAGCGGCGGAATTCACCGGACCGCTGACCGGCGCGCAGCAGTTCTTCGAGGTTCGCGGCGCGCTGCGCGAGCGACTCGGGACCGATGACCAGGCTGCCGTCGGCATGACGCGCGCTCATCGCGATCTCAACGAGGGCGATCAGTGGTTTGCGATGGGCGTCGATAAATTCCAGATTGGATTCGATGTAGGCGTGCAATCGCGCGGCCGCTGACGTCTCGGCCATGATGCGCGGCTCCATATGGTCGCGCCCTGCGGCAACCACCTTCTCGATCACTGCGTCCACGATCTCCTCCTTGCTTGGGAAGTGATAGGTGATGACGCCCTTGCTGACGCCGGCCCGCCTGGCGATTTGGTCAACCGAGGCCTTGGCAAACCCCACTTCGGCGATCGTGTCGATCGCACAGTCGACGATCTGTGCGCGGCGTGCCGTCTCCGCGAGCGACCGCTTCTCTGCTGGAACAATCTTGATCTTAGTACGCATGTACTAAAGTTAGTACGATCGAGCTAAATTGTCAATTCCGCCGCAGACGCAAAACCTGGCTGCGCCAACCTCGCGCCAAGCTACGGCGGATGAGCCGCTCGCAATGACGAGCATCCCCATTCCCGCGGCATGAAAATGCCTGAGTGATGCATCGTCGTTGCCCTCGAAGAGAAGGGCGCAGGGAATGCCGGGCGCCTGATGCACCCGCAGCTCTTGCGTGCAAAACGAAGTAAAGCACGCACGCAAGTCACACAGGTACACCGGAACGATCCGGCATTCCCTGCGCAATGGTTTTAACGGCCTATCCTCGCGCTCCCCGGGGTGCCGGGCTTGATAGCCCCCGTCGCCTGCAGGATCGCTTGCAGGCTTGACACCAGCGTCGGGGTGCCAGGACCACGCGACTTACCCGTCCGCATCGGCGCCGCTCGTCTCGCGACACCAAAGCGTCCATCGCATCCCGCGCCCAACACTCGTGACGATCGCGAAGCGCCCCCTCTCGAGGGTGCGGGACGCGCACAGACAATCATCTTTTCCGGAAAACGGAAGCACAATATTTTTGGTGGCAGGACTTGACATTGATTCTGATAAACGGAAGTGGTCGGAGCCCGATTTGCCCGGACGGGCAGCTTGTGGGTCAACAACGCCGCGCCGCGCTCGCCGCTGTGACCTGCCCGAGTTAATGTCAGCTTCTCTCCGTTTGCGACCAGCATGAGATGGCTGCGCAACATGTCGCAACGGGCCGT
>Ga0070730_10000149_pt1 | contig 87351 bp, 79 predicted proteins | sample Coa_R1_3_FD_66447 | JGI IMG/M metagenome (GOLD analysis project Ga0070730, IMG submission 66447) | Surface soil microbial communities from Centralia Pennsylvania, which are recovering from an underground coalmine fire - Coalmine... | ecosystem: Environmental > Terrestrial > Soil > Unclassified ... | reverse complement strand
CCCCCTCCACGAATCATCGGCGGACGGCCGAGCGGTTATTTCGTCGGTGCCGGCGGTAGCAGGCGACCGTGGCCGGCGTTCCAGCCGGCGCGGACCGTCGCGCCGCGCGCGGGGCGCGGCTGGCCGGGCTGATTCAGCTCCTGGACGATGATCGCCGACCCGTCGCTACAGCGGACGAAGTGCCGGACGACGCCGCCCATGACGATCGAATCCTCGAGCCGGCCCGCGACGTTCGGCAGGTTCGTGCTCTCATCGACGAGCAGCAGGTTCTCCGGCCGGACGAGCAGGACCGCAGGCTCGCCAGGGGCGAAGCTGCGCTGGGCATGCTCCACCGGGAAGGTGCCGATGGCGGTATGGATCGCCTTGCCGCCAGCCGTCTCCATGACCTGGCCGGCAATGATGTTCGAGCTGCCGATGAACTGGGCCGAGAAGACCGTCTCCGGCTCGAAATAGAGCTGCTCCGGCGGTCCCTGCTGCTCGATGCGGCCGCCGTTCATCAGCACGATCCGGTCGGACATGGTCAGGGCCTCGTCCTGGTCGTGCGTGACATAGAGCATGGTGATGCCGAGCTCGGCATGCAGGCGCTTGATCTCGAGCTGCATCTGCTCGCGCAGGTTCTTGTCGAGCGCGCCCAGCGGCTCGTCCATCAGGATGAGCGTCGGGTTGTAGACGATGCAGCGGGCGAGCGAGATGCGCTGCTGCTGGCCGCCCGAGAGCGCCTTGGGGCGACGGTCGGCAACGTGGCGCAACTGGATGAGGTCGAGGACCTTCTCGACACGCTCACGGATCTCGCTGCGGCTCATCCGTCGGACCTGCAGTGGGAAGGCGATGTTCTCGAACACCGTCATGTGCGGCATCAGCGCATAGTTCTGGAACACCATGCCGAGACCGCGCGCGTTCGTCGGCATGGCGGTCGCGTCCCTGCCGTCGATCGTGATCTTGCCCGTCGTCGGCGAAATCATGCCCGCGATCAGGTTGAGCAGCGTCGACTTGCCAGAGCCGCTCGGGCCCAGCAGCGTCACGAACTCGCCCTTGCCGATCGAAAGATCGACTGGCAGCAGGGCGTCGACCGCACCGTATCGCTTGGAAACGCCGGCCAGCTCCACCATGGCGGACGCGGCGGTGGCTATTGGCGAACTGACGTTCATCAGGAATGTGCCTCTGTCGGGCGCTGGAGCGCGATGATGCCGAGCGCGATCGCGAGCGAGACGAATGTCAGCAGGGTTGAGACCGCGGCGATGACCGGAGAGAGCTCCCAGCGAATGGCGCTGTACATCTTGACCGGCAGCGTCATGGTCGTCGTGCCGGTAACGAAATAGGCGACGACGACCTCGTCGAGCGAGGTCAGGAAGGCGAAGAGTGCCCCCACGGCGATGGCCGACGAGAGCTGCGGCAGCACGACCCGAAAGAAGATCCGCGTGCGCGATGCGCCCATGATCAGCGCCACAGTTTCGAGCACGACATCGGCATGACCAAGGCCCGACATGACCGAGACCATGATGAACGGGACGGCCAAGGTCACATGTGCGAGCACGAGGCCCAACGTCGTGTCGAGCAGGCCCCAGTTCGAATATTGCAGATAAAGCCCGAGTCCCAGCACGACGACCGGAACGAGCAGCGGCATCATGAACAGGCCACGCAGCACCTTGCGCCCTGCCAGCTGCGATCGGGCGAGCGCATAGGCGGCCGGCACCGCGAGGCAGAGGCTCGCGATCGTCGTTGTGGTGGCGACGATGAGGCTCTGGATGAGCGAGCCCCACCAGGCCGGATCGCTGAAGAACTGGCGATAGAGCGCCATGGAGAATTGCCGCGGCGGGAACTCGATCTGGCCCGGGTTGCCGAAGGAAATCGGGATGACGATCAGGCTCGGCAGCAATAGGAAGACATAGCAGGCCCAGGCAGCGATCGAGATGGCGCGACGATTGACGCCGAACGTGGCAGATGCCTCGCTCATGCCGCGGCTCCCGACAAGCCCTGCGCGCCACGGATGCGGCCGAGGAGTGCCACGAGGCAGCCGGAGATGACAAGCAGCACCATGGCCGTCGCCGAGGCTGCGGTCCAATCGAGCGTCTGGCGCGTATAGAAGTCGACCAGGTTGGCAACCATCATGTCCTGCCGGCCGCCCAGTAGCGCCGGCGTGATGTACATGCCGATCGACAGCGTCATGTTGATGAGGATGCCGGCAACCACCCCCGGCATGCTGAGCGGCAGGATGATGCGCCAGAAGATCCGCACGGGACCGGCACCCATGGTTTCCGCCGCTCGCACGAGCGCGGGATCCTGCGCGAGAAGGCTGCCCAGGATCGACAGGATCATGAACGGCAGCAGGAAATTGATCATGCCGATGATGACGCCGACCCGGTTGTACATCATGGGCAGATTGATGGCGCCGCCGCTGACGAAGCCCAGGAACTGATTGATCAGGCCCTGATTGCCGAACACGACCGTAAGGGCGAAACTCTTGACCAGGATGCTGGTCCAGAACGGCAGCATGACCAGTATGAGATAGCCGGTGCGCCGGCGCGGCGGCTGTGCTGCGAGATGCATCGCGACCGGAAATCCCACGATCAGGCTGACGAACGTGCCGGAAATGCTGATCTCGAACGTCGTCTTCAGTGTTTTCAGGAACAGCGTGCTGTGCGTGAGCTCGGCATAGGCCTCGAGCGAATAGCCGGCCGGATGGATGCTGGTCCAGACGGTGGTGACGAGCGGATAGACGAAAATCAGCAGCATCACGATCGTCAGCGGCGCGAGCAGCATCGTTGCCGCTTTCGGATTCAGATCGGATGAGGAGCTGGTCTGTGCCACGGCCTTCTCTCGCCTGTCGGTTCCGGTGGGAATGAGGCGGCCACGGGCCTTTGCTCTCTCCGCCAGGATCGTTTCAGATTAATGGCGGGACGCTGAAAGAGGTCAATAGGAAATTTTAGAAAAATGAAAATGCCTGATGGGACGATCAGATCTTGGCGTTGACCCAGAACACGCTCGCCGGGCGTGGGCCATAGTTCGAGAAGCGATGCGGCCGGGTGCTCTCGAAGGCAAAGCAGTCGCCCTCGTTCAGCGTGAAGGATTGATCCTCGATGGTAAGCTCGAGCGTGCCGGAGAGGATGAGGCCGATCTCCTCGCCGGTGTGCGCGTAGGGCTCGGCGCCGGAGCCGCAGCCGGGCTCGATCACCATGAAAAACCCTTTGAGGCGCTCGCTCGCGGCGGGGGAGGCGATGTCCTTGCGGATCCCGCCGGCGTCGAGGAACTTCTGGCGGCGATTGGCGCGGACGACGAAGGTCGCCTCGCTGTTGTTCGGCCCGGCCTGGGTCGGGTCTATCAGCCAGGCCGGCGCCACGCCCAGCGCATTTCCGACGGTATAGAGGGTCCGGACGGTCGGCGAAACGAGGCCTCGCTCCAATTGCGAGAGGGTGCCGATCGACACTTTCGCTGCTTTGGAGAGATCGGTGAGCGTCATGCCCGCGCCGACCCTGAGATCCCGGATGCGCTTGCCGATCTTGGCGCTTTCGTCGCCGGAAGCCGTCGGATCCTGGTCGAGCACCTCGAATGTGTCGCGGCCATTCTGGGATGTCTTGATCCGCGGCATCGGCTCGTCTTGTCCTTGCAGTTTCAACGGGGCGGCGGCGAGCCGCCGGCTGTGCTGTCCGCCGCCTTATAACTCATCCCGAACGGGCGCGCTGTCAAAGCCAATTTTCAGAAAAACGAAAAATAGCGTTGGCCTTTCACTGAATTTCCCTATCATGGCCCGATCCTGATGTCGGTCTGGAGGACGCAGATGACTGGAGCCATCGATTGGCACGCCCGCGCCAAGGCGATTCCGCTGGAAGGTCGCGCCTTCATCGGCGGGCGCTATGTGGGCGCTCTCTCCGGTGAAACGCTCGACTGCATCAATCCCGCGACGGGCCGGTCACTGGGCGCCATCGCGGCGTGTGGTCAGGCGGACGTCGATATCGCGGTCGCCCGGGCCCGCGCCGCCTTCGAGAAGGGGGATTGGTCGCGGATGGCGCCGCGCGAGCGCAAGCGGCGGCTCTTGGCCTTCGCCGACCTGATGGAGCAGAACGCCGAGGAACTGGCGCTCTTGGAAACGCTCGACATGGGCAAGCCCATTCGCGACAGCCTGGCCGTCGATCTGCCGCTGTCGATCCAATGCATTCGCTGGTACGCTGAGGCGATCGACAAGGTCTATGACGAGATCGCGCCGACCGCTGCATCCGCGATTTCGCTCATCCGGCGCGAGCCGCTCGGTGTCGTGGCCGCGGTCGTGCCGTGGAATTTCCCGCTACTGATGGCGGCATGGAAGTTGGGCCCCATCCTCGCCGCGGGCAATTCAGTCGTGCTCAAGCCGGCCGAGCAATCGTCGCTGACGGCGATCCGGATAGCGGCGCTGAGCGCCGAGGCCGGCATTCCCGACGGCGTCTTCAATGTCGTGCCCGGGTTGGGCGAGGCGGCCGGACGCGCGCTCGGGCTGCATGGGGACGTGGACGCGGTTGCCTTCACCGGCTCGACCGAGGTCGGCAAGCAGTTCCTGCAATACTCCGGGCAGTCGAACATGAAGCGGGTTGGCCTGGAATGCGGCGGCAAGACCCCGAACATCATTCTGGCCGATGCGCCCGATCTCGATGCTGCGGCCACGGCGGCAGCCTGGGGCATCTATTACAACCAGGGCGAGGTCTGCAACGCCGGCTCGCGCATGATCGTCGAGGCCTCGGTCAAGGACCAGGTGGTCGAGAAGGTGATAGCCGTCGGCCACGCGATGAAGATCGGTGATCCGCTCGATCCCAAAACCGAGATCGGCGCCATGGTCGACGCGACTCAGACCGACCGTGTCATGCGCTATATCGAGCAGGGGCAGGCGGAAGGCGCCAGGCTGCGGCTCGGCGGCAATCGTATTCGTGGCGAGGGCTGCTTCATCGAACCGACCCTGTTCGACGACGTGACGAGCCGGATGGTGATCGCGCAGGAGGAGATCTTCGGCCCCGTGCTCGCGACCATTACGGCGCGCGATCTGGACGAGGCGATCGGCATCGGCAACGACACCAAATATGGCCTCGCGGCCGCCGTCTGGACGCGCGACATCAACAAGGCGTTCAAGGCGTCGTCGGCGCTCAGGGCCGGCGTCGTCTGGGTCAATTGCTTTGACCACGGCGACATTTCCTCGCCGTTCGGCGGCTTCAAGCAATCGGGCTTCGGCCGAGACAAGTCGTTGCATGCGCTCGAGAAATACACCGAACTCAAGGCGACGTGGATCAATCTCGCCAATTAAACCACCGGCGACCGGTCACCTCAGATCCTGGAAGATAGCGATGAGCCAACTGCAGCTTCGTGGCCTCATTCCGGCCTTTCCGACCCCGCTGACCGCCGACGGCGAGATCGACGATCAAGGATTGGAGCGGATCGTTGAATACCAGATAGCGGCAGGGGCGTCGGGACTGGTGCCGCTGGGCGGCACTGGGGAAGCGACGGCTCTCACCCAGTCCCAGCGCCTGAGAGTGCTGGAGGCAACCGTCTCGGTCGCCGCGGGCCGTGTTCCGGTCATCGCGGGCGTGCTCGACGCCGGGTTCGGTGGCGCCTGCGATAGCGCCAAGGCTTACGAAAAGGCAGGCGCCGACGGGTTGATGGTCATCCCGCCCTATTACACCCGGACCGATCAGGCCGGCCTGCTCCGCTACTTCCGCGCCCTGCGCCGAGAAGTCACGATCCCGTTCGTCTTCTACGACAACCCTTATCGCAGCCATATCGTGACCGCGCCGGAGACGATCGCGCGGATGGCCGAGGAAGGACTTGCCATCGGTATGAAGGCGTCCAACACCGATCTCTATCATCTCGACCATGTATCGAAGATCGTGCCGGACGATTTTGCGATCCTGAGCGGTCAGGACACGCTCTTCGTCCAGCAGGTCATCCTCGGTGCCCGGGGCGGGGTGCTGACCTCGGCGGCGCTGCTGCCCGGCTATTGGGCCGAGGTCCAGTCCCTGGCGGAACAGGGGCGGGTCGCGGAGGCGCTCAAGGCGCAGGGGCGGCTCAATCCGCTGATGGACGCGCTCTTCGCCGAAGAGTTCCCGGCTGCCGTGCGTGCGGCGTTCGAGATGATCGGCCTGCCGATCGGGGCGGCCTTGCCGCCGGTCGGGGCAATGTCGGAGGGGGCGGTCGGGAGGCTCCGCGCAGCGGTCGACGCGCTGCGGGACAGTGGGGTGCTCAGAGAGGTCTACGCTCAGTAGAGATGTCTTGTGCGCCTAGCGGAATGGCGGCGTTTGCTGATGAGGCGACAGCTTGCCGTGCTCCGTGCATGCCGGAGGCAACCAAGCAGCACGGTCTCTCGAGTCGAGTATAACTTGGAAGAATAGCAGGGCTCGGCTTTCGACTTGGACAGACTAGCCCCGGCCTGCTGATGATTCGAGCGGCGCTCAAATCGCAAGCAGGGTGGAAGCATGTTGAAGGTCGCGGCTCGGATAGCGTGCCTGCTGTTCGCACTCTGGCTTCCCCAACTGGCTCTGGCCGAGAGCACGCTGCAGGTCGGCAGCGGCTCCGGCGACGTCTCGACGCTCGATCCGCATCGCACCAGCCAGACCGGCGACATGACGGTGATCGGCTGGATTTACAACGGTCTCGTCCGGTTCAAGCCGGGCAGCGCCGATCCGCGGGATCTCGAACCCGACTTGGCCGAGAGCTGGGACGTCTCGGCCGACGGCAAGGCCTGGACCTTCCATCTGCGCAAGGGGGTCCAGTTCCAGGGCGGATTTGGCGAGATGACGGCGGACGACGTGGTCTATTCGCTCAGCCGCGCCGCCGACTCGAAGCGCTCGACCTTCTCCTCGGACTTCGCCGCGGTCGAGACTATCACCAAGCTCGACGATTACGCGGTGCGCATCACGCTCAAGTATGCGGACGTCAATTTTCTCGGCCGCGTCTCGAACTACCACGGCGGTAACATCATCAGTCGCAAGGCGGCCGAGAAGTATGGCGACGATTTCGGCCATCACCCGATCGGCACCGGCCCGTTCGCCTTCGTGGAGCAGGTGACGCAGCAATATGTGAAGCTCGCGGCCCACGAGGCCTATTTCCGCGGCCGGCCCAAGATCGACGCGATCATCGTGCATAACATCCCGTCCGACAGCGCCCGCGAGCTCGCCATGGCCTCGGGCGAGCTCGACCTGATGGAGGGCAAGCGCGAGCAGCGCTGGGTCGATTCGATGCGCCGCCGGCAGGGGATGCACGTCGATATCTTCCTGCCCGGCGAGTACCGGATGCTCCACATCAACCAGACCGTCCCGCCACTGAACGACCTCAAGGTCCGGCAGGCGATCGCGGCCGCGATTAACGTCGACGACCTGGTGCGCTTCGTCGGCCAGGACGTGGGGTTCAAGGGATGCTCCATCGTCCCGCCGGGCTATCTGGGCGAGGATTGCTCGGTCGGCGGCTACGGCTTCGACCTCGCCAAGGCCAAGGCGCTCCTGGCCGAGGCCGGACATCCCGACGGCTTCACCATCAAGGCGATCGTCTCCAACATCTCGGCCCAGCGGCCGTTCATGGAGGTGATTCAGGCCGAGCTCGCCAAGGTCGGTATCAAGCTCGACATGCAGGTGGTCGATCACCCGACCTACCAGAGCCAAATCCGACGGGACATGAGCGCGCTCGTGTTCTACGGCGCTGCCCGCTTCCCGATCGCTGATACCTATCTCAGCGAATTCTTCCATTCCCGGGCGATCGTCGGCACGCCGACCGCGGCCAGCAATTTCTCGCACTGCGCGGTTGCGGACCACGAGATCGAGGCGGCGCGCATCACGCCCGACGCGGCGACGCAGAAGGCGATGTGGACGGAGGCGCAGCGCAAGATCATGGCCGACGTCTGCGCCGTGCCGCTGTTCGATCTGCGGCAGGTCTGGGTTCATAGCGACCGCCTGAACTTCGGCTACGAGCTCAAGGGCGCCATGAACCTGGCGCCGCCGATCACCGAGGCGAGCACGGTGCAATCGCACTGAGTGCGGGGCTTGGCTCTGGGTTCAGGATCGTGCGCGAGATCTCGGCTGCCGCCGCTCGCGTCGCCTCCAGGTAGGTCTCGACCAGGCGGGCGTTGCGGCTCTCGCGCAGGCGGGCGAGATAGAAGTCGAGCTGGATGGTCGGCTCGAACCGCCGGATCGCCAGCTTATCGCGGAGACCACCGACGATGAGCGGATGCACCAGGGAGACGCCGATGCCGGCGGCAACGAACTCGCACAGGGTCGGCGATACGCTGGCGACCATCACCACATTGGGGACTACGCCGTAGGCCCCGAGTGCGCCGGTCACGCGCTGGCTGGTATGGCTCTCGGGATCGAATGACACGAACGGCACACCGGCGAGATCCGCGGGCGTGATCACGTCCTTGGCCGCGAGCGAATGGTCGAGCGGCAGGATGCAGACGACCGGATGGCCCATCATCGGCTCGGCGACGATGTAGGGATTGTCGATCGGTGCGATGATCAGTCCGACGTCGAGCTTGCGGGTGACGAGCCCGTCGGTGATCCATTGCGAGCTGCGCGACTGGATCGAACAGAACACGTCCGGATGGTGGGCGAGGAAGCCGCAGGTCGCCTGCTGGATGAACGAGCCCGAAAGTGCCGGCATGACGCCGATCAGGATCCGCCCCTGCTCGTCGCGGCGGATCGTGTCGACGGCATTCTCGACCTGGCGCACGCCGGCGAAGATCCGGTCGATCTCCTCGTAGAGCCGCATGCCGCGCCGGGTCGGCGCCAGCCGCCCCTTCAGGCGGTCGAACAACTGCAGGCCGGTATCCTCCTCCAGATGCGCGATCAGCTTGCTCATCGCCGGCTGCGAGACATTCATCATCTCCGCCGCCCGGCTGACCGTGCCGTACTCGATCACGGCCTTGAACGCCTCGACCTGGCGGAGGTTGATCCGTCGTGTCATCCCATAACTCTCAAGAATACGGTCGAAAGAAAAACGACTTTGACGCCATGGAACATGGCGCCCTAGCGTCGAGGCCGGCAAGGGAGAATTGCATGCGGCCGGATATCATCGTCGTCGGAGCGGGTATGGTCGGTGCCGCGATCGCCTATGGCCTCACCGCGCGCGGCGAACGCGTGCTGCTGCTCGACGGCAGCGACGGCGACTTCCGGGCCGCGCGCGCCAATTTCGGCCTGGTCTGGCTGCAGGGCAAGGGTATGGGCCTGCCCGCCTATCAGACGCTGACGCGGCGCAGCATCGTCGGTTGGCGGGATTTTGCCGGCGAGCTCGAGGCGCTGTGCGGCACGGACCTCTGCTACGAGCAGAATGGCGGTCTCGCCTTCTGCGTCGGCGCCGAGGCGTTCGAGAAGCGCGAGGCGACGCTGCGGCGCCTGCACAACCAGTGGGGCGGCGGCGCGCCGGACTGGGAGATGATCGACCGGCCGACGCTGCAACGACTGATGCCGAAGGCGGCGCTCGGGCCGGAAGTGACGGGGGCGAGCTTCGGCCGGCTCGATGGCCACGCCAATCCACTGCGGCTGCTGGCGGCACTGCAGGCGGGCGTGACGCGGCGTGGCGGTGCGGTGCGAAGCAACGCCGTCGTGCGGGAGATCACCCGCGTCGGCGGCGACTTCCATCTGCAGGTCGGCGACGAGGCCATCGTGGCCCCGCGCGTCGTCATCGCCGCCGGGCTCGGCACGGCCGATCTCGCGCGCCAGGTCGGCCTCGATGTGCCGATCCGGCCCGAGCGCGGGCAGATCCTGGTGACCGAGCGGCTGCAGCCGCTGCTGCCGCTGCCGGCGAGCGGGCTGCGCCAGACGGCGGACGGCACAGTCATGATCGGGGCGACCAAGGAGGACGTCGGCTTCGACGTCTCGACGACCGGCGATGCCGCGAGCCACCTGAGCCGGAACACGATCCGCCTCGTCCCGGCACTCGCCCAGGCCCGGCTGGTCCGGCAATGGGCCGGACTGCGGATCATGACGCCGGACAGCTATCCGATCTATGCCCAGTCCGAGAGCCACCCCGGCGCCTTCGCCGCTGTCTGCCATTCCGGCGTGACGCTCGCCGCCTTCCATGCCGGCGCTCTCGCCGCCGCGATCGCGGCCGGTGCCTTGCCGGATGATCTTTCCCCCTTCCACATGAGCCGTTTCGATGTTCCGCAAGCTGCATGAACCGGGCGGCGACGCCGTGACGATCTATATCGATGGCGCGGCGGTCGCGGCCGAAACCGGCGAAAGCGTCGCCGCCGTGCTGTTGCGCCAGCCGGAGGCTTGGGTCCGCACGACGCCGGTCTCGGACAGTCCGCGCGCGCCCTATTGCCTGATGGGTGTCTGCTTCGAGTGCCTGGCCGAGGTCGACGGCGTCGGGTCGGTCCAAACCTGCCTGACACCGGTCAAACCCGGCATGCGGGTAGTGCGCCAGCTGGGGCGCCGGGCGCTCTCGGCATGAGCTCCGTCGATCTCCTCATCGTTGGCGCCGGACCTGCCGGCATGGGCGCCGCCGTCACCGCTCGCCGTCACGGCCTGAGCGTCCTCGTCGTCGATGATCAGCCCGCCCCGGGCGGCCAGATCTGGCGCGCGGTCGAGACCGTGGCCGCGACGGCGCGCGGCAGGCGGCTGGGAACTGCCTATAGGGTTGGTGCCAAGCGCGCCGCAGCGTTCCGGGCATGCGGTGCTGCCTACGAGCCCGGCAGCCAGCTCTGGCAGATCGAACCCGAGCCTGTCGGCGGGGGCTACCGCGCCTTCCTGACGCGGGAGGGCAGGGCACGCAGCGTCTTGGCGAAGGCGGTCGTGCTCGCGACGGGCGCCCAGGAACGCCCGGTGCCGTTCCCGGGCTGGACGCTGCCCGGCGTCCTCACCGTCGGGGCCGCGCAGATCCTGCTCAAGACCGCGGGCGAGGTGCCCGAGAAGCCGGTCTGGATCGCCGGATCGGGACCGCTGCCGCTGCTCTACATGACCCAGTTGCTCGCCGCAGGCGGCGCGATCGCGGGTTTCCTCGACACCACGCCCAGCGGCCGGATGAAGACCGCCCTGCCGCATCTGCCGGGGGCGCTCGCCGGCCTCGGCAAGCTCGCCAAGGGGCTTGGCTGGGCGCTGGTGCTGAAGCGGGCCGGCGTTCCTTTCATCCGCCACGTGACCGAACTCGTGGCGGGCGGCGATGGGAAGCTGCAGACCCTCAGCTATCGGACCGAGGGCGGCGCCGCGGCGACCGTCCCGGCCGAGGTGCTGCTGGTGCACGAGGGCGTGGTGCCGAGCATCCATGCGGCGCTGGCGCTCGGCTGCGCGGTCGACTGGCGCGCGGACCAGCAGTGCTACGCGCCCAAGATAGATGCCTGGGGCGAGACCTCGCTGCCGGGCGTGTTCGCGGCCGGCGACGGTGCCAGCATCGGTGGCGCGGAGGCGGCGGAGTTGCGTGGGCAGCTGGCCGGTCTCAGGGCCGCGGTCAAGCTCGGCGCGCTGAAGGAATCAAAGTTGGAGGCCGAGGCGGAGCCGTTGCAGCGGTCGCTTGCCCGCGAGCTGGCGCCGCGGCCGTTCCTCGATGCGCTGTTCGCACCGCGGCCGCAGGTCTTCGCGCCGGTCGACGAGACGATTGTCTGCCGCTGCGAGGAGATCACGGCGGGCGACATCCGCGCTCGGGCCGCGATCGGCCGGCCGGGACCGAACCAGCTCAAGGCCTTCACCCGCGCGGGCATGGGCCCGTGCCAGGGCCGGCAATGCGGCTATACGGTCATGCATCTTCTGGCCGCGGCACAGAAGCGGCCGATTGAGGAAGTGGGCTTCTATCGCGTCCGGCCGCCGCTGAAGCCCGTGACACTCGGCGAGCTTGCGAGCCTCGACGAGACGGAGCCCGCCGCATGAGCACTGGCCGTTTCGACGTCGCCGTCATCGGCGGCGGGTTGCACGGCCTGTCGGCTGCGCTGCATCTGGCGCGGGCCGGCCGGCGCGTGCTCGTGCTGGAGCGCTCCTGGGCCGGGCGCCATGCTTCGGGGGCCACCGCAGCCGGCGTTCGCACGCTCGGGCGCGACGTGGCCGAGGTGCCGATCTCGCTCGAAGCGATGGAGATGTGGCATCGGATCGAGGCGATCGTCGGTGATGATTGCGGCTTTCATGCCGACGGCCAGATCCGTGTCGCCGAGTTCGACAGCCACTGGCCGGATCTCCTGCAGCGCCAGGCCCGCATGCAGGTACTCGGCTACACGCATGAAGAGATTATCGACGGCGCCGAGCTGCGCCGCCTGGTCCCGGCCCTGAGCCCGCATTGCGTGGGCGCGCTCGTCAGCCGCCGCGACGGTGCCGCCGATCCGCATCGGACCATCGCGGCCTTCCGCCGGGCCTGCGAGGCGGAAGGTGTCGCGATCGTCGAAGGCTGCGGCGTCGACGCCGTCGAGCGGCGGGGTGCCGACTGGCTGCTCAGCGCGGGCGCGCGCCGCTTCACCGCACCAGCCGTAGTCAATGCGGCCGGCGCCTGGGCGGGCCGGCTCGCGGCGCTCTTCGGCGACGAGATCGAGCTCGGCCTCAAGGCCTCGATGATGATGGCCACCGAGCGGCTGGCGCCGTTGCTAGCCCCGGTCGTGAGCGTCGTCGGCCGCGCGCTCTCCTTCAAGCAGTCGGACCAGGGCACGCTCGTCATCGGCGGCGGCCTGCAGGGCTCGGCCGATCTCGACCGCCAGACGAGCCGTGTCGATTTCGCGGCCTTGGCCAAGGGCGCACGCGCGGCGGTCGATCTCTTCCCGGTAGTCGGGCAAGTGCGGATCGCGCGCTGCTGGACCGGGATCGAGGCCAAGACGCGTGACCTGCTGCCGGTCATCGGCGCCTCGCCGAGCCAGCCCAGCCTGTTCCACGCCTTCGGCTTTTCCGGCCATGGTTTCCAGCTGGTGCCGGTCGTCGGCGCCATTCTGTGCGACCTCATCGTCGAGGGTGGCACGCAGCGGCCGATCGCGCCCTTCGCTCCGGGGCGCCTGATGCCGGCGAGGGCCGCGGCATGATCGGCTATCTCCTGAAACGCCTCCTGCTGGCGATCCCAACGCTGTTTATCATGCTGACGGCAATGTTCGTGCTGGTGCGGCTCGTACCTGGCGACGCCGCGGCCGTGATCCTGGGCGATCAGGCGACGGCCGCCTCGCTCGCGGCCCTCAGAGCCAAGCTCGGGCTCGATCAGCCGGTGTCCGTGCAATATCTGACCTTCGTCGGCCATGTCCTGAGCGGTGACCTGGGCCGGTCGCTCAGCAGCGGCCGTAGCGTCGTCCACGAGGTGCTGGTGGTGCTGCCGTCGACGATCGAGCTCACCTTGACCGCGATCGCGGTCGGGCTCGTCGCGGGATTGCCGCTCGGCGTCCTGGCGGCACTCCGCCAGAACGGCTGGCTCGACTACGTCTCGCGCCTCGTCTCGCTCCTCGGTCTGTCGTTCCCGGCCTTCGTCTCGGGCATCCTCATGCTGATCGTATTCGCGATCCAGCTCGGCTGGTTCCCGGTCCTGGGCCAGATCGGCGAGGGCAACGGCTTGGCCGCCCGTCTCCAGGCGTTGGCGCTGCCGGCGCTCAACCTCGGCATCATCATGATGGCCTATGTCATGCGCGTGACCCGCGCCGCCATGCTGGGCGTGCTGACCGAGGACTATATCCGCACCGCCCGCGCCAAGGGCGTGGGGCCGGTGCGCCTGGTCTGGCGTCATGCCTTCCGTAACAGCCTGATCCCGATCATCACGGTGGTCGGGCTCTATTTCGGCACGCTGATCGGCAATTCGGTGCTGACCGAGATCATCTTCAATCGGCCGGGGCTGGGCAAGCTGATCATTGCGGCACTCGACACCCGGGACTACACGCTCCTGCAGGGACTCATGATCATCTTCGCCGTCTGCGTGATCGTCGTGAACACGCTCACCGACTTGGCCTATGGCCTGGTCGATCCTCGGGTCAAGTTCTCGTGACCGCCGATGTCGTGACGCCGGCAGCACCGCGGTCGAGCCGGTTCCTGCACGCCTTCTCACAGAACCGGCTATCGTGGCTCGGTGTCGTCCTGCTCTCCGTGATCGTGCTCGTGGCACTCTTCGCGCCGCTGTTGGCGCCGCACGATCCCTTGGAGCAGACCATCCTCGCGCGGCTCGACCCGCCGTCGGCCGATTTCTGGCTCGGCACCGACAGCTATGGTCGCGACGTGCTCTCCCGCATGATCTACGGCGCCCGGATCTCGCTTGCCGTGGGCTTCGTCTCCGTGCTGATCGCGATGGTCGTCGGCACCGCCATCGGCGTCTTCACGGGCTATGTCGGTGGCCTCACCGACCAGATCGTGATGGGCGTGCTCGACGTACTGCTGTCGTTCCCGACCCTGCTCCTTGGCTTGATGATCGCGGCGATGTTGGGCCCGAGCATCCAGAACCTAATCATTGCGATCGCGGTGACGGAGGTGGCGCCCTTCGCCCGCGTGGCGCGTGCACCCACAATCACGCTGAAGCAACGCGACTTCGTCGAGGCGAGCCGGTCCTACGGCTGCGGCCCGCTCCGGATCATGGGCCGGCACATCCTGCCCAACATGATCTCCGACGTGGTCGTGGTCAGCTCGCTCTGGCTCGCCTCCGCGATCCGGACCGAGGCGTCGCTGAGCTTCATCGGCCTCGGCGCACCCCCGCCGGCCGCGAGCTGGGGCGGCATGATCCGCGAAGGGTTCGAGAACATTCTTGACGCCTGGTGGCTGGCGGTGTTCCCGAGCCTCGCGATCCTGGCGACGGTGCTGGCGCTCAATCTCTTGGGCGATGCACTGCGCGACGCCTCGGATCCCCGCTCGAGCTCGATGGGGGGCCGGACGCGATGAGCGCAGCAATTTTGTCGGTCGGGAAACTCTCGACCGCCTTCCGAGTGGGTGATGAGTGGCGGCCGGTGGTCAAAGGCGTCTCCTTCGACATCGCGCCCCGGGAGACCCTGGCGGTCGTCGGCGAGTCCGGGTCTGGCAAGAGCGTCACCGCGCTCTCGATTCTGCGGCTGCTTCCCTCGGGGGCAAGCCGGATCGAGGGCTCGATCCGGCTCGGCTCGACCGAGCTGCTGGCGCTGTCCGAGCGCGAGATACGCCGGGTCCGCGGCAACGAGATCGCGATGATCTTCCAGGAGCCGATGACCTCGCTCAACCCGGTGCTGACGATCGGTTCCCAGATCGCGGAGACGCTGGTCCTGCATCGCGGGCTCGGCCGGGCGGCGGCCGAGGTGGAGACGATCCGGCTTCTGGACAAGGTGCGCATCCCCGCGGCCAAATCCCGGTTCCACGAATACCCACACCGTTTCTCGGGCGGCATGCGCCAGCGCGTCATGATCGCCATGGCGCTTGCGTGCAAGCCGAAGCTGCTGATCGCGGACGAACCCACGACCGCGCTCGACGTGACGATCCAGGCGCAGATCCTGGAGCTCATCAAGGAGCTGCAGCACGAGGATGGCATGGCTGTCCTGTTCATCACCCACGACATGGGCGTGGTGGCCGAGATCGCCGACCGCACTGTGGTGATGTACGACGGCAGGGCGGTCGAGACGGGGCCCACCGCGGACATCTTCGCGCGGCCGGACCATCCCTATACCCGCGCGCTGCTGGCGGCCGTGCCGGCGCTCGGCTCGATGACGGGTCGCGCGCGTCCGATGCGCTTCCCGGTTGTCGATCGCTCGACCGGCGAGGCGGATGTGCCGGCCGAGGTGCCCGACACCGTCGGCGCGCTCGAACGGCCGGTGCTGGAGGTGGCGGGCCTCACGACCCGCTTCGAGCTCCGGTCCGGCCCGTTCGGCAGGGTCAAGGGTCGGGTGCACGCGGTCGAGAACGTCTCCTTCAGCGTCCGGGCGGGCGAGACCGTGGCGCTGGTCGGCGAGTCCGGCTGCGGCAAGTCGACGACCGGCCGCTCGGTGATGCGCCTTGTCGAGCCGCGCTCGGGCTCGGTCCTGCTCGATGGCATCGACGTGCTGAAGCTACCGCATCGCGCGCTCCAGGCCGAGCGCAAGCGCATGCAGATGATCTTCCAGGACCCGTTCGCGGCCCTCGATCCGCGCATGGACGTCGGCACCGCCATCACCGAGCCGCTCCTGGTCAACAAGCTTGCGAGCCGCGCGGAAGCCCGCGATAAGGCGGCCGACCTGCTCGGGCGCGTTGGGCTCGAGCCCGACATGGCGCGCCGGTTTCCGCACGAATTCTCCGGCGGCCAGCGCCAGCGTATCTGCATCGCCCGCGCGCTCGCCGTGGAGCCGCACCTGATCGTCGCGGATGAATCGGTTTCGGCGCTCGACGTCTCGGTCAAGGCGCAGGTCGTGAACCTGATGCTCGACCTGCAGGCGAGCCTGGGTTTGGCCTATCTGTTCATCTCGCACGATATGTCGGTCGTGGAGCGGGTCAGCCACCGCGTCGCGGTCATGTACCTGGGCGAGATCGTCGAGATTGGCTCGCGTGCGGCTGTATTCGGCAATCCGCAGCATCCCTACACCAAGCGCCTGCTCGCGGCCGTGCCGATCGCGGACCCGACGCGTCGCGGCACGAAAGGTCCAGTCTTCGGCAGCGAGATCGGCAGCCCGATACGTTCGGCGGATTATGAGGCGCCACCCCGTACCTATCGAACCGTGGTGCCGGGCCATATGGTGATGGCCTGGGGCGAGGAGTGGGAGGGGGCGGCACGCTTTTCCGCCACGTCGGACGTCGAGCGGGCCGTGTGCGCGTGAATCGGGAAAAGTACGACGACCTGCTCCGCTTCCGATCCCCTCCGGTTGAAGTATAGGCGGCAGCCCTGGATTTCCGCTCGCGCGGGATGACGGGAAAGGAAGTCAGTGCTCCAGCGCCGCGACGACGGCGTTGCCCATTTCGGCGGTACCGACCTTGCGCGTGCCGGGCTGATAAATGTCGGCCGTGCGATAGCCCGCCGCCAAGACCGAGCGGACGGCGCGTTCGATGCGGTCGGCTTCCGCGGGCCGGTTCAGCGAATAGCGCAGCAGCATGGCCGATGACAGGATCGACGCCAGTGGGTTCGCGATGTCGCGGCCGGCGATGTCGGGCGCCGAGCCATGGACCGGTTCGAACAGGCCGAGCGTGCCCTGGCCCATGGAGGCCGACGGCAGCATGCCGATCGATCCGGTCAGCATCGCCGCCGCATCCGACAGGATGTCGCCGAACACGTTGCCGGTCACGATCACGTCGAACTGGCGCGGCGCCCGGATCAGCATCATCGCCGCGGCATCGACATAGAGATGGCTGAGCTCGACATCGGGATAGTCGCGTCCGATCTCGGTCACGACCTCGCGCCACAGATGCATCGTCTCGAGCACGTTGGCCTTGTCGACCGAGCACAGCTTGCGCCGCCGCTTGCGGGCGGTCTGGAAACCCACATGGGCGATGCGCGCGATCTCGTCTTCGCTATAGCGCATGGTGTTGGTGCCGACGCGCCGGCCATTCTCCAGCCCGATGCCGCGCGGCTCGCCGAAATAGAGGTCGCCGTTCAATTCACGCAGGATCATCATGTCGACGCCCTCGACAATCTCCGGCCGGAGGGTCGAGGCGCCGATCAGCTCGGGGAACAGCACCGCCGGCCGAAAGTTCGCGTAGAGCCCCAGGCTCTTGCGCAGGGTCAGCAGGCCCAGGCCCGGCCGCTTGCTGCGATCGGGAATTTCGTCGGTCGGGCCGCCCGCGGCGCCGAACAGGATGGCGTCGGCGCTGGCGGCGAGCCGCAGCGTCTCCGGCGGCAGCGGCACGCCGGCGGCGTCGACCCCGGCCTGGCCGATCGGTGCCTCCGCCATGTCGAGCTCGAACCGGTTGCTGGCGATCGCCCGCAAGACCTTGACCGATTGCGCCGTGACCTCGGGGCCGATGCCGTCGCCCGGCAGCACTGCGATCCTCATTCGCTTGTCTCCTTCAGCTGTTTTCTCGGCCGTAGCGGTTCTCGAACGCGATGATCTCGTCGAGCTGCGACAGGGTGAATGCCAGCTCGTCCACGCCGTTCAGCAGGCAATGCTTGGCGAAGGGATCGATCTCGAACCCGTGGCTCGACCCGTCGGGAAGGCTCACCGTCTGGGTGGGCAGGTCGATCTGCACCTCGGCGCCCGGATCGGACTGCAGCTGGGCGATCAGGCCGGCCACGGCATCGTCGGGCAGCACAACCGGCAGCATGCCGTTCTTCAGGCAATTGTTCCTGAAGATGTCGCCGAAGCTGGGCGCGATGGCGGCGCGAAAGCCGTAGTCATTGAGCGCCCAGACTGCATTCTCGCGCGACGAGCCGCAGCCGAAATTCCGCTCGCCCACCACGATCTGGGCAGCGCGGAACGGCGCCTGGTTGAGCACGAAATCCGGCCGCTCCGTGCCGTCGGCGGCGAATCTCAAGTCGCGGAACAGGCATTCGCCCAATCCCGACGCACGGTTGCGGCTGAGGAACCGGGCCGGGATGATCTGGTCGGTGTCGAAATTGGGCTGGGCGATGGGCAGCGCCACCGCGTCGAGCGTGGTGAAGGGCGTCATGCCGCGCCCTCCAGCCAGCGGACATCGGTCAGGTGTCCGGTCACGGCCGCCGCCGCCGCCATGGCCGGGCTCATGAGGTGGGTGCGGGCGCCCGGCCCCTGTCGTCCGACGAAATTGCGGTTCGAGGTCGAAGCGCAGCGCTGGCCCGGCGCCACGGTCTCGCCGTTGGTGCCGAGGCACATCGAGCAGCCGGCCTCGCGCCATTCGAACCCGGCGGCGGTGAAGATGCGATCGAGCCCCTCGGCTTCGGCCTGTCGCTTGATCAGGCCGCTGCCCGGCACGACCCAGGCCTGGATGCCGTCGGCGACCTTGCGGCCGTCGGCGACTCGGGCCGCGGCGCGCAGATCCTCGATGCGGCTGTTGGTGCAGGAACCGATGAACACCCGGTCGACCGGCACCTCGTCGAGCCTGGTGCCCGGCGTCAGCCCCATGTAGGCAAGCGCCCGGCGCATGCCGTCGCGGCGCTCGGCGTCGGGCTCCTGATCGGGATCGGGGATGGCACCGGAAATCGGCAGAGCATTCTCCGGGCTGGTGCCCCAGGTCACCATCGGCTCGAAGCTCGAACCGTCCAGGATCACCTCCCGGTCGAATGCGGCGCCCCGATCGCTCGGCAACTGGCGCCAGCGCGCCACGGCGGCATCCCATTCGGCGCCCTGTGGCGCATAGGCCCGGCCGTGCAGATAGTCGAACGTGGTGTCGTCCGGCGCCACCATGCCGGCCCGGCCACCGGCCTCGATCGACATGTTGCAGAGCGTCAGGCGCCCCTCCATCGACAGGCCGCGGATGGCGCTGCCGGCATATTCGATGACATGCTCGGTCGCCCCGGCGGTGCCGATGCGCGCGATGATCGTCAGGATCACGTCCTTCGCCGTCACGCCGGCTGGCAGGGTGCCGTCGATCGCAATGCGCAGGGTGCGCGGCTTGCGCTGCCACAGCGTCTGGGTCGCCAGCACATGGGCGACCTCGGTCGAGCCGATGCCGAAGGCGAGCGCGCCGGCGGCACCATGGGTCGAGGTATGGCTGTCCCCGCAGACGAGCAGCTGGCCGGGCTGGCTCAGCCCCTCTTCGGGGCCGACGACATGGACGATGCCCTGGCGCGGATCGTCGAGCCCGAACATCCGGATGCCGGCCTCTGCCGCGTTGACGGTCAGCTGCTCGACCATGCCGCGCTTTTCGGGGTCAGGAATCTCGCCGACGGCGCGGGTGCTGGTCAGCACGTAATGGTCCGGGGTGGCGAAGGTGCGGCCGGGTACGCGCACCTTCAGGCCCCGGTTTCTCAGGTTCTGGAAGGCCGGGGCGGAGCCGTCATGCACCAGGTGGCAGTCGACATAGAGCAGGGTCTGTCCGTCGGGGCGTTCCAGCACGCGATGGCGCGACCAGACTTTCTCGAACAGTGTGCGCGGCGCGGCATCGACCGGCATGCGACTTCCTCCTCAACGCTCGGCACTCCACGGCCGTTGAGGGGAGACTAGCCGGTGCCCGCGGCGCTGCGGCATCGTATTTGAGCAGCGGGTCGTCGCATCCTGCGATCCGTCCGACCCGCTGCCGGCTGCCTTACTTGCCCAGTTCGTCCTGCTGGTAGATGCGGATGATCTCCTCAAAGCTGGCGTCGGGCTTGAAGCCGAGCTCGAGCGCGCGCTTCGGGTCGAAATTGCGCGACCAGCCGTCGACGATGGCGCGGATGGTCTCGTCCGGCTCCTCGCGGATGAGCGCCACGGCCTTGTCGCCTGCGACCTTGCGCAGCGCCTCGATCTGTTCGGCAACCGTCACGGAGATGCCGGGCATGGTGACGTTGCGGCGCCAGCCCATCTTCGCGAGGTCAAGCCCGGCCGCATGCAGCAGGAACCCGACCGCGGCGCGCGGCGAGGCGTGCCAGTGGCGCACGGTGCGCGGCACTGGCAGGATCGCCTCCTGGCCGTTCAAGGGCTCGCGGATGATGCCGGAGAAGAAGCCGGAGGCCGCCTTGTTCGGCTTGCCAGGCCGCACGCAGATGGTCGGCAAGCGGATGCCGATGCCGTCGACGAAGCCCTTGCGCGAATAATCCGTCAGCAGCAGCTCGCAGATCGCCTTCTGGGTGCCGTAGCTGGTCAACGGCGTCGTGAAGAACTCGTCGCCGATCGCATCGGGGAAGGGGGCGCCGAACACGGCGATCGACGAGGTGAAGACCAGCCGCGGCTTGTAGCCCTGGCCGACCTTGCGGATCGCCTCGAGCAGCAGGCGGGTGCCGTCGAGATTGATGCGGTAGCCCTTGTCGAAATCCGCCTCCGCCTCGCCCGAGACGATCGCAGCCAGATGGAAGATGACGTCCGGCCGGCTCCGGACCAGTTCATCGGCGAGGCTCGGCACCGAGAAATCGCCGGCGACGCCGCGCGTCTCGAACGCCGCCCCAGCCGCCGCCGGCTCGACGATATCCTGCAGCACCAGCCGGTCGATCCGGCGGCCGGCAACGGTGCCGTCCTTGGCCAGCCGCTCTGCCAGCTTGCGGCCGATCATGCCGGCGCCGCCGATAATCAATACCTCGGTCATTCCATCCTCCCTCTCCGGCCCGCTGGCCGTCCGTTCCGACAATCGTTGCTGATGCAAACGGTAGCCGAGACGGGCGGCCTGTCCAGGGCCAAAATCATTCCAGCGTCTGGCGGATATGGGCGCGGACCAACGCCTTCAGGCGGTCCGCGTCGCGGGCCTCCAACGCGTCGATCATCAGGAAATGCTCTTCGTTCGACTTCTCGATGCGCGCGCGCGTCTTCCATTGCTGGAGCGGCGCGGACGGGCCGCGGCCGCGGAATTCCAGGATCAGGTTGGTCAATTCCCGATTGGCGCACAGCCGGGCCATGCGGACATGGAAGGCGATGTTCGCCTCGTACTGCTCCAGGAGCGTGCCGTCGAACAGCAGGTCGCTGAAGCGCTGGGCGAGGGCCCGCAGCTCGGCGATCGCCGCCGCGTCGGCATTCTCGACGATGGTGTCGGCCGCAGCCGTTTCCAGCACGACGCGCACGTCGCGGATCTCGTCGCTCTGGCGCGCATCGGGCTGGTAGACGTGATAGCCGCGGTTCGGGATGTGCTGGACCAGCCGCTTCAGCACCAGCTGGTCGAGCGCGCGCCGGACCTCGATGCGGGTGCAGCCGTAGCGCTTTTCCAGATCGATCTGCTTCAGCCAGGTGCCGAGCCCGAACAGGCCGGAGTGGATGTCGCGCGCCAGCATCTCCGCCGCGTCCATGGCCGGTTCCGTGGTTTTGGATGTGCGCGCCATGATTTCCTGCCGTCTTCCTGCCGGGTCGCAAGGCCGATCCATAGCGGCTTGCGAAGGGTGTCATCAATATGCATTATTATTGGCGCCAATTATGGAACCAAAAAAAGATGCCGGATCTTCCGACTGTCCAACAGGCCACCGACGTCGAGCGCGGCAGCGCGATGTACGATCTCGGCAGCACGACGATCTTCGCCGGCCGTGCGGATGCGCGCTTCAGCTATTGCCTTTACGTGCCGCAGGGCGTCGCCACGGCCGCGACGCCGCCGGAGCTGATCGTGGCGATGCACGGCACTGGTCGCTCCTTCGTCGAATATCGCAACGCCTTCGCCGAATTCGGGCGCTGGAACAATTGCATCATCCTGGCGCCGCTGTTCCCGGTCGGCGTGCGCGGCGACGGCAATCGCGATGGCTTCAAATATATGGCCGAGGGCGATATCCGGTACGACCGGGTCCTGCTCGCCATGGTCGACGAGGTCGGCCAGAAATACGGCCTCCGCTTCGACCGGTTCGCGCTGTTCGGCTATTCCGGCGGCGGCCATTTCACCCATCGCTTCCTGATGCTGCACCCGGACCGGCTGTGGGCCGCCTCGATTGGCGCGCCGGGCTCGGTGACCCTGCTCGACCCGGCGCGCGACTGGTGGGTCGGCATCCGCGATGTCGAGGCGCGCTTCGGCATCCGCATCGATCCCGCGGCCATGGCGCGGGTACCGGTGCAGATGGTCGTCGGCAACGCCGATCTCGAGACCTGGGAAATCACCCATCGCGAGGGCGGCCGCCACTGGATGCCGGGCGCCAACGACGCCGGGCGCACCCGGCCGGAACGGCTCCAGAGCCTCTGCCGCTCGTTCGAGGACGCTGGCATTTCCGTACGCTTCGATCTCGTGCCCGGCATGGCGCACGACGGTCTGCGCGCGGTCGAGACCGTGAAGGGCTTCTTCGCCGACGTACTCAAGGCCAGCAGGGGACAGTGATGCTGAAATCCACGTTCGCGGCGGCCCTCGCCCTGACCGCGCTTCCGGCCGCGTCCATCGCGCAGGCCCAATCGGTCACGGTGGCGCTCAACGCCGACATCCGCAGCACCAACCCCGGCGTCAATCGCGACGACAATACCGACGGGGTCGAGCTCAACATGGTCGAGGGGCTGGTCGGCTATCGCGAGAACGGCACGGTCGGGCCTTTGCTGGCCGAGAAGGTCGACCAGTCCGCCGACGGGCTGACCTACACGTTCCATCTGCGCAAGGGCGTGAAGTTCCATAACGGCGCGCCGTTCAGCTCGGCCGACGTGCTGTGGAGCTGGCAGCGCTACATGGATCCCAAGACCGAATGGCGCTGTATCGCCGATTTCGACGGGCGCAACGGCCTCAAGGTCGTCTCGGCGACCGCACCCGATGCCGACACCTTTGTCATGACCATCGACAAGCCGAGCTCGCTGTTCCTCGACAGCCTGGCGCGAACCGACTGCGGCATGACCGGCATCCTCAACAAGGAATCGGTCAATGCCGACGGCAGCTGGAACAAGCCGATCGGCACCGGCCCGTTCAAGTTCGTCGAGTGGAAGCATGGCGAATACGTGACCGTCACCCGCTTCGACGATTACGTCTCGCCGCCGGGCGACAAGGTCGACGGCTACGCCGGCAATAAGAAGCCGCTGGTGAAGGACGTGAAGTTCCTGGTCGTGCCGGATGCCTCGACCGCCAAGGCTGGCCTGCTGTCTGGCGCCGTCGACATCGCCCAGATCCTGGCCTCCGACTCGCCCGAACTGCAGCAGAGCGGCAAGGTCCAGGTGCTGACGCCGACCTCGGCCGTGAAGCATGTGCTGCTGTTCCAGACCCGCGATCCGGTAATGCAGAACGTCAAGTTGCGCCAAGCGATCGCGGCGGCGCTCGATATGCCGCAGCTAGTCGCCGCGGCGTCGGACGGCATCGGCAGGCCCAACAACTCGCCGATCCCGGCCAGCTCCGCCTTCTCGGATGCGATTCAGCGCCAGGGCTACACCTACGACCCGGCCAAGGCCAAGCAGCTATTGGCCGAGGCCGGCTACAAGGGCGAAACCATCAAGATCATCGCCAACAAGCGCCTGACCGTGCCCAGCTTCCCGGCCGCTGTCATGGCGCAGGCAATGCTGCAGGCGGTCGGCATCAATGTCGAGATCGAGGTGCTGGAGTGGGCGACGCAGCTCGACCGCTACAATAAGGGCAACTACCAGATGATGTCCTTCAGCTATTCCTCGCGCCTCGATCCGGCGCTGAGCTTCGAGCAGTTCACCGGCCCCAAGGACAAGCAGCCGCGCAAGGTCTGGGACAATCCCGAGGCCCAGGCCCTGCTCGACAAGGCCTCCGTCCTGTCCGACACGGCCGAGCGGCAGAAGCTGTTCGATGAGCTCTATCGCCGCCAGTTGGTCGATACGCCGCTGATCATCATGTTCAACGGCATCGAGACCTCGGCGCAGGGCAAGCGCATCCAGGGCCAGCCCTATTGGGAAGGCAAGCAGCGCCTGTGGGGCGTCAGCGTCGCGGGGAATTGACCATGGCTCAGCAACCCTTCCCGTTCGTCTCGGTCTCGGGCACGCCCTACAAGCGCGGCCGGCAATATGGCGCCGCGGTGCACGACCGGGTGAAGCTCAGCGCATCGCTCTACGGCCGGACGCTCGACGATCTCGGCTATGACCAAACGCGCAAGACCCGCCTGATCAAGGCCTTCGCGACTGAGATCGGCGGCTTCGGCGAGCATTACCTCGAAGAGATGCGTGGCGTTGCCGACGGCGCCGGCGTGCCGTTCGAGGATGTGGTCATGATCAATGCCCGCACCGAGGTGATCGCCCAGGCGCGGCGCGAGGCGAGCGCCCCGGTTGCGGACGAACCGGAGCCGGACGATGGCTGCACCGGGGCCGCGATCCTGCCGGAACGCAGCGCCACCGGCGCCATGATCCACGGCCAGAACTGGGACTGGCGCGCCGAATGCGCCGAGACCGCGATCGTGCTGCGCGTGCGGCGCGACGACGGGCCGGACTTCCTGACCTTTGTCGAGGCCGGCGGCCTGGCGCGCTCCGGCCTCAATGCCGCCGGCGTCGCCATCACCGCGAACTACCTGGAATGCGACCGCGACTTCCGCCAGCCCGGCGTGCCGCTGTCGCTCATCCGCCGCAAGGTGCTGGAGCAGGAGCATTTCGCCTTGGCCATGCGCGCGGTCGCGACCACGGCCAAGGCCTGCTCGAACAATATGATGCTCAGCACCGCGATGGGCTTCGCCATCGATTTCGAATGCGCGCCGGACGAGGCCTTCCCGATCTATCCGAGCGACGGGCTGATCGTGCATGCCAACCACTGGCAGAGCCCGGTGGCGCTGTCGAAGCTCAAGGAGACCGGTATCCCGAACGTGCCCGAGAGCTTCTATCGCGACTGGCGCGTGCGCAAGCTGCTGGACGAGGGCGGCGCCAAGCTGGGGCCGGACGATCTCAAGGCAGCCTTGTTCGATAGTTTCGGCACGCCCTATTCGGTCTGCCGGCCGCCGCGGCCGGGCAGCGGCGGCAACCTGTCGGCGACCGTGTCGATGGTGATCATGGAGCCGGCGCAGGGCACCATGGAGGTCGCTCCCTTGCCGGCGCTCAATCGCACTTTCACCCGCTACAGCCTCGCCGAAGACCCCGTCACCTTGGCCGTGCCCTGAGGCGCGACCCTCCGCCATGCTGCGCTTTGCCTTCAACCGCATCCTGATGGCGCTACCGACGCTGCTGATCGTGGCGGTGTCGGTCTTCGTCCTGATCCGGCTGATCCCCGGCGATCCGGCGACCCTGATGCTGGGCGACCAGGCGACGCCGGCGAATCTGGCGGACCTGCGGGCCCGGCTTGGCCTCGACCACAGTCTGCCGGTGCAATTCTCGCTGTGGTTCGGCCATGTCCTGACCGGTGATTTCGGCAAATCGATCACCACCGGCCAGGGCGTGCTGCCGCTGATCCTGGAGCGCTTCTGGGTCAGCGCCAAGATCGTCCTGACCGCCGCCCTTCTTGCCAGCCTAGTCGCGGTGCCGGCGGGCATGATTGCCGCCTGGCGCCAGAACAGCTGGGCCGACCTGGTGCTGGTCGGCGGCGCCACGTTGCTGCTGTCGATCCCGACCTTCTGGATGGGGCTGGTGCTGCTGCTGTTCTTCGGGCTGAAGCTCGGTTGGCTGCCGGTCGTGGGCTATGTCGCCTTCTCCGACGACGTGGTGAAGGCGCTGCTCTACATGGTCCTGCCGGTCATGACCCTGTTCCTGCACGAGATCGGCGTCATCCTGCGCATGGCGCGGGCGAGCACGCTCGAAATGCTCCGGCTCGACTTCATCACCCATGCGCGCGCCAAGGGCCTCGGCGAGATGGCCGTGCTGTGGCGCCATGCATTCAAGCCGGCGTTCGGCCCGACCTGGACGCTGATCGGCCTGGTGCTGGGCAACCTCTTGGGCGGCATCGCCGTGGTCGAGACGGTCTTCACCATCCCCGGCCTCGGACGCCTGCTGGTCGATTCGATCTTCGCCCGCGACTATCCGGTCATCCAGGGCTGTCTCCTGTTCATCGCGGTCATCTATGTGCTGGTGAATCTCGTGGTCGACCTCTGCTATCCGCTGTTCGATCCCCGGGTGACCGCGGAATGACGCGACGCCGGCTCAATGCGATGCTGGGCATCACCCTCATCGGCGCGCTGCTGGCGGTTGCCGTCGTCGGCATGATTTGGACCCCCTACGACCCGCTCGGCATCAGCTTCGCCGCGCGGCTGAAGCCGCCGGGACCGGCCCATTGGCTCGGCACCGACGAATTCGGCCGCGACGTGCTGAGCCGGCTGATGAAGGGGGCGGCCGCCAGCGTCCGGATCAGCAGCCTGACCGTCGGCTTCGCGCTGGTCGCCGGCACGGCCCTCGGCATCTTCACCGGCTTCGTGCGCGGCTGGACCGATCGGGTCATCATGGCCTTCACCAACGCGCTTCTGGCCTTTCCCGGCATCCTGCTGGCGCTGGCCCTGCTGACCGTGATCGGCGCCAACGAATACGGCATCGTGCTGGCGCTGGGCTTCGCCTATACGCCCTCGGTCGCGCGCGTCGTGCGCGGCACGGTCCTGTCGCTGCGCGAGAAGGAATTCATCGAGGCCGCGCGCGTCATGGGCAATTCCGAGTTGTTCATCATGGCGCGCCATGTCCTGCCCAATTGCGTGGCGCCGCTGATCGTGCTCGGCACGTCGATGTTCGGCTGGGTGCTGCTCGCCGAAAGCGCCCTGAGCTTCCTGGGATTGGGCGTGCCGCCGCCGGCGCCGACCTGGGGCAACATGCTGGCCAGCGGCCGGCCCTACATGGTCCAGGCGGTTTGGCTCGGCCTGTTCCCCGGCATCTGCATCTCGCTGACCTTGCTCGGCATCAATCTGCTGGGCGACGTGCTGCGCGACCGGTTCGACCCGCGGATGCGCGGCCTGTGAGCCCGCTGCTCGAAGTCGACGGCCTGACCCTCGAGGTCGGGCGCACCGGCACCCGCGTGGTCAAGGACGTGAGCCTGACCCTGGCCCCCGGCGAGGTGCTGGGCATCGTCGGCGAGTCCGGCAGCGGCAAGACCCTGCTCGCTCGCGCCGTGATCGGGCTGGAGCCGCCGGCGATCCGGCGCGCTGCCGGCTCGATCCGCTTCGACGGTCGGGATATCGCAGCACTCTCGCCCAAGGCGTTGCGCCGACTGCGCGGTAGCCGCATCGGCATGGTGTTCCAGGAGCCGATGACGTCGCTCAATCCGGCCATGACCATTGGGCGGCAGCTCGAGGAAGGGCTGAGGCTGCATCGCGACGGCGACGCGGCCGAGCGCCGGACCGCCATCCTGGCGATGCTGCGGCGGATCGGCATCGCCGATCCCGAGGCGGCGCTGGCGGCCTATCCGCATCAATTCTCCGGCGGCATGCGCCAGCGCATCATGCTCGCCTCGGTCATGCTGCTCCGGCCGGCCCTGCTGATCGCCGACGAGCCGACGACGGCGCTCGACGCGGTCGTGCAGCGCGAAGTGCTGGAGCTGATGCTGGAACTGACGCGGGACTACGGCACGGCGGTGCTGATGATCAGCCACGATCTCAGCATGGTCGCCCGCTATACCGACCGGGTCGTGGTCATGTGCCGCGGCGATCTGGTCGAGCAGAACGCGACGGCCGAGATCCTGAGCCGGCCGCAGCAGCCCTATACGCGGCAATTGCTGAACGCCATGCCCCAGCGCCTGCCGGCGCGGGTGCTGCCGGACAGTATCGCCCCGATCGTCGAGGTGCGCGGGCTGGTGGTCGACTATCCCGGGCACGGCGGCCTCGTCGCCAGGCAGGCGCCGAAGCGGGCGCTGCACGGCATCGACCTTGCGATCCGGCCGCGCGAGGTGGTGGCGGTGGTCGGCGGCTCGGGCTCCGGCAAGACCACGCTCGGCCGCGCCATCGCGGGCTTGCTGCGGCCGACCCAGGGCGAGATCCTGTTTGCCGGCCGCCCGACCGCCGCCGGCAGTGACGGCTGGCGGCAGTATCGCCTGAACTGCCAGATGGTGTTCCAGGACCCCTACGCCTCGCTCGATCCGCGCATGACGATCCGGCAGCTGATCGGCGAGGCGCTGCGGGTCGTGCCCGGTCTCGGTGCCGATGATAAGCGCGCGCGGGTCGCGGAGAGCCTGGACGAGGTCGGCCTCGATCAAGGCCTCGCCGACCGCTATCCCCATGAACTGTCCGGCGGCCAGCGGCAGCGGGTCGCCATCGCCCGCGCCGTCGTGCGCCGGCCGTCGTTCGTCATCGCCGACGAGCCGGTCTCGGCCCTCGACGTCACTGTCCGGGCCCAGGTCCTTGCCCTGTTCCTCGAACTGCAGCAGCGCCACGGCTTTTCCTGCCTGTTCATCAGCCACGACCTGGGCGTGGTCGAGCAGGTGGCGGACCGGGTGGTCGTGATGCGCCACGGCCGGATCGTCGAGCAGGGTGGTCGGGACGAGGTGTTCGATCGCCCGCGCGACGAATATACCAAGACGCTGCTGTCGGCGATTCCGGCGCTGGAGGCGGTGAGCGGCGGCGGCGTCAGGCTCAAATGGCGCTTCGACGCGCCGCCGTCGGTGTCGGAGGCCTAGAGCAGGGTCGTTTCAGATCGATTCGATCTGAAACGTGAATCCTGCTCTATACCAATAGTTTAGAGACTGATTCACCGTTCACATCGGTACGATGTGAACGGATCAGGCTCTATGCTTCCATATGGTGCTTGAGGTCGCGCATCTCGTCGTGCCCGGCCTTGATCGAGGTGAAGCAGCGCCGGACCAGCTCGAGCGCCGGCATGGATAGCGCCTGGTCGGCCAGCGCCTCCTGATATTCCTTCTTGATATGGTCCTCGCCCGACTCGACCGAGTTCACGATGCCCTTGTCGCTGCCGGTGACGGCGGCCTTGAGGTTCATGAAGGCCCTATGCGCCTTGCCGGCCGCCGTGCCCGACTGGGCCGGCTTGCCGCCCAGCAGGCGGCGCACTTCGGTCTGAAGCTCGGCCGTCACCTGCTTGCGCTCGATCGCCCGCTTGCCGAACAGGGTCTTGAAGTAGGGATTGCGCGTATCCTTGGCCGCGTCCTCGTAGCCATGGGCGCTGTCGAGCGTCACCTCGATCAGATTGTTGAGGATATCGAGGTCATGCTGGGTCGATGCCATGGGGCGTCCTCCTGTTGCTGTCAAAAGAATAAGTCGCGCGTTCGACGCTGGGTTGCGTGGCGCGGGCTCAATGGGCGTGATGCTCGGCATTCCGCTTGCGGGTAGCCGCGGCCTTCTTGGCCGAGGCCGAGCGCTCGGCGGCCGAGCGGGATGCCGCCGCCTTCCCGCCGAGCTTACCGCCCTTGCGGGATGAGGCGTGGCTCTCCGGGTGGCCGCGGCCCGAGCCGCTCTTCTTGCCGCCGCCGCTCTCCTTGTTGACCGTTGCCCAGGCGCGGCGTTCCGCTTCGTCTTCCGAAACGCCGCGCTGCTCGTAGCTCTCGGCGATATGGTCGGCCTTGCGTTCCTGCTTGTCCGTGTATTTCGACTTGTCTCCGCGCGGCATGGCGCACCTCCACTCTGATTGGCCGCGCGCGCTCAGGCGTGCCGGCCCTCGCGAAATTCCTCGATCATCTTGACGCAGAAGGCTGGCAGATCGTCTGGCGTGCGGCTGGTGACCAGGCCGTGGTCGACGACGACCTCGCGGTCGACCCAATCCGCCCCGGCATTCCGGAGATCAGTCTTGAGCGACGGCCAGGAGGTGACGGTCCGGCCCTTGACGGCGCCGGCCTCGATCAGGGTCCAGGGACCGTGGCAGATCGCGGCGATCGGCTTGCCGGACGCGGCGAAGGCGCGCACGAAAGCCACCGCCCGGTCGTTTGTCCGCAGGCTGTCGGGATTGGCGATACCGCCAGGCAATACCAGCGCGGCATAGCTGGCGGCATCGGCCTGATCGAGCTGCCGGTCGACGACGATCCTGTCGCCCTTGTCGTGGTGGTGCATGCCCTGGATCCGGCCCGCCTGAGGGGCCACGATGTCGACGGCGGCGCCAGCGGCGAGCAGCGCCTTGCGCGGTTCGGTCAACTCGGCCTGTTCAAACCCGTCGGTCGCCAGGATGGCGACGCGCTTGCCGGCCAGTTCATCGGTCATGGCTTGGTCCTCCTTCGCCTCGATGACAGCAAGGATCAGCGGGCCGCGTAGGCGAGGCTGATCTCGGTCGGCGCCGCGACGCTCGCGGGCAGATGGCTCTGGCCGGCCTTCGACCACCAGATGAGCACTGCCACCAAGACGATGACGGCGCCGAGAAACGACAAGGTCAGCACCACGCGCATGTGACCGCTGGTCTCGCCTTGGCGCGCCTCTTCGGCCGGCAGCCGTGGGGGAAATCTTTCAGGCATGGCCTGCTCCTTCGAAACTGTTGGGTTTTGAAGGAAGCAATTCTTCGCCCCCGCCTTCGGTTCCTCGGCGGGATAGCCGGAATCATACCCGTTCTGGTCGAACGCAATCGGGCGTGGCGTGTTTTGTCGGGAATCCGCCCTGCGCCCGGAGTCTGCCGTGACCGCACCGCCCGACGAAAATGCGATCCGCCTGGATCGCGGCATCTTCCGCTATGTGATCAGGGCGACCGGGCGCCATCAGCTTGTCATCGCGCTGCTGACGATTGCGGTGTTCCTGCTCGAGATCGTGCCGCTCGAGCTGCAGCGCCGGGTCATCAACGACCTGGTGAAGCATCGCGAATACAGCATGATCCTCGTGCTGTGCGGCGCCTATTGCGCCTCCGTGCTGGTGCAGGGCGGCACCAAGCTCGGGCTCAACATCTATCGCGGCTGGGTCGGCGAATGGGCGACGCGCGACCTGCGCCGCCGTGTCCGCCTGCTCGTCAGCGCGCCGACGCGGGCGTCGAGCGGTTCCGAGGCGCAGGGGGTCCAGGCCGCCATGGTCGTATCGGAGGTCGAGCCGATCGGTGGCTTCGTCGGCGGCGCCATTTCAGAGCCGCTGCTGGAGGGCGGGATCCTCGCCTCCGTGCCCGCCTACATGGTCCATGTCGATTGGCGGATGGGTGCGGCGGCGCTCGGGCTGTTCATGCCCCAACTGATCTTCGTGCCGCTCATGCAGCGCGCGATGAACCGACGCACGAAGAAGCGGGTGAAGATCATCCGGCGCCTCAGCGTCAGCGTCGTCGATACGCCGGCGGACAGCGGCGGGGACAAAGCGCTCGACGAGGGGCGGATCGAGCGCGTCTTCCACCTCAATGTCGGCATTCTGCGCCTCAAGTTCACCATGAACTTCCTGATGAACCTCAGCACCCAGCTGCAGGTGATCTCGGCGCTGCTGATCGGCGGCTGGCTGGTGCACGAGGAGCAGCTGGAGGTCGGGGCCATCGTTGCCTTCATCTCGGGCATCGGCAAGCTCGCCGACCCGTGGGGCGATCTGGTCAATTACTTCCGCGACGTGAACCTGAATCAGGTCAAGTTCAAGCTGATGCGCGATGCCGTCGATTTCCAGCTTGCCGAAACCGATGGTTCGCACGGCTCGGCCTTGGTCGCCGATTAGCGGCTGGCCGGCTTTTCCTTGGCGGGCTTTTTCGGCTTCGCCGCGGCGTTGCGCTTGGGCGGGGATGGGCGGCTCGGATAGTCCTGCCGCTCGCCCTGGTCGGACAGGCGGCCGGGCAGGTCGGCCATGCCTTCGACCGCCAGCAGCGGTTCCGCATCGGGCCCCTCGGGCTCGACCAGTGGGTTCGGCTTCAAGGTGGCCTCGATGCCTTCCTCCTCGGAGATTTCCTCGCGCGCGAGCGCCCAATGGGCGTCGGCCCGTCCCTCCGGCTTGCCTTCGCGAACCCAGATCTCGTGGGCACGTCGGCGAACCCGTTGCTCATACGCATCATAGTTGCTGGTCATGGTTGGCTCCGCTTGGCCTGCGGGCGACGCCCGAGTGACCCCAACACGCGTTCGATGCCCCGCGTTCCGAGCGGAACCGGGCGCCGCCCCGCCGGGTTGCAAAGGGAGTCCCATTGCCCAATCGGGAGCAGACGGCATGTCAGCGAGTACGATTATATCGGCCGCGACCATCGTGGCCCTGTTCGACAATGCGGAGACCGCGGGCCTTGCGTCCGATGCGGTCAAGGCGGGGGTTCCGGACGCCATCGTCCACCGGATCGATCCTTCCGGCGCCGAGGCGGCCCGGCTCGAGCAAGCCTGGCTGCCGCCGGAAGCAATCGATCCCTATCTCGCGAGCCTGGGCGCCGGCCGGACGCTGGTCGCAGTCGAGGCCGATCGGGCCGATGCGCCGGCGGTCGACGGCATCCTCAGGCAATACGGGCCGGCCGAGGCGACGATCCACGAGCGGGAGGCTGCTGCGGCGACGGAAGCGGCGGACGATGCCCTGCCGCCCTCGATCCAATCGACCGCTGCGCTGAACCCGCGCCCGCGCGGTCACCAGGACCCTAGCGCCTGACCGCGTCCGAGGTCGTCGCCCTCACCGTCAAGCTTCTCTATGTCAGCGATACGACGCCGGGTATCCGCCGCCGTCGGGTCGGGCGCGGCTGGTGCTATCGCGATCCGGAAGGCGACATCATCCGCGACGCGGCGGCGCTGGCTCGCATCCGGGCGCTCGCCATCCCGCCGGCCTATCGCGACGTGTGGATCTGCCCGGACCCGAACGGCCATATCCAGGCAAGCGGGCGGGACGCCCGCGGCCGCAAGCAATATCGCTATCACCCGGCTTGGCGGGAATTCCGCGATGCCGCCAAATACGAGCGCGTCGGCTGTTTCGTCCGTGCGCTGCCGAAGTTGCGCCAACAGGTGACGACGGATCTCGCGAAGCAGGGGCTGCCGCGCGACAAGGTGCTCGCGACTATCGTGCGCCTGATGGAGACCACGTTCATCCGCATCGGCAATCCCGAATATGCGCGGCAGAACAAGAGCTTCGGCCTGACCACCCTGCGCAATCACCACGCCAAGGTCTCCGGCGGCAGGGTCGAGCTGTTTTTTCCGGCCAAGTCGGGCATCAAGTGGCACGTGGTCGTGCGCCAGCGGCAGCTGGTGGCGATGGTCCGCCGGCTGCGCGACCTGCCGGGACAGGAGCTGTTTCAATATGTCGACGAGGCGGGCGAACGGCACTCCATCGGCTCGGCCGACGTCAACGAATACCTGCGGACGGCGAGCGGGGAAGAGATTTCGGCCAAGGATTTCCGCACCTGGGCGGGGACCTATCTGGCGGTGAGGGCGCTCACCGGACAGGAGGCCGGCGAGGATGATGCCGCCCGCAAGCGCGCCATGCTGCGGGCGATCGAGCAGGTGGCGGCAGCGCTCGGCAACACCCCGGCCATCTGCCGGAAATGCTATATCCACCCGGCGGTGCTCGACGCCCATATGACCGGCTCGCTCGCGGCGGATCTGGCTGCGCTCGTTGCCCGCTTCACCGACCGGCCCGAGAAGGGCCTGACGGCGGAAGAGGCGGCCATCCTGGCGCTGGTCGATTAAAAAAATTTAGAGCAGGCATCAGTTGTGTCCCCTTGACCGGCAAGCCGGTTCCAGGGCTTCTGAGAGAGCTAATATTTGCGGGTTCAAGGAACTTTCGAGTCGTGCAAAGCCGGATGGGCCGCTCGGCCCTTTATCCCTGGTATGTCGCCGGCCTGATGGGCTGCGGCTACGCCGTATCCTTCCTCGACCGCTCGCTCGTCAGTGCCGCCGCCGCACCGATCAAGCATGATCTGGCGCTCAGCGACACGCAGTTCGGGCTGCTCCAGGGCACTAGCTTCGTCATCCTCTATTGTCTGTGCGGCATTCCGCTCGGACGCTTGGCCGATCGGACCGACCGGCGCCGCATGATCGCGCTCGGCATTCTGTTCTGGACGCTGATGACGGCGGTCTGCGGGCTTGCCGGATCCTTCTCAATGTTCTTTCTCGCGCGCGTCGGCGTCGGGCTGGGCGAGGCCAGCCTGGTGCCGGCCGGCATGTCGCTCATCGGCAGCATCATGCCGCGCGAGCGCATGGCCCGCGCGGTCGCCGTCTTCATCATGGGTGCCACCATCGGCAGTGCCGCGGCCCTGCTGGGCGGCGGCTATCTGCTGACACGCCTCGACGCGGTCCGATCGCTGCCGCTCCTCGGCAGCCTGGCGCCGTGGCAGGTGCTGTTCCTGATCGCCGGCGTGCCGGGCCTAGTCGTCGCCGCCCTGATCATGACGATCCGCGAGCCGGCGCGGGCGCCGCTGGCGTCGAACGCGCCGGCCAGCCTGCGGGCGGCGCTCGCCCATGTCGGGGCGCATCGGCGCGCCTATGGGTTCCTGGTCGCTGCCGCCTGCTGCAACCTCATCATCGCCCAGTCTCAGGGCGCCTGGGCCCCGCTGTTCTTCATCCGACATTTCGGCCTGGAGCCGGGACCGAGCGCGATCCTGGTCGGATCGATGTTCCTCATCTCCGCGCCGACCGGCCAGTTCGCGGGCGGCTGGCTCACCGACCGGCTGCAGGCGCGCGGGATCGCGGGCGCCCAGAACCTAGTCATGGTCCTGTTCCTGGCGCTCGCCCTGCTGCCCGGTGCCATCTTCTGCACGACCGATCGCCTGTGGCTCGCCAAGGCGACCTATCCGGTGTTCAGCTTCCTGGTGTCGGCCGCAACGCCGACCGGATTGGCCGCCCTGCAGCTGCTGACGCCGGCCCGCTTCCAGGGCACGCTCAGCGCCCTGTTCCTGTCGATCGTCACCCTGGTCGGGCTCGGCCTCGGCCCGGCGGCGGTCGGGCTGCTGACCGACCATCTATTCCAGGACGAACAGGCGCTGGGCCGATCCCTGCTCGTGGTCATCCTGGCCGCCGGCACCGCCGGTCCGCTGCTGGCGCTCGCCGGCCGGCGGCCGTTCGTAACGGCCGTCGGCGCGGTCGAGAGCCGCCCCGAGCTACCAGAGCGTCTTCAGCATATCGCGTGAGAAGTCGAGCAGATGCTCGTCGCGGCCGGCGCGGATCTTGCTGACCCATTCCGGATCGGACAGCAGCGCGCGCCCGACCGCGACCAGGTCGAACTCGCCGCGGTCCAGCCGGCGTAGCAGTTCGTCGATCGGGCTCGGCTGCGATGCCTCGCCCTGGAAGGCGGCGACGAACTCACCGCTGAGGCCGACCGACCCGACCGTGATCGACGCCTTGCCGGTCAGCTTCTTGGCCCAGCCGGCGAAGTTGAGGTCGGAGCCCTCGAATTCGGTCTGCCAGAACCGGCGCTGCGAGCAGTGGAAGATATCGACGCCGGCATCGGCGAGCGGCGTCAGCCAGGCCTCCATTTCCGCGGGCGTCTTCGCCAGCTTGACCGCGAAATCCTGCTGCTTCCATTGCGACAGGCGCAGCAGGATCGGGAAGTCTTCACCGACTTCCGCCCGGATCGCCTTGACGATCTCGACGGCGAAGCGGCCGCGCTCGGCCAGGCTGGCACCGCCGTACCGGTCGGTCCGCTTGTTGAGACCGGCCCAGAAGAACTGATCGAGCAGATAGCCGTGGGCGCCGTGGATCTCGACCGTATCGAAGCCCAGGCGCTTGGCGTCGCCGGCGGCGCGGGCGAAGGCGGCGATCGTGTCCGCGATGTCGCTGTCGCTCATGATGGTGCCGCCCGGCTGCTCCGGCATCACCAGGCCCGACGGCCCCTCGAACGGCACCGGCGGCGTAAAGCCGGACCGACGCGGCTGGACGATGCCCATGTGCCAGACCTGCGGCGCCATGGCGCCGCCGGCCTCATGCACGGAACCGATGACCTGCTGCCAGCCGGCAAGCGCCTGCTCGCCGTAGAAATGCGGGACGTTCGGATCGTTCGACGAGGCCGGCCGATCGACGACGGTGCCCTCGGAGATGATCAGGCCGACCTCGGCCGCGCGGCGGCGGTAGTAGGCCGCGACATCCGCCGTCGGCACGCCGCCCGGCGAGAAGGACCGTGTCATCGGCGCCATGACGACCCGGTTCTTCAGGGTCAGGGATTTCAGGGTGAAGGGGCGAAAAAGGGCGTCCAGGCTCATGATGCTGTCCCTGTTGGTCGCTGGGCTGAGGCGGGGAGACCCGCCCTTTTGGTTTTCTAGGGCGCCGCTCATATGATGAATAGTGCTTTTGGAGGGCGGACATGGCTTCCGGTTGCCGGACCCGACGGGCAGTCGACGCCCTGATGCTGGCGTTGCTGCTCGCCGGAGTGGGTGGTTGCGTCTCGCGGCAGGACGAATCCGGCGATATCGCGATCCCGGTCGCAGTCACGACTGCAGCCGCCGAAGCGACCATCGAGCCTCCGGCCGCTGAGGAGCCAGCGAGCGCGGCGCAATCCACGCTCGCGAACGGCCCGGCTCCGACCGAGGCCGCGACACCCGGTGCTGAACAAATCGTCGTGATCGGCCGCAGCCTGACCGGCCTATGGAAGGTCAACTCGCCGAAGCGCCTCGGCATGGATGTCGGGCTCTTGTCCGGGGTTCATGTCCATTACAGCGGCGAGACCGGCGATCGCGACATCTGCGAACTCAGCCAGAAGGGCAACGATCTGGCCGCGCGCTGCCTGCGCCTGGCGGGAAGCGCCGCCGGCAGCGTCGACGGCAACGAGATCACGCTCAAATCCTGGATCGGCCCGGCCAATCTGATCCTCCGCGCGCAGGCACCCTCGGGCCGATCGCTAAAGGGTACCCTCAGCGGCGGCGCGCTGGGCGCCTCGTTGACCGGCGGCGTGCCGATCCTGGCGACCAAACTGACCATCCCGCCGCTGGGAACGGAGCGGCCGAGCGCGGCGCTGGTTCGCGCGGTGCTCGCCGACATCGGCGACGGCAGGCTGACGGCGGGGCGCTATGCGCCCGAGGCCGCTACGCGTCTCAACAAGGAACTGGATGACCTTCGGGCGGCGCAGAGCGCGCTCGGACCGCTGCAGGGCATGACCTATCTGGACCAGTTGCTGCCACGGCATCCGTTCGATCCGCGCGAGCGGCCGCTGGAGGTGTATCGGATCGATTACGCCAACGGCATGCGGCTGTGCGGCATCAGCCCCGGTGCCACGGGCACCGTCGAGGATTTCATCTGCCGCTGATGCTCAGCCGTCGCTACGGGGCGCGACCACGAGGCAGGCGACATGCTCGCGCGCGAGCCGACTGCAGGCGTCGCTCGCCCCATCGGCCGAGAGCCCGACCAGCTGCGCCCGATAGACGGTCGAGGCATTGACGCGCGTGACCGTGGCGACGGCTGGGCGGGCGCGGTCGAGCGCGCCGTGGGCGCGCCCCTTGGCATCGGTCGCGGCCGCCTGAGCCTGGGCCGCGGTGCTGAAGGCGCCGACCTGGACGGTCCAGCCGCCGACGGCCGGTGCCGCGGCGGGCAGGGCCGCGGGGGCTGCCGCCAGGATGACATGGGCGGCCTGGGGTTGGGCTTGCGCCGGAACCTGGCGGGCCGTCTCGACCCGCACCGGCTCAGGCGCATAGGGAGCGAGCGGCGAGGACTGGATCGGGCCGCGCGTGTTCCGCGCCGCGAGCTCGCGAACGAGATCGCCCGAGGGGTCGTTCGCCGGCGGCTGGTAGCTCGCCACCTGCACCATCGGTGCCGGCGCGGGAGTCGGCGTCGGGGCGGCCGGCGCCGGCTGCGGCACCGAGAGCGTGCCGGCCAGGGACTTGGCGTTGAGCGCGTCAGACGACTGTTCGGCCATGGCGTAGTGGGCAAGGGGGCCGGTCGGTGCCGTGGCATCGCCCAGGCGGGGTGCGATCGAAGTCAGGTAGCCGACCGTCTCGTGCGGCAGGGGCGTGCCGCCGACCAGGTAGGAATCGAGACGGCCCGGACCGGCATTATAAGCGGCGAGGAAGCCGGGCGACCCGTAGCGGGCATACATCTCGCCGATATAGGCGGTGCCGGCCATGATATTGTCGTGGGGCGCGTAGGGATCGGGGCCCAGCCCATAGCGGTCGCGCATCTCGGCATAGGTCACCGGCATCAGCTGCATCAGGCCCATGGCGCCGACCGACGAGGTGGTCAGGCCGCCGCCGATATATTGATGGCCGCCGGATTCCTGCCGCATGACCTCGCGGATCCATTTTTCCGGCACGGAGAAGCGGGTCGAGGCTTCCTTGATATAGGGGCCCCACGGATCCTCGGGCGGTCCCGGTGGAGCGTAGTTGGCGGCGGTGGCGGGGACCGGCGTGACCGCCTGCGCGGCGGGACGGCCGCCGGGCGGCGCGCCCGAACAGGCCGCCAGGCCCGACAGGATGGCGATGCCGGCGATGGCCCGGCTCAGCTTGATCCGGCGGCTCGGCCGGCGTGGCGCGGTTCCCCCGATGGCCCCGATGGCTAGAAAGCGTCGCATCGCCAGATGTCTCCCCCAACTGGCATGGAAGCGACACCATTAATCACAGAGTGGGATAAAGAGCAATATCCGTCTAGAATCCGGTACTTGGAAATCGTCTTTCGAGCAATATCGAAGCTTAGGTATCCCGCTCCGCTGCAAGATCGTCGATGATGCGGGCAATATCGTCGAGTTCTGTCGTATCGTCGCCGGCCATGCCGTCCATGGCGGCCATGCGGCCGACCACGCGGGCGGCGACCTGTTCTTCGACGGTACCCTCGGCGAAGGCATAATAGATCGTCGCCTGCTGGCCGTCGCGATGGCAGCGGCCCTCGATCTGCTGCAGCTGAACCGCGCTGTGGCGCATGTCGTGCAGGATCAACGCCCGGTCTCTGTCGCCGCCGGCGAGCTCGCCCCGATGCAGCGAGATGGACTCGGTCACGGTGAAGATGACCGCATCGAGCGCGCCGGTCTGGAAGGCGATCCGGGTCGCCTCATTCGCCGAGCCCTCCCGCTCGCCGTTAATCTGGCCGACCTGCCAGCCGCCGGACACGAGCTTGTGCTCGAGCGCGGCGCCGGTTTCGAGGAAGGCGACGGACAGGGCAACCTGCAGGCCGTCGTCGAGCAGGTCGCTTGCAAATTCGCCGGTGCCGGCGACACGCAACAGGCTCGCCTTCTGGCGATAGCGGATGCCGGCGACACGGCCGGTCGGCGTGCGCGTGCTGCCACCGGCCAGGCCCAGCTCACGGCGGAATTCCCGCCAGGTCGCCTCGTAGAGCTTGCGGCTCGGTCCGTCGAGCGCCACCGGCGCCACTTCGCGCTGGACCTCTGGCCAGTCGACGATGTCGCTCGGACGCCGGCGGAGGCCGATGGCGTCCTCGCCCTTATAGAGCAGGTCGGCCATCACCTGCCGGTCCCGGTCGTTGGGCTCCCAGCGCCAATTCTTCCAGCGGCCCTTCGCCCGGCCGATGCCGAGGCGTTTCATCAGGGTTCGGAAGCCGCTGATCGTGTCGTCGTCACCGCCGATCGCATGGCTGAGCAACCGGCCTAGATAGGCGAGCTCGTGCGGCGATTGCCCGGCGGTGGCGCTCATATAGATCGCGAACCGGCCGGCATCGGCGATGCGGCGGCACGCCATGCTCTGCTGCGCGTTCGGATTGCGAAGGCGATGGCTCTCGTCGAAGACGGTGAGCGGCCAGGTCCGTTTCGGGAGCCCGAGCTTCGCCAGCTCGTTGTTCTTGGCCCGGACCGAGCGCTTCAGGCTGGCCGGTGGCGGCGCGAACAGCGACTTGGTCCGCTCGTAATTGATGATCGTGACCGACTTGCCGGTTGCGCCCGACAGCTGGATGGTCCGGCGCCATTGCGGCATCGCGCCCTTGGGGCAGACGATCAGGACTTCGTTCTCGGGCATTGCGGCGATGGCGAGCCAGACCGCCAGCGTCTTGCCGAGGCCGGTGAGGTCGCCCAGCAGAAAGCCCGGGCGACCCTGTCGGCGTGCGTCGAGGATCGCGTCCCGCGCCTCGATCTGATGCGGGCGCGGGACGAACGGGGCGGCGTCGTTCACGGCCGTCCGGCCGCTGACGTCAGCGATCCGCCGCTAGCCGCTAGCCGCGCGGCGGCCGGCGGCCGTGCCGATAGTCGCCGGGCTCGTTCGGCGGGTCGTTCCGTGGACGATGCATCGCCGGCATCGCCGCGCGATCAATGAGCGCGTCCTTGCGCTCGAGCGCGATCGTGGTGCGGGCGGCGACGCGCATCAGATCGGAAGCGGCCTGGCGCAGCTCCTTGCGCGTGGTCGCGGTTTCATCGCTCAGTACCGTCTGGAACGCCGCCTGGAAGGCCAGGATCGCGGTGTCGGCCTGGGCGCGCAGTTCCTGATCCAGGTTCGCGGTCAGTGCCGTCTTGGGCTCGACATCGGCGAACGGGCGGGGTGGCGCCGGAGACCGGGGCTGGCGCGGCGGCGGCTCGACCGCCCGATTCTCATAGGTGAAGCGGAACGGCTGCTGCGGCTGCTGGGGGGCTTGCGGCGCCTGGGCGGCCGGCGCCGGTGCGCGCTCGGCCGCGGGCGTCGGAGCCGGGGCGGGCGCTGCCGGCTGGACAACCGGCTGGGTGGCGGCCGGCGGCGGCGTCTGGGGCCGCGACGCAGACAGGGTCAGGCGGGTCGGCGCCGGGGCCGCGGCCGGTACGGGGGCCGGCGCTGGTGTCGGTGCCGGCGTGGGGGCGGTTACCGGCGCCGGTTCGGGCGCGGCAACGGCTTCCGCGGCCGGCTGCGGCGCGGGTGCCTCGCTCCCCTTGGCCTCGGCGACCTTCTTCAGGATGCCGTAGATCGTGGCGGGGCTGGTCTCGTAGGTCCGTGCGATGTAGGCGACGGATTCGCCCTTGTCGCGACGCGCGGCGATGGCGTCCCATTCCGCTGGCGGGATTTTCGATGTCATGGTCAGGCTATTTTCTTTGGAAGAACCGGAAGACGCCACCCCGGTCGGGCGCGCCGGAAAACACTATGAACAGAATTCTTAAACCATTGTTGCGCGGAATGCGCCTGCATATTCCAGCGGAAAATGCGGGAACCTGCCGGTCGATTCAGGCGACCACCTCGACGCCCTTCCAGAAGGCCACGCGCCCCTTGATTTCGGCGGCGGCCGGCTTCGGCTCGGCATAATACCAGGCCGCATCCGCGTTGGTCCGGCCGTCGACCGTCAGGCTCAGATAATTCGCCATGCCCTTCCACGGGCAGACGCTGGTGCGTGCGCTGGCGGTCAACAGATCGCGCCTGACCGAGTCCGCCGGGAAATAGACATTGCCCTCGACCGTCACGATATCGTCGCTCTCGGCGACCACCGCGCCGTTCCAGATGGCCTTCATCAGGCGTGCTCCTGCGTCTTCTATCAGATTGGCGGTCCGGCCTCGTGAGACAAGCCCCGGCGGCCATCAGATGATGCCGTGGTCGACCAGATAATGCAGAATCGTGTCGGCGGCCTCGCGCGCGGTCATGACCGAGGTGTTGACGCTGATGTCGGGCCGCTCGGGCGCCTCGTACGGACTGTCGATGCCGGTGAAATGGGCGAGCTCGCCGCGCCGGGCCTTCTTGTATAGGCCCTTGACGTCGCGCCGCTCGGCCACCTCGAGCGGCGTGTCGACGAAGATCTCGATGAATTCGCCCGGCAGCATCAGCTCGCGCGCCATCCGCCGCTCGGCGCGGAACGGCGAGATGAACGAGACCATGACGATGAGGCCGGCCTCGACCATCAGCTTGCCGACCTCGGCGACCCGGCGGATGTTCTCGACCCGGTCGGCGTCGGTGAAGCCCAGGTCCTTGTTGAGGCCATGGCGCACGTTGTCGCCGTCGAGCAGGGCCGTGTGCCGGCCGCGGGCGTAGAGATCCTGCTCGACCAGGTTGGCGATGGTCGATTTGCCGGCGCCGGACAGGCCGGTGAACCACAGGATGCAGGGCTTCTGGCCCTTGAGCTTCGCCTGGGCGGCCTTGTCGATGTCGACCGGCTGCCAATGGACGTTCTGCGCGCGGCGCAGGCCGAAATGCAGCAGGCCGGCGCCGACCGTCTCGTTGGTCATCCGGTCGATCAGGATGAAGCCGCCTGTGTCTCGATTGTCCTTGTAGGCGTCGAACGCGATCGGCTGATCCAGGCCGATGTTGCAGATGCCGATCTCGTTCAGGCCCAGCGACTTCGCGGCCAGATGCTCCAGCGTATTGACGTTCACCTTGTACTTGGCCGAGGTGATGGTGCAGGCGACGGTCTTGGCGCCCAGTTTCAGAAGATAGGAACGGCCGGGCAGCATCGGCTCCTCGGTCATCCAGATCAGGGTCACCTCGAACTGGTCGGCCGCTTCGGGCGGATTGTCGGCACCGGCCAGCATGTCGCCGCGGCTGATGTCGATCTCGTCGGCGAGGGTCAGCGTGACCGACTGGCCCTCGATCGCCTCGGCCAGGTCGCCGTCGGCGGTGACGATGCGTGCGACTTTGCTGGTCCGGCCCGACGGCACGACCCGGACATCGTCGCCCGGCCGGATCCGGCCCGAGGCGACGAGGCCGCTGAAGCCGCGGAAATCCAGGTTCGGCCGGTTGACCCATTGCACCGGCATGCGGAACGCCCGGTCGCTGACGGCGTCCGGCAGTTCCACCGTGTCGAGGTACGGCATCAGCGCCGGGCCCCGGTACCAGGGCATATGGGCGCTCTTCTCGGTGACATTGTCGCCGCGCAGCGCCGACATCGGGATCGCGACGATGTCGGTGAGGCCGAGCTTCTCGGCGAAGCCGGTGAAGTCAGCCAGGATGCGGTCGTGGACTTCCTGGCTGAAGTCGACCAGGTCCATCTTGTTGATCGCCAGCACGATCCGGCGGATGCCGAGCAGCGACACCAGGTAGGCATGGCGCCGCGTCTGGGTCAGCACGCCGCGGCGGGCATCGATCAGGATGACGGCGAGGTCGGCGGTCGACGCGCCCGTGACCATGTTGCGGGTGTACTGCTCGTGGCCGGGCGTGTCGGCGACGATGAATTTGCGCTTCTCGGTCGCGAAGAAGCGATAGGCGACGTCGATGGTGATGCCCTGTTCGCGCTCGGCCGAGAGCCCGTCGACCAGCAGGGCGAAATCGAGCTCGCCGCCCTGGGTCCCGACCTTCTTGCTGTCGCTCTCGAGCGCCGCTAGCTGGTCGTCGAACAGCATCTTCGACTCGTAGAGCAGCCGGCCGATCAGCGTGCTCTTGCCGTCGTCGACGCTGCCGCAGGTGATGAAGCGCAGCAGGCCGCCGTGCCGGGGTGCGGTTTCGGGCATCATCAGAAATAGCCCTCCTGCTTCTTCTGCTCCATCGATGCAGCGGCATCCTTGTCGATCATGCGGCCCTGGCGCTCGGAACTGGTTGCGGTCAGCATTTCCTCGATGATCTTCGGCAGGGTGTCGGCGTCGCTGTCGATGGCACCGGTCAGCGGGTAGCAGCCGAGCGTGCGGAAGCGCACCCGGCGCATTTCGGGCGTCTCGCCCTTCTCGAGCGGCATGCGCTCGTCATCGACCATGATCCAGGTACCGTCGCGCCGGACCACCGGCCGCTCCTTGGCGAAATAGAGCGGCACGATGGGAATGCCCTCCAGATGGATGTAGAGCCAGATGTCGAGCTCGGTCCAGTTGGACAGCGGGAACACCCGGATGCTCTCGCCCTTGTTCTTGCGGGTGTTGTAGAGGCGCCAAAGCTCCGGCCGCTGCCGCTTCGGGTCCCAGCGATGCTGGGCCGAGCGGAAGCTGAAGATGCGTTCCTTGGCGCGGCTCTTCTCCTCGTCGCGTCGGGCGCCGCCGAAGGCCGCGTCGAAGCGGCCGGCGTCGAGCGCCTGCTTCAGCGCCTCGGTCTTCATCACATGGGTGTGGATCTCGGAGCCATGGCTGAAGGGGCCGATACCCTGGGCCAGCCCGTCCGGGTTGGTGTGCACGCGCAGATCCAGCCCGAAGCGCTCGGCGATCTGGTCGCGGAAGGCGATCATCTCGCGGAATTTCCACGTCGTGTCGACATGCAGCAGCGGGAAGGGCAGCTTGCCTGGAAAGAACGCCTTCAGGGCCAGGTGCAGCATGACGGCGCTGTCCTTGCCGATCGAATAGAGCATCACCGGGTTCTCCACCTCGGCGACGACCTCCCGCATGATGTGAATGCTCTCGGCTTCCAGGCGCTGCAAATGGGTAAGCGCGCCCGTGGACGGGGTTTGGAACGGACCGGACTGCAAACTCTTCCCCTCGCTGGATCGACGGCGCGGCGGCCCCGGCGCCGCCAGGGCGGCGGCACGGGGCACCATAAGATGACAAAGGCCATCCAAGCGTCATCTTTTCGTCGCTCGTGCGACGATTTTCCAGCGGACTGTGGCTTTCGGCCGGTTCGGGAGCGCCGGCCCCGGCCTCAGCCCGGGGTGCCGGTGATGTAGTGCTGCAGCTGCTCGATGATGAAGCTCTGTTCGGAAATGATGTCCTTGACCAGATCGCCGATCGAGATGATCCCGACCAGCTTGCCATCGTCCAGCACGGGCAGATGGCGCAGGCGCTTGCCGGTCATGAGCGCCATGCAATCGTCCGTGCTGGTCGTGGGCGCCACATACATGACCGGCGAGGTCATGACGTCGCCGACCGGCGTCTCGCGCGACGACCGGCCGGCCAGGATGATCTTCCGCGCATAGTCCCGCTCGGACACGATGCCCCGGATGGTGTCGCCCTCGACGACCAGGACCGCCCCGATGTTCTTCTCCGCCATCAGCGAGATGGCGTCATACATCAAGGTCTCGGGCGTCACCGTAAAGACGGTCATATCGGGCTTGGACTTGAGGATATGGGCCACATTCTTCATCGAAGCCTCCCCCTTGGGACTGTACCGTGCCGCCGTTCCGTGCGGCATTGGTCCTTAAGTGTGATACGCGACCCGGGCCCGTTTGGTTGCAAGCAGATGCGCAGGTCGTTCGCATCGGATCTGCCGACAGTTGACCACCGATGGTCGATCGGCGCATCCCCCATCTTATGGACAGAAGGTGCAAATCGCACGACTGTAGATTGAACGAGAATGGAGACGCGCGTGGCCGCTGCCAAGACCGCCTATGATTTCGGATTCCAGACGCTCAGGGGCGAGCGGTTCGACCTCGCCCAATTCGCCGGCCGGCCGCTGCTGGTGGTCAACACCGCGTCGAAATGCGGATTCACGCCGCAATATGCCGGCCTGACCGAGGTCTGGAAGCGGCACCAGGCGGACGGGCTCGTCGTCATCGGTGTGCCGTCCAACGATTTCGGCCAGCAGGAACCGGGCGCCGCCGATGAGATCGCGTCCTTCTGCGAGCTCAATTACGGTGTCGATTTTCCCATGATGGAAAAGGTCCATGTCCGCGGAGCCGACGCGCATCCGCTGTTCCGCTGGCTGGCGGCCGAGGGCGGGTTCTTCGCGCGGCCGCGCTGGAACTTCTACAAGTACCTGATCGGCCGCGACGGCCGGCTGAAGCACTGGTTCGCGAGCCCGACCAAGCCGGGCTCGGCCCGCTTCAGCCGGGCGATCCGCGACGTGATCGGGACGAAGGGGTAGCTGGCGTCAGGCCTGGACGCCAGCCACGTACCAGTCCTGCTTCAGCAGTTCCTCGTCGCTGGGCTTGGCGCCGGCGGCGATGCGGATCTGGCCCTTGTTGTCGGTCACGGGGCCGGCGAAGGGGTGAAGCGTGCCGGCGATGATGCCGGCCTTGGTCGCCTCGGCCGCCGTCCGCGCCGCGTCCGTGACGCCGGGGCCGTAGGGGGCCATCTGCACGATGCCTTCCTTCAGTCCCTCCCAGACGCTCGCCTCCTTCCAACTGCCGTCCATCGCCGCCTTGGTGCGCTGGATGTAGTAATCGCCCCAGTTATTGACGATGGCGGTCAGCTGGGCGTTCGGCCCGAACTGCTTCATGTCGGAATCCTGGCCGAAGGCGTGGACGCCGCGGGCCTCGGCGGTCTGCACGATGGCCGAGCTGTCGGTATGGGTGCAGATGATGTCGGCGCCCTGGTCGATCAGCGACTTGGCGGCGTCGGCCTCCTTGCCCGGATCGAACCAGCTGTTGACCCAGATCACCTTGACCTTGATCGCCGGATTGACCTTCTGCGCGGCGAGCGTGAAGGCGTTGATGCCCATCACCACTTCCGGGATCGGGAAGGAGCCGACATAGCCGACGACGCCGGATTTCGAGACATGGCCGGCGATGGTGCCGCAGACGGCGCGGCCTTCGTAGAAGCGGCCGTTGTATTCGGCGACGTTGGGCGCGGTCTTGTAGCCGGTCGCCTGCTCGAACTTCACGGCGGGGAACTGCTTGGCGACCTTGAGCACGGAATTCATGAAGCCGAACGAGGTCGAGAAGATCAGCTGGTTGCCGCTCGTCGCTAATTGCCTGACGACCCGCTCCGCATCCGGGCCCTCGGCGACATTCTCGACGAAATTCGTCTTCACCTGATCGCCGAATTTTTCCTGGAGCGCCTTGCGCGCCTGGTCGTGCTGATAGCTCCAGCCGAAGTCGCCGACCGGCCCGACATAGACAAAGCCGATCTGGAACGGCCCGGCCGCCCGGGCCGGCACGATCCGCGCAGCGAGCGCGGCACTTCCGAGGGCGGCCGAGCCGAGCAGGAAATGGCGGCGATCGACGGTGTGGGGCATGGCGGGTCCTTCCGGATTCATCAGATGGGCGGCCGGAACGGCCTGCCGAGGCAGGCCGGCGGGCTGAAGCGGCGGCGGAACGGTCCGGACGAGATCAGCGTCAGCACCAGGATCGTCCCGAGATACGGCAACATGGATAACAATTGCGGCGGGATCGGCAAGAGGCCGCTGCCCTGCAGATAGAGCTGCAGCACGGTGACGCCGCCGAACAGATAGGCACCGGCTGCGGCGCGCCACGGCCGCCAGGCGGCGAAGACGACGATGGCGAGCGCGATCCAGCCCCGGCCCGCCGTCATGTTCTCGACCCACATCGGCGTATAGGCGAGCGACAGGTAAGCGCCGCCGAGGCCGGCCATGGCGCCGCCGAACAGGATCGCGAGGAAGCGGATGCGCAGGACCGGGTAGCCGATCGAATGGGCAGACAGGTCGGCCTCGCCGACGGCGCGCAGGATCAGGCCGGCGCGGGTCGATTTGAGGAACCAGGCGACACCGGCGACGGCGGCGAGGGCGAAATAGACCAGCCCATCCTGCTCGAACAGCTTGCCCAGGACCGGCAGCGCGCCGATGCCGGGCAGGGTCAGCTTGGCCAGGGCCGGCACCGGCCGGCCGGTGAAGCCTGTGCCGATGAGCGCGCTCAGGCCAGTGCCGAAGATGGTGAGCGCCAGGCCGGTCGCGACCTGGTTGCTCATCAGGGTCAGCACCAGAAAGGCGAAGACCGCCGCCAGGATCGCGCCCGCGACGACGGCGCCCACGATCGCCAGGCCCTGGCTGCCGGTCAGCGACATCACGGCGAAGCCCGAGACGGCGCCGGTCAGCATCATGCCTTCGACGCCGAGGTTGAGCACGCCGGCGCGCTCGACCATCAGCTCGCCGAGGGCGGCCAGCAGCAGGGGCGTCGCCGCCGTCAGCGTGGTGGCGAGCAGCGAGACGAGCATGTCGAGGTTCATGCCGCCGCTCCGGCGCGGTGTGCGAGGCGCAGGTGGTAGCGGACCAGGAAATCGGAGGCGAGCAGGATGAACAGCAGCAGCCCCTGCACGACGCCGGTCACCGCCTTGGGCAATCCCACCAGCACCTGCGCGTTCTCGCCGCCGATGTAGGACAGCGCCACGACCAGTGCCGCCGGGATGATGCCGAGCGGATGCAGGCGGCCGAGGAACGCGACGATGATCGCGGTGAAGCCATAGCCGGGCGTGATCTCCGGAATGAGCTGGCCGATCGGCCCGGCGACCTCGAACAGGCCGGCCAGCCCCGCGAGCCCGCCACTGGCGAGCAGGGTGAACCAGATGATCCGGTCGGTGCCGAAGCCGGCGTAGCGCGCCGCCGTCGCCGAGGCACCGACGGTGCGGATGCGGAACCCCAGCAGCGACCGGGTCATGACCAGCCACACGAGCAGGGTCAGGCCGAGGGCCGCAAGCGTGCCGGCATGAAGCCGCGTGCCGTCGACCAGGATGCCCAGCGTCTCGTCGTCGTTGAACAGGCGCGACTGCGGGAAGTTCATGCCCTCCGGATCGCGCCAGGGGCCATAGACCAGGAGGTTGAGGAACAGCGAGGCGACATAGGTCAGCATCAGGCTCGACAGGATCTCGCTGACCGCAAACCGCACGCGCAGGAAGGCCGGGATCGCGGCCCAGGCCATGCCGCCGGCGATGCCGGCCAGGATCATCAGCGGCAGGATCCAGGGGCCGGTGAGGTCCCAGCAGGCGAGCGCCACGCCGCCGCCAGCGACAGCGCCCATGATCAGCTGCCCCTCGGCGCCGATATTGGAGACGCCGGCCCGGAACGCCATGGCGAGGCCGGCCGCGATCATCAGCAGCGGCGCACCCTTGACCGCGAGCTCGGTCAGGCCGTTCAGGGTCGAGAGCGGCGAGACGAAGAAGGCCATGAAGCTGTCGGCGGTATCGTAGCCGAGTGCTGCGAACAGGCCGGTCGCGATCGCCATGGTCAAAGCCAGCGCCAGGATCGGCGTCAGGGTCCAGAGCCGACGGGACGGCTCGCGGCGGGGTTCGACGATGATTCTCACGACGCCGCCTCGGGATGGACGCCGCCCATCAGCAGGCCCAGTCGGTCGATGGACAGGCCTTCGGTCGGCATGGTCGGGGACAGCCGGCCGCCGTGGAGTACGGCCATCCGGTCGCTCAGCATCAGCAATTCGTCGAGGTCTTGCGAGATGACGACGATGGCGCCGCCGGCCTCGGCCAGCGCCACCAGGGCCTGGTGGATCGCGGCCGCGGCATTGGTATCGACACCCCAGGTCGGCTGGGCAACAACCAGCACCGCCGGTTGCTGCGCCAATTCGCGGCCCAGGATGAATTTCTGCAGATTGCCGCCGGACAGGGTCGAGGCCGCGGCCTCGGGACCGGCGGCGCGCACGTCGCAATCCGCGATGATGCGCTCGGCCAGGTTCCTGGCCCGGTCCTGGCGCACCAGGCCGGCCTGGACCAGGTCCGCCCGGTCGTGGGCGGTCAGGATCGTGTTGTCGGTCAGGGTGAAATCGGGGATGGCGCCATGGCCGTTGCGTTCCTCGGGCACGCAGCACAGGCCCCGCCGGCGGCGCCAGGACGCGTCGCGGTCGCCTGCGGGCCGGTCGTCGAGCATGACCGCCGTGGCCCGAGTGACCGGGCGCTCACCGCTCAAGGCCTGCTGCAACTCGCCCTGGCCGTTGCCGGCGACCCCGGCGATGCCCAGGATCTCGCCGGCATGCAGATCGAAGGCGATGTCGCGCAAGGCCACGCCATGCAGCGTTTCCGCTGGCAGGTCCAGGCTGGCAACGCGCAGCCGCACGGCGCCGGTCGGTCGCCGCGTCCGGGTGACGACATCGCGAAGCCCGCTGCCGATCATCATCTGCGCCATCTTGCGGACCGGCGTCTCTCGCGGGATGCAACTACCGACCACATGGCCGCCGCGCAGGATCGTCGCCCGGTCGCACAGCGCACGGATCTCTTCCAGCTTGTGACTGATGTAGAGGATGGCGCAGCCGTCGGCCGCGAGCAGCCGCAGCGTGGCGAACAGGGCGTCCGCCTCCTGCGGCGTCAGGACCGAGGTCGGTTCGTCCAGGATCAACAGGCGCGGCGATTGCAGCAGGCACCGCACGATCTCGATCCGCTGCCGTTCGCCGATCGAAAGCGTGCTGACCATCCGGTCGGGATCGAGCGGCAGGCTGTAGGCCCTGCTCACCTGCCGGACCCGCTCGGCCAGATCCCGGTCGGGCTGGTCGAGGCCGAGCGCGATGTTTTCCAGCACGCTCATCGCCTCGAACAGCGAGAAATGCTGGAACACCATGCCGATGCCGAGCGCCCGGGCGGCGCGCGGCGAGTCGATCCGGGTTTCCTCGCCGTCCCACAGGATCCGGCCCTCGTCGGCGGCGAGCAGGCCGTAGAGGATCTTGACCAGCGTCGACTTGCCCGCGCCGTTTTCGCCGAGCAGCGCATGGATCTCGCCCGGCGCGATGGCGAAATCGACGGCAGCGTTCGCGGCGAGCGTGCCGAACCGTTTGGTGATGGCGTGCGCTTCGAGACGGGGGGGCGGATGAATGGGCGGGCCGCCGTTCATCGCGGCGTCCCGGTTTGGCGCAGCATCGAATCCCCTCATTCCCCCAACGACCCACCCCCGCTGCCGACAAAGCCATCGTCGCGGGACGGCCCGCATAGTGTCATCTCCGCAGATTCCATGCCAGCCCGCCGCCGCCGCGCCGGATCCGGCCGCTTCGGCGCTGGGTTTGCCTGCGAGGAGGCCAGTTGTCCAGGGCGCTGCACCAAAACATGCCTGTTGCCGTTTCGGCAACAGGCATGGCTCAGAATTTTCATGGACGGCAGCGGCCGTCGGCGCAGAATAGGGCCATGGTCAGTCCCATCATCGCTCATCGTCCGCAAGCAACCGATCCGAGGCATCTCCCATGAGCCTGGAGACCCTCGAACGCCGCGTGCGGCAGGAACTGGAGTTTCTGGGCTACCCGGCCCGCGGCTGGGTGCCGGAGACCCGGCGCGACGGCGAACGGGTGCTCGACGTGCTGATCGTCGGCGGCGGCCAGGCCGGCCTCGCCGCTTGCTTTGGCCTGCGCCGCGAACGGATCGACAATGTCGAGGTGCTGGACGCCAAGCCGGCCGGGCTCGAAGGGCCCTGGGTCGATTTCGCGCGCATGATCACCTTGCGGACGCCCAAGTATGTCACCGGCCCGGATCTGGGCGTGCCCAGCCTGGCGCCGCGTGCCTGGTTCGAGGCGCAGCACGGCGCCGATGCCTGGGACGCACTGGGGAAGATCGACCGGCGCGATTGGCAGGCCTATCTCGGCTGGTACCGCCGGGTGCTCGATCTACCGGTCGTGAACGGCGTGCGGGTGATCGAGATCCGGCCCGACGGCGATCTGCTGGCGGCCCGGCTCGACAGCGGTGAGATCCGCCGGGCACGCCGGATCGTGCTCGCGACCGGCCTCGAAGGCGGCGGCCGCTGGCAGATCCCGGCGATCCTGTCCGACCATGTGCCGCCCGACTACTATGCCCATACCGCCCAGGCGATCGATTTCAGCGCGCTCGAGGGCAAGCGCGTCGGCGTGCTCGGCGGCGGCGCCTCGGCGTTCGACAATGCGGCGACGGCCCTCGAGGAGGGGGCCGCTTCGGTCGACCTGTGCATCCGGCGGAGCGAGTTGCCGCGGATCAATCCCTATCGCTGGATGGAGAACGCTGGCTATCTCGGCCATTTCGCCGACCTGCCGGACCCGCTACGCTGGCGCATGACGCGTCGTATCTTCGACATGAACCAGCCGCCGCCGCAGGACACGCTCTGGCGCTGCCAGCGTTTCACCAATTTCGCGCTGCATACCGGCAGCCCCTGGACCGGCCTGGCGATGGCGGACGATGCCGTCGTGGTCGAGACGCCCAAGCGCCGCTTCGCGTTCGATTTCCTGATCATCGGCACCGGCTTCACGGTCGATCTGGCGCTGCGCCCCGAATTGGCCGGGCTGGCGCCCGAGATCGCTGTATGGGCCGACCGCTTCACGCCGCCGGCCGGCGAGGCGCATGCGGCGCTCGGCCAATTCCCCTATCTGGCGCCCGACTGTTCCTTCATGCCCAAGGTGTCGGGGACGGCGCCGCATCTGGCCCATATCCATGATTTCACCTTCGCGACCATCCTCAGCAACGGCCTGACCGGCGGGTCGATCAGCGGGCTCAAATACGGTGTCCGGCGCCTGGTCGGCGGCATCGCCAAATCGCTGTTCGCCGAGGATGCCGAAGCCCATTGCGCCAGCCTGCTGGCCTACGAGGAGCCGGAGTTGCTGTATCTGGACGGACCACCTTCGGTACGTCTGGACGGACCGCCGTCGGGGGCGGGAGCCTGAGATGAGCCGGCCGATCCACTATCGCTCCATGGGCTATTTCGACGCCGTCCGGCGTTACGGCTCGATCCGCGAGGCGGCGCGCCGGCTCGACGTAGCCGCCTCGGCGGTCAATCGCCAGATCCTGAAGTTCGAGGGCGAGGTCGGCCTGCCGCTGTTCGAGCGGCTGTCGGATGGCATGAGGCTGACGCCGGCGGGCGAGATCTTCGCGCGGCACGCGATCGCGGTGCTGGAGGACGAGAAGCGCGCGGCGAGCGAGTTCGACGCGCTCAAGGGCCTGCGCCGGGGCGAGGTCAGCATGATCGCGGTCGAGTCGCTGAACGCGGCCTTCCTGCCGGCGCTGATGGAGCGGATGGTGCGGAAGTATCCGGGCATCGAGCTCAAGGTCCGCACCGCCGGCTCGAACTCGATCCCGTCGGCGCTCTCGGCCGGCGATGCGGACCTGGGGCTCGCCTTCTCGCTTGCCCATCATCCCGAGCTGACCCAGGTCGCGGTCGGCCGGTTCCGGCTCGGCGCCGTGATGCGGCCGGACCACGCGCTGGCGCGGGAGGGGCAGGTCAGCTTCACCCATTGCGCGCGCTATCCGCTGATCCTGCCCAGCGCCGACCTGTCGATCCATACCCTGCTCGAGCCGCAGCTCCGGCGCTTCCGCGGCAAGCTCGACGTGCTGGCCGAGGTGAGCTCCCTCGAGCTGATGAAGCATCTGGCGGTTCGCCTGGGCGCGATCGCGTTCCAATCCCGCCTCGGCCTGGAGGCGGAGCTCGCCGCCGGCGACCTGGTGCATGTGCCGCTCGCTGGGGCAGGCGCGCTTACCACCGAACTGGGCGTATATTTGCGCGAGGGGCGGGCATTGCCGGTGGCGCTCGATGCCTTTATCGCATTGGTGCGCGACGAATTGTCATTGCTCGAACGCCAGGATGCCGCGGCATGACGGTCTCATGCGATGGCGTTGGACGCCAGGAAGACGGGCGCCGCCCGCCATAATGATGGAAAGCTTATTTCGATGTCGCTGATCGACATGTCCGAACCGCGGCCGGTGCCGACCCGTTTCTACGATGCGGCCGCAGCACTCGCCGCCGTTCGCACGATCTATGACGCGCAGACCGCCTATCTGGTCGACCGGTTCAAGGAATATGTCGGCGGCTTCGACCTGCCCCGGCGCGTGCGCGGCTTCTATCCCTATGTCGAGATCTCGACCACGAGCCATGCAAGGCTCGACAGCCGCCTGTCCTATGGCTTCGTGCTGGCGCCCGGCACCTATCGCGCGACCCTGACCCGGCCCGACCTGTTCGGGGCCTATTACCTGAAGCAGTTCGAGCTGCTGCTGCAGAACCACCGGGTGGCGCTCGAGGTCGGCCTGTCGAACCGGCCGATCCCGATCCATTTCGCCCTCGGCGAGAACATGCACCCCGAGGCCAACCTCGACCCGCTGCGGCTCGAAGTGGTCGGCGATTTCTTCGACCTGCCCGAGCTGACCTATGTCGACGATGCGGTGCCGAACGGCACCTATTTCCTGCCGACCGCCAACCGGCAGCCGCTGGCGCTGTTCACCGCCGCGCGGGTCGATCTGTCGCTGCAGCGCCTGAAGCACTACACCGCGACCGGGCCCGAGCATTTCCAGCAGTTCGTGCTGTTCACGAACTACCAGTTCTATGTCGACGAGTTCGTGCGGCTCGGCCATGCCATGATGCAGGCGGGCCAGGACCACGGCTATACGGCCTTCGTCGAGCCGGGCAACCTGGTGACGCCCAGCCGGACAATCGACCCGGCGGCGACCCCGACCGGCGCCAAGCCGCCGCGCCAGCCGCAGATGCCGGCCTATCACCTGAAGCGCGCCGACGGCGCCGGCATCACGCTGATCAACATCGGCGTCGGCCCGTCGAACGCGAAGACGATCACCGACCATGTCGCCGTGCTGCGGCCCCATGCCTGGCTGATGCTCGGCCATTGCGCGGGCTTGCGCGGCTCGCAGAAGCTCGGCGACTACGTGCTGGCCCATGCCTATGTGCGCGACGACCACGTGCTGGACGACGCGCTGCCGACGTGGGTCCCGTTGCCGGCGCTGGCCGAGGTGCAGCAGGCGCTGGAGGCCGCCGTGGCCAATGTTGCCGGCGTCAGCGGCTACGGCCTGAAAGCGCTGATGCAGACCGGCACGGTCGCAACGACCGACGACCGGAACTGGGAGCTGAAGGACCAGAAGGAGCTGGTGGCGCGCTTCAACCTGTCGCGCGCCATCGCGCTCGACATGGAATCCGCGACCATTGCCGCCAACGGCTACCGCTTCCGCGTGCCCTACGGCACCCTGCTCTGCATCTCGGATAAGCCGATGCACGGCAATCTGAAGCTGCCGGGCATGGCCGACCGGTTCTATCGCGAACGGGTCGACCAGCATCTGAAGATCGGTGTGCAGGCTATGGAGATGCTGCGCGACGGCGGGCTCGAGCGGCTGCATAGCCGCAAGCTGCGCAGCTTCTCGGAAACGGCGTTCCGATGACGGCGACGCGCGAGGATCTGAAACGCCGGATCGACCAGGCGAGGGGCATGGGCGAGGCCGATCTGGTCGTCAAGAACACACGCATGCTCGACATGGTGACCGGCGAGATCGTGCGGACCGACATCGCCATCTGCGGCGAGCTCATCGTCGGCACCTACGATCTCGACTATCGCGGGGCAAAGGAGATCGACGGCAGCCGGTTCTTCGCGGTGCCGGGGTTCATCGATACCCATGTCCATCCGGAATCGACCCTGGTGCTGCCCGACCAGTTCGACCGGCTGCTGCTCGGCCGCGGTACCACGACGGCGATCGCCGACCCGCACGAGATCGCGAACGTACTGGGCACGCCGGGCCTGGAATATTTCATCGAGGCGGCCGGCGCGGTGGCGATGGATCTTAGGATCAATCTCGCCTCCTGCGTGCCGGCGACGCCGCTCGAGACCTCGGGCGCGCGGCTCGATGCCGCGGCACTCGTGGCGCTGCGCGACTATCCCCAGGTGCTGGGGCTCGCCGAATTCATGAATTTCCCCGGCGTGCTGGCCAAGGTCGACGAGGTGCTGGACAAGCTGGTCGCCTTCCAGGACGGCCATATCGACGGCCATGCGCCGCTCGTCGGCGGGCGCGACCTCAACGCCTATCTTTCCTGCGGCATCCGTAATTGCCACGAGTCGACCGGTCTCGCCGAGGCTGGCGAGAAGCTGCGCAAGGGCATGCAGGTGCTGATCCGCGACGGCAGCGTCACCAAGGACGTGCATGCGCTGGCGCCGCTCATCGACATCACCCATTCGCCGTTCCTGGGCTTCTGCACCGACGACCGCACGCCGCTCCATATCGTCGAGGACGGGCATCTGGATCACCTGATCCGCACCGCGATCGCCAAGGGCCGGCCGGCGCATGCGGTCTACCGGGCGGCGACCTGGTCGGCGGCCAATCATTTCGGGCTCAAGGATCGCGGCATCATCGCGCCGGGACGGCTCGCCGACATCGTGCTGCTCGACGATCTCGACACCTGCGCGGTGGCGCAGGTGATCCGGCAGGGGCGGGTGGTCGGACCAGAGACCTTCGCCGGCCGCCGCCTGCCGACGCCGGTCGGCTATGGCTCGGTCAAGCGGGCACCGGTCGTGGTGGCGGATTTTGCGGTGCCGTGCAACGGTCCGACCGGGCCGGTCATCGGCCTGCGCGTCAACCAGATCGTCACCGACGCGCTAACCCTGACCCTGCCCTATCGGGTGGGGCAGCGGCACTCGGACGTGGCCCAGGACGTCGCCAAGGTCGCGGTGCTGGAGCGGCACGGCAAGAACGGCAACATCGGCCGCGGCTTCGTGCGCGGCTTTGGCCTCACCGGCGGCGCCATCGCGTCGAGCATCGGCCATGACGCCCACAACATCATCGTGGTCGGCCATGACGATGCGGACATGGCCGTCGCCGTCAACCGCCTGATCCAGCTCCAGGGCGGCTTCGTCGCCGTGCGGGGCGGGACGGTGCTGGGCGAACTGGCGCTGCCGGTCGCCGGCCTGATGAGCGACCAGCCGGCCGAAGCGGTCGAGGCGAGCCTCCGCGCCCTGCGCGCGGCCGTCCGCGACCTCGGCTGCCAGCTGGCCGAACCCTTCGTCCAGATGGCCTTCCTGCCGCTCTCGGTCATCCCGCATCTCAAGATCACCGACCACGGCCTGATCGACGTCGACCGGTTCAAGGTGATCGGGCTCGACGGCTAGTCCTGCGGCAGCAGCTCGGCCAGGACCTGGCGGCTCACGTCGAAGAAGCTCGCCGGGGCGAGCCGTAGGGTCGCGTCCGTGCGCGTGACCACGGCAAGGCGATCGACGGGCAGGCCCGGATCGACCAGCGGGATGAAGGCCAGGCTCCGGTCGGCCAGCTGCCGGGCGATGCCGAGCCGCGTCTGGAACGCGACGAAGCGGCCCTGCAGCGCCAGGCTCACCATGAAGCGCAGCAGATTGGCCTCGACGAAGCTGCGCGGCGTCAATCCGCTCGCGGCGAAGGCGGCGTCGAGCGCGTCGCGGATCGACAGGCCCTTGGCCGGCAGGACCAGCGGATGGTCAAGGCAGTCGGCAATCGTCACCGCCGCCCGCTCGGCCAGCGGATGGCCGCGCGCCACGACCGCGCCGATCGCGAGATCGCGGGCGAGCGCCACGCTCAGATGCGCCTGCTTCGGCGGATTGAACGTAAAGCCGATCTCGACCGCCCCCTCGGCGACCAGGCTGGCAACCGCGCTCGATGATTCGACGGTAACGGCGACATGAATCAGCGGGAAGCGCCGGGCAAATTCGGCGACGATTGCCGGCAGTAGGTCGCTGGCGATGCTCTCGACGCAGGCGACGCGCACCAGCCCGCGGCGCAGGCCCTGGACCGCGTCCATGTCCGCGGCGGTGGCATCGAGGTCGCCCAGGGTCATGCGGGCATGGCACGCCAGGATCTCGCCCATCGGCAGCAGGCGCAGGCTCCGCCCCTGCCGCTCGAACAGCGGGGCGCCGATTGTCTCTTCCAACTGCAGGATCTGCCGGTTGACCGCCGACGAGGCGATGTTGAGTCTTCGGGCGGCACCCCGGATCGACAGGCTGTCGCACACAGCCGCGAAATAATGCAGCGCCGGGCCGTAGAGCGCGCGCGCGAGCTGATCGCGTGACAGGGCGGGCTTCCGCCCCGGCGCACGCGGGCGCTCCGTCTCGTTCGTCATCTGCGTGATTCCCGCCGTCGTTGCTGTCATCGATATCACGCTAGTCGATCTCCCTTTGGCGGCGATACAGTATCGATCGATGCCATTTTGCGCTCGGACCGTTCGCCAAATGATGCTTGCCGCCGACGGCCACCGGTTAGACGCTGATAAGAGAGGCAATCCGGGCGATTGGCACGATATGAGGCATTCGATCACCAGGACGGGCATCGGACGATGAGCGATTCCTACCCGCGCGACCTCGTCGGCTACGGCGGCAACCCGCCGGATCCGCGCTGGCCGAACGGCGCGCGGCTCGCCGTGCAGATCGTGATGAACTACGAGGAAGGTGGCGAAGCCTCGATCCTCCATGGCGATGCCCATGCCGAGAGCTACCTCCAGGAGGTGGTCGGTGCGCCGGCGATCCAGGGCGCGCGCAACCTGCAGGTCGAATCGATCTATGAGTACGGCAGCCGCGCCGGCTTCTGGCGGCTGATGCGGCTGTTCCGGGAATTCGACGTGCCGGTGACCGTATTCGCCGTCGCCATGGCGCTCGACCGGAACCCCGACGCCGCCGCCGCGATCGTCGAGGCCGGCCACGAGATCGCGAGCCACGGCTGGCGCTGGACCGATTACCAGGCGGTGCCGGAGGAGGTAGAGCGCGACCATATCCGCCGGGCGGTCGAGGTGCTGACGCGCCTGGCCGGCTCGCCGCCGCTCGGCTGGTACACCGGTCGCCTCAGTCCCAACACGCGCCGGCTGGTGGCCGAGCACGGCGGCTTTCTCTATGACGCCGACGCCTATAACGACGACCTGCCCTATTGGGTGACCGAGGCGGGCCGGCCGCATCTGGTCGTGCCCTACACGCTTGACGTCAACGACATGAAGTTCGGCACCGCCCAGGGCTTCAACCAGGGCGAGGACTTCTTCATCTATGCCCGCGACGCGTTCGACGCGCTCTATGCCGAGGGCGGGCGAATGATGTCGGTCGGCCTGCACACCCGCCTGATCGGCCGGCCGGGCCGCGTCCAGGGCTTGCGCCGGTTCCTGGAGCATGTTCGCGCGCACGGCGATGTCTGGGTCTGCCGGCGTGTCGACATCGCCCGACACTGGATCGCGGAGCATCCGTTCGCGGGGGTGGCGCGATGATGGAACTCGACCGCCTGTCGCCGGCAGAATTCGTGGCGCTGCTCGGAGGCATCTTCGAGCATTCGCCGTGGGTCGCCGAGGCGGTGGTCGGTTGGCGGCCGTTCGGCGATCTGGACCGGCTGCACCAGGTCATGGTCGCCGCGGTGATGACGGCGGCGCGCGCGCGGCAGCTGGCGCTGCTCGAGGCCCATCCCGAATTGGCCGGCAAGCTCGCCCGCTCTGGCGGCCTGACCGCCGCCTCGGCCGGGGAGCAGGCGAGCCTCGGCCTCGACCGGCTCGACGAGGATGAAATCGCCCGGTTCGACCAGGCGAATGCGCTCTATCGCACGCGCTTCGGCTTTCCCTTCATCATCGCGGTCAAGGCGCAGCGCGATCGCCGGACGATCCTCGAGGCGCTGGAGAGCCGCGTCGCCAACGACCGGGAAACCGAGATCGCAACGGCGCTGGCGGAGGTAGCAAAGATCGCGCGCTTCCGGCTCGACGCCCTGGAGACGGCATCATGAGTGGCGGCCCGGGACGGCTTACTATCCACGTGCTCGACACCACCCTCGGCCGGCCGGCCGAGGGGCTGGCCTATGGTCTGTTCCTGCTGGACGGCACGGCGCGCCCGCCGCTCGCCGCCGGGCGGACCGGGCCGGACGGGCGTGGCGACGGGCCGCTCCTGGCCGGGGCCGCGCTCAAGCCCGGCCTTTATGAAATCCTGTTCGAGGCCGGCGCCTATCTGCGAGCCGTTGGGATGCCGGCGGAAGAGCTGTTCTATGACGAGATCCCGATCCGCTTCCGGGTCGCCGATCCGGCGCAGAACTACCATGTGCCGCTGATCCTGGCGCGCTACGGCTATACGACCTACCGGGGCAGCTGATGGACCGCATTCGCTTCATGCTCGATGGCGCGCTGCGGATGGTGGGCGATTTCGATCCGACCCTGACTGTGCTGGATTATCTGCGCGGGCCGGAACGGCGCTGCGGCACCAAGGAGGGCTGCGCCGAGGGCGATTGCGGCGCCTGCACGGTCGTACTGGGCGAGCTGGTCGACGGCGCCGTGCGCCACCGGGCGATCAATGCCTGCATCCTGTTTCTGGGCACCATCGACGGCAAGGAACTGGTCACGGTCGAAAGCCTGGCGGCGCCCGATGCGCCCGCCCATCCGGTGCAGCAGGCGCTGGTCGATTGCCACGGCTCGCAATGCGGCTTCTGCACGCCCGGTTTCGTCATGTCGCTCTACGCGCTCTGGCGGAGCGGCGGGGCCCCGAACCGGCCGGACATCGAAGAGGCGCTGGCCGGTAATCTCTGCCGCTGTACCGGCTATCGCCCGATCGTGGCCGCCGCCGAGCAGGCGTGCGCCCCGTCCGACCGTGCGGATGGGCGCCCGGCGGCGACGGCCGGGCAGCTGCGCAGGATCCAACCGGCCGGGACGCTGGCGGTCGAGCACGCCGGGCGCCGCTTCTTCGCGCCGACCAGCCTCGATGCGCTCGCCGAGCTGGTGCTGGCCCATCCGCAGGCGACGCTCGTCGCCGGCGGCACTGATGTCGGCCTGTGGGTGACGAAGCAGCATCGCCGGCTCGAGACCGTGATCTATCTCGGCCGGGTAGCCGGCCTTCTGAAGATGAAGGAGACGCCCGACGGCCTCGAGATCGGCGCCGCCGTGCCCTATACCGATGCCATGCCGCTCTTGGCGCGCCACCACCCGGAAATCGACGGGCTGTTGCGGCGCCTCGGTTCGGTGCAGATCCGCAACGCCGGCACGATCGGCGGCAATATCGCCAATGGCTCGCCGATCGGCGACAGCATGCCGGCCCTGATCGCGCTCGGCGCCAACCTGGTGCTGCGCCGGGGGGCCGTCGAACGGATCCTGCCGCTCGAGGATTTCTTCCTCGCCTATCGCGAGACGGCGCTGGAACCGGGCGAGTTCGTCGCCTGCATCCTGGTTCCATCAGCGCGCGCCGACACGCGCTTCCGCACCTACAAGATTGCCAAGCGCTTCGACCAGGACATCTCGGCCGTGTGCGGCGGCTTCGCGGTGACGATCGAGGCCGGCCGGGTCGGCGACATCCGGCTGGCGTTCGGCGGCATGGCCGGGATCCCGGCCCGGGCGCGGGGCTGCGAACAGGCGCTGCTCGGCAAGCCCTGGACCGAGGCCTCCGTCGCGGCGGCGCTGTCGGCGCTCGACCAGGATTTCGCGCCGCTCTCGGACATGCGGGCGAGTGCCGATTACCGCGCCCTCGTCGCGCGCAACCTCGTGCGCAAGTTCCAGCTCGAGACGAGCGGTGCCGGCGACCTGGGCGTGCTGGCGCTGGCGGAGGCGCTGTCATGAGCGTGGCACCCGAGACCGTTCACCGCCCGGTCGCCCATGACAGCGCCGACAAGCACGTGCGCGGCACGGCCCGCTATGTCGACGACCTGCCGGAGCCACGCGACCTGCTCCATGCCCAGATCGGCTGGAGCACGCGGGCCCATGCCCGCATCCTCAAGCTCGATCTCGACGCTGTCGCCGCGGCGCCCGGCGTCGTCGCCGTCCTGGCGGCCCGTGACCTGACCGCCAGCAACGACATCGGGCCGGTGCTGCCGGGCGATCCAGTCTTCGCCGACGGGCTGGTCGAATATTACGGCCAGTCGGTCTTCGCGGTCGCGGCCGAGAGCGTCGGCGAGGCGCGCCGCGCGGCCAAGCTCGCCGCGATCGAGTATCGGGACCTGCCGGCGGTACTGATGATCGAGCAGGCGCTCGCCAACGAAAGCTACGTGCTGCCGACCAAGGTGCTGCGCCGCGGGGACTCGGCGTCGGCGCTGGCGGCCGCACCGCATCGGCTCAAGGGACACTTCGCCGTCGGCGGGCAGGACCATTTCTACCTGGAAGGCCAGGTCGCCATGGCCGTGCCGGGCGAGGACGGCGACATGCTGATCCATAGCTCGACCCAGCATCCGACCGAGGTGCAGCATCTGGTCGCGAAGGTGCTGGGCGTGCCGGACCATGCGGTCGTGACCGAGGTCCGGCGTATGGGCGGCGGCTTCGGGGGCAAGGAGACCCAGGCGGCGATCGTCGCCTGTGTCGCAGCCTTGTTGGCGCGGCGGACCGGCCGGCCGGTCAAGCTTCGGCTCGACCGCGACGACGACATGATCCTGACCGGCAAGCGGCATGATTTCCTGATCGACTACGACGTCGGCTTCGCCGCCGACGGCCGCATCACGGGCGTGGAATTCACGCTGGCGTCGCGCTGTGGCATGTCGCCGGACCTGTCCGGCTCGATCAACGACCGCGCCATGTTCCATGCCGATAATTGCTATTTCCTGGAACACGTCACCATCATTTCGCACCGCTGCAAGACGCACACGGTGTCGAACACGGCGTTCCGCGGCTTCGGCGGACCGCAGGGCATGATGGCGATCGAATATGTCATGGACGAGATCGCCCGCCACCTGGGCCTCGATCCGCTCGCCGTGCGCCGGCGCAATTTCTATGGGCTCACCGAGCGCAACGTGACGCCCTATGGCATGGTGCTCGAGGACAACATCATTCCGGCGCTGGTCGAGGAGTTGGCGGCCAGTTCCGACTATGCCGCACGGCGCGCCGCCGTCGATGCGTTCAACCGGACGAGCCCGTGGCTGAAGAAGGGCCTGGCGCTGACCCCGGTCAAGTTCGGCATCTCGTTCACGGCCAAGCATCTCAACCAGGCCGGCGCGCTGGTCCATGTCTATACCGACGGCAGCATCCAGCTGAACCATGGCGGGACCGAGATGGGACAGGGCCTGTTCGTCAAGGTCGCCCAGGTCGTGGCCGAGGAATTGGGCGTGGCGCTCGACCGGGTCAGGATCACCGCGACCTCGACCGCGAAGGTGCCGAATACCTCGCCGACCGCCGCCTCCTCGGGCGCCGACCTCAATGGCAAGGCGGCCCAGGCGGCGGCACGCACGATCCGCGACCGGCTGGCTGCCGTTGCCGCCGCCCGCTTCGGGGTCGCCGCGGACGCCATCCACTTCCGTGACGGCCGGGTCAGCGGCGGCGGCCAGGACATCGGCTTCGTCGAGCTGGTCAAGGCGGCCTACATGGAGCGTGTCCAGCTATCGGCGACCGGCTTCTACCGTACGCCGCGGCTCGATTGGGACGAGAAGACCCACCAGGGCCGGCCGTTTTTCTATTTCGCCTATGGCGCCGCGGTCAGCGAGGTCGCGATCGACGTGCTGACCGGCGAATCCAAGGTGCTGCGGGTCGACATCCTGCATGATTGCGGCCGTTCGCTGAACCCGGCGATCGACCTCGGCCAGATCGAGGGTGGCTTCGTCCAGGGCATGGGCTGGCTCACCACCGAGGAGCTGGCCTGGGACGCGGCCGGCCGGCTCGCGACCCATGCGCCCTCGACCTACAAGATCCCGGCCTGCGCCGACGTGCCCCGGGATTTCCGGGTGGCGCTCTATCGGGACGACAATCGCGAAGACGCGATCTATCGCTCGAAGGCGGTCGGCGAGCCGCCGCTGATGCTCGGCATTTCGGTCTTTCATGCGCTCAAGGACGCCGTTGCCGCCGCCGCGCCGGGAGCGGCCCCGCGCTTCGACGCGCCGGCGACGCCGGAGCGGATCTTGATGGCGATCGAGGCGGCGCGGGCTCCGGTGCCCGAACCGGCGGTGGCGAAATGACCGGCTGGATCGAGACGCTCGCTCGCCTCAAGGCCCGGCGCGAGGCAGCGGTCCTGGTCACCGTGGTCGGCGCCAGCGGCTCGACCCCGCGCGAGGCCGGCTGCAAGATGGTCGTCACCGCCGACCGGCTCTATGGCACCATCGGCGGCGGCCATTTGGAATTTCGCGCGCGGGAAATCGCATGCGAGCTATTGGCCGATCCGGCGATCGGCACAGCCGGGCCGGTGCTGCGCGAATTCCCGCTCGGGCCGGCGCTCGGCCAATGCTGCGGCGGTGCGGCGAGCCTGCTGTTCGAGCCGGTGCTGCCGCCGGGCCTGGAGATCGCGCTGTTCGGCGCCGGTCATGTCGGCCGCGCACTCGCCCATGTGCTGGGCACCCTGCCGTGCCGGCTGATCTGGATCGATCCGCGCGCCGAGGAATTTCCCGAGGATGTGCCGGCCAATGCCGAGGTCCGGCTCTCGGTGCTGCCGGTCCATGAGGTCGATACCCTGCCGGCCGGTTGCCAACTGGTGATCATGACCCATAGCCACCAGCTCGACCTGGACCTGGTCGACGCCGCGCTCCGGCGGCCGGACTTCGCCGCGATCGGCCTGATCGGGTCGCTGACCAAGCGGGCGCGCTTCGTCAAGCGGTTGGGGTTGCGCGGCCACGGGCCGGATGCGATCCGGCGGCTGGTCTGCCCGATCGGCATCCCCGGTGCCGGCGGCAAGCATCCGGCCGAGATCGCCATCGCCGTCGCGGCGCAGATCCTGCAGACCGATCAGGCGATCCGGCATCTGCCGGCGACGGAGGATGCCCGCATGGCATCGATGGGAGGAAAGCTTACGTGAATGCCGAGGGTTTCATGCGTCGCGCCATTGCCTTGTCGGTGGAGCAGGCGAGGTCCGGGGCCGGCGGCCCGTTCGGCGCCGTCATCGTCAAGGACGGCCGCATCATCGCCGAGGGCGCCAACCAGGTGACCATCTGGCACGACCCGACCGCCCATGCCGAGATCGTGGCGATCCGCAACGCCTGCGCGGCGCTGCATGATTTCAGCCTGGCCGGCTGCGAGATCTATACGAGCTGCGAGCCGTGTCCGATGTGCCTGGCGGCGATCTACTGGGCCCGGCTCGACCGCATCCATTATGCCAATGGCCGGGCCGACGCGGCGCGCATCGGCTTCGACGACGCCTTCCTCTACGAGGAAATTCCGCGCGCGCTCGACCTACGCCGCATCCCGACCTCCCGGCTGCTGGCGCCCGAGGCGCTCGCGGCCTTCGCCCTGTGGGAGGAGAAGGCGGACAAGGTCCGCTACTGAGCCATGCCGCCCGTCCCTCCATCGCCGGCGATCTATCTGGACTACCCGGCGACCACGCCGTGCGATCCGCGCGTGGTCGAGGCGATGTTGCCGTTTTTTTCGGCAGGGACGGGCAATCCGCACGCCGGCCAGCATGCCGCGGGCCGGGCGGCGGGGGCGGCGATCGAGCAGGCGCGCGCGGAGATCGCGGCGCTGATCGGCGCGCGGCCCGGGGAGATACTGTTCACCTCAGGCGCGACCGAGGCCAACAACCTGGCCTTGAAGGGCATGGCCCGCGCCCGGCGTGGCCGCGGCCGCCATATCGTCAGCGTCGCCACGGAACATGCCTCGGTGCTCGAGCCCCTGGCGGCACTGGCGCGCGAGGGTTTCGAAATCACCATCCTGCCCGTCGATGCGGCGGGCCTGGTCGATCCAGCGCGGCTGGCCCATGCGCTCCGGCCCGATACCGTCCTGGTCTCGGTCATGGCGGTGAACAACGAGATCGGCGTGATCCAGCCGCTGGCCGAAATCGGCGCGCTGTGCCGCGCGCGCGGCATTGCGTTCCATAGCGACGCGGCCCAGGCCAGCGGCCGGATTCGGCTCGATGTCGACGCCCTGGCCGTCGATGCCCTGAGCCTGAGCGCGCACAAGCTCTATGGGCCGCAAGGGGTGGGCGCGCTCTATCTGCGCCGGTCCGGCGCCACGGATATCCTGCCGCTGCTGGAGGGCGGCGGGCAGGAGCGGGGGCTGAGGCCCGGTACCCTGCCGACGGCGCTCTGCGTCGGCTTCGGCCGCGCCGCCTCGCTGGTGGCGGCGGAGCGGGATGCGGAAATGGCGGCGCTTGCCGCCCTGACCGACCGCCTGTGGCAGGGGCTGCGCCGGCGGATGCCGGATATCCGCCGCAACGGTGATCCGGACCGGTGCGCGGCCGGGTTGCTGAGCGTCACTTTTCCCGGCATCGACGCGACCGAACTGATGGAGGACCTGCCGGATCTGGCGCTCGCCAGCGGATCCGCCTGTCACGCGGCGAGCGGCCGGCCCTCGGCGGTGCTGACGGCGATCGGCCTCGATGCGGTCGCAGCCCAGGGCACGGTCCGGATCGGCCTCGGCCGCTTCACCCGGGCCGCGGAGGTCGATCGCGCGATCGAGCGGATCGCCGAGGCGGCGGCCGGTCTCTAAGCGCCGTGCCGGACCGCTTGAGCCCGATCCGTTTCCGACGCGCGCCGTTGCCGGAACGGCAGCACGTGGAAATTGATGCAGATCGCGGTGGCGCCTGCCGTCGAATTGAACAGATCGCCGACCGGCCGACTGCACTGTGGTGCGCCGGTTACAGGGTGTCGGAACGACGCAGGGGCCTCCGCGTTTCGGCTCGCGGTCTGGCACGGATCCTGCTACCGAATTGTGACCGTTTGCCTCGAAGAGAGGCGCTTGTCGACGTCCGGTTGCGATCGGATGTGCCGTTGGGGAATGGAGTGGATAGCCGACCGGGCGGGGGAATCGTTCCGGTCGACTATCGGTGAATAGAGGGGGCGCTGCCGCCGCGCGATCCGGAGAGATCGAAGGCGGCGGCGCTCTATGACTCGTGAATATTGGATCGGGGGATCGATGATGAGGGGCTTCAGACACGGGCCGGCGCCGGCCCGCTGGACAAAACTATGGGGCGCCTGCGGCGTCTCGGCGATGGCGCTGATGGCAGGCGCGGCGCAGCCGGCCTGGGCGCAGGATGTGACGACGCAGCAGCAGACCAGCACCGGACCCGCGCTCGAACAGATCGTCGTGACGGCGCAACACAAGCCGGAATACGAGAAGGACGTGCCGCTGGCGGTGACGTCGGTCGATTCCCAGACGATCGACGCGCTGACCTCAAGCGGCGACGATATCCGCTTCCTTGCGGCGCGCGTGCCCAGCCTCAACATCGAATCCTCGTTCGGCCGGACATATCCGCGCTTCTATATCCGCGGCCTCGGCAATCCCGACTTCACCTACAACGCCCAGCAGCCGGTCTCGGTCGTCACTGACGACGTGGTGCTGGAAAACCCGATTCTGAAGGCGTTCCCGGTGTTCGACGTCCAGGACGTCGAAGTGCTGCGCGGTCCGCAGGGCACGCTGTTCGGCCGCAATACCCCGGCCGGCGTGGTCAAGATCGACACGAAGAAGCCGAACGACGATTACAGCGGCTACGTCGACCTGAGCTACGGCAATTACAACACGCTCGACTTCAACGCCGCCGTCGGCGGCGCCATCGTGCCGAACAAGCTGGATTTCCGCGTGTCCGTGCTCGAGGAGCGGCGCGACGACTGGGTCCACAACATCAATCCGGACACGAAGTACAACAAGGACCTGGAAGGCTATTCCGATACGGCGGCCCGGCTGCAGCTGCTGTTCCGGCCAACCGACACGCTCGACGCCCTGCTCGAAGTGGATGGCCGGTCCCTGAACGGCACCGCCCGTGTGTTCCGCGCCAACGTCATCGAGCCGGGCACCAACCATCTTGTCGGCGGCTTCAAGGTCGATCAGGTCGACCTGGACGGCGACAATTACCAGAACCTCGGCACCTGGGGCACGCACCTCACCATCAACAATGATTTCGGCCCGGTGACGCTGACCTCGATCAGCGCCTACGAGCACGGCAGCATCCGCAGCCGCGGTGACATCGACGGCGGCAATTTCTCCGCACCGCCGGGCTCGCCGTTCCTGTCGCCCGGCCCGAACTTCTTCTCGGACGAGACGAGCGATTCAGTTCCAGGCCTCGATCAGATCACCCAGGAACTGCGCCTGCAGACGAACGGCGACGGCCCGTTCTTCAATCAGGGCGGCTTTTTCTATTTCCACGAATATCTGCGGGTCGATTCGTTCTCGTACAATACCGACGGCACGACCGCGGTTTCGATGAACCAGACGCAGGGCACGGAATCGTTCGGCTGGTTCGACTCCGCGACCTATCAGGTCACGTCGGACCTCAAGCTCGGCGCCGGCCTGCGCATCAGCACAGACTCGAAGGATTACAACGTCGGCTGCTTCATCGGCTGCTTCAACCCGCTGAAGCCCACGCTCCACACCAGTGACTCCGACGCGACGTTCGACCTGAGCGCCACCTATGCGGTGACGCCCGACATGAACGTCTACGGCCGCATCGCCACGGGTTACCTGGCGCCGGCACTCGACGGCCGCAACGTGGAATTCGACGGCTTCTCAGGTCCCGCACCCCTGTCGGTCGCCAAGTCCGAGACCACGACCTCCTATGAAATCGGCCTCAAGTCGAACCTGCTCGATCACCGGGCGAACCTCAACCTGACGGCCTATGCCTGGGATACGGACAATCTTCAGCTCGCCGCGATCGGCGGCTCGACCCAGGGCACCAACCTGCTGAACGCCAAGAGCGCGATCGGCGAGGGCTTTGAGGCCGAGTTCGAGTTCAAGCCGACCGAGCAATGGCTGCTGACGGCCGCCGGCAGCTACAACTTCACCCAGATCCAGGATTCGGGCCTGGAAGTGGCTCCCTGCGGCGCCTGCACGGTCACCAGCCCGATCGACCCGGTTACCGGCAACGTCAAGATCAACCACAATCCGCTGCCCAACGCCCCGCGCTGGGTGCTGGACGCGACGGCGCGCTACAGCATCCCGCTGAACAGGAACAACGAGGTCTACGCGCTGACCGACTGGTCCTATCGCAGCACGGAGAATTTCTTCCTCTATCAGGCCAAGGAATTCACTGGCCAGTCGCTGCTGCTGGGCGGCCTGCGCGTCGGCTACGTCGACCATGACCGCGGCTTCGAAGTCGCCGGCTACGTCCACAACATCCTGGATCAGGTAAAGGTGACGGGCGCCATCGACTTCGACAACCTGACCGGCTTCGTCAACGACCCCCGCACCTACGGGGTCGAGGTTCGCTACCGGTTCTAAGCGAACACGAATGCGACAAGGGGTCGGGCCGGTGGCCCGGCCCCTTTTTCTTTTTGAGGAAAGCCTACCCGATGCGCTCATCCTTCGCCGGCATGATGGCCGTCCTGCTGCTGGCCGCTGCCCCGGCCAAGGCGGCGGAGCCCAAGCTGTTCGTCCATGACAACGACTTCCTCGGGCCGGGCGGATCGGACATCCAATGCGTCCTGCCGCTGATCGGCGATCCCGATGTCCAGGTGCTGGGCTTCACGGTGGTGACCGGCGACGGCTGGCGCGACGAGGAAGCGGCCTATCTCCTGCGCTTCCTCGAGATCGCCAAGCGCACGGACATTCCCGTCGTGCCAGGTGCCGTCTTTCCGCTGGTCAATTCGGTCGGCCGGATGCGCGCCTGGGAAGCGGCCTATGGCAAGTTGCCGTGGAAGGGCGCGTGGAACGACCCCAAGCCGGGCGAGCTCTGGCATCCCGACGAGCCGTTCAAGGTTCCGGACAATCCGGGCGGCAATCCCACGACCAAGGTCGCGGCCGGCAATGCCGCCGACTTCATGATCCAGCAGGTCCATCGCCATCCGCATCAGGTGACGATCCTTGCGACCGGCCCGCTCACCAACATCGCGCTGGCGATCCGGCTCGATCCCGAGTTCGCGAGCCTGGCCAAGGAGCTGGTGTTCATGGGCGGCTTCCTGGGCGCCAACATCCTGCAGGTGACCGGCGACGCCGACTTCAATTCCGACTTCAACATCCTGTTCGATCCCGAGGCGGCCCACATCGTGCTGACCGCGCCCTGGGCCAAGATCACGTCGCTGGGCGACGTCACCAACCAGACCATGATGTCGCCGGAGCTCATCGCCCGCATGGCGTCAGTCAAGACGCCGGTGACCGAGTTCCTGGCGAAATACGCGCTCAATCTGCCGCTCTGGGATGAGATGGCCGCGGCAGTCGCCGTCGACCCGAGCCTCATCAGCCGGCAGCTCGAGGCCTACATGGACGTCGACCTGGAGCATGGCGTGCATTACGGCCAGGTCCATGTCTGGCCGGAGGCGATCGCGCCGCACCAGGGCGAACGCAAGGTCACGATCGTGCAGGGCGTCGATCTCGACCGGTTCTACGACCAGTTCATCAAGGCGGCGCAATTCCCAGTCAAGGCGAAGTGATGCCATGGGGCGGCCCCTCAAGTACGGCTTCTGGGCCCTGGCAGGCCTGCTTGCCGCCGCCTGCCATCCGGCATCTGCCGCGGACGCGGATCCGCCGATCTTGTTCGTCCATGGCAACGGCGACAGCTCGGCACTGTGGGAGACCGATATCTGGCGGTTCGAGAGTAACGGCTACGACCCGGCCCTGCTGGCGGCCATCGACTTTCCCCATCCCTCGGCGCGCGCGGCCGACGACGTGCCCGAGCCGAACCGCAGCAGCACCGCGGAACAACTGGGCGAGCTGAAGCGCACGGTCGACCAGGTGCTTGTGGCGACCGGTCGGGACAAGCTCGTGCTCGTCGGCTCGTCCCGGGGCGGCTACCCGATCCGCAGCTACATCCGCAACGGCGGCGGCCGGTCGACCGTGGCGCTCGCCATCCTGGCCGGCGTGCCCAATCACGGCGTGTTCGCCCTGCCGTTCAAGCGCGCTTCGGAATTCAACGGCGACGGCCCGTTCCTGCGCGCGCTCAACGGGCCGCCCGAGACCGATCCCGGCGTCCGCTTCGTGACCCTGCGCAGCGATCGTTTTGACAAGTTCGCCCAGCCGACCGGAGAATTCATCGGGTTTCCCTATGTTCCGACGTTAGTCAACCACCTGGGGCCGGCGCTCGATGGGGCCGAGAACATCGAACTGCCCGGCCTCGATCATCGCGAGGTCGCGTTCAGCAGGCTGGCGTTCCGCGAGATGTATCGGGCAGTGACCGGCCATGAGCCGGCGACCCTCGATCCGACGCCGATCGATCATCCCGTGCTCGACGGCATGGTCAGCGGCTGGGACAATGGCGCACCGACCAACCTGCCGCTCGCCGGCGCCACGGTCGAACTCTACGAGGTCGATCCCGGGACCGGCCTGCGGCTCGGGGACGCCGCCCATCGGCAGGTGACCGGGGCCGACGGCCGCTGGGGGCCTTTCACCGCCAGTCCGACGGCCTATTACGAGTTCGTGGTCACGGCGGCGGGCTATCCGACGACCCACATCTACCGCACGCCGTTTCCGCGCTCGCTCCGCTATCTGCAGCTAAGGCTCGGCCCGGTGGCGCCGGCCGATGCCAAGGCCGGCAGCCTGGTCATCCTGTCCCGTCCGCGCGGCTACATGGCGCTCGGACGGGATCGCTTCTCGATCGACGGCAAGGTGCCCGACGGGGTCGGCCGCGGCGTGCCGGCGGTCGACGCCATAGCCGGCCATTTCGATGCCGGCCCGTCCCGGTCCGTGCCCGTCACCCTAAACGACGAGGCGCTGACGGTGCGAACCTTCCCGCTCGCCGAGGGGCATGTCGTCGTGGCGGAGTTCCACTTCTGATTATTGCGGCGACTGGTCAGGCCAGCGGACTTGCTTCAGGCACCAGCGCATTGCCTCGGCCTTGGTGATACGGCCGGACCGATCGATGTCGAGCGCGGCGAAACGGCGGGCGGCCTGATCCATGAAGTCCTTCTTGGTGACCTGGAACCTGAGGCTGGTGTCGGCGGACATCACCGGATCCGGCTCGATGCGCGGGTCGTTGCCGCCGCCTTGCTGCAGATCGGCCAGCCCACGGGACTTCTTGCCATAGAGCGGGTTGGAGCCGGTGCCGGAGCTGGAGCCGGACCCGTAGCTCGGGCTGGACTGGGCGACCTGGACGGGCAGCGCAATGCCCTCGTCGCTGCCGCCGGTCCTGGCGCCCGCCCGCGGCTGCGCATGGCCGGCGAAGGCGGCGCGATATTGCTGCAGCACGCCGGGCGTGATGATGCCGTCGTGGTTCAGGTCCATGCGGGCGAACTGGTCTTGCGCGTCGGCCATGAACTCCGCCCGGTCGATGATGCCATCATGGTTGGTGTCGATCCGGTCGAACCAGGTGGCGAGGATGGGCGGGCATCCGGGCGAGTCGAAGCCCTGCAGCGGCGGCGTCGGCAGCGGTTCGCCGTTGGGCGTGGTGACGGCGATGGTAAACGGCTGGTGGGCCGCATCACCGTTGCAGGCGGCAAGCGCCAGCACCAGGGCCAGGGCGGCGAGCGGACGGTGGATGCGGGCGGCGAGGCTGGTCAAAATCGCGTTCTCTCTTGGAAGTCTGTCGCGGGGCCGGTCGGTCATTCGGCGGCCAGCCGGGACGGCCGGATGCGGGCTTGGGCGGCGGCATACTCCTGTTTCAGCCGGTCGACCAGATCGCCGGCGCCGACCACGGCCTTGACCGCGCCGATGCCCTGGCCCGATCCCCAGATGTCGCGCCAGGCCTTGGACTTGGCGCTGCCGCCGCTGAAATTCATCTTGGTCGGATCGGACTCCGGCAGATTGTCCGGATCGAGCCCGGCTTGGATGATCGAAGCCTTCAGATAGTTGCCGTGCACGCCGGTGAACAGGTTCGTATAGACGATATCGTCGGCGCGGCCGTCGACGATCGCCTGCTTGTACGCCTCGGTGGCGTTCGCTTCCCGCGTCGCGATGAAGGCGGAGCCGACATAGGCGAGATCGGCGCCCATCGCCTGGGCCGCCAGCACCGCGCCGCCGGTGGCGATGGCGCCCGACAGCGCCAGCGGCCCGTCGAACCATTCGCGGATCTCCTGGATCAGCGCGAACGGCGACAGGACACCGGCATGGCCGCCCGCGCCGGACGCAACCGCGATCAAGCCGTCGGCGCCCTTCTCGACCGCCTTGCGGGCGAATTTGTCATTAATCACGTCGTGCAGCACGATGCCGCCGTAGGAATGGACGGCCTCGTTCACGTCCTCGCGGGCACCCAGCGAGGTGATGACGATCGGCACACGGTATTTGACGCAGAGCGCCAGGTCATGCTCCAGCCGGTCGTTCGACTTGTGGACGATCTGGTTGACCGCGAACGGCGCCGACGGCCGGTCCGGATGGGCCGCGTCATGGGCCGCGAGCTCGCGGGTGATACGCTCGAGCCATTCCTCCAGGACCTCGGCCGGCCGGGCATTGAGGGCCGGGAAGCTGCCGACGACACCCGCCTTGCACTGCGCGATCACCAGGTCCGGGCAGGAAATGATGAACAGCGGCGACGCGATGACGGGCAGTTGCAGGCGGTCGCTCAGAATGGCGGGCAGGCTCATGGCGTCTCCTAAAGGGGCTCTGTCACCCTCGCTGCCAGGCACCTTGCCGCCGGCCGGTTCCGCGCGCAACCGTTCTGCGCTCAGACGCTCTTTCGCCTGGCGGCGACCTCGCCTAGAATGCGGCCCGACGGTTCCCCTCGGGGATCAAAAGGGAACGCGGAACATGAGGCCCGTTGGGATCTCAAAGCCGCGGCTGCCCCCGCAACTGTAAGCGACGAGCCTGCATCCGTCCGGCGCCCTTGGCACCGGATCGAGGCGCCACTGGGTTCTCCCCGGGAAGGCGGATGCGATGGCGGCGACCCGCGAGCCAGGAGACCTGCCGTCGAAACGCGCCAAAGCGGCAACGACGGGCGGGGTGCACCGGCGGGATGGTCCCGGATGAGCTCCAGGGGACCGGCCTTTGCACGCGATGGCGAACTGTTGGAGTTCGACGAGCGTGGCCCAGACGACCAAGAATCCCGCGACCAAGATTCCCGCGACCATCGTCACCGGCTTTCTCGGTGCCGGCAAGACGACCCTCATCCGCCACCTGATCGCCCATGCCGGCGGCCGCCGCCTGGCGCTGATCGTCAATGAATTCGGCGAGCTCGGGTTCGATGGCGAGCTCTTGAAGGGCTGCGCGTCCGAGACCTGCCGGGCCGAAGACATCGTCGAGCTGGCGAACGGCTGCATCTGCTGCACCGTCGCCGACGATTTCCTGCCGACCATGGAGGCGCTGCTCGCCCGTCCCGAGGCTCCGGACCACATCATCATCGAGACCTCCGGCCTGGCGTTGCCGAAGCCGCTGGTGCAGGCGTTCGACTGGCCCTCGATCCGGACGCGGGTCACGGTCGACGGTGTCGTGGCCGTGATCGACGCCGACGCCACCGCCGCCGGCCGCTTCGCGACCGATCCCGAGCTGCTGGCGGCCCAGCGCGCGGCCGACCCGAATTTCGACCATGACGCGCCGCTCGAGGAGCTGTTCCACGACCAGCTCGCCTGCGCCGATCTGGTGGTGCTGACCAAGACCGATCTGCTGGGGGAGGCCGCGATCGCTGCCGCCCAGACCCAGCTCGACCAATTCACCCGGCCGGGCGTCAAGACCGTGCGGGCGAGCTTTGGCGAGTTGCCGGCCGCCGTGCTACTGGGCCTGGGCGCCGCGGCTGAGGATGACGTCGCCGGCCGCCGGTCCGTCCATGACGGCGAAGGCGAACATAACCACGATGATTTCGACAGCTTCTGGCTGGAAATCCCCGAGGCGGCTTCGCCGGCGTCCCTGGTCGATCGGCTGAAGGCCGTCGCCGGGCGCCATGACATCCTGCGCATCAAGGGCTTCGCCGCGATCGCCGGCAAGCCGATGCGCCTGGTGGTGCAGGGCGTGGGCGAGCGGTTCGGCCATTATTTCGACCGGGCCTGGGGCCCCGCCGAGGCGCCGGTCGGGCGGCTGGTCGTGATCGGACTGAAGGGCATCGACCAGGCCGCGATCCGCACCGAGATCAGCGCCGGGCTGGCCGCCTGATGCATCTCCTCAAGGCGACACCGGGACGGGTCGAGACGGCCGACACGGCCGTGCGGCTCGTCCAGTCGCCGGGCGACATGGTGTTCCTGTCGGCGGCCGATACGGAGCTGGCGGCGCTGGCTGCCGCGCGGGCCGATTGTCCCGACGGCTATCCCAGCCTGCGCGTCGCCAGCCTGCTGCAGCTTTCGCATCCGATGACGATCGACCTCTATCTGGACGAGGTCATCGCCCGCGCGAAGCTGGTCATCGTCCGCGTCATCGGCGGCCTCGGCTACTGGTCTTACGGAGTCGAACGCATCGCGGCCGCCGGGGTCCCTTGCGCGTTCCTGCCCGGCGACGAGCGGCCGGACGAGGATCTGATCGCGGAATCGACCCTCGACCGGGCCGATGTCGATCGGCTCTGGCGCTATTGCCTCGAAGGCGGGCCGGCCAACATGCGCGGGCTGCTGGACCACGCGGCCTGTCTCCTCGGGCAGGCGATCGAGCCTGCGCCGCCGGTGCCGCTGCCGCGCGCCGGCTTCTATCGGCCGAATGCCGGCGACGAGCGGCCGCTGGTGCCGATCGTCTTTTATCGCGCGCTGCTGCAATCGGGCGATCTGGCGCCGGTCGACGCGCTGGGGGCGGCGCTCGATGCGCGTGGCCTCGCGGCGCTGCCGATCTATGTGTCGAGCCTCAAGGACCCGGTGTCGGCGGCCCTACTGACGGAGGCTTTCGCGCGCCGGCCGCCGACGGTGATCCTCAACCTGACCGGCTTCGCGGTCTCGGCCCAGGGCGGCGACGGGGCGGCGAACCCGTTCGCGGCGGCCGACTGCCCGGTGCTGCAGGTCATCCTCGCAGGCCAGGACGAGGCGACCTGGCGCCAAGGCCAAGCCGGCCTGCCGGCACGCGATCTTGCCATGAACGTGGCGCTGCCCGAGATCGACGGCCGCATCATCGCGCGCGCGATCTCGTTCAAATCCGCCGGCGCGGTCGACCCGCTGGTCGACAGCGCGCTCGTGCGCCATCGCCCGGTCGCCGACCGGGTCGCGTTCGTTGCCGACATGGCTGCCGGCTGGGCGCGCCTGCGCCGGACCGCGGCGTCGGAGCGGCGGATCGGCCTGGTCATCGCGTCCTATCCCGGCCAGGACGGGCGGATCGGCTGCGGCGTCGGGCTCGACACGCCGGCCTCCGCCATCGGCATCCTCGGGCGCCTCGCCGCCGACGGCTACGAGACCGGCATCGCCGCGGCCGGCGATGGCGACCGGCTGATGCGCGATCTGGCCGACGCGTCGGAGCTCTACCCGCTCGCCGAGTATCTCGACTTCTTCGCGACCTTGTCGGAGCCGATCCGTCAGGCCATGCGCGCGCGCTGGGGCGAGCCGGCCGAGGATCCGGACGTGCTCGACGGCGCCTTCCGGCTGAAGATCCTGCGCGCCGGCCATGTCGCCGTTCTGGTGCAGCCGAACCGCGGCCCCGGCCTCGATCCGCGCCAGGCCCATCACGACCTGGCGCTGGTGCCGCCCCACGCCTATCTCGCCGCCTATGCCTGGCTCCGGACCCGCTTCGACGCCCATGCGATCGTGCATCTGGGCAAGCACGGCACGCTCGAATGGCTGCCGGGCAAGGCGGTGGCGCTCGCCGAGACCTGCCTGCCCGAGGCCGTGCTCGGCCCAGTGCCGCATCTCTATCCCTTCATCGTCAATGACCCGGGCGAGGGCAGCCAGGCGAAGCGTCGCGCCCAGGCGGTGATCATCGATCATCTGACGCCGCCGCTGACCCGGGCCGAGGCCTACGGCCCCTTGGCCGAGCTCGAGCGGCTGGTCGACGAATATTACGAGGCGGCGGGCGTCGATCCCCGCCGGCTGGTGCTGCTGCGCGACGCGATCCTGGAGCTGGCATCGCGCACCGGCCTCGACCGCGACTGCGGCATCGCGCCGGGCGAGCCGTCGGACTCGGCGCTCGCCAAGCTCGACAATCACCTGTGCGAGCTTAAGGAACTGCAGATCCGCGACGGGCTGCACATCTTCGGCGTCTCGCCGACCGGCGACCAACTGGCCGATCTGCTCGTCGCTCTCACGCGGCAGCCGCGCGGCACGGGCGAGGGTGGCGACGCCTCGCTGACCCGGGCACTGGCCGAGGACCTGGGGCTGGGCTTCGACCCGCTGACCGCCGATCTCGCCGCCCCCTGGACCGGGCCGAAGCCAGTGGCGCTCGCCGGCCCCGATGCGTGGCGCAGCCACGGCGACACGGTCGAGCGGCTGGAGCTGCTGGCCCGCGCGCTCGTCGCGGGAACCCGCGCTTGCGACGACACCTGGGGTCGGACCCGGGCCGTGCTCGACGCCATCGACGCGCATCTGCGGCCGTCGGTCGAGGGCTGCGCGATCCATGAGTTCGATGGACTGCTGAAGGGGCTCGCCGGCCGGTTCGTGCCGTCGGGTCCATCGGGCGCGCCGACCCGCGGCCGGCTCGACGTGCTGCCGACCGGCCGCAATTTCCACGCGCTCGACAGTCGCGCCGTGCCAACCCCAACCGCCTGGCTGCTCGGCTGGCGCGCCGCCGGGTTGCTGATCGACCGCTATCGCCAGGACGAGGGCGACTGGCCCAGGCGCATGGCGATCACCGCCTGGGGCACCGCCAACATGCGGACCGGCGGCGACGATATCGCCCAGGCGCTGGCGCTGATGGGCGTGCGCCCGACCTGGGACGGGGCGTCGAACCGGGTCACCGGCTACGAGATCCTGCCCCAATCGATTCTCGACCGGCCGCGGGTCGACGTGACCTTGCGCATCTCGGGCTTCTTCCGCGATGCCTTCCCGGCTCAGGTCGATCTGTTCGACGCGGCCGCCCGAGCCGTGGCGGCACTCGACGAGCCCGATCACCTGAACCCGCTCGCCGCCCGCGTGCGCGGCGAGATCGCAGCGCTCGAAGCTTGCGGCATGGACCCGGCGCAGGCCCGGCTCGAGGCCGGCGCGCGCGTGTTCGGGGCGGCTCCGGGCCGCTATGGCAGCGGGCTCGAAGCGCTGCTGACCGATCCGCTCGCCGACATCGATGCGGCCGAGGCCTATCTGGCGGCCGGCGGCTTTGCCTATGGCGCGGGCTTGGCGGGCGAGGGCCTGCACGGCCGCTTCGCCGAACGGCTGGCCGGGGTCGAGGCGGTGGTGCAGAACCAGGACAACCGCGAGCACGACCTGCTCGATTCCGACGCCTATTGGGGCTTCGAGGCGGGGTTGGCCGCGACGGTCACCAAGCTGCGCGGCCAGGCGCCGGCCATGTTCCACGCCGACACGGCGAACCCGGACCATCCGCGCGTCCGGACCCTGGCCGAAGAGATGGCACGGGTCGTGCGCGGCCGGGCAGCCAATCCGAAATGGCTGGCCGGCGTGATGCGCCACGGCCACAAGGGCGCGGCCGAGATCGCGGCCACGGTCGATTACCTGGCGGCCTTCGCTGGGCTGGTGCCGGTGGTGGCGCCGCAGCATTTCGAGGCCGTGTACGAGGCCTATGTCGCCGACGATGCGGTGCGCCAATTCCTCATTTCCCGCAATCCCGCCGCCGCCCGGGTGGTCGGCCGCCGCCTCGCCCAGATGATCGAGGTCGGCCGCTGGCAACCGCGCCACAACCGGGCGCATGATCTGCTTCAGGAGCTCCAGGCATGACCGACCCTTCGCCCGAGGATTTCGCCCGCGCCGATGAGAAATCGAAGAAGCGCAAGGAAGTGCGCGACCGGATGATGGCGACCAAGACCATCGAAAAGGGCCTGTTGATGGTCCATACCGGCAAGGGCAAGGGCAAGTCGACGGCGGCGTTCGGCGTCGCGTTCCGGGCACTCGGCCACGGCATGCGCGTCGGCATCGTGCAATTCGTCAAGGGCAAGTGGGAATCGGGCGAGCGCGCCGCCTTCGCCCGTTTCGGCGAGCAGGTGACGATCCATGCCCATGGCGAGGGCTTCACCTGGGAGACGCAGAACCGCGCGCTCGACATCGCCAGCGCCCGCGCCGCCTGGGACCTGGCCGTCGGCATGATCGAGGCGGCGCGGACGAGCGGCGCCTACGACCTCTTGGTGTTCGACGAGCTCAATATCGCGCTGCGCTACGACCATCTGCCGGTCGACGAGGTCGTGGGTGTGCTGCAGGGCCGGCCCGAGGGCCTGCACATCATCGTCACCGGCCGCAATGCCAAGCCCGAGTTGATCGAGGCCGCCGACTTGGTGACGGAGATGGAGGCGGTCAAGCACCCGTTCGCCGCCGGCATCAAGGCACAGAAGGGCATCGAGTTTTGAGCGCTTGGCTGACCATCGTCGGCATCGGTGAGGACGGCGAATTGGGTGCCGCGGCGCGTGCGGCGCTCGACCGGGCAGACCTGATCGTCGGCGGCGCCCGGCATCTGGCGCTGGTGCCGGCCGGCAGCGCCGAGCGGCGGGCCTGGCCGTCGCCGATGATGCCGCTGGTCGACGAGATCCTAGCCGGCCCGCGCGACCGAAGCGTGGTCGTGTTGGCGAGCGGTGACCCGATGCTCCATGGCATCGGCGCCAGTTTCGCCGCCCGGCTGGAACCGGGCGATTACCGCGTCATCCCCCAAGCCTCGGCCTTCAGCCTCGCCTGCGCCCGGCTCGGCTGGCCCATGGCCGAGGTGACCTTGGTTTCGGCGGTCGGCAAGCCGCTCGATCTGATGCGTGTCGCGGTCCAGCCCGGCCGGCGGCTGGCGCTCTACGGCGCCGTCGCGGCCGAGGTCGCGGAGTTGCTGACAGAAATGGGCTATGGCGATAGTGGCATCACGGTGCTGGAGCGGCTGGGCGGCCCGGCCGAGGCGCGGGTCGACGGCATCGCGCGCCATTGGGCCCATCCGGCCGGCGCCGATCTCGCCGTGGTCGCGGTCACCTGCGTCGCCGAGGCCAGGACGCGGCCGCTTCCGACCGTCGCCGGCCTGCCCGACGACGCGTTCGACAGCGACGGGCAGATGACCAAGCGCGAGGTGCGGGCGGCGACCATCGCGCGCCTGGTGCCGCTGCCGGGACAGCTCTTGTGGGATGTCGGCGCCGGCACCGGCACGATCTCGATCGAATGGTCGCGCACGCACCCGTTCTGCCGTGCCATCGCGATCGAGCGGCGTGCCGACCGGGCCCAGCGCATCGCCGGCAATGCGCGGACGCTTGGCGTGCCGATGGTCCGTGTCATCGAAGGCGAATTGCCGGGGGCGCTCGACGGCCTGCCGGCGCCCGACGCGGTGTTCATCGGCGGTGGCGTCGGCACCGAGGGCCTGGTCGAGCGCTGTTGGGCGGCCCTGCGCCCCGGCGGCCGGCTGGTCGCCAATGTCGTGACCGTCAACGGCGAAGCAACGCTCGCCCAATGGCAGCGGCAGCTCGGCGGCGAGCTGGTCCGGATAGCCGTCTCGCGGGCAGAGCCCGTGGGCGGCATGCTCGGCTGGAAAAGCCTGGCGCCGGTCACCCAATGGGCGGTCGCGAAGCTATGATTCAGCGCGCCATCGGCATCGGCGCCGCCTCCGCCGCGCGGCTCGACGATGTGCTGGCGTTGATCCAGGCCACGGTCGGCTTCCGCGGCGCGGGCGCCTGCCTCGCCACGATCGACCGGCGCGCGGAACTGGCGGCGGCCGTCGCCGATGCGCTCGACCTGGAACTGCGCCTGTTCCCGGCCGAGCGGCTTGCCGCGGTCTCCGGCACCGTTACGATTTCCTCGCGCTCGGCCGATGCGGTCGGCAGCCCCAGCGTGGCGGAGGCCGCGGCGCTTGCCGCCCTCGGGCCCGCGGCCTGGCTCGCTATCCCGCGCCGGACCGGCATCCTCTGTACCTGTGCGCTCGCGGAGCTTCCATGATCGTTCATTTCATCGGCGCCGGCCCCGGCGCCGCCGACCTCTTGACCCTGCGCGGCCGCGACCTGATCGCGGCGTCGCCGGTCTGCCTCTATGCCGGCTCGCTGGTGCCGGCGGGCGTGCTGGCCCATGCCCCGGCTGGCGCGCGGCTGGTCGACACCGCCGAGATGCACCTGGACGAGATCGTTGCGGAGATCGTGGCCGCCCGCGATGCGGGCCAGGACGTGGCCCGGCTGCATTCGGGCGACTTGTCGGTCTGGAGCGCTATGGCCGAGCAGATGCGCCGGCTCGACGAATTGGGCATCGCCTATGATGTGACGCCGGGCGTGCCGTCCTTCGCCGCCGCTGCGGCCGCGCTCGGCCAGGAGCTGACCCTGCCCGAGGTCGCCCAGACGCTGATCCTGACCCGGACCTCGACCCGCTCGACCGCCATGCCGGCGGGCGAGGACCTGAAGAGCCTGGGGGCGACTGGCGCCACGCTCGCCATCCACCTGTCGATCATGAACCTTACCCAAGTCGTCGCAGATCTGACCCCGCTCTATGGCGTCGATTGCCCCGTCGCGATCGTGTTCCGGGCAAGCTGGCCCGACGAGCGGGTGCTGCGCGGCACGCTCGCGACCGTCGCCGGGCTGGTCAGGGAGGCCGGTATCGACCGGACGGCGCTGATCCTGGTCGGCCGCGGCCTCGGGCGGCCAAGCTTCGGCGCGAGCCACCTCTATTCTGCCGAGCGCGACCGGCCACGGCGCAAGGCGTGAGCGGCGGCGCGCCCCTCACCCCAACCCTCTCCCGTTTGCGGGAGAGGGAGTATTCTTCCCCCTCGCCCGCTCGCGGGAGAGGGAGGGGCCCGCGTCAGCGGGAGGGTGAGGGCTTAGCCCGCCCGGCCGACCGGGTTGCCTTCGCGGTCGACGACCAGGATGTCGACTGCGATCGGGGCCCCGTCGAGGGTGGCGAGCGCGGTGGCACGCGCGCGGGCCGCGATGGCGTCGCCCAGCGGCAGGCTCGCCGCCTGGGCCAGGCGCAGGGCGCCGAGGCCGGTGTTGGCCGCGGCAATGTCGGCCACCAGCGCCGGTCCGGCGCCGATCTCGGCCGCCAGCGTCGCCAGCCAGCCGAGGTCGACCTGGGACCGGCCGGAATGCAGGTCGAGATGGCCCTGGGCCAGCTTCGTCAGCTTGGCGAAACCGCCGGCGATGGTCAGCCGCTGCACCGGATGCCGTTTCAGGTACTTGAGCATGCCGCCGACGAAATCGCCCATGTCGATCAGCGCGCCCAGGTCGAGCCCATGCAGCCTGGCGACCGCCGCTTCGGAGGTCGATCCCGTCGCGCCCGCGACATGGGTGAGGCCAGTGGCGCGCGCGACATCGATACCGCGGTGGATCGAATGGATCCAGGCGGAACAGGAATAGGGCACGACGATGCCGGTCGTGCCCAGGATCGACAGGCCGCCCAGGATGCCGAGCCGCGGGTTCCAGGTCTTGGCCGCGATCTCGGCGCCACCGGGGATCGAGATCTCGACGATGAGGTCGCCCGGGTCGCCGAGCGAAGCCGCCAGCTCGGCCACGGCCGTGCGCATCATCTGCCGCGGCATGGGATTGATCGCGGGCTCGCCGACGGCCAAGGGCAGGCCTGGCTTGGTCACGGTGCCGACGCCGGGCCCGGCGCGGAAGGCGACGCCGCCGCCCGCGGGCCCGCGCCGCACGGTCGACAGCACCAGCGCGCCATGGGTCACGTCCGGATCGTCGCCGGCATCCTTGATCACGCCGGCCATGGCGCTGTCGGTGTCCCGGCGCTCGCGGGCGAGCGCGAAGCTCGGCCGCTCTCCACCAGGCAGCAGGATCTCGACCGGGTCGAGGAACTGGCCGGTGACAAGGGCGGCATAGGCCGACTTGGTGGCGGCCGTCGCGCATGCGCCGGTCGTCCAGCCGCGGCGCAACGGTCTGCCGTCGTCGGGTCGCTCGTCCGTCATGGCGCGGCCCCGTGATTCGCGTGCTGATATTGGGGGGCACCGGCGAAGGCGCCGCGCTCGCCCGCCATCTGGCGGGCCGGCCGGAGCTGGAGATCGTCTCGTCGCTCGCCGGCCGGGTCGCCGCCCCGGTGGCGCCGCCGGGCGCCGTGCGCATCGGCGGCTTCGGCGGCGTGGACGGGCTCGTCGCCTATCTGGCGCGGGAACGGATCGACGCGGTCGTCGACGCGACCCATCCGTTTGCCGCCCGGATCAGCGCCCATGCGGCCGAGGCCTGCCGCCGGGCCGGCGTGCCGCTGCTCGGTTTCGTGCGGCCCGCATGGGTCGCCGAGCCGGGCGATCATTGGCTGCCGGTCGTCGACATGGCGGCGGCGGCGGCGCTCTGCCGGGGCCGCGTGTTCCTGACCGTCGGTCGCCAGGAATTGGCGGCTTTCACCGATTGTGACGCCTGGTTCCTGATCCGCACGATCGACCCGCCCGAGGGGTCGCTGCCCGCGGCCCACGAACTGCTGCTGGCGCGCGGGCCGTTCGGCCTGGCCGACGAGATCGATCTGCTGCGCGCTCACGCGATCGACATGATCGTGTCCAAGAACAGCGGCGGCCCGGCGACCTATGCCAAGATCGAGGCAGCGCGCAAGCTCGGGCTGCCGGTGGTGATGGTCGAGCGGCCGCCCCGCCCGGCGACGGACGAGGCCCGTAGCCTGGACGAGGTCGGGGCCTGGCTCGACCGGCTGCATCACACCCCGTAGCGGCGCGGCGTATAGACGACGGGCTTGCCGTCGGCGCCCTCGAAACGTCGGGTCTGGGAATTGCCGATCAGCAGAATGGTGCGCATGTCGACCAGCGCGGGGTCGAGGCCGGCGAGGTCGGTCACGATGATCCGCTCGCCGGCGCCACCGACATCGCGGGCCATGACCACCGGCGTCTCGGGCGCGCGATGGCGCGTCAGGATCGAGCGCGCCTCGCCCAGCTGCCATTGCCGCTCCGACGAGATCGGGTTGTAGAGCGCGAGCGCGAAATCCGCCTTGGCGGCGGCGTCGAGTCGTTCGACGATCGTCGGCCAGGGCTTCAGGCGATCGGACAGCGAGACGACGCAGAAATCATGGCCGAGGATGGCGCCGACCCGGGCCGACGCCGCCTGCATCGCCGAGATGCCGGGCAGCACGCGGATGTCGAGCGCGCGCCAGGCCTCGGGGCCGGCCTCGACCTGCTCCAGGACTGCGCTCGCCATGGCGAAGATGCCGGGATCGCCCGACGAGACGACGCAGACCCGCCGGCCGGCCAGGGCCAGCTCCAGCGCATGGCGCGCGCGCGCGGCCTCGACCTTGTTGTCCGAACCGTGGCGGATCTGGCCCGGCTGCGGCGCTACCCGGTCGAGATAGGGCTGGTAGCCGACCAGATCGGTCGCATCGGCGAGCGCCTCCCGCGCCTCGGGCGACAGCCATTCGGGCGCACCGGGACCAAGCCCGAGCACGACCAGCCGGCCGACGGCACCGGCAACGCATTTCACCGGCACCACGTCGGCGCCGGGCACCAGCACCAGCGAGAAATAGGGCACTTGCGCCGGGTCGACCTCGGCCAGCGGGATCGCCCGCTCGGCGCCCATGGTCGCGCGCTCGATATAGCGGGCGCGGGATGAGGCGCCGGCCCGCTCGATCGCGCGGCGCACCTTCGCGAAATTGCGGCCGAGCTTCATGATCGCGACTGCCTGGCCCTGGGCGAGGCGGCGGACGAGATCGGCCTCGGGCAGGGTGCCGGGCAGGATCGCCAGTTCCGTATCGCGCCGCACCAGTGGCTGCCCGAGCCGGGCGGCGCCGGCCATGACCGACGAGACGCCGGGGATGACCTCGGTCTCGTAGCGCGGAGCCAGTCGATCATGCAGGTACATGTAGGAGCCGTAGAAGAACGGATCGCCCTCGCACAGCACGGCGACATTCCGGCCGGCGTCGAGCTCGGCCGCGACCTGGGCGGCGGCCTCGTCATAAAACTGGGCGATGGCGCCGTCATAGCCATCGGGATGGTCCGTTGTCTCGGTCGTCAGCGGGTAGATCAGCGCCAGCTCGCGCTGGCCGCGGGTCAATTCGCCGGCGACGATGGCGCGGGCATTGCTGCGGCCGTGACGGGCGGCCAGGTAGGCCACCACGTCGGCGCCCTGCACGGCCTTGAGCGCCTTGACCGTGATCAGGTCCGGGTCGCCCGGACCGACGCCCACGCCATAGAGCCGTCCCGGCTTCGTCCCGCCCGTCATTCCGCCTCGCTCGCCAGCGCGTTGATCGCGGCTGAGGCCATGGCGCTGCCGCCGCGGCGGCCCAGGATCGTGATGAAGGGAACGCCGCGGCTGTCGGCCTTGAGCGCCTCCTTGGATTCCGCAGCACCGACGAATCCGACCGGCAGGCCCAGGATCAGGGCCGGCTTCGGCGCGCCGGCGTCGAGCATGTCGAACAGATGGAAGAGCGCGGTCGGCGCATTGCCGATCGCGACGACGGCGCCGGCCAGATGGTCGCGCCAGAGCTCGAGCGCCGCGGCGCTGCGGGTCGTGCCGAGCCTGGCGGCCAGCGCCGGTACGTCGGGCGCGTTGAGCGTGCAGATCACCTCGTTGGCGGCCGGCAGGCGCGCGCGCGTCACACCGGCCGCGACCATGGCGGAATCGCACAGGATCGGCGCGCCCTTGCGCAGGGCCGCGCGCCCGGCCTCTGCGGCGCCGGGCGAGGCGGCCAGATCGTGCGGCAGATCGGTCATGCCGCAGGCGTGGATCATGCGCACGACGGTACGGGCGAGATCCGGCGTGAGGCCGCCGAGGTCGGCCTCGGCCCGGATGATGGCGAAGGAGCGGCGATAGATCTCGGCGCCGTCGGTCAGGTAGTCGCGGGGCATCGTCGTCACGGTGTTCGGGGCGCTTTCGTCGGGTAGGCGGTGCGTGCGGCGGCAAGCGCCCGGTCGGGCGCCAGGCCGCGATGGGCGAGCGTGCCGTCGAATAGCACATCATAGCCGTTTTGGGTCGCGATCAGATCGATCTTCGCCCGGCCGCGCAGCGCACAGCGCTTGGCGCAGCCGGCGAAATGGACCGACCAGTCGGCCGGCGGCACCGTGCCGGCCAGGCTGGCTGCGAACCGCCGGGCATCGCCACGCACGTCGGCGAGGGCCGCGGCACAGCCCTCCGCGCCCGCGCAGGCGGCCAGGCCGGCAAAGCCGTCGCGCCCGTCCAGCGTCAGGCCGAGCGCCGCCAGGTCCCGAGACAGGGCGGGGACATCCGCCCGGTCGACCCGGCACAGCGCCAAATTGCGCCAGGGCGTCAATCTCATATCGAAGCCGAAATGATTGGTGAGGCGGGCGAGCGCCATGGCCTGAGCCGCGGTCAACCGGCCGAGCGGCACCGTCGGGAGCAGGCTTGCCCGGTCGGGCGTCGCCTCGTCCAGGATGCCGAAGGCAGGTGCCGGGATCCGGGGCTCGGGCGCGGGGCAGGCGGGTGCCTCCAGCCGGCCGATGAAATCGTCGAAGGCGCCGGCGTCTTGCACGATCGCCCGGCCACGCGCCGGCAGCTCATGGCGCCCGCCGACGGCAAGCAGCGCCTGGGCCGCGCGGATCAGCAGCGCCGTCGCGTCGGCCAGGCCCACGCCGAGGCCGGTCGCCCGGCCGGCCAGGCTCAGATGCAGGCGCGGACCGGCCGCGGTCCTGACCGCGGTCAAGGTCAGGTCGCCGCCGCCCGGATCGAAGCCCCGGCCGCCGCCGTCGAGGGTGAAGGCGAACTTGGCCGGCAGCCGCGCGAGATCGGCATCGGCGATCAGCGCCCGGTCCAGTTCGAGCGCCAATGGGCCGAGCTCGAGCAATTCGGTCGGGTCAACGCCAGTGAACGGGCTCGCCAGGATATTGCGGACCCGGTCATGGGCGGGCGAGGGCAGCAGGCCGGCGCGGCGGAGGCCGTCGACCAGCGGTGCCAGCCCGTCCGGCCGGATGCCGCGCAGCTGAATATTGGCGCGGGCAGTCAGGTCGAGCGCGCCATCGGCATGGCGCCGGCTGAGATCGGCGATGGCGGCGAGCGTTGCCGGCGCCAGGGCGCCGCCGGGCAGCCGCAGGCGCATCAGCAGCCCATCCCGAGCGGGGACCGCATGGAGGATGCCGGGACAGAAGTCGGCGAGAGATTGGGGCTCGGTCATGGGCGGCGATCGCTCTCGTCGAGCCGCCGCCAGCGCCGGATCAGCAGAGGGAAAGGGCGCGTCATGGTGGCGCCGATCATACCGGCTCGGTCCCGGCGCGCAATGCTGTTCCCGGTCGCCAAGCCCCACCCGCTATAATAGGGTCGCGCCATGACCCGCGCCCTCATCATCGCCGCCCCCTCGTCGGGGGCCGGCAAGACGACCGTGACGCTCGGCCTGCTGCGCGCGCTCAGGCGGCGCGGCGTCGCCGTCGCCTCGGCCAAGGTCGGGCCGGATTATATCGACCCGGCGTTCCATGCGGCGGCCAGCGGCCGACCATGCCGCAACCTCGATCCCTGGGCGATGCGGCCGGAGACGCTGCGCCACCAGTTGGATCGCGCGGCCGAGGGCGCCGAGCTGCTGCTCGTCGAGGGCGTCATGGGACTGTTCGACGGCGCCGCCGATGGCGGCGGCTCGACTGCGGAGCTGGCGGCCCTGCTCGGCCTACCGGTGCTACTGGTGCTCGACGTGCGTGGCCAGACGGTCTCGGCCGCCGCCGTCGCCAAGGGCTTCGCGGGCTTTCGCGACGATGTCCGGATCGCGGCCGTGCTGCTGAACCGGGTCGGCTCTGGCCGCCACGCGGAATTGATCCAACCGGCGTTCGATGCGCTCGGTCTGCCGGTGCTGGGCGCGCTCGCCCGCCAGGACGGCATTGCCGTGCCGTCGCGCCACCTGGGGCTGGTTCAGGCGGGCGAGCAGGCGGATCTCGAGGGCTTTCTGGAACGCGCCGCGGATGCGATCGATGCCGCGGTCGATCTCGACCGGCTGATGGCCGCGGCATGTCCCATTGCGGCGCACGGCCAGCCGTCCGTCGCCATTCCGCCGCTGGGCGGCCATGTCGCGGTCGCGCGCGATGTCGCCTTCGCCTTCGCCTATCCGCATGTGCTGGACGGCTGGCGCGCCGCCGGCGCGGAAGTGAGTTTCTTTTCGCCGCTGGCGGACGAGGCGCCGTCGGTCCTGGCCGATGCGATCTATCTGCCGGGCGGCTATCCGGAACTCCATGCCGGCCGGCTGGCGGCGGCCGAACGGTTTCGCCAGGGCGTGCGGGTCGCGGCCGAGCGCGGCGCCGCCATCTATGGCGAGTGCGGCGGCTACATGGTGCTGGGCGCCGGCCTGGTCGATGGCGATGGGAGCCGGCACGAGATGCTGGGCCTGCTGCCGGTCGAGACGTCCTATGCGGCCCCGCGACGGCACCTGGGCTATCGCCGGATCACCCTCGCGGCGGATACGCCGCTCGGGGCCTCCGGCACCCGCTATCGCGGCCATGAATTCCATTTCGCCAGCGAGACCGCGCGCCGTGACGTGCCATTCTTCTGCGCGAGCGATGGCCACGGCACCGCGGGCGCGATCGCGGGCCGGGTCTTCGGCTCTTTCCTGCATTTGATCGATCGCGCCGGCTGACGCGGCAATCCTTGCGGTCAGCGGGCAACGGCCCGTAAGATCGTTCCGGTGCTGAACGATTGGGACGGCCGATGACCGGAGCGGCGCGGAAGGCGGAGAAGGGTGGTGTGGCGGCTGCGGGTGACGGGGCCGAGCTGTTTCAGCTGACGCCGGCCGACGTCGACCTCGACATCCTGCCCGAACTGCTCGGCTATCAGCTGCGCCGGGCCCAGGTTCGCGTGTTCAATTCCTTCCTGAAGCGGCTCGACGAGCTCGACGTCTCGCCGGGCGAGTTCGGCCTGCTGGTGC